>Ga0172362_10004825_pt1 | contig 11712 bp, 11 predicted proteins | sample LakKivs1_kivu2a2_FD_114534 | JGI IMG/M metagenome (GOLD analysis project Ga0172362, IMG submission 114534) | Sediment microbial communities from Lake Kivu, Rwanda - Sediment s1_kivu2a2 | ecosystem: Environmental > Aquatic > Freshwater > Lake > Sediment | place: Rwanda: Western Province, Lake...
AATTGACTGGACGCCCAACTCGACCATTGTTACTCCTAATTCTCTCAAATGTTTTATTTCTTCTGGCGTAATGAAATCAGGCCTTGTCTCAATAGATAACCCCACTGCTCGATGTTTAGCGCCTTCGTTTATTTTTTGTTCGTTTTTCAAAGTTTTATTTTGAATTTTGGATTTTTGATTTTGGATTTCAGCTTGGTTACAAGCTGTAAAGCATCTTTTTACAAACCAGTTTTGATATTGTCTTGGGTAGTATGACCATGTTCCACCAACTATTCTTAATTCAATCTTGTCTGTCGGGTGACCTTCTGTCTCCAACATCTCTATTCTTCTTTTTACCTGCAGGTAAGGGTCATAATTTAATTTTTTTGCTCTTTCCACTGCCGGTTCCCCAGAAACGTAACTTTTTGGGATGCCTTTTTCGATTGGACAGTAAAGACATTTCCCAGGACAAGGATAAGGTTTGGTTAAAAGCGAAATATTGATAATACCTGATAAAGAGCGGACAGGCCGAGTTATTAGTAAATTTTTAATAATTTCCGAGGGCTTTATGCTTTTATTTTTAATCATCTCGTGATAGGTTTTTAGTAGAGAGATATTATTCGGACAAGGAAGGCAGTGTCTTTTTGCCATCTCTCTTTTTACCACAGCTAAATCATCGGGAGTTTTAACTCCTTTCCTTAATAATTCTAAGATTATATTTTTCAGGATATTCATGGATTCTAGCTACACCAGATACTTATTAAAAAAAACAAGGGATGATTATAATTTAATTGCCGAAGATTTCTCAAGAACTCGTTGGAATATTTGGGCTGAATTTAATATTTTTAGAGAATATGTGGCAGATGGCGATAAAGTGCTTGATGTCGGTTGTGGCAACGGTAGACTTTTAGAACTTCTGAAAGATAAAAAGATAAACTATACAGGGGTTGATTTGTCGGAAAAATTAATTGGACTCGCTCGAAATAGATATCCTCAAAATAGTTTTTTAGTTGCCGACAACTTAAATTTACCATTTCCAGCCAATTCTTTCGATAAAGTTTTTTCCATCGCGGTCTTGCATACTATTCCCTCCCAGGAGCTAAGAAAAAAAGCAATCGCTGAACTTAAAAGAGTATTAAAAGTGGACGGTCTTTTATTCATAACCGTTTGGGATATTTGGCGAAAAGATACTTTACCTTTATTATTAAAATATTCTTTTTTAAAGCTGATAGGTAAATCAAAACTGGACTTTGGAGATGCTTTTGTTCCCTGGGCTAATAAAACAGAAAGATATTATCATTTTTTCGCAAAAAAAGAACTAGTTTCTTTGGTAAAAGAAGCGGGCCTAAATATAATAAAAAAAGGTGTGGCCAAAAATGAAAGAGGAAGGAGATCTAATATTTATCTGATAACTAAAAAACTCGCCCCTGTAGCTTAACGGATAAAGCACAACCCTCCGGAGGTTGGGATCTCTGTTCGATTCAGAGTAGGGGCACAGCTGTGCCCGGTAGTAGATTTTTGACTTGCTACGCAAAAATAGTTTTTTGCTTGAAAAACTAGTCAAAAATTCACTACCGGGTGTGGATAAATTGGGAATAAAAAATAACTCAAAGAGAACCGTCTACTTGACAACAGGGATTGTTCCATTAAACTAATAGTCGAGGGGGTGAGGGTTTTTTGCCCAAGGACAAATTGTTTTTGACAGAGGAGATTTTAGCAGCTGCCCGGTTATGTCCATCTGGACTTGAGTAAGGAATCGAGTTTGTCAGAAGCTATTTCCCCCTCACTAAAAAAGAGCTTAAAAGGCTCTTTTTTAGTTTAAAATATTATGTTAGAATGAAGTCGCTAAACTTAAAATTATGGCAAAAAGAAAAATAAAAGCTCCTAACGATGGAACGAAGAAAGAAAAATATGAAATCGTTGTCTCCGGAGCAGCTCAAGTTAATCATTGCTGTGATAGTATAGAAGATTTAGCGAAGGAAGTTGGTAGGGAAATCGCCCATCAAAAGTGCAACCTGGTTACCGGAGCGACGACTGGTGTTCCTTATTTTTCAGCTTTGGGGTGTAAAGATGCGGGCGGTTTTAATATCGGTTTTTCGCCAGCTACCTCAGAAGCCGCTCATCTTAAAACTTATAGGCTTCCTCTTACTCCTTTTGATATAATAATTTACACCGGAGCTGATTATACGGGAAGAAATATCATTATGACAAAATCAGCCGATGGCGTAATAATTATTTGTGGCAGAATGGGAACTTTACATGAGTTTGTCACCGCTTTTGAGCTTCAAAAACCAATTGGTGTTTTAGAGGGTACAGGTGGAACAGCAGACAAAATAAGACAGATTGCCACTGGTCCCTATCGAGGAGTGAAAAAAATTATCTTTGAAAGAGACCCTAAAAAATTGGTAAGAAAGTTGATCGCTCAAATTAAAAAAGAAAAGAAAAACAATTTTAAGTACAAAACCAGGTAGTAGAAATTGGACAAATTTCATTTACGAAGTAAAGTCCAATTTTCACTACCTGGAAAAGGTCGAAAAATAATTTTTAATTACCGAGCTTCCATTTTCGGAAGCGAGGGGGAAGAAGAGATTTATCTCTTCGCCCGTTAATTTTTTAATAATTTATGGCGGAAGAAATTGAAGGAAAGTTAATAGGAAGGATTAGTCACTATTTTGGCAATATCGGGGTGGCAGTAATTGAGCTTTCAGATAAACTTAAAGTCGGCGACACAATCAGAATCGTTGGTGGGGAAACTGATTTCACCCAACAGATTGAATCGATGGAGATAGAACATCAAAAGATAAAAGAGGCCAAAAAAGGAGATTCTGCAGGGCTGAAAGTAGCGCAAAAGGTTCGGGAAGGCTATAAAGTCTATAAAGTTTAAGAATGGTTTTTTCTGAAAGCTTACAAATTATAACTCAGCTATTTTTAGCTGCCATTTTGGGCGGTTTGCTCGGTCTGGAAAGGGAATTTAAGAAAAAAGAAGCAGGTTTACAAACTTATAGCTTAGTAACCTTAGGTTCCTGTATTTTTACCTTAATTTCTTTTAAATTATTTTATTTTTTTCTTGATGAGGCCAGTATTGATTTTGACCCTTCAAGGGTAATTCAAGCAGTGGCCTTGGGAATTGGTTTTATCGCGGCAGGAGTTATTTTCCGTCAGTCTTCTGGAACAGTAGGTCTTACCACAGCTGCTGGTCTTTGGGTAGCCGCCAGTATCGGCATTGCCATAGGGGCTCAGTTTTATTTCCTAGCTATTACCGCAACGATTTTGACTCTCATTATTTTTGTTGGCTTTGGTTTACTGGAACAGAAAGCATTTAAGTAGTCAAAGAGATAAATGAAGTTTGTTGCGGATTTCCATTTACACTCAAAATATTCCAGAGCGACTTCGAGAGACATGGATTTGGAAAATCTCGATAAATGGGCTAGGGTTAAAGGAATTAAAGTTCTGGGGACGGGAGATTTTTCACATCCAGAATGGTTCAAATCTCTTAAAGAAAAATTAGAGCCGGCAGAGCCCGGCCTTTTCAAGTTGGAAAAACAGGATCAGGGAATCCGCTTTATATTAACCAACGAGATTAGCTGTATTTATTCTAAAAAGGGAAAGGTTAGGAAGATCCATATTTTAATTTTTGCTCCCTCTTTTGAAACGGTGGAAAAAATTAATACTCAGCTGGGCTGGATTGGCAATTTAAGAGCTGACGGCAGACCTATTTTGGGCATGGATGCCAAAGAATTGGCAAAAATAGTTTTGAACAGTTCCGAAAATTGTCTGGTGGTACCGGCCCATGCCTGGACGCCGTGGTTTTCCATTTTCGGTTCTAAATCCGGCTTCGATTCGATTGAAGAGTGTTTTGAAGATTATTCAAAATATATTTACGCCTTAGAAACCGGTCTTTCCAGTGACCCTTTAATGAATTGGCGATTGTCTTCTTTAGACAAAATTACCTTGATTTCAAATAGTGATAGTCATTCGCCAAAGAAAATAGGGAGAGAGGCAAATGTTTTTGATACAGAGCTTGACTACGGCTCAATTATTGGGGCGATTAAGACAAAAAATCCTCAAAAATTTTTATATACTATTGAATTTTTTCCAGAAGAAGGTAAATATCATTATGACGGTCATCGTCTTTGCGGAATCAGTTTATCTCCCCAGGAATCAAAAAAAAGCGGGAATATCTGTCCAAACTGCGGCAGGCCTTTAACCATCGGCGTTTTAAGCAGAGTCGAAGAGTTAGCGGATAGACCTGCTTTTGATAAATCTTTAGCGGACAAACCCGCAGGCGCAATTCCCTTTAAAAGCTTGGTGCCTTTGGCTGAAATAATTGCCGATGCTTTAGGCGTACTTTCAGGCGCCAAACAGGTTGAAGAAGAATATAAAAATCTAATTGAAAAATTTGGGAATGAATTTAATGTCTTGATTGACGTTAAGCTTTCAGAATTAGAAACAGCTACTCTGCCTGAAATCACTGAAGGAATAAACAGAGTGAGGGAGGGTAAATTATACATTGAACCAGGGTATGACGGCGTTTATGGAAAAATAAAAATTTTCGCTACACCAGAAGAAAAAAAGATAGTCTCTCATCAAAAAACTTTGTTCTAATGGTAATGACTTATGACCATCGGTATTCCTCAGAGTTTAATTTATTGGAAAAGACCTTATTTCTGGGAAAATTTTTTTGAAGAGTTGGGTTTTAAGGTTTTACTTTCGCCGAAAACCAATAAGGAAATTGTTGAAATGGGAGTGAAAGCTTCCGACCCGGAGACCTGTTTTTCTCAAAAGGTTTATTGGGGGCATCTTTTATGGCTCGATGAAGCTATCGCTTCATCTCGACGCGTCGCTGGCGCTCGCGTGCTCGATGAAGGGTGCAATTATTTATTCATTCCCAGACTAAAAAGCAATGAGGATAAGTTAGAATATTGCCCGAAATTTTTTGGCGTTCCCGATGTGGCAAAAATTCTTGTTAAAACTCCAATTTTAAGCGAAACTTTCGACGAAAGAAAAGAAAAATTTGAAAAAACGCTGGAAAAACTAGGGGAAAAATTAAAGAAAAACAAAAAGGAGATAAAGAAAGCGATAAAAGAAGCCCTCTCAAAAGAAAAAGAATTAAAAGAAAAAGAAAAAGAGGATTTTTTTCAGAAGATTAAATCTCAGAAACGTAAGATTGTTTTAGTCTCTCACCCTTATAATTTATATGATGATTATGTTAATCTTAAAACGAAAGAAAAGTTAGAAAAGTTAGGTGTGGAAGTGATTCTTATAAATGAAGTACCGATTGCTGAGCAGGGACCGATTGGCGAGTGGCCCGTATTCCATTGGGAGTTTGGCAAAGAGATAGCAGAGAAAAGCGACAAGATCCTGGACTATAACATTGCTGGCTGTGTTCAGATTTCTTCTTTTCAGTGCGGTTGTGACGCCGTCTTAAAAGAATTTGTTGAAAAGAATTTTAAAAAAAATAAAATTCCTTTTTTATATCTAATAATTGATGAATACACTGGAGAAGCAGGTCTCCAGACAAGATTAGAGGCATTCGTTGACACATTATGACCATAACTTTTGCTTATTGGGGAAATTACACCGTCGCTTTTAAATCCCTTCTTGAAAAATTGGGCCTGAAGGTAATTCCTCCTGAAAAAACAAACTCGACGGCGATTCAAGAGGGAGCGAAAATTTCCCCGGAAATGTATTGTTTTCCCCTAAAAGTGAATATCGGTAATTATCTGACAGCAATTAAAAAAGGAGCAGACACAATTTTAATGGTGACCAGTTTTACCGGTTCTTGCCGTTTAAGATATTACGGCATTGTCCAAGATAAGGTTCTGTCGGAAGCCGGTCTTAAAGTCAAAGTTAATACCTTTGGGCAAAACCCAAAGGATATTTATCTGACATTAAAAAAAATTTCTGGAGCCTCTTCTTCAAAAATCTTAAAAGCACTTTATTTCTGTTTTAAAGAATTAAAATTAATTGAGGGTTTAGAGAAGAAAGCCCAGTATCTCAGGCCGAGAGAAAAGATGAGGGGGGAAACGGATGAAATTCTGAGGAAAGCATTTTCAAAATTAGAAGAAATTAAAGAAGTAAGAGAACTCTCTCGTTTTCAGGCAAAGGTTTTAAAAGAATTATCCGAGATTGAAATTAATAGAGGCGAAAGGCCGCCGCAGGTAGGGTTAATCGGAGAAATTTATACTGTTACTGACGGTGCTATAAATTTTGATATTGAAGAGAAATTAGGGAAAGAGGGGATTGAGGTTTTTCGCGAGATGGATGTTAGCTATCACTTGAAAAAAGGCATTTTCCCCTGGAAAGACTGGCAAATACAGAGAAAAATAATGCCTTATTTACAATCAACTGTTGGCGGACACGGCAGGGACGCCATTTACGAGATGCTAGATTATATTAAAAAGGACTTTGACGGTATAATTCATTTATTACCCTACGGGTGTATGCCTGAGGTCACGGTCAGACCGATTTTGGAGAAAATACATTTACAGAGTGGCATTCCATTTTTATCTTTATCTTTGGACGAGCAAGTGGCCGAAGCCGGGATTGATACAAGAATTGAGGCTTTTGTCGATGTGGTGAAAAATTATAATAAAAAGAAACATCTAATATCTAACATTTAACATGCAGGCATACTTAGGTATCGATGTCGGTTCTCTCACCTGTAAATTTGTTTTAATTAATAAAAAAAGCGAAGTAATTTTCGCGAGTTATTTTAGAACAGAGGGAAATCCGATTACAGCTGTTCAGAAAGGATTAAGCGAGTTGAGGGAAAAAATTAAGAGTTATAGCCAAAATATTGAGATCGTTGGCGTGGGAACAACTGGCTCCGCTCGCTATTTAACGGGGGTGATTACCGGAGCCGACCTGATAAAAAACGAAATCTCAGCTCATGCTAAAGGAGCTTCTTTTTTCGTGTCCGGTGTCAGAACGGTAATTGAAATCGGCGGTCAGGATTCTAAAATTATTATTTTAGAAAATGGCATAGCGGTTGATTTCGCCATGAATCTAATTTGTTTAAAAGGTAACATAAAAGTAACTACTAACCCAAGTTATACTTCAACGCCGATTAAAAATATAAAAATTGGCCAAAGGGTTTTAACCCACAGCGGGAAATTTAAACCAGTAGAGCAAATTTTTGAAAGAAAATATCAGGGGGAAATGATACATATTGAAGTTTCAAATTTGAAAAAATTAGATATCACTCCTCAGCATCCTATTTTAGGATTAAAAAGAGAAGACATTAAATGCTATCAGAGTTATTCCAGAAATAATCTCACCATTTGTAAACCGCCTAAGGAAAGAAGTTGTTATAAAATATGCGCAAAGTATAAAAAATTTTCCTGGGAACCAAAATTTATTCCAGCGGTGGAATTAAGAGAGGGAGATTTTCTTGTTACCCCGTTGCCCTCGGACAATAAAATAGATAGGTCGGCTTCAATAGATTATTCTATAGTGAAAACTGAACCTAAAATATTCAGACCGTTTAAAGAGATAGATAAATTTGTTTTAAAGCCGGATTTGCTTAGATTATTAGGTTATTATTTAGCTGAAGGTTGTATTTTATATAACAAAGCTCGCCAAGAAAAGAAAACAAAATATCCTTGCGGAGTTATATTTATATTTAATATCAATGAGCAGGAATACGTAAGAGATATCAAAAATATTGTCTCTCAAAATTTTAGAAGCCTTAATGTTACAACTAAGAAAATTCCTGAACGGAATGCTTTCCTGGTAGATATTTATAGTAAAACCTTAGCCGAATTTATAAAATATCTTTGCGGTTCGGGAGCAAATAAAAAGAGGTTAAGTCCTGAGTTATTAAATTTAGAACCAGCACTACAAAAAGAAGTTTTAAAAGGATTTTTTAGAGGAGATGGACAGATTAGGAAAAGAGACAAAAATGCTCTTGGCTCTGACAAAAAAGGAAATAGATATGTGGCTTCTACTATTTCGGAAAATTTAGCTTATCAACTATATTGGCTTTTGCTGAGAAACAAAATCAAATGCACTTTATGCAAACGTTCCGATAAAACTAAGGGAAGAAAATATGCCTACATCCTTTCTATTTATGGGAAAGAATTAAACAAGCTGGAAGATAAAAAGTTAGTCAACCCTCAAAAGCAAGGTTATAAATCTTTTATCTATAAAAATTGGTTTTTTGAGCCGATAAAAAAAATTGAAAGATACAATTTTAACGGCATGGTTTACAATCTAAACGTCAAAGATGATCATTCTTATGTTGCCAACCTTGTGGGTACAAAAAACTGCGCTGCGGGCACCGGCAGTTTTCTTGATGCTCAGGCGTTTCGTCTTAAAATCCCTATTGAGAAATTTGGCGAGCTCGCTCTAAAATCAAAAAATCCCACTACTATTGGCTCAAGGTGCACTGTTTTTGCCGAATCAGACATGGTCCATAAGCAGCAGATTGGTCACAAGACAGAAGATATCGTCGCTGGTTTATGCCATGGGTTGGCTAGAAATTTTTTGAATAATGTGGCTAAAGGGAAAAATATTAAACCACCGATTGTCTTTTTGGGAGGAGTTTCGGAAAATATTGGATTGAGAAAAGCATTTGAAGAAGCTCTCGGGCAAGAGATTATTGTACCAAAATACAATACAGTCATGGGGGCTTTTGGGGTGGCGCTTCTGGCAAAAGAAAACCCTCCTCAAAAAACAAAATTCTTAGGATTTGAGATTTCAGATAAAGATATTAAATGCACTTCTTTTCAGTGCCAGGGGTGCCCTAATAGATGTGAAGTGATTGAAGCAAGAATAGATGGGGAAGTGGTTGCTCGTTGGGGAGACAGGTGCGGCAAATGGTCAAATTTAAACTTCAAGAACTCTTAAGGATTAATTTCATTGAGATATTCCCCAGGTGATTAAATTGTTTTTTACTTCAAATCTGCCTTCTAAGAATTTTTCAATAACCCACATATTGGTTTTGCAGTGATTGGTGATTTCAGAAACTGTTACTGAGTTTTTATCATCGTTCCCTAAAGCTAAGTAAGGTAAAATCTGGTCAGCTAAATGCTTATCTAATGAAGCCCCTGATTTTTGTTCTCTTAATAATTCCAGAGCTGCTTCTTTGCCGACATCTTCGGCTCTTTTCCCTAGTTTTCCCAGACTATCAACCCCGATCACCGTATTCTCAAATTCGCCAATTAGACAAATCTGGCTGCCGGGAGATTGAGTTTGATAATATTCCACCCTTTCTTCAATCGGTAATTTTAATTTTCCCAGGATTTCTTTTACTCCATTAATCTGTCTTTCAGCCACCATTTTTTCTTTTAAGTTTTCGGAAGCTCCGGAAATTAGAATAATTTTTTTCAAAGGACCTCTGCTAATTAAATTGAGTTTTTTTAATTTTGAGGGATAAACTGTAACCTCTGCTTTTGCTCCACCTTCAGGATAATAGCCCCTTCTCGTAATATTTATTTCTATTTTTGTCCCCATTTTTTCCAGTATTTTCAGGAAAACAGAATGAAAATGGTCGATGGTTGGAGAAAAGAAAGTGTCGGTTGCTCCTCCCTCAAAAGTAATTTTAATGGGGGAGAGCGCGAATAGAGATGGTGGAATTAAAGTTTGCAAAATTAAGGTAATACTGCCTGCCGTCGGAATTTTTACCGACAGCCGCTCTTTATAAGTTTCACCAGGATAAAATTTAATTTCTTCCGAACTAAGTTCATCGCCTTCTAATCTACCATTGCAAAGTTGAGCTAAGGCTTGAATTCCCAAAAGATGTTGGACAGCTAAACCGGCTTTTGGTCTATTCTTGCGAATATTAAAAACCCGGCATGGTTTTTTAGTCACCGCCGATAAAGCGCAGGCCGTTCTAAGAATTTGTCCCCCTCCTTCTAAGTAAGAACCATCAACCTCAATCATCTTAATTTATTTTAGTTTTTTACAGAAATAAAACAAAGTGTTAAATTCAAGGTAGAGAATGCTAAGAGATATTGAATTGATTTCGCGACTAAACAAGGATTGGCGGCCAGAAAATATAAAGATTAAAAAAGCTGGCGGCCAAACAAACAGAAACTATATTGTTCAGTATAAAAACAAGAAATTTTTTGTTCGGCTTCCCTGGAAGAGAACCGATATTGTAAACAGGAAAGCGGAAGCAGGGAATATCTTGGCTATATCTAAAAACAAGAAATTAATTGGGGTAGTCCCTAAATACTTTCTATATATTTTTAATGAAAGAAATGTTTTGTCGCCGAGAAAAAAAATAAATTTCCCCAACGGAACAGCAATAATGGATTACATCGAAGGTGAGGACGTTAACGGCAAAGATTTGGAAAACCCTGAAATCCAAAGTGCCCTGCTTAAATCTTTATCTACTTTCCACAAGAGCGGACTAAAATTCGTTAATAAATACGATGTTTTCAGGGATGAAATTTCAAAATACAAGAAGAAAGCAAAGCACTACCCCATTTCTAAATTAATTTCAAAGGCAAAAATAAAAAATATTGAGAGTATCGAAAAGGAGGTGAAAAGAAACTTTCCTCCGGGAGGAAAAATCTCCACCCATAATGATTTAATCTTTGAGAACTTATTTTTAGGAAAAGATGGTAATGTTTATCTTTTGGATTTCGAGTACGCTGGTTTTAATATTAGAAATGGTCTCTATTACGATTTAGGAATAATTCTGGGAGGAAATCTTTTCCAAAAAAATCCAATAAAGATCAAAACTTTCGAAGAAATTTTAAAAGAAGCAGAGAGGGTCTATAAAAAGAAACTAGATAAAAAGAAAATATATTTTGGAGCCCTAATTAACATTTTGGTAATGTTTTGGTGGGGTGTGGTGAAATATTTCAGTTCAAAAACAAAAGAAGAGAAAAAATACTTTAAAAAGTATGTTTTAGATAGAGCCAAGGGAATGGAAGGACTTTTCGAAGTCATTAATAGAAAATAACAAAGCGCTTCGCGGTATTAAAAGAAATGATGCGAAGCGCTTTTCTTTTGTCTAGAGGTATATTATAGTTTTCCTTTCGTGCTTGGAATAATGTCTCCTCCTGTGATACGGGTGGCTCGATGGAGTGCTCTGCCGAAAGCTTTACAAAAAGCCTCCAGCTTATGATGGTCATTACGTAAGGTACCTACCGTTTCCACTTTACCATAGATGTTGAATCCTCCATTGAGAGCCATTCCCTCAAACAGGTGATGTGCCATTCCGGCCAGAGTTTGGTTATCCATGTCCTTGAAGTCGAGCACCGCATGTCCTCTGCCGCTAAGATCAATAGCAACGGTGGCGAGGCTTCCTTCAAAGGGAACCGAAAGGCTTGCAAAACGTTCAATTCCCTTCCTGTCTCCTAGAGTCTCTTTCAGGGTTTCTCCCCAGCAAATGCCGATGTCCTCTATTATATGGTGTGGCAGGTCTCCCCGGCCGATTACCTCTCCAGACATTCTGCCGTGGTGGTAGATTTGAGCAAATAAATGCTCAAACAGACTTAAGGCCGGAGTACCGAAGTCGGGTTCCTCTTTTCCTGAAGTGATAGCAATCTCTACAATTTCCGGCACATCCAGATTGATTGATACCCTGATATCGACCTCTTTAGTTTGTCTTACTCTTGTTTTGACTCGAGCTTCCATTTTTAGTCCCTCCTTAATAGTTTCGCAAGATTATTTACACTTATTTTTGGATCTTTTCTTTCGTAAATTACCTCATAAACCTCCTTCACAATCGGTAACTGGATATTGTGTTTTTCAGCCAGCTGATATGCAGCCCAGGCC
>Ga0172362_10004826_pt1 | contig 11712 bp, 10 predicted proteins | sample LakKivs1_kivu2a2_FD_114534 | JGI IMG/M metagenome (GOLD analysis project Ga0172362, IMG submission 114534) | Sediment microbial communities from Lake Kivu, Rwanda - Sediment s1_kivu2a2 | ecosystem: Environmental > Aquatic > Freshwater > Lake > Sediment | place: Rwanda: Western Province, Lake...
GCATAATTTTATCCGTTGTTATTGGATCTGGCTCCGCGAAGTGGTCCGGGGGAACGTTTTCTAAGGCACGGCTCATAAACTCATTCCACATCGGCCCGGCGGCGGAAACGCCTGCGCCTTGCTTTGTCATAGACTCATTATTGTTGTTTCCGGTCCAGACCCCGACAACTAACGAGGGGACATACCCGATTAACCAGCCATCCCGATTCTCTTGGGTAGTTCCAGTCTTAGCCGCCACCTGACGGCCCGGGAAGTAAAGAGAACTGTTGTATCCAAACATCGGCGCCCTGGCGTTATTGTCCGAGAGTATGTCAGAAATAAGCCGCGCAATCTGGGGTTCTAGGACCTTCTCCCCTTCTGTGTTGTTATCCTCGAGAACTGTCCCGTCGGCCGCTGCGATTTTTTGGATAAAGCTCTGAGGCATCAGGACGCCGTCGTTGGCGAATACGCCATAGGCCGCGACCATGTCAACAAGACGAACTTCTCCTCCTCCCAGTACTAAGGATAAACCGTATCTGGAGCGGTCGTTAAGCGTCGTAATTCCCATTTTGTGGGCTAGATCGATCGCATTGTCAATGCCGGCCAGGTAGAGTACTTGAACCGAGGGGACATTTAGTGATTGAGCAAGCGCCTGTCTCATGGTCACGGGCCCTCTAAACTTCCCATCGTAATCCTGGGGGTGATAACAATCCAAGCCGTTGGCGTCTTTTCCCTGGGTCGCCGAAGAGTCACAGCTGGGGTTAAATTCTGTCGGCAAATCAAATAGTATAGTTGAGTCGGTAAAACCCTTCTGGAAGGCTACCGAATAAGCGAATGGCTTGAAAGCCGAACCCGGCTGGCGGTCCGCTGTAGCAACATTAAAATTTCCTTCAAATTTGCAGCTGTTAATTCCCGTCGTTCCCGGGGTACAGCCGTCCGGTTCCGGTTTCCCGAAATAGTTTTTGGAGCCCACCATAGCAAGTATCTGGCCGGTCCGTGGATCCTCTGCCACCAAGGCTGCGTTGTTCGCTTTGTATTTCTCGGTGTTAATGGCAGCATATTTGCCAACCGAGGCAGAAGCGATGCTCTGCAGATTGGTATCTAGAGTCGTGATGACGCTTAATCCGCCATTTTCCACCATATCCTTCCCGTACCTGTTTTCCAAATATTCCTTGACCATGATGACGAAATGGGGAGCGAGCATGTCGCTCGGTGTTTTAAATTGCGGAATCTCCTCTTTCGCCGCGGCGTATTCCGTCTGGTCCATATAGCCCAGAGTTTTCATTCTGTCCAGGATGTAATCCCTTCTCGCTGTCAAATCAGCGTAGTGGTTGCCGTAAGGGGAGTAATAACTAGGAGCCTTGGGAAGAGCCGCCAAAGTAGCTGCCTCGGCAAGGTCAATGTCCCTAGCTGATTTTCCAAAAAAAGTTTGAGCTGCAGCCTCTATGCCATAGGCATTTGAGCCATACGAAATCTGGTTGAGATACATCCAGAAAATCTGGTCCTTTGTGAACTTGCGCTCGACCTGAATCGATAGAATCGCCTCTTTTATTTTTCTGGCAACAGTCTTTTCATTTCCCAGGAGGGAAGTTTTTACTAATTGCTGGGTTATAGTAGAACCACCCTGGGAAGCGCTAAGGTGGGCGACGTCATTATAAAGGGCGCGGAGAATTCCCTTGAAGTCAACACCTTTGTGGTTGTAAAAATCGCTGTCTTCCGCGGCTAGAGTTGCTTTTTTTATTGTGTCCGGAATCTGTTCCCAGGGGACAATCGTCCTTTTTTCTTCGCCGTGCACATCATATAAAATTGTGGTTCCCGTGCGGTCGTAGATTTTTGTAGATTCACTTACTCGCCGAGAGGCAACGGCTGACGGGTCAGGAATCTGGCCAGCATAGTAGATAAAAAGGGCAACCAAAAGAACTAGGCCAATGATGACTAGGGCGAAGACGGTCACTAAAAATTTTTTGACGGCGCCTGACCCGTGCCGTCGATGGACCCCTCTCATTAAAGTTGATTTTGCCACAAAAGTTGGGGGTTTGCAAGGATAAGTCGGGTGGACGGAGAGACGAGAAGGCGGTATTATAGAGGCTGAAGTGAAGATTGTTGCCGGAAAAGAAAAGGTGGAGGAGCTCTTAAGTTCAAGATATCTTGAAGCTATTTTGCCTTCTAGAGAAAGAGCGGAAGAGATGTTGACGTCGGGAAGAGGATTGACTTTCTACCTCGGTATTGACCCGACAGGCCCGGATATACACCTCGGACACACAACAAACCTTTTCGTTTTGAAGAGATTATGGGAGGCGGGACATAAGATTATTTTGCTGATAGGCGACTTTACGGCTACCATCGGAGACCCTACAGACAAAGAAGCTGCACGCAGACCGCTGACAGATGAGGAGGTAAAAGAAAATATGAGAACCTACTTGGACCAAGTGCGCAAAATTTTGCCCAAGGGTTCTTTTGAAACGGAACATAACAGCAAGTGGTATAGAAAAATGTCTGCGGAAGAATGGCTTAAAATAACATCGCTTTTTACCCAGCAGCAGATGGTCAGCCGGGATATGTTCCAAGAGAGGATAAAAAAAGATAAGCCAATAAGTCTGCAGGAGTTTGTATATCCCGTGCTGCAGGGATACGATTCTGTGGCGATGGATGTGGATGGCGAAGTTGGCGGCAATGACCAAACATTCAATATGCTGGCCGGACGCGACTTGCTTCGTAGGCTGAAAGGTAAGGAGAAGATTGTGATTACAACCCGGCTCTTAGAAGATCCGGCGACGGGGAAGAAAATAATGAACAAAAGTGAGGGACAATATATTTCGCTGAACGACCCACCCGGCGAGATGTTTGGCAAGACAATGGCGATGCCGGATTCGGCAATTGTGCCGCTTTTTGCTTTTACCACGGAGGTGCCCAATTCTAAAGTAGAAGAGATCAAAATAAGGCTGAAGAGCGAGAACCCCAAGAATGTAAAAGAAGACCTAGCGTTCGAATTGGTGAGGATGTACTATGGAGAAGAGGAGGCAGATAGGGCTAAAGAAGAATTCCGAAAAGTTTTTTCGGAGGGGCAGTTGCCAGAAAACATTGAAGAGGTCGTAAGTCGTGGCAACATTCTCCAAACAATAGTAGCAGCGGGTATAGTAAGCTCCAGGTCAGAAGGGAAGAGACTAATAGAGCAAGGTGCGGTAGAAATCAATGGCCGGGTGATAAACAGATGGGACTACGTGGACAAGGCGGGGGACATACTCAAGGTAGGCCCGAGAATGGTCAAAAGAATAAAATAAAAACTCCCGCCGGCGGCGGGAGTTTTTATATCTCCGTGCTATACCCCCGGTTCCTCTTGTCTTTCTCCTTCCCCTGGCGTCTCCTCTTCCAAGGGCGTTTCCACTTCCTCTTCTTTCTTTTCCTCGTCTACCAGCTCTTCCTCATCTAGGAGAGATAGCTTGTAATCCCTGTCCAACATACCACCTTTGACTTTACCCGTGCCCTTCTCGGATCCCCGGGGTTATCCGCGAAAAACATATGTAAAATCAGGTTAAATTGGTTAGTCAGTATATTACCGTATTTGCGCAACAAATTGCAAGGGCTAGGGCGTCCGCTGTATCATCCGGCCTGGGCTCGCTTTTTAGACCCAGGATCAGCTTGACCATTTTTTGAACCTGTTTTTTTTCTGCCCTCCCATAACCGGACACAGCTTGCTTTACCTGCAGGGGCGTAAACTCTGATATCTCAACGCCGTTTTTTGCGGCCGCAAGCATTAATACTCCCCGTACCTCGCTTACCTTTACTACCGTCTTGGCATTTTTGAAAAAGAACAGACTCTCGAGAGCCACTCTATCGGGCTTGAATCTTTTTATTAGTTTGTCAAAAAAATCGCAGATAGTTTCAACGCGTCTGCTATTATCAATATTTGTGCCCGTCCTCAAATTGCCAAAATCCACTGTCCGATAATTCTTACCGTCGGTTTCAATGATTCCGTAGCCTATTAAAGATGTACCGGGGTCAATGCCCAAAATACGCAAGTCAAAAGTCAAAATTCAAAAGTCAAGATTTCAAGTAAAAATTCAAAACCTTTGGATTTTGAATTTTGCCTTTTGAGTTTTGAATTATTTCAGATTTGAGTAAACATTCTCAACGTTCTCGTTGGTCGCGAGCTCCTCAAGAAGTTTGTCGAAATCTTGCCTCGCGACGGGGTCGCCAACCTCCAAAGGATTTTTTGGTACCCAGCCCGCGTCAAACATCCAACTCAGCGAACCCTCGGGGACCATTTTAAAGCCGTTTTTGGTTAGAATGTTTTTTATCTCCGCTATCGTCCGGTTTTTATTATCGGTGATGGCCTCAATTATCACTGCCACCGAGGCAGGACCCATGGCCTGGATTGTAATTTCATTTAGGGAAGCCGCATCTTTTTCTGCGGCTCTCTTAATCGCCCGTTCGATGTTTTCTTTGGGCATATTGGCTGCCTGCGCTTCCTCTATAACTGATTGGAGCTTGTTATTTGTTGACGGGTCAATCCCGCCCCTTGCCGCAATTGTGATTTTATTTGCGAGCTTGCTGAAAACCTGGCCCCTTTTTTGGTCGCTGGCTTCTTTTTTGTGTTGAATTTGCTTCCACTTAGAGTGGCCTGACATAGAGCTGATTATCTCTCTGCGATCGTCATTTGTAAAGATTTCGTAATGACTTTATACGCAGCGCCACCATTCTTGCACGGCAATAAACAATAGCGGAGCATCAAATCGTGATTTGATCCCTCATCTTTTCAAAAGTTTTATCTCCGATTCCCTTTACTCCTTTGATATCCTCAATTTTCTGGAAAGGCCCGTTGGTTTCTCGATAATCAACGATGCGTTGGGCAATAACAGGACCAACACCTGTTATTTTCTGCAGTTCTTCGTAGCCCGCGGTGTTAATGTTGATTTTCCCTAACTGTTCCGGTGTTGACTCGGGCGCAGGATAAGTTATGGAGGTCGGCATTGGCGTCTCGGGAGTAGAGGATACTAGGCTAGGGATTTCCGTGGGAGCGGGGCTGGGGGCGAATGTGGGTAATGGGCTTGAGGTAGCGAGGTTGTTTTGCGGTGTCGGGGTTGGCGTTGGGGCTAGGGTAGCGGTCGGTGATATGGTCCTTGACGGCTGATTGGTAGACTTATGGCCAGCGGTCGGGCTCTCGTTTGCTCCGCCGTTTCTCATTGCCTCAACAACCTGGGCGTAGCGGTCTTTTTGCCGGTCCGCAACCTTAAAGTTTTCTGCCAAAAGTAAACCCCCCAAGGTGGCCGCGAAGGCAATTGCCGCGATTAGCAGTCTCATTTTTCAACAGTGTACAACCCTCCTAATTGCACAAGTTTAAACCAGCGATTCTTGACTATTTCTGTCTCGAAACAACCCTAAGTGTTTCAGCGCGAGGTCGGTGAGCATCCGACCGCGGGATGTACGGGCAAGAAAGCCGATTTGCATAAGGTACGGCTCATAGACATCTTCGATGGTTTCTTCTTCTTCGGCAATGGCCGCGGCAATAGACTTAAGCCCTACCGGTCCGCCGTTGAAATTTTTGGAGATGACGGCGAGTATTTTGCGGTCGGTTGCATCAAGACCGAGCTCGTCTATGCCGAGAAGCGACAGTGCCTCGGCGGCGAGTGATTCGGTAACAAGAGGGGAGTTTTTGACTTGGGCGTAGTCGCGGGCGCGCTTGAGCAGTCGGTTGGCAATTCTCGGAGTAAAGCGCGACGAAGCGGCAATTTTAGCTAGAGATCTATCGTCCGCTTTGATCCTAAGCAGTCGAGCGGAGCGCCGCAATATTTTTTCAATTTCCTTTTGGTTGTAAAAATCCAGCCGATATTGAGCGCCGAAACGCGAGCGAAAAGGGTTAGAAAGAAGCGAAATCCTAGTAGTAGCTGCAATGAGAGTAAAATGTGGAAGTTTGATTTGCAGGGTTTTTGCGGAGGTACCCTTGCCGATTATGATATCCAGGCAATAATTTTCCATTGCCGGGTATAGAGTTTCCTCTACCGTTTTGTTTAACCGATGGACCTCGTCGATGAACAAAAAATCGCCATCCGAAAGGCCGGTTAAAATCGAACCGACATCCCCGGCTTTTTCCAGTGCGGCACCGGAGGTGATTCTAACACTTGCCCCGCACTCTTTGGCAATAAGATATGCGAGGGTGGTTTTACCAAGTCCCGACGGCCCGTGGACCAAAATATGCTCAAGCGGCTCCCGACGCTTTTTCGCTGCCCCGATCAGGATAGTCAGGTTTTCTTTAATGTTTTCCTGGCCTACGAAATCGCCAAAAGTGGACGGCCTTAGGGCCAGGTCTAAAACCTGGTCGTCAGGCTCTTGCGGCAGAACAGCTTTTTGGTTTATTTCGGCGGCCATACCTCTTTCCCCTATAGCCCTTGACAGGCGGGGGTTTTATGTATAAAATGTAGTTAGAATCCCTTGATAGGGATCTTTAATTTCTGACCCCCATAACCTGTAGGCAATTGAGGCATTTTGTTTACGCTAAGTGGCTCAATCGGAGTATTTTCGCAGATGGGTAACTTGGTCCCGACTGGGTTATGCCTCGGTATTACTCTGCCCTGGATTTCCTAAAGTCCGGGTCATTGCCTACAGATTATAGGGGTTACTCTCCGATTACTCTTAACACCTCCTCCAAGGAGGTTGTGCCGTCAGTGACTCTGAGGAGGCCGTCCTGCAATAGTGTTACCATGCCTTTCTTTTGGGCCAGCTCCTGCACTGCCGAAATTGGCGGTGATGCCAGTATCAATTTTTCCATTTCATCGTCAATCTCAAAAAGTTCGTACACCCCGATACGGCCACTGTAGCCAGTGAAATTGCATTCCTTGCACTTTTGTGGGTAATAAATTTCTAAGGAATCCCCCAGTTTTGGGGCCTTGATGCCCTTAGGGAGGTCTATCAAGTATTTCTTAAACACTGCCAACTCTTCACTTTTGACCTTTTGTTTCTTCTTGCAGTTTTTGCAGAGGCGTCTGACCAGTCGCTGGGCCATAGCCGCATTGATTGCCGGGGCGATCGTGACTGGCCGCACCCCAAGATCAATTAAACGGGGAATTGTGCCAGCGGCGTCGTTCGTATGAAGCGTTGAAAGGACCAAGTGGCCGGTGAGGGCAGCCTGCATGGCTATCTCTGCCGTTTCAACGTCGCGGATTTCGCCGACAAGGATGACATCCGGGTCCTGCCTGACTATTGAACGGAGACCGTTTGCGAATGTATACCCGGCCTCTAGATCCACTTGGGTTTGTGATATGCCCTCAAGATGGTACTCAACCGGGTCCTCAATAGTTATTATTTTGACATCCGGGCTGTTGATGTACCTTATGAATGCATAAAGAGTTGTCGTTTTGCCGGAACCGGTAGGGCCCGTTGTCAATATCGCACCCGTGGTTTTGCTTAACAGTTTTTTGATGACGGCCAGAACGTCTTCACGCATCCCAAGGTCCTCCAGTTTTTGTCTTATGGTGGCCGGGTCTAGTATGCGCATCACGATGTTCTCGCCGTAAGCGCCGGGCAGAATGGAGACCCTGACCTCGATGTCGCTGGTTTCCTGTTTTATTGTGAACCGGCCGTCTTGAGGCGAGTCGTGGATGTTGATCTTAAGTCCTGACAAGAGCTTGATCCTGGAAAGCAAGCCGGAATAGCCTGCTGGGGAGAACTCGACGACGTCGTTCAGTACGCCATCCAGCCTGTACCGGAGGCGAATCGTTTTTTCTTCTGGCTCGAAATGAATATCGGATGCTTTGATTTTGAGTGCTCCGGCTATAAGGACATTAAGAACTTTGGTTATCGGTAGCGAAGTTAAACGGTCTTTCAGGTCGGATATATCTTTAATTTGCCTGGCCAGATCTGACAACTCCGCGCCCTCAATAGAAACCGTTCCCGGAGCGGTCTCAACCCGTTTCCTTTTTTGTTGGTATCTTTCCCAACCCAGGCGGAGACTTGCCTCCGAAACTATGACCAGACTGTATGTATACCCACCCTCCCTTAACTTGTTTAGTACAAGTTGGGTTTGCTGGCCCCTAGGGTCTAAAACAGCTACCCGAAGGTCCTTCCCACTTTTGGATAAAACGACTAAGTTTCCGTCCCTTGCATCCTTTTCCTCCACCAAGAGGACCGCGTTGGTATCGATGGGGAAGGCCTTGAGATTGGCGTAGGGCAGCCCCGCCTCTCTCGCCAAATCTTTCGCATCGTCCTCTTTTTTCTGTATTTGGATAGCTGACAGTTTTTCCTCGAGTTCCTTTTCGAGAACCTCAGTTTTTGCGGTTGTTTGGGAAATATTTGCCATGGACAATCACATTCATTTTATCACCTTTCCGCTTTTTTGTTCTCCACACGAGGGCAAGTTTTGGTTTAACAGCACTGATAATGTAAAGCAATAGTCTGAAGTGGGGATAACTTGTTGATAGTTTTGCGGCTAAAGATACTCGGCAAAAACATTGTTCCTTGCTAAACTATGGTCTTGATGATACAATCGACTATGTAAGTCAAGGGGGGATATGGGGAGCGAAGATGCCTACCCACGTGCTAATAGTTCTTTTTGTTCTTTTTGGGCTTTGGTTCTGCAGGGCGATCTATAAAAACTGGCGGGGCTATGTGCATTGGAGCCAAGCTCAGCAATTTCACGACGACATGTTTAATAAAATACGCGAGCTGAGAGATGACCCGTCCATATCCGATGCAAAATGGCGAGAATGGCTTCCCCTCTGCAGGTTCTCCGATGACCTTTTGAGACAGTGCTCGCAACTGCCATTCTGCTCTTTGGAGCAGATGGTCCAAGAAGAAATTGAGCCCGACAGTTATCCCAGCCCCCATTGACACTCTTTCGCCGAGGAGTATAATGAGATTTGAGGGTTGATCGATTGACAATGTCCGCAAGAAAGCGGACTTTATTTTACCATGTTGGACACAAAGCAGTTTATACCGGCCATTAAACAGATTGCCGAGGAAAAAGGAATAGCCGAAGAAAGGGTCATAGAAACGCTGGAAGCTGCTATCGCCGCGGCTTACAAGAAGGAGTATGGCGAAAAGGGGCAGGTCATAAGAGCGAAACTTGATCTTAAAACGGGTAATGTGAAGATTGCCCAGGTTAGGTTCGTCGTTGAAGGAGTTGACGAGGAGGGGAATGTGATAGGCGAACTGCCCAGCCATTTGGGCCTTGAACTTGAAACACCCGAACGCTCCTTCGGTGAAGACAAAAAAGATGTCTCAAGAGAGGGTGAGCCAAGACAGGGCGCGGAACCGGAAACGGGAGAAATTAAGGTCCGGTTTAATGAGGAAAAATACATAACGTTGGAGGAGGCGAGAAAGATAGACAAAAAATTGAAAGTGGGCGACGAGCTGGTAATCGAGCTTGAACCCAAAACCGATTTTGGCAGAATTGCAGCCCAGACCGCAAAACAGGTTATCATCCAGCGACTACGGGAGGTGGAACGCGAAGCGGTTTTTGAGGAATTCAAAAATAAGGAGGGGGAAGTGATTTCAGGCGTTGTGCAAAGAATTGAAGGCCGGATGGTTTATGTCGACTTGGGCCGCACCAACGGTTTGCTTATTCCTGCTGAGCAGCTCTATTCGGACAACTATAGGCCGAACCAGCGATTGAGGTTTCTAATACTGCGGGTTGAGGAGACGAACAGAGGACCGGTCGTGCTGCTCTCTCGCTCGCATCCCAAGCTGGTACTCAAGCTGTTCCAGTTTGAGGTCCCCGAGATCGAAGCCGGCAGCGTTGACATCAAGGCAATCGCCCGGGAGGCGGGTTCAAGGTCAAAGGTTGCAGTAGTTTCAAATGAAGAAGGGGTTGACCCCATAGGATCCCTCGTCGGTCAAAAGGGTGTGCGGGTACAGACGGTCATAAATGAACTTGGGGGAGAGAAGATAGATATCATCGAGTGGAACGAGGCGCCGGAGAAGTTCATCGCAAATTCGCTATCTCCGGCTAAGGTCATTGATGTAAAAGTTTTGGATGACCAGAGGCGCTATGCGCTGGCCGAGGTCGCCGACGACCAGTTTTCCCTTGCCATAGGTAAAAAGGGCCAGAATGTTAGATTGGCGGCGAAGCTCACTGGCTGGAGAATAGATGTTCGTGCTCCTCAATCCCAAATGACCGCTGAAGAGGCATTAGAGCCTGGAGAGGCGGGGGCTACTGAGGCAGATACCTCGTCAGCAAATATCATTTCCGAGGAGCCGAAATCCGAGGAAGCGCCTGGGGGAAAGGAAGAAATCAAGCCCAAGAAACTCCGCCGCCGGAAGACCGAGACTTCGGCTGAAGCATAGAGAAGAATGAGAATAAGAAAGGGGGACAATCATGACCTCCAGAGTTGATAAACTTTCTAACTCAAGAATTAAACTAATTGTCAGTCTCGATAGAGATGAGTTGCTTTCCTTTGCAGAAGAGGCTGAACGGCAGCTAGCCCATGATGTAAAGCTAAAGGGCTTCCGTCCGGGCAGGGCGCCGAGGGAGCAGGTGCGAAAAGCGGTAGGTGAAGAAAAAATACGCGAGCTGGCTCTTCAATTAGCGGTGCAATCAACCCTGAAAGAAGCATTGGCTAATGAGAAACTCGACATTATTGACCAGACGAATTTTGAAGTAAAGGAGAACTCCGGCGAGAAGCTGGTTTACTGGGCTACCTTTTTGATTTTCCCCGAACTCGTTCTAGGAAGGTATAGGGGGTTGAATGTAAAAAGAAACAAAATAGTCGTAAGTGACGCGGAAGTTAGCGGTATTCTGGGCGATCTTCTAAAATCGCGGACTGTCTTCAACGAGGTTCAAAGACCGGCTCAGAAAGGGGATCGTGTCGAGGTTGATTTTACCGCAAGGGACAATAATAAAATCATTGAGGGCGGTAAGAGCGAAAATCACCCAATTATTCTTGGAGAAGGCAAATTCGTGCCGGGTTTTGAGGAACAGATAGTTGGGATGAAAACAGGTGAGACAAAGCATTTTTCTCTTAAAACTCCAGCCGGCTATTATCAGAAAGCGATTGCCGGCAAGGAACTGAACTTTGAAGTTGTTGTAAAGAAAGTAGAAGACAGGACTGTCCCAGAAGCGGACGACAATTTTGCGAGAAGCTTGGGGGATTTCCACTCTCTCAAGGAGCTGGAGACCAGTATAAATCAGGGGTTAGCGATGGAGAAACAAATAAAAGAGAGGGACAGGGTCCGTTTGGCCATCTTGGGAAGAATTGCATCAGCGACGGAGGTAAAAATACCCCCGGAACTTATTGAAAAGCAGCTTGATGCTATGCTCCGCGATTTTGACAGCGAGTTGCATCAGAAGGGGATGGAGCTTGGGCTGTATTTGGCTCATATAAAAAAGACTCAGGATGAAATAAGAGAGGAGTGGCGGACCAGAGCGGAACAGCGGGCCGAGATGGAGCTAATTGTCAGAGCTGTTGCCAAGGCAGAGAACCTGACGGTAAACGACAGCGAGATAAACGAGGAGTTGCAGATTGTCCTGCAACAATACATGATGAGCGGGCAAGGAGGGTCCAGTCCTGAGATGCTGGAAAATATAAATCCTGAAGGATTGAAGAAGAGAATTCGCGATACATTGCTGAATGAAAAAGTGTTTAAATTCCTGGAAGAGCAGAATGCGATTGCCTAGGTCGGTTTAAAAAATCAAAACCCCGCTGATTTGCCTGAAAGACAAAGCGGGGTTTTGATTTTTTAAACTTGCGGCTACCGGAGAGCCGATTTGCTGTTGATACCCCGACTCTCAGCTCCTGGCCC
>Ga0172362_10004828_pt1 | contig 11710 bp, 10 predicted proteins | sample LakKivs1_kivu2a2_FD_114534 | JGI IMG/M metagenome (GOLD analysis project Ga0172362, IMG submission 114534) | Sediment microbial communities from Lake Kivu, Rwanda - Sediment s1_kivu2a2 | ecosystem: Environmental > Aquatic > Freshwater > Lake > Sediment | place: Rwanda: Western Province, Lake...
GGAAGCCTTGTATCTATTTCTGCCCCCGAGTACAGCTATATGCCTTATCCATTGTACAGAATGGAGGCTGCAGAAGGGGCGGATGTAAAGAGTGTCGCTACAAATATACATCCAAGGAATATCGAAGTTTCTGCAAGCGTTAATGTTGTATACGAGATAAAGTAAATTAGATTTTAGTTAGATTTAGGATTGTGAAAGGATGATGCAATTTTGAAGTGTTTTATACTTCAAAACGAAAGATACTTAAATACTAGATTCTGTATAAAGTTTTAGTATGGAAGAACAAATAGGGTTTGTGCTTAAGTCTATTGGATTGAATAACAGCGAGATAGAGGTTTATCTTGATCTTCTTAAGAACAGCATTTCTACCGCACTTGAAATATCAAGAAGGACAAAAATTTACAGACCAAATACTTATGAAGCATTGAGAAGACTTAATGACAAGGGTTTTGTGAAAGAGCTTATGGTGGGTGGCAGAAGAGCATTCCAAGCACTAGAGCCTGAAAAAATAGTAGATTACATTAAACAAAAAGAAAAAGAAATAAGTTTGATTATACCAAAAATAAAATCATTTACAAAAACAGTAAGCCAAAGAGAGAGCATTTCTATAGCAAAGGGAATTTTTGCATTAAAAGACGCATATTTAAGAATGTTAAATCTAAACAAGCCTATAGATTCTTATAGTATTCCTACGAAGGCAGTGGAAATTATGGGCGAGGGATGTTCAAAATTCAAAGAATTCCATAGAGAAAGAATCAAAAATAAGATTCAGATGAGGCATATATACAGCAAGAATAATCCAAAGACGATTCATAAGCTAAACAAGATAAAATATATGGAAGCAAGGCATCTTGCCAGAAAATATGACCATCTTGTCTGCACTACTGTGTGCGGAGACGCTGTAATAATAGCAATATTCTGCGAGCCAATTTTTATTATTGAAATCAAAAACCAACAGATTGCAGATTCTTACCATAAATATTTTGAAATACTGTGGGGCAATGCCGGCAGGTAACAAAGTTTAAGAAAAATTCTGTAAAAGTGTTCTGGGATTTGCTACATACTCTAATTTTTATTTTGTAAGTGTCTAAAAGATTGCTACATTTTGGTTTAAACATGTTAAATGTGTCTTGAAAAATACTACATTCTTTAAGATTTTTAAGAAGTGTCTAAAAAAATACTACAACTATTTTTATATTAGCTATGCTTATAAAAAGTATGGAATTTAAACAAAACCTCTGTACAACTTGCTCTGAAGTAATCACAAACCCGGTTTGTGAAAGATGCTATCTTAAAGAGATTGCACAGTGGTTAAGAGATTTTGGGCTCAATCCCATACCCATAAAGGTTGTAATGACTAGAATAAAAGAAGAGATTTCGCCTGAAACAATGAACGAAACTACCTGCATTCTTTGTGGCAGGGAAACTTTGTCTGCTTGCGCCTATTGCTTTTTTTTGAAGACAGCCAGAGTGTTAAAAGAATTGAACTTCCCTGACAAAGTGGTAAGAAACTTTTTAGAGATTTTTAACTACAGGCACAGCCATGAAGAGTATCATCTCTAAATAAAAAATGAGAAAGGGATATTTTTGTAGAGGTTTCTATTGATTTTTATGCTGTTTCCTGCAGAAGTTTGACAAATCTCTGGAATTTATGAGTTAAATAGTAATCATCCATAAATTTTTTGATATGTCCTGAGGTGAAATTTATTAGACATTGATGGAAGTGTGCCAAAGAGTCTTGCAATTCATGAATCAACTTTCTTCTTTGCCCGTCTCTCATCATTTCTTCAATTTGTTCTTTTGGAATAAGAGTGAGCTGACCATTATTAGACTGGGCAACAGTCTTCAAGAGTTCGTGATGTGATTGCCTTGATATCGCGGCAGTAATTGCAAAATCCTTTTGTGATTCTCTTTTTTTAACTTGGGCAAGGTCCACAGCCACGCGGTAAGTGATTAGGTTTTCGATGTAAAATCTATGGATTTCTGGAGGCAGACTGGAATATGCGATTGCATCTCTAACCAAAGACAAAGACCAACGAGCATGATTTTGGCAGAAGTCTTCAAGACTATAGCCTTTTCCGTATCTTTTTCTTTCTAATGCCCATTGTCTTGTAATACCTTTTGACCTTGCATCTATATCCACTGTTTCGAAAATGTCTTCATCGTACATTAACATTTCTTGCTGTTCTGAAGGCAATTCTGGAAGAACTGCTGCTGGCACTCTTTCTATGCCTGCCTGTTGCAATGCATGATATCTCCGGTTTCCGCATAATGCTATATAGCCTTCCGGGGTTTTCATTAAAACAAGAGGATGTATTAATCCAACATCTTTGATAGAATCTGCAAGTTTGTCTATTTCTTCTTGATTGAATTTTCTTCTTATATTAAAAGGATTTGGCCTTATGTCTTTTATAAGCACTGTTGAATATTCTGCAAGGTCCATTGTTGTTCCTTTTCCTTTGCCTTCTTCAAGGCCCTGAGTTTCTGTTCTTCCTTTTACTAAGTCTTCTAAAGAAGTTCTTTTTGGAGCAAATTCCCACCTTCTTGCATAAACCGGATTTTCTAAAAACCCAGTATGCCATTCTCCAATTAACTCATTAGCTCGGGAAATAACTTTTTTTGGGGTAGTTTTTTTGCCATCGTATTCTATACCCATTTTTCTAAGCGAGGGTTCGATTTCTGATAAATGAGCCCAGATTTTAAGAAGCCGTTCTGCTTGGCTAATATAATGTGATAAATTTCTAAGTGTTTCGACTCTGCCTTCAAATGGCCTGTCCCTTAGGAATTCCTTGCCTTCTTCTTCGTCTTTAACTTCTTGAAGATACTTTTTGACTATGTCTCTTACAACTCTTTCTTTTGGCTTTTTCAGGCTTGTTACCAACCTTCTTTGCTCGCTTTTTTCTGTGATAGAGGTAAGGGCAACTGCTGAAGAGTATGATAAAGAGCCAAATTCGACCATTTGTTTTAAATTGCCATGAAGCCTGCCGACATACTTGAATGCGTCTCTAACTGTTGAACTAGACCTGTCCATCAGCCTTGAATATCCTTCTAAGGTAAGCTTAGAACGAATGGATTCTGGAATATCCCAGAAATCTTCTGCCCTTGCAATTAAATCTTTTGCTACGGGATCTTGAAACTCGCGAGCAAGGGTAATCTTGTACCTGCCCCACAAAGCTTCTGCAACATTTTGCGGCGGAACTTTTTCTTTGTATTCATTTTCTTCTATCTGTATTTTCAATCTGAGATCTTTAGGAAGCTCTCTCGTGGCTCGGACAAGCATGTAGTCTCTTTCCATCCAACCCATTTTATAAGCAAGCAAGGAAGCATAATATCTTCTGTGTCCGCATACAAGGCGATATTTGCCGTCTGTTTTTTCTGAAAGCACGGGCTCTATCTGGCCAGAAACAGCGATAGAATGGGCCAGGACTAGAAGGTCTTTTTTTGTGTAATGCTGTCTGACATTTCTTTTGTCAGGAACTATTTGGGCCAGAGGAACTCGTAGAATTCCTGCATTTTGTTCTGTAAGTATATAGTCTTCTATTCTTCCGATAGGCTCTAAAGATTGCCTTTCTTCCACTCTTTCTATTGCTGGTTTTCTCCTCTTTTTTTTAACCATCTTGATTTTTATTTCTATAACCTTTGCTTTTAATACAATTTATATGCTAAAAAAGATATATCAAAGCATTCAATTTTCAAACAACATGCATTGGCCTCTATGCCTTTTTGCAAGATTTTTCTTTCTATGCCTTTCCCGATATCTCTTCCTCTCTTTTTCTTTTTCATTATTATACTCAACAGGCACTAATTGCGATACAGGAAAATTTTCCCATGAAAATCCTTCCAAATTACATTTATCGCAGTGTTCTACATAGTCTACATAACCCAAATCCCTCATGAAATGTCCGACCGGGCCACAGACTCCTGCTCCGGCATGCTTTATCAACAAGTCAAAATCTGGGTGAAAAAATCTTGGAATTCCCTGGCCCTTGTGATATATGTAGGGTCTTTTTCTTAATGATTCTTCTGTCTCTTTCAATAATGTTTCAAAGCCCGGCAATAAATGTTCTTGAGCTGGGTGCATTTGCCCTTTGTAAACAACCTCTTCCCATTCTCTTCCTGTAATAAGTCTTGCAGTATTTCTTGAATTCAGCCTTATTGGAAAAAATCTTATTCCTATGCCATGGGGATTTTGTAACGCCTGTCTTACAAGGAAGCCTCTTTCTTCATTTTCGTCAAAAGATGAAGTCACATCACACGTTATGGTTAAAGTGGTGTTCACTCCTTTAACCCTTAGTCCTCTATATTTTCCAGCCTGCTTGATTCTCCATTCGTTTGTAAATCCCTGAGAAACTGCCCCTGGCTCAAGAGAATCATTGCAAATGCTGAAATTCAAAACAGAATTTGTTTCTCTTAAAAGTTCTGCAATTTCGTCATCATAAGCCAGGGCTTTTGTTGGAAATATAACATGGATGTGATATTGCCTGCACAATTTTAATACTCCAACAAGAGTTTGATGATAAAAAGGATGGCCGGCCTCGTTATTTTTCCCTATCCTTATCACTCTCGGCCTTTCTTCTGAATCTCTGCCAAAATATAATTCAAAATCCTCGAGTGTTTTTTCTGTAACATGAACAGGAGTTACTCTGCCCCAATTATGCCTCCGGGCATAGCAATACATGCATCTTGTGTCTGGAAGCTTTCCTTTTGGATGTCCTGCCCTTAATCTTGCTCTTGTTTCTTTAGAGTACTGGCCGTTATTTCTTTGGACTTCTGATAACAAAGGGCCATCTAAAGGGCCTGGCACTTGCATAGGACATCCTCGGTTTGACAAGTCTATGTTAATATCACAAAGACAAACTTTGTATTCCCTTCCTTCTGGTGTCCTTCTTTTTATAAAGTCTGCTTTGCCATGCCTCAGCCTAACTGAAAGTTTTTTTGATTTCTTTAATTTTTTTTGTTTCATAAGAATTCACAAGGAAATTTGCTTAAATATATTATTGAAAAATGAACTATATTATGAAGTATAACTATTCTTTTAAAATAAAACTCGATGTTTGATTGATGAATGAAGAAAGATTTAGATTAAACTACGAAAAGGCTATAGAAGTTTCAAGAAAAGCAGTTGCTATGCTAGAAAGAAAAATACCTCCTTTTAATCAGCCAAATATTTTTCCTGATGTTGTCTTGCCTTCTGGCATGGAAGCTGGAAGCCTTGAGCACGCATTATTCTTATTTTATGCCTGTTCGCTTGACTCGATGAGGCAAGCAAAATCTGTTTATGAAGCAATGAGAGGAATCGCAAGCGAAACTGACTTGAAAGAATTGTGCAGACTAGGCAGAAAAGATTTAACAAGGCTTGTTAAAAAACATTTGGAAGAGCCTGGAAGTGTTGGGGAGCCCATAGAAACTTTGTATTGGAATGCAAGAAAACTTGAAGAAGAGTATAAAGGAGATCCAAGGAATATAGCAGAAAAAAGCGTGGAAGAAACAATAAAAAGAGTTCAAAAAGGAAGGCCAAGAAGCGAGGGCAAGTTTAGGCAGTTCGGGCCTGGCAAGGCTGCCTTGCTTATGAAAAATTTTGTGAGATTTGGAATATGGCATTATGACCCTTGCCAAATTCCAATCAAGATAGACAGGCATGTTGTAAGGATAAGCATTGGGACAAGTGTTGTAGAAACAGAAGGACAAGAATTGAAAGCACAACATTTAGTAAAGCCTTTATCTGGATTATATAGAAAAGTTACATCACAAGAAAGGATTTCTGCTGTTGATTTAGACGATGCTTTGTGGGGAATTGGTTCGCAATTATGCATAAGAAACCAAGAATATGTTTGTAGAATGGGTTGTGATCTCGGCTGTGTAATAAGGCCGTGGGCCGACAGGCATGCTTATCTTGTCAAGCCAAGGCAGGAATCGAGAAAAGCTGAAAGAAACTTATTGCTTTTTGAATTTTAAAGATATGAGACAATAGTTTTTAATATGCTGTTTCTTTTTATATAAAGATGAATTGGCACGCGAAAAAAGAGGCTCAAGTTCTTGAAGAACTGAAAACAAGCGAGAAAGGACTTAGCGAGAAAGAAGCCGCCGAGAGACTGGAAAAATATGGAAAGAACGAGCTTAAAAGAGTAAAGAGGCTTATTGCTTTGAAGATATTTGCAAGGCAGTTTGCCTCATTTTTGATTTTAATTTTAATTATTGCTGCAGTCATATCTGCTTTTATTGAAAGCTGGCTGGATTTTGGCGTAATTATGGGGATTGTTTTTTTGAACAGCATGTTCGGGTTTTTTCAGGAATATAAGGCAGAAAGAGCAATTGAAAATTTGAAAGAGATGCTTGTGCCTATGACAAAAGTTTTACGTGAAGGAAAGATTGTTGAAATAGACTCGAGGAATGTTGTGCCTGGAGATATTCTTGCATTGACAGAGGGAGACAAGATTATGGCAGATGCACGACTTATCTCGTGCGAGAATCTGCTTGTAAACGAGGCTGCTTTGACAGGAGAAAGTATACCTGAAAGCAAATTTGCCAGAGTAATGGGAATTGAAATATCTCTCGGAGACAGGAAGAACATGATTTACCAGGGAACAGAAGTTGTGAGAGGAAAATGCAGGGCAGTTGTGACAGAAACGAACATGAAGACAGAGTTTGGAAAAATTGCAGAGCTTGTGCAAAAAATTGAGCCTGAAAAAAATCCATTAAGGCAGAGGCTTGACAGTTTTGCAAGGATAATAGGAGTTATTGCAATTGCATTAATTGGAATAATAACCTTTATAGGATTTTCTTTAGGGTTTGACAAATTCCAGATATTCTTGACAGCAATAAGCCTTGCTGTTTCTGCAATACCTGAAGGACTGCCTGCTGTAATAACAATATGTTTGGCTTTGGCAACCCAAAGAATGTTAAAAGTAAACAGCCTGATAAGAAAACTGCCTGCTGCCGAGACTTTGGGAAGGGCAACTTTTATCTGCGCAGACAAGACAGGCACGATAACAGAAGAAAAGATGCAAGTCATGAAGATTTTTGTGAACGATAAAATAACAGAAAGCTTTGTCAAAAACAGAGAGACAGAACTTCTTTTGAAAATAGGAATTTTATGCAACAGTGCAAGAATAGAAGGAAACGGCATAGAAGAGTATCTTGTAGGAGACCCAACAGAAAAAGCACTGATATTGGCGGCCAAAAAATATGGCCTGCATAAGAAAGAAGAAACAGAAAAGCAGCCGAAAATCAAGGAATTTGTTTTTAGTTCTGAAAGAAAAATGATGACTATAGTGAGAAAAAAAGATAATGAAATAATAAGTTATGTGAAAGGAGCGCCTGAAGTAATAATACAAAGATGCCAAGAAGAGCTATCAAAAGGAAAGATTAAGAAATTAGATAAAAAAAGAAGACAGGAATTATTAATGAGGTATGAGGAAATGGCTTCTTCTGGCCTTCGTGTTCTTGCTTTTGCATACAAAAAAGTCCATGGCTTTCACAGACATATTAAACAAGAAGATGCAGAAAATGACTTGATTTTTGTAGGATTTCAAGGGATGATAGACCCTCCAAGACCTGAAGTGAAAGGGGCTGTAAAAGAATGCGAGCATGCTGGAATAAGAGTAATTATGATTACAGGGGATTCTGCTTTAACTGCGAAGGCTGTTGGCCAGGAAATTGGATTGAAGGGAAAGATAATAGTGAGCCAGCAGTTGGCAAAAATGAGCGATTCTGAACTGGAGAAAAAGATATATGAAACAGCTATTTTTGCAAGAGCAAGCCCGCATGATAAATTGAGGATTGTCAATATATTGAAGAAAAAAGGGGAAATTGTGGCTGTTACAGGAGACGGTGTAAATGATGCGCTGGCTTTGAAAAAAGCAGACATAGGAATTGCAGTAGGAAGAGGAACAGATGTTGCAAAAGATGCAAGCGACATTGTACTTGTTGACAATAATTTCGCAAGCATTGTAAAAGCAGTGGGGGAGGGTAGGAGAGCGTATGATAACATAAGGAAGTTTGTCAAATACATGCTAAGCGCAAATTTTGATGAAATTTTGCTTATAATGGTCGCACTTTTTCTTAGTTTTCCTCTTCCATTGTTGCCATTACAAATTTTATGGCTCAACCTGATTACAGACAGCTTTCCTGCACTTGCCATATCAACAGAAGAAGCTGAAAGCGATGTAATGAAAAGAAAGCCGAGCAAGGTAGGAATATTAAAAGGAGGAGTGGGGTTTATAATATTGGCAGGCTTTCTTGCTTTTTTAGTATGCCTTATTGCTTTTTATTTTTATATGCAGGATTTGGACAAAGCAAGAACAATGGCCCTTACAACAAGTGTTATATTTGAGATGTTCTTGGTATTTAATGCCAGGACAACAAAAAATGTGTTTAAATCAAGACAGAATAAATGGATAATTTATGGAGTAGCAATCTCTATTATTTTGCATTTGCTCCTTATTTATACCCCTCTTAGAGTGTTGTTCAGCCTGGCATATTTGGGAATTTTGGACTGGCTTCTTATGATTGGAATGTGCTTTGCATGCTTTTTATTGATGGAGTTTATTAAAATCAAATCAAGCAAGATTTAAATTGGCAAATAAATATACAAACAAAAGAGAAAATCAAGAAGTCCTTGAGTGTTACCACACCTTAAAAGGTATGGTTTGTTTGGACTTCTGGATGATCCAAAATTAAACCACAACAAAAAAATACCACACTTTAAAAAGTGTGGTTTCAATTTATGGACATGATTAAAATAGTTCCAAACTTTATAAGCAGCTTGGTAGGGCAGTCTTTTGTCCTAGATTTGATAGTTTTCTTGGCTTGTTTTTTTATACTTATGTGGGCTGCCGGGATGTTAGTAACAAACTTGAAAAAAATTGCAAATTACTTAAGGCTTAGCAATTATGTGATAGCATTTATTTTGATGGGCTTTATTACAAGCATACCTGAATTTTTTCTTGGGGTGACTTCTGCTTTGAACAAGGTTCCTATTTATTCCCTGGGAAATATACTCGGCGCAAACCTGGCTGATATAGGGCTTGTCCTGGGAATAGGTGTAATTTTAATACAAAGCTTAAGAATAAAGAAAAAAGTCGCAAAAGAAGATGCAATATATATGCTGATAGTAGCTGTTTTGCCTTTGATACTAATCTCTGACGGATTATTATCAAGGCCCGATGGCCTGGTGCTTATCGGATTTTTTGCTTTTTATGTGACAAGATTAATTTACCAAAGACAAAGGTCGAAAGTGGAAAGGAAAGAAGTATCAAAGTGGGAGATGTTTGGCCATGCTTTAACTTTTTTAGTTAGTATTTACTTTTTGTTTTTCAGCTCGCAGGTAATGATAAACTCGGGTCTCTCTATATCCAAGCAACTTAACTTTCCTTTAATCCTGATAGGTATATTCTCTGCTATAGGTACTACATTGCCCGAACTTTCATTTACCCTCAAGTCTATTTTTAGATATAGAGGCGAGATGACATTAGGAAACGTCATAGGGAGTGTTGTTGTAAACTCGAGCCTTATATTGGGAGTTGTTGCGATGATTCATCCAATAGTTTTAGCAAATGTGGCGCTTGTTATCTTGTCTGCGGTTTTTCTTATAATCTCGCTTGTTCTTTTCTTGATATTCTCAAGGACAGATGAAGAATTAAATTTAAAAGAAGGGCTTATATTGTTCTTTTTGTATATTGTCTTCATAATTCTTGCAACAGGAATTGGAAGATAAAAAATAAAGATAATGGGTTTATGGTCATCTCTTTGCTGAGATGACGGGGGCAAGGAGCACGCGGCGTTCCTTGCCTCGCTCTCAGTTTTATGCAAAAGAAATATTTTTAAATTATAATTTATAAGAATTCAAAGGTGGTGGTCCACCAGAAGCCTTATTCTGGAGATATTAAAATGAGTCAAACAGTTAAAGAAGGATTAATCTTAAATGGTAGAGATAGAACTTATGAAGGAAGAATAACTCTAGTTTCAGAAGAAGAAATAACCTTGATAATGGATTTGGAACATAAAACCAATATCCCTGAGATAAGGGCAAGCAGAGATATAATCTTATATAGATTTAGTAGAGGGATGAAGATGTTTGGTTTTTGGATAGATGGAAAATTAGTGTCCTCTTTAGGTTTTACATTCGGAAGATTTTTTCCAGACAGACCTAATGAACTTCCAGAAACCTTTGAGGAATATACAAACCCCGATGCTTGCCTTCGGGGGGATTTTAATTCTATATATACTAATGGATTCAATATAGATTATGATTTAAGAAAAGAAGGGATTGGAAGTGTTGTTGCAAAAAGCATGATTGATGTATTTATTGAACAAGGAAAGGCTTGTGGCTGGGTGTATGGATTAGCAGATCCTCGTTTACATACATATAACGGGTGCAATCATCCACCAATAGAAGTATTCAGACAAGATCCAAAAGTTAAAGATGTGGTAGATAAAGCAACGTCTGGAGGAAGAAAATTTACATTGAGAGACCTTCTGCGCGACCCAGAATTTAGAGTGTATCATAGATTAACTGGTGAGAAAACAAAGATTGTTAAGCTAATGCCAAAAACATGGTTTCCGCAAGATTACCCTTCTGGAGGACATGGAGTATATGTTTATTTAGACCTAAGAACATAAGAGTATAATATATAACAAAAAATATTTACTCTGTCTTCAGACAAATATTAAAAGCCAAAATTCTTATCAAGAATATGATTTCAGGGCTTTTAGAGTGGTTTGCGAGCTGGCTTGTCTCGCTTGTAGGCGGATTGGGATATGGCGGAATATTTATATTGATGGCTATAGAGAGCAGTTTTGTTCCTTTTCCAAGCGAAGTGGTAATGATTCCTGCAGGCTACTTGGTTTTTCAGGGGGAGATGTTCTGGCCTTTTGCATTCCTTGCAGGCTTGCTTGGAAGCCTTGTCGGTGCTTTGTTTAATTATTATCTTGCCTTTCATCTTGGCAGGAGGGCGGTGGACAAGCTTGTAGAGATTTATGGAAAATTATTCTTTATAACAAAAGAAAACATAGACAAGTCTGAAAAATTCTTTCATAATCACGGGCCTATTACTACTTTTGTTGGAAGATTAATTCCAGCGATAAGACAATTAATTTCAATTCCTGCCGGATTTGCGAAAATGAAAATTGGAAAGTTCTGCGCTTATACTTGCTTGGGGGCAGGATTATGGATAGCAATCTTAATGTATCTTGGCTATATATTTGGGAATAACCAGGCATTGATACAACAAAACCTTAACTTAATTACCTGGATTTTGATTATTATAATTGTAGCAGTTATTGGACTTTATATTTTGATGAAAAGGAAGAAGAGAAAGTAACAAAAACCTTTAAAAATCTACTTTAAGTGAGTTTAGCATGGCAAAAGTAAGAATAAAATTAAGCAGTGCAGACATAGACACTTTGAATGCTATTTGCAATTCTATAAAAGAAATTGCTTTACAGTCTGGCGTCGTGATTCGAGGGCCTATTCCCTTGCCAACAAAAAGACTTAAGGTGACTACAAGAAAAAGTCCATGTGGGAGCGGAAGTTCGACTTTTGACAGATTTGAAATGAGAGTCCATAAAAGAATCATTGACATGCCTGCAAATGACAGAGTTTTACATGCTATAATGAGGGCTCCTATTCCTAGGAACATTAACATTAAAATAGAAATGAAAGATTAATAAGGTTTTAAAAATAAAGATTTCTTTAGAAAATTATGCCCAC
>Ga0172362_10004829_pt1 | contig 11709 bp, 18 predicted proteins | sample LakKivs1_kivu2a2_FD_114534 | JGI IMG/M metagenome (GOLD analysis project Ga0172362, IMG submission 114534) | Sediment microbial communities from Lake Kivu, Rwanda - Sediment s1_kivu2a2 | ecosystem: Environmental > Aquatic > Freshwater > Lake > Sediment | place: Rwanda: Western Province, Lake...
AACTTCTATTTCTCTCTGGCCCTCCCTTCCCTTTTTGGAAATGCTGCCCAAAAATCCTTCATGACTGAGAATTTCAGCCAAATCTAATTTTATTTTTGAATAAGGAAATTTAACGGTTTTATAACCAACCGCCTGAGCATTACGAATACGAGTTAACATGTCGGAAATCGGGTCTACCATGATGCTTTTTTAATTCCGGGAATCTCTCCCCGATTGGCTAATTCTCTGAAACAAATTCTACAGAGACCAAATTTTCTTATATATCCGTGTCTTCTTCCGCAACGAAAACACCTGCGAATGACTCGCGTTGAAAACTTTGGTTTCTTTTTTGCTTTGGCGATATCGGATATCTTTGCCATAGATGTCTACAAAATTACAAATGATTACAAATATAGAAAAAGATTTATTTGTAGAAATTCGTACTTATGTGGCCTTCTGGAGGGGAAAACCCAATAATTTGAACAATTCAAGAGCCTCTCCCCTGGTCTTGGCATTACTGACGATACTAATCTCCATTCCAAAAATCTTTTTTATGTCTTCGGCGGAAATTTCCGGAAAAATAATGTGTTCTCTTATGCCAATGCTCAGATTACCGGATTTATCCACGGATTTAGAAGGTAAACCTCGAAAATCTCTGGTTCGGGGTATGGCTACGTTTATCAGACGGAAAACAAAATCAAACATTCTTTTCCCGCGCAGGGTTACTTTCAGCCCGACAACCATACCTTTTCTTATCTTAAAAGCAGAAATGGCCTTTTTGGCTAAGGTCGGAACCGACCTCTGACCAGTAATTAAAGCCAGGTCCTTGGTTATCAGCTCTTGTCCCTGATTATCTTTCGAAAAACTTCCGATTCCAACATTAACTATTACCTTTTCAATTTTAGGGACGGCTAAATTGTTCTTATATCCGAATTTTTCTTTCATCGCCGGAATAACCTCTTTTTTGTATTTTTCTTCTAACATACTTTAATCAATTTCCTGATTACATTTCTTACAAACCCGATATTTTCTTTTTTCTATAATTCTTGCCCCTATTCGGGATGGCTTTTTACATTTCGGACAAATCAATTTCACGTTAGAAACATTAAAAGGGCGGGGCACCTCCACTCTTTGACCTTTTTCTCCTGACCTCTTGGCTCTGACGTGTTTTTTTACAACATTAATGCCTTCAACCATTATTCGTTGGTCTTTGGGAAAAACCTCAATTACTTTGCCCGTTTTTCCTCTGTCTTTACCTGAATTTATTAAAACTGTGTCACCTTTTTTGATTCTCATAATACTTCCGGGGCTAAAGAAATTATCTTGACAAATCCTCTGTCTTTCAATTCTCTGGGAACTGGTCCGAAAATTCTGTTGCCTCTCGGTTCTAATCCAGTTAAAATCACGGCCGCGTTATCATCGAAGCTGATATAGCTCCCGTCTCTGCGACGATAGGGTTTTTTCTGTCTGATAATGACTGCTTTGACTATTTCCTTTTTTTTAACTAATTTCCTCGGCTCAGCCAACTTAACCGAGGCAGTAACAATGTCCCCCAGCTGGGCGTATCTTCGTCTGGTTCCGCCCAAAATCTTAATTACCCGGATTGATTTGGCTCCGGTATTATCGGCTACTTTTAAATTACTTCCAAATTGAATCATATTGTGCTTATAATACTACCCATCTCTTCTCTTTACTCAGCGGTCTAGACTCCTGAATGCTCACCTTATCGCCAACCTTGTATTTTTTTTCCGGATCATGGACTTTATATTTCTTAAATACTCTGTATCGTCTTCGATATTGAGGATGCTCTTTTATTCTTTCAACCAAAACAACGATGGTTTTATCCATCTTGGCGGAAACAACCATTCCTTTTAATATTCTTTTATCTGTTTTCTTTTTTTCGTTCATATTCTTTTAATAACGTTAATATCCTGGCTATGGTTTTCTTCGTTTGATGAATCTCTCTGATATTTTTAACCCTGCCGCCGGCCAGATTAAATCTTAATTCTCTTAGCTTTTCTCTTAAACTACTTAAAGTTTCCTTAAGTTCTTTATCGCTTCTTTGTTTTAATTCCCTTAGCTTCATGTTTGTATCATTTTTTTACAAACTTCGTTTTAATGGGTAATTTAAAAGCTGCTCGCCGCAATGCTTCACAGGCAATTTCTTCCGAAATACCGTCCATTTCAAAAATTATTCGACCGGGTTTTACCGGAAAAGCGTAATGATCTACGCTACCCTTTCCACCTCCCATGGGCACTTCTTGACCTTTGCTGGTAACTGGTTTATCAGGAAAAATCCTTATCCAAATTTTACCTCCCCGTTGTATAAAATGAGTCATTGCCCGGCGGGCGGCCTCAATCTGACGACCCGTAATCCAAGAAGTTTCTTGGGCCTTCAAGCCGAAAGCACCGAAAGCGAGTTCGGTTCCGGATTTGGCCATTCCTTTGAATCTTCGGCGACCCTTTTGCCATTTACGATATTTGACTTTTTTAGGTTGAAACATATTTACTCAAATATCTCGCCTTTATATATCCAAACCTTTACACCGATTAGTCCGTAAATAGTATAGGCATCGGCCTGGGCATAATCAATATTTGCCCTAATCGTCTGAAGGGGTAATTTTCCTTTCATCAGCTGTCCGTCTCTGGCCATTTCTGCCCCATTCAATCTGCCCGAAACCCGTATTTTAACTCCTTTTACCTCGGAATTCTGCATCACCTTCTCAATGGCCTGTTTTAAAACCCGACGAAAGGGCATTCTTCTTTCCAGTTGTTCGACCACTCCCCTGGTTATGACTGCGGCGTATGTTTCTGATTTGGAAATCTCTTCAACGTCTATTTTAATATCAATACCCTTTATTTTCCCTTTAAATATCCTTCGGATTAACTCTTTTTTTAAATCCTGAATACCCGTTCCTCCGCGGCCAATGATTATTCCTGGCCGGCCGGCCCTGATAACAATCTGGATGGAATTGGCTGATCTTTTTATAATCACTTCGTGTATGGCTGCTTGCTTCAATTTCTCTTTTATAAATTCCCGGATATTATAATCCTGTTCCAAATAGTCACGGAATTTTTTCTTGCCAAACCACTGGGAGGTCCAATCATTTATATCTTTTATTCTAAAAATTTTTGGATGGACTCGATGAGACATAAAATTTAAAATGATTTTCTGCGAAATATTTTTTGTGTTAAGCCCCTAATTTTTGAACCTTTGACAATCTCTTTGGGGGCTTTGGGTTTCCCGCCAAAACCTTTGGATTTAGGCGGGCCCGCCTGAATCTCCGACTTCGTCGGAGTTTCGGCGGGTTTCTTTTTTATTTTTGCCCCCTCCTTGCTTCCCAGAATTAAATTTATATTACTTGTCCTCTTCATAATCTGAAAAGCCCGACCCCGAGAAACTGGCCGCGATCTCTTAAACGGAGACCCTTCGTTCACCGTTATCTCTTTTATGTATAAACTGTCTTTATCAGCTTTAAAATTATTCTGGGCATTGCTTACGGCTGACTGCAAAAGTCTCAACAGATACCTGGATACTCTCTTGGGGATAAATTTCAAATGACTTTCGGCCTGCTTTACCTGCATGCCTTTAATAAATTCGGTTACCCCCCTGACTTTTCGGGGACTAATGCGTAAATAACTTAATTTGGCTTTTATTTCCATGTTTATTTTTTGGCCTCAACTTCGGCAACTTTTTGCTCTAATTCTCTCTGTATTTTACCGCCGTGTTTTGTAAATTTACGGGTTGGGGCGAATTCACCCAGCTTGTGACCGACCATGTCCTCGCTAACAAATACCGGAATATGTTGCCTGCCGTTGTGAACGCCAAAAGTGAAACCCACCATTTCTGGACTAATGGTGCAATTCCGTGACCAAGTATTAATTATGGTCTTATCTCCCGGCTTTAATCTTTTTACCTTTTCCAGTAATTTCTCGTCCACGTAAGGACCTTTTTTAAGCGACCTAGCCATAATAATTATTTATGATGTTTCTTCTTTCTGCCCTTAATTATAAATTTATCCGAATATTTTTTTCTTTTTCTGGTTTTGATTCCAAAAGCCTGCTTACCCCAAGGCGTTTTCGGCCCTTTTCTCAATCCGATGGGTGCTCTTCCCTCGCCACCGCCGTGAGGATGGTCAACCGGGTTCATTGCCGAACCCCGAACCGTCGGTCTGACACCAAGCCAACGCATCCTGCCGGCTTTTCCAAGGTTTTCGAATTTGTGTTCGAAATTGGATAAGGAACCGATAGAAGCCATACAGTTTTCGGGAACCATCCTTACTTCTCCCGAGGGCAGGGTTAAATGGGCGTATCCTCCCTCAATAGCCATCACCTGGACGGAATTGCCGGCTGACCTGGCTATTTTTGCACCCTGACCGGGAATAAGCTCAATATTATAAACAAAAGTTCCCACCGAAATGTTTTTTAGGGCTGTTCGATTTCCTGACTTCAAAGCCACCGAATCACCGGTAATTATCTCGTCTCCGACCTTCAATTCCTGGGGGGCCAGAATATATCTTTTTTCCCCGTCTTTATAAACGGCAAGGGCAATATATGTTGAGCGATTCGGGTCGTATTCGATACTTTTAATCTTGGCTGGAATGTTCGCCTTATTCATCTTGAAATCGATTATTCGATATTTCTTTTTGTGCCCGCCGCCTTGATGCCGAACGCTGATTCTGCCCTTTGAACGACCGGCTTTCGATTTATTTATTATTAGTAAAGACTTTAAGGGTCTCACTTTTCTGGTGAGCTGGGAATCATCGGCTTTGGTCATCTGTCTTCGGCTAGGAGTTAATGGTTTAAATATTTTCATAAATTAATGGGGCATTATTTCGATTTTCTCTCCTCTTTCCAGAATAACAACTGCTTTCTTGTATCCGCGCTTTTTCCCCTTTAATCCTCTGAGTTTTCGGCTTTTTGGTTTGATATTTATTATTTTTACATCTTTAACTCTTACGCCGTAAAAATCATTAATCGCCCTTTTCACCTGAACCTTGTTGGCCCAGGGGAAAACTTTAAAAGTATACTTTCCCTCATCAAACAGCTTGGTTGATTTCTCGCTGATATGCGGTTCTTTTAAAATATTGTAAACCTCTCCCATTTTCTTCTTGGGAGAAACTTTTTTAACTGGCGGTTCAACCCCTAATTCGGTCTTGGGACGAACTGTCTGTTTTTGTTTAATTGCGACTGCGGCTTTCTTGGGTTTCTTGAAAATTGTTTTTATTTTATCAAACAGTGCCATGTGTCTTTTCGATTATTTTAATTCCTTCTTTATCTAAAAATAGATATTTGAAAGACAACAAGTCGAAAACATTCAAACTATTGACCGGAACAGCTTTGACGTAAGGAATGTTTCGACTGGCTTTAATCAGATTATCGTCTCTTTTGCTGACAGCCATTAAAACGCTTGGTTTCTTTTTTGAGGTTATTCCGGCAGCTTTTTCAAAAATGACATCAATTATATTGACCATCAATTTGGTTTTCCCTTGGTCTAATTTAAGAGCATCCAAAAGAATCAGCTCTTTATCTCTTGATTTAGAAGAAAGTGCCATAAGCAGGGCTTTTCTTCTGGCTTTCTTATTGATTTTTTTCTTGAATTTTTTTTCCTGAATCGGACCAAAAGTAACTCCTCCCCCTTTCCACAAAGGCGAGCGAATCGAACCGTGACGGGCACGACCGGTTCCTTTCTGGCGCCATGGTTTCACGCCACCACCCCGAACCTCGCTTCTGTCTTTTGTTTTAGCCAGGTGCTTTCGGCGATTGCCAGCTTGAATGCTTATCGCAGAATAAAGTAAATCATTGTTTATTTCGACGCCAAAAATTTTTTCCGGCAATTTGATTGTTCCGGTCTGCTCTCCTTTTAAATTGTAAACTGGAACGCTTAACATAATTAGATTGAGTTTATTTCTACTAGGATTCCTTTTGGGCCAGGAACCGCTCCGCTAACGGCTATTAAATTATTTTTACTGTCAACAAAGGCTATCTTTAAATTTTTAATTGTCACTCTTTCTGCCCCGGCTCGCCCGGGCATTTTTTTCCCTTTAATTACTCTTTCCGGGAAAGAGGTTCCGATGGAACCGGGCCTTCTTAAAACATGACGGTGGCCGTGCGAAGCCGGACCACCGCTAAATCCATGTCTCTTGACCACCCCCTGAAAACCCTTCCCCATGGAAATAGCAGAAACCTTAATTCTGTCTCCTTCGGAAAAAATAGAAACATCAATTTTGTCTCCGGTTTTAAACTCAGCCTTACCGTCATCAACCAATCTGAATTCTTTTAAGTGTTTGAAAGGTCTGTCTTTCTGGGGTCTTTTTATTTTATTTTGCCTCAATTTATCAAGACCGACTTGAACGGCTCGATAACCATCTTTATTTTCTTCTTTAACCTGGGTAACGAAACAAGGGCCGGCTTCAATTACGGTTACCGGAACAGCGTTTCCTTGTTTGTCGTATATCTGGCTCATGCCTAATTTTTTCCCTAGAATAAATTTCATCATGCTGTCTACAAAATTACAAAAATATACAAATCTACATAATATTTTAAATACCGGGTACTACCCGGTATTTAAATTCGGTTAGCTGCCCTTTAATTTTAACAATTTAGAAATAAAATAATCATATTTGTACATTTGTAAAAATTTGTACTTTTGTAGAGAAAATCAAATCTTAATTTCTATATCTACTCCTGCCGGCAGGTTTAAATTCATTAGGGAGTCAATAATCTTTGGCGTGGGATTGCAAATATCAATCAGCCGTTTATGGGTTCGCATTTCAAATTGTTCCCGAGCATCTTTATGAACAAACGTTGAACGATTAACCGTATATTTCTGAATCTGGGTCGGCAGAGGAATAGGGCCAATTACTTCCGCACCATAACGTTCAGCCGTCTCAATAATCTGACGAGCCGATTGATCAACGATTTTGTGATCAAAAGCCCTGATTTTTATTCTGAGACGCTGTTTCGTTTCTTGCTCAGCTTCAATTTCTTTCTTTTTTACCACAAATACTTGTCTACAAAAGTACACATTTTTACAAATATACAAATTTGTAGATTTGTATATTTTTGTAATTTTGTAGCCTATTTGATAATCTTGGTTACCACCCCAGCTCCAACGGTCTTACCTCCTTCACGAATGGCAAATTTCTGCTTTTCCTCAAGAGCAACCGGGTTAATCAACTTGATGGTCAATTTAACCGTATCTCCCGGCATAACCATCTCTGCTCCTTCTGGTAAGGCCACTACGTCACCGGTTACGTCTGTGGTTCGGATATAAAATTGAGGCTTATAACCCTTGAAAAACGGGGTGTGACGACCGCCTTCCTCCTTGCTTAGAATATAAGCCTCTCCTTCGAAATCAGTATGAGGAGTAACGCTCCCCGGTTTGGCAATCACCTGTCCCCTTTCCACATCTTCCTTTTTAAGTCCTCTTAACAATACTCCGGCATTATCACCAGCCTGTCCCTCTTCTAAGGACTTATTAAACATCTCGATACCGGTTACCACGGTTTTTTGGGTTGGTTTTAGTCCGACAACTTCCACTTCTTCGTTAAGCTTAACCTTTCCTCTTTCGATTTTCCCGGTAACCACGGTTCCGCGACCCTCGATCGAGAAAATGTCTTCAATCGGCATCAAAAACGGCTTATCAACCTCTCTTTTGGGCTCGGGGATATATTCGTCCAGAGTCTTAACCAATTCAAAGACGCATTTTGCATCTTCAGAATCAGGGGAACCGGCTTCCAACGCCTTCAGAGCCGAACCCCTGATTACCGGAGTTTTATCTCCGGGAAATTCATATTTGGTTAGAAGCTCTCTTACCTCTGCTTCAACCAAATCAATCAATTCAGGGTCATCTACCTGGTCAATTTTATTTAAGAAAACAATTATGGCTGGCACGCCGACCTGACGGGCTAAAAGAATGTGTTCCCTGGTTTGAGGCATGGGACCATCGGCTGCGGAAACCACCAAAATAGCACCATCCATCTGGGCAGCTCCGGTAATCATGTTTTTAATATAATCAGCATGACCAGGAGCATCAATGTGAGCATAATGTCTCTTTTCTGTCTCATATTCAACATGAGCCAAAGCAATGGTAATACCCCGCTCTCTTTCCTCTGGCGCATTATCGATGTCATCTACGCCTTTTTTGGAAGCTACAAATCCTTTTGCTGCCAGCTGTTTTAGAATAGCAGCAGTTAAAGTCGTTTTACCGTGGTCAACGTGACCAATTGTCCCAACATTAATATGGGGTTTTGTTCGTTCAAATTTTCCTGCCATAAATTATTCTTAAGTAGCAGATAACGACAAACAAGAAATACTTAGTATTTATTGAATACCGCCATCTGAATACTCTTAGTTATTATTTAAGCTGTTAATTTTAAGTTTAAATACTAAATAAATTTTAGTCAAGTGGCAAAACTTCTGAAATTGTTAATAATTTGTTTATTACTTCTTTTTGCCTTCAATTATCAGTTGGGCAATATTTGCAGGAACTTCTGCATAATGATCAAATTCCATTGTAAAACTTCCTCTACCCTCAGTCATTGAACGAAGCCGAGTAGCATAGCCGAACATTTCAGCCAGGGGCACCTTGGTATCAATTACCTTCATGTTTACTCGCTCATCCATTTTCTCAATTCTGGCCCGCTTACTGCTTAAATCTCCGGTGATATCACCTAGGAATTTCTCTGGAACCAGCACTTCAACCTTCATAATCGGCTCCAAGAGAACCAGTTTAGCAATTTTTGCTGCGGATTGAAGGGCCATTGAGCCGGCGATTTTAAAAGCCGCTTCCGAAGAGTCGACTTCGTGATAAGAACCGTCGTAAAGCGTGGCTTGAAGATCTACCACCGGATAGCCAGCTAAAACTCCTTTGGCCATTGCTTCCTTAATCCCCTTCTGGACTGCGGGGATGTATTCTGAGGGAATAATTCCACCCTTTATGGCATTAATAAACTCAAAGCCCGCGCCTCTTTCCAGTGGCTCGACCTTCAGCCAAACATGTCCATATTGACCACGACCGCCGCTTTGGCGAATATATTTGCCTTCGGCTTCAGCTAAACCCAAAATGGTTTCTTTATAAGCTACCTGTGGTCTACCAACATTGGCTCCCACGCCGAATTCTCTGAACATTCTATCAACAATGATTTCCAAATGGAGTTCGCCCATTCCGGAAATTATGGTTTGTCCGGTTTCTTCATCACTTCTTACTTTGAAAGTCGGGTCTTCGTCAGAAAGCCGTTTCAGGGCTAAGCTTAATTTTTCCTGGTCTGCTTTACTCTTCGGTTCAATGGAAATATAAATAACCGGCTCGGGAAAGATAATTTTTTCCAGGATAATCGGATTAGCCGGGTCGCACAAAGTATCACCGGTAGTGGTATCTTTTAATCCAACCGCTGCTCCGATTTCTCCGGCATAAATCTCCTTCACATCTTCCCGATGATTGGCGTGCATTCTTAAAATTCTTCCGATTCTTTCCTTTTGCCCGCTAATTGTATTCAGAATATAAGAACCTGCCTCCAATTTTCCGGAATAAACCCGAAAATAGGTCAGACTGCCTACGTAGGGGTCGCTGGCTACCTTAAAAGCCAGAGCGGAAAATGGTACGTCGTCAGAAGCCTCACGGATAATCTTCTTTTCCGTTTTTAACTCCATACCCTCAACCGGCGGCAAATCCTTGGGCGAAGGCAGATAATAAATAATCGCATCAATTAAAAGCTGAATGGCAATATTCTTCAGGGCCGCACCGCAAAATATCGGAACCAATTTATAATTGATAGTTGCCTGACGCAGGGCCTTTCTTAATTCATCAATGCTTATTTCTTTGCCTTCCAGATATTTTTCCATCAATAAGTCATCCTGCTCGGCTATTTTTTCCACCAGTTCATGTCTTAATTTCTCCGCTTCCGCTTTCATATCGTCGGGCATCTCCTTTTCTACCACTTGTTCTCCGTTTTTACCTTCAAAATAATAAGCCTTTCGGACCAGTAAATCGACAACCCCTTTGTGTTGGTTTTCCAATCCGATGGGAATCTGCATTTTTACGGCATTAGGACTCAATCTCTCCAAAATGGACTGGAAGCTTTTTTCGAAGTTAGCTCCCAATCTATCCATTTTATTAATAAACCCAAGGCGAGGAACCTTAAATTTATCCGCCTGATGCCAAACGGTTTCTGATTGCGGTTCTACGCCGGCCACACCATCGAAAATCACCACTGCCCCGTCCAGAACTCTCAAAGATCTCTGGACCTCGGCCGTAAAATCAATGTGTCCGGGCGTATCAATAATATTTATTCTGTATTCTTTCTTCTTGCCCGTATCTAAATATTCTCCAGGAGTCCAAAAACAGGTAGTGGCCGCGGCAGTAATGGTAATACCTCTTTCTTTTTCCTGTTCCATCCAGTCCATAATTGCCGCTCCTTCGTGAACCTCGCCGATTTTGTGAGAAATTCCGGTATAAAAAAGCACCCGCTCAGAAACGGTTGTTTTACCCGCATCAATATGAGCAATAAAACCAATATCACGATTTTTTTCAATTGGATATTCACGAGTCATACAGGTTTTACCAGGCGAAGTGGGCGAAGGCGCGATTGGCTTCGGCCACTTTGTGGGTATCTTCTTTCTTCTTGACCGCATCACCAGTATTGTTATAAGCGTCAGTCAATTCCTGGGCTAATTTTAATGCCATTGATTTGCCTTTTTTCCTTCGAGCGGCTCCGATAATCCAACGCATTGACAGTGCCTCTCTTCTTTTGCCTTTAACCTCGTAAGGAACTTGATAATTGGCTCCTCCTACTCTTCGCGATTTAACCTCAAGAAGAGGAGAAGTATTCTTTATTGCCTCTTCCAATAGTTCAATTGGATTATCTTTTTTCAGATTTTTAGCCGCGCTTTCCAAGGCGTTATAAAAAATCTTCTGGGCAACAGATTTTTTACCTCCCTGCATCAAATTATTGATAAACTTGGTTACCAGAATATTATTGTATTCAGGGTCCGGGCTTATTTCTCTTTTAAATGTTTTTTTTCGTCTCATGGTTTTTGTTCCTCTTTTTGTACTTCATCGGGCTCCGAAGCGGGAATAGTTTTTTTCAGACCACCTTCTCCCTTTTTAGCTCCGTATTTTGATCTCTGTTGTTTTCTCCCTTCTACGCCCCCGGTATCCAGAATTCCTCGGACAATATGATAACGAACGCCAGGCAGGTCTTTAACCCTCCCGCCGCGAATTACCACCAATGAGTATTCCTGCAAATTATGACCTTCGCCAGGGATATAGGCAGTCACCTCCATCCCATTGGTCAATCTTACCCGGGCTACTTTCCTCAGGGCTGAATTAGGTTTCTTGGGCGTAGTGGTATAAACTTTTATACATACGCCTCTTTTAAAGGGAGAGGATGACTTTACGGGACGATTTTTTTGAACATTAAAACCTCGGCGAAGGGCCGGAGTTGTCACTTTTCTCTCTATTCTTTTCCTGGGTTTTTTAATCAATTGATGAATTGTGGGCATGAATTTAATTTAAAAATTAAAAATCAAAATTTAAAAATAAACCTCAAATTTATTGAGCTTAATAAAAATATAGCAATTATTTAAAAATTAGTCAAACAAGGATGGTCGCAATTACTGAACGAAGTGCGAACCTTTTTTGAGCAAAATCCCGATTGATTGCCGCGCTTTGCGCGGCAGAAACCAAAACGGAACGCTCGGGCGGGGCGGGAAGGAAAGGGGGTTGGG
>Ga0172362_10004833_pt1 | contig 11706 bp, 12 predicted proteins | sample LakKivs1_kivu2a2_FD_114534 | JGI IMG/M metagenome (GOLD analysis project Ga0172362, IMG submission 114534) | Sediment microbial communities from Lake Kivu, Rwanda - Sediment s1_kivu2a2 | ecosystem: Environmental > Aquatic > Freshwater > Lake > Sediment | place: Rwanda: Western Province, Lake...
GACGCCGACCACTGGGATAGGCCAGATTCTTATTCAAAGTCTCACGAACTTCAAGCAAATAATCCTTGGCATTTGAGCCAGTTAGACCACCTAGCTTGCCAGCTGCGTTGCCTAGGAAACGATGAACCTGACCAGAAATGCAACGGTCGATACCGCGCGCGATCCCCTGCATACCAGGAACCACATAAATCTGGAGTAGGTCTTGGAATGACTTGGTAGCCTCACCGTCCTTAATCGTGAAGCTAATATAAAAATGCTGATTCAAGGGAACCTGCACGTTTGAAGACGAAGCATCCTGCAACTCAATGCTGTCAGAATCCGTCTTCCGCTTTGCCTTGAAAGTACCCGGACGACGTGTATTCACTACGTCACCGTAGTTAGCCACTTCGTTCTGGAAATCACGGTGGACTAGTCCAGCCATAACCATGTTCTCTTCGAGAACAGCCAAGCCTTCCATTGCCCAAAGCTCTGGAATGTAGGCATCATTGTCGTTGTCAAAGCATGCAACGCGAACTTTCAAAAGATACAATTCGTTCATTTTATTACCTCCAAAGGGTAAATTTTAGTTACTGGTAAAATCACATACCCCAGCTTAACGATTGGGTTTACGAAGTCCGAGGGCTTCTGGGTTCTCGCGCCTCAGCTTCATGTATTGTTCCGTTGAAATTCGTTTCGGATCAACACGGCCCGAACCTGACATATTGCTGCCAGTAGCAGTACCGACACCCACTCCGCTGACTACATTTGACTTGAAGAGATTACCGAAGAGGGCCGGTAGTTCCTTCATACGTCGCACTGCGTCTTCTGGTGTGCGTCGAGTTATAATAGATTCCCCGGTTTTTGTGTCAATATCCGTTAGATCAACCATCGGTATCAACTCTCCGGTAGCACGCCCTTGGTCGTCAGCCTTTTCAACAATCTTTGTCATAGGCCGTAGCAACGCAATAATTTGGGACGTGTTAAATGCATCATTAACCACAGCCGCATCCTGCAATGAGCGGTCAACTAGTGTTTGCTTATATTTCTGTTCCCATGTCATTACCTTTTGCTCTAACTCTTTAACTTCCTTCGTGTACTTTTCCTCAGCTTCCTTCTTATCATGTTCTAGCTGCTGCTCGCGTGATCGAAATGTTTTCTGAAAATCCTCTAATTTTTCCTCTAACTGCGTACGAGCTTCCTGGCTCAAATTTTGGTTTTCTAGTGCTTCCTTATATGCTGCTTCCAGCTGCTCTAAACGCTGAGTATGCTTACGACGATCCTCAGCCAAGAACCGATTTAGGTCTTCCTGTGTAAACACCTTTGGTGCAGGCTTATTCTTTGTTGCGGTTGCGGCTGCGGCTGCGGCTGCTCTTGCCTCTACCGCCGCTGCTTCTGCTGCTGCAGCCTTCGCTGCGGCATCGGCTGCTGCAAGATCCTCCTCTGTCATTGTTCCATCATTCTCAAAACAAGCCAAACGGACCTTCAAAATCATTTCTCTCATTGGAGCATTCCTTATCCCAGCATAATTCTAATACCAAGTAATCTGCTGGTTAATTACTTAATACTCGGAACCACCCTCAACTACACTGTTGAGGTAAAATTAACTAACCCGTGTGAGTCTGTATTCACGACCGTCACGTAAAAACGGTTTCAAGTATCGCCAAGCCAATGGGCTAGGTATACCGTGAATAAGATGTTCAATCGGTTGTTGGTCCCTATTATACGCGGTTTTTACACCGGCATAACTGTGTGTTTCAATACCTAAATTTTCTAATTCTGCGTCAGGGTCTACACCATCTAATAGAGCTAATGCAATCTCAAAACAAGCAGTTTTAATATCTGTAGGAACAGTTGTATCCGCGTCACGCGGAAACTCAAGCTCTTGGCTTGCTTCAGCTGCGCGAATCGCTTCATCGGTTGCGTCTTCATCGGCTTCAAGCAGCGTGTAAACGGTAGCTTTTAAGCCTTTATAATTCAAACGGTCAATATACCGAGTAGCCATAAACATGGCTTTTTGTCTATCAGTAATTGACGAGTCATCCCACGCACTCGTGTGAAGACGAGTTGAAAAATAATTACCAGCTTCAACTAGTGTTCCGTAGAATGCTGCCATTAATCAGTGTCCTTATTTTTGCCTTCACCACGGACTGGCTTTTTAGTGGAATCTTTTAATGTTGTGTCAGCGGCTGATTTCTTTTCCTCTCTGGTTTCAGCAGATGGGTCATCAGATAAATCAGAAATACCTCGTGATGCCGGATTATCCATTTCTCCTCCCCCTGATGCATCATCTTTTGCCGCAGCTCCAGCACCTTGCCCCTTACCCTGGGCTTGTGCAATTCGGATAATACGATTCATATGGTCTTCACGAGCTTGTAAGTATTCATCGTCTACAAATCCTAAGGCCCTTGAAGCAGTCTGCTCACCAACTAAACCAGCTTCCTTAGAATCAATGATTGTCTGTGGGTCGCTTGTTGTGTACTCTGCAATATCAATTTCTGTATTAATTCGATCCAACACATCAACAGAAACTTTTCCAGCCAACAATGTAGACACAATACATTTAGCTAGTTCTTTCTTTACAGTACGTCCTGGTACAGCATACATTATTTCTGATAGTTTTTTTGATTCTTCAATTCGAGCCATATCAGACTTCAAGCTATATCGGTCTGGATATTTTACGACTGGAATTAAGCGCTGTTCAGGGCGTCGTTCCTCGTAAGCTGCCCAATGTTCTGCAATTTTTCGTTCACCATTCTCTAGAATGTTGCCAATAAATGCTAATCCAGCCTCCACCCCCTGCGGGTCTAAATCTTTCTGTTCCTGAGAAATTGGCCGACCAATTTTATTCGCAACCGCTAGATTAACGAGTTTACGAATATCATCTTCAAGCTTTTCTTGTAGTTTAATTGATGCTTCAAGCGGTTCAGGAGATGGATGAATAAACCCAGGCCGCTCAGCCCGCAAATCATAAGCCCGACCATGTGTAGCACCAACATCAATGCTGTTATCTGCACTACCTTGTCCACCTGAGGTAGCCGTGCCATTAGCTCCAGCCGCATGTTTTAGGTGATCGCCAACTGCTCGCAAGTCCCGTTGTTCTGTATAAAATGGGAAATTGGCTTTCAAAGCATACGCAACATCACTTGAACCAAGATTTAGCAATGCAATTTGATGCTTGCATACATCTTTCAGTAAGCTATCATTAATATTTAGCATTACAAATGGAATTCTTGTAAGCTCAAGTTCAATGGGTACTGGCAATATTGGTAAGTTTGTTATAGGATCAATTGCCTCACCCTGTGAGTCCATAAACAGTACATTAACTCGTCCCGTTTCAGGATTAATGTAGACAAGCCGATATCGCTCAAAAGCTCCACTAGGCAAAGCCACTGGCATACGAAAATTATAGCTACCAATATCACCAAAATCTACACCACGGTCCCTTAGCAATATTGCTGAAAAATCTGTTGTTTCATGTGGTTTTGAGCATGTCCATGATAAAATATCTTCTACAGGATACATGTATAGGTATGGACGTGCCCCTTGTGTGTCAGCTAATGTATTACCGGATAAAGCTGGCATATCCACATAAACCCCAACACGGCCCATAATACAAAGTTCTTGCAGCACATTAAAGCCCATGAAAACATTCATGTTGGACCCGCGTAAATCAACTCCACCCTCCAAGCCATCTACTGCCTCAGTGTATGATCTGCTACCACCCTTACGCAAAGTGTCTCGCATGCGCTGAAATACTGCGTTACGAATATCATTTACAGCAGCTTTTGCGAATGCTGGGATTGGAGTAATAGTACGCCGACTATTAAAATCTGCATCACTTTCACGCGAGTTAAACTTTTGAAGATAACGCCGTGCAAAATCGTCCCCGCCCTCATAGGTATCTCGCCAAAGCTCCCAATACGACATGTCGCGGAGATAATTCGGATGCCGAATGTCGATTACGAGCTTCTTGTTTGCTGTACTCATTAATTAATGCTCCAAGTACTCTGCCGCTTTTCGGCATAATACAGGACTATCTTTTAATCGTCCAATACCTTGGTTGCAGCTACCACACAGCAACCCACGCACCTTACCTGTGTTATGGTCATGGTCAATACATAAATGTGGCCACGGAGCTGTATTTGTTGTGCCACAAATTGCGCACTGTCCATTTTGCTTAGCCACTAGTGTCTCATACTCTTCAATAGTAATACCGTAAGCCCATTTAATTGTCCGTCTTCGGCATCTCTGTGGGTCAGCTTGTCTCCATTTTATAGCTGCTTTTCGATTTATTTCTGGATGCTCAGTATGATACTTTTTGGTCTTTTCTGCTATACATTTTTTACACTGTACTACTATGTAATCTTTATCATTACGTTTCCGCACATAAAACTCTGTGGTATCTTTTTCAAGTTTGCAGCAAGTGCAGGTTTTTGTGTTCATTAAAGAAAAGCACCAATGTTTGAATTTGTTACATAAGCAGCAGCCAAAGGTAATGCAATTTCTGCATAAGTCTGAGCATGTGCTAAGTGGTCGGGGCCTGTCTCAATATAGCGAGCTTTTGGGTTGCCAGTGTCATCTTTCTCGTATGTTCTAACTAATGACTTTATATGCTCTTGGTATTCTCTTGATACATCTCGTGGTAAATCAATTCGTTTTGTTTTGAATCTACCAAGTGTAGCGTCTATCCATCCTGTACGATCAACTGTTGCAATAGGTGTCCCTAGTTCGTCTTCTGCTACTGAAATTTCTTTACCTGCTTGACCTCTCCTATAACGACAAAGAGTAACATAGCCAGGAAATCTTCGTGCAAAACGTCGTGCATCATTTATACTTGGATCAGCATCAATCACACAACCTAAAACTTGCCATTCACACATTAACTCATCAAGTCTTTCAAACTCATTTCCTAGCAGCTTCCCTTCCCATAGCAACTTTCCATGTGCTACTACATTAATGTCATGACTCATTTCCTTGACATCCCATTCCATAACTACCACGTAATTCCATTTTCCTTGGTCAACTCCCATTGTTATCAGGCGCTGACCACCAACATTTGGGCGTGCGTCCTGTTTTGTATGTGACTTCAAACAACTATTAAGTTCTTCGTCGGAGACTTGAGCACCTTCACCAAGGTAAGGCATCCCAAGTTTTGAGTTATGGAACTCTGTCGAAGCAGCTTCATCACCGATTCCACGGTAATGAGCCATAACAATGTCTCCAGGCTGCACAGTAAATGAGTAAAGTTGATTAATGTAAAAGCTGCGATGATCTTGGCTACAATCGTGGGATGTTGGGTTCCATTTTCCCGTGCCGAGATAGTCGGGCTTATTTTCATGGTCTAGTTTGTGCTTGCATTCTTTACACTTCAAAAAGGAGTCTGCACATCGCGGATCATTAATATGGTCGCCAATAATCTCCATACAATCGGGCCACACTAATTCAGTCCAGCGGCTGCAATGTGGACACTGAAAGGTCCAATGTTCCTGAGTTCCTTGTAAGAAAAGTTTATGAATGCCGTATTTAGGAATTGTCGGGGTCGATATACTCCAGACTCGTTTTTCAATGTGACCACTTAATCGTTCGAGAGCTAGCCAGATTTGCTTCTGGTCCATCTCGTCAACTTCGTCCAGAATCAAAGTGGATACTGGAATTGACTTAAGATTGCTGTCACCACGCGAACCACGAATATAAAGGTTTACGCCTCCCGCTTGCTTTAATCCTACAGTATTTGTGTCAGTAAATATGGACTTAAGATAAGGACTATACAACAAAGCAGTGCTGAAGCGTGCTTTACTGAAATCTCCAGCATTGATGCTCGTTGGTAATACATATAATACATCCTTCTTCAGCACATCAACAGTATAAAATGCCCGGTTAATGGCAACTTCAGTCACGCCCATTTGTGCTGCCTTCATGGCAGTATTGAACGATGCATCAGAATCCGTTATACCACGACACCAGGGGTGATATCTATAACTATAGTTACCAGGGAATGGTTCGCCCATTATACGTCGATACTCTGACCAACGTGAGCATGACGTTAGGGTACGACTTCGCAGCCCTGATACAAGTGCTTCTCTGAATTCTTTTGCAAGATTTTCGTTCATTCATTGTTTTCAGAGGCTGTTTTAATTCACAAGCTTGCGGGGCGGTCGCCATTTGCATCAGCCTGCCAGCCTCATATACGAGTTATTTTTCTTGCGGAGGTTGCTCTAGCAAAACGACGAGACTTAACAACAGCTTGAGAATCTCCATCCAATGATCTTTTAGCCACTGGACGATAGTGGCCCAGTCTAGTTTACCTTTAGGCATGCTCTCAGCTGTGTATTTTTCAACTTCCTCCATTAAATTGACTCGTTCTTCACCCCTTAATCGCTTACGAATAGGGTGTCGTAGAGCCATCATAATCTGGTCATACTGTTCTTGGGTTAGTTTGCCGTCACGAAATGATTCACGAGCGGCACGTCGATAAATAAACTTAAAAGGCATTATTTCACCATATCTTGTAATCAGGAATCTTTGTAAATAGTTTACGAATCTGTTCTTCAGCAACAACACCAACTAGACGCTTTGATTCAACTTCTTCGACTAGGAGTATAAAAGTTGGCAATGTTTCAACACCGTATTGACTTGTCACATCTGCTTGAATGTCAGCATCAATAGTTGTAATCGGAAAGCCATCAGCCACTAACTTCTGGATGACTGGAGCCATTTTACGGCATCCCGAGCACCATTTTGCTGAAAAATATAGTCCGTTACGCATTTCTTCGCCTAAAAAGTCTAAAAAATCGACGTTTTTCTCGCGGTACAGTACCAATAATATCGTAATTTGGTGCCTTCGGCTCCTCTTTTGGCTCTGTTGCAGGCGTCTTAGACTGTTGTTTGTCTAAGGCATCATGTACAATGTCAACAACTTCCACAATCTCCTTGTCCCATTCAACCTTCTCTTTGCGGGACAATTTTAGAAGTAAAGTTCTCAACCAGACAACAAATCGACGCCAGATGACAAACACTAAACTTCTCCTACCACAAAATGTAGTCTTGTCTTGGGTACCCAGCATAACAAGACAAAGCAACCGAATCACCTTGTTTACACATCCGGTCAATTACACTTGCATCTGCCCAGAATGATCCATCTGGTTGATCGTGCCGTTTTGGGCCTTTCACCCAAGTTGAGCCCCAAGAATTAATAATCAGCCCACCTGAGCGACTATAGCTGTCATCAATACCGGCTAAACACATGCAATGCATCCAAGGATTTCTACTTGGATTCAAGAAGCCGTCTTTATCCCGCCCATGTCGTATATTAAAACCTTGGCTACTGCATAAAGCGATTGGGTATCCATTATAAATGCAGTCGCGTGCTTCTTCCCAGCTTCGCACTAAACTCACACACCCAACTGGATGTATTCGACATAAAGGTTCCAATTCATCCGGTACACCTTGCTTGCCAAGTAGTCGAGCAACATCCCCACTGTATTCAGAAAAATCCCATTTTTTCAAGTATGGCTGGCGTAGAAGAATGCCAAAAGCTTTGACAAATTCAGCAGCCACCGTGCCTGTCATTCCGTCGCCCCACCACCGTTTGTTATAACGCTGTGCGGCAATTTCAATACGACCACCACCGTAAATAATTTCTGTAGCAGCCTCAGCCACCCACCGTTGTGGTGAATTTCGCTTTAATATTTGAATAGCAGTTAGAAGATCAACACTTAATCCAAATCCATGACTAACACAGTCGCCTATCTCTTGGTAATGTGGGACAAACCTTGTGTTAGTAATTTGTTCCAAAAACGGCCAAAGCAATGCAACTTGCCCCTTACCAGTACCGAGAATTGCACTATTAACTTGACTCAGATAGGGGTTTGTATTATCACGCACAAAGTATCGAACAACCTGAGGATCATCAACCCAGCCAGCTTGCACGACTTCTTCGTTGATCGCGGCAATTTCAAGAGCATGAAGCTGCTGCGAGTTAAGTCCAGTTAAGTTCACAGCACTGGCAAATGCTCCGATACCGGCTACTTTCAAAAAATCTCGTCTATCCATGTTATCCACCTTATTTTGAAACAGTAAGCAAACCAGCCGCAATTTCCCCCCAAACCTTGGCGTGTTGTTCAGGTGTAACAAGCACCCCCGCCTCTGCTTGCAGTTGCATCTCCTTTTGCAATTTTTCTAAAAATGGTACCCATAGAGCCAAAGAATTACCCAATGCTGCACGATTTGAGTCTTTTGTGGCCACGATAATTTGCTCTGCTGTTGCCAATTGGCCATTGACAATATCTTGCCGTACCTTAGTGAAGCTTTCGGCCAGCTTTTGGGCTTCAGCTTTCTTATTTGGAGATGTAACTAGATTCGCCCAATCAACGACCTTGCCTGATAACCCAGCAGAGGGGGCTGGAGGATTTGGTGGCCCTGGGGGTGTTACGGGAGAACCTTCCCCAACTCGAATCGTTAGAACTTTTACATCAACATCATTATCATTAGCACAGGCTACAATAAACACGTAGTCGCCCGGTGTACCAGACGAAAAAATAACCTTACGTCCGTCGTCATAAACCTCAAAATCAACACCTTCCGGCAGCACCTTCCACTTAAAGGTTCCCCCGGCTGATTTTGTAACATCGAGCCTAGCTAACTGGCCAACAGCTACTTCTTTAGGGCCTTCAATGATGATTTCTGCCTTAGCGTTAACCACTGGCCCTGGGGTGATATTATAATTGACTGGAGTCTTCGGCCCATAGTTGTCCCACGCCAATAGACCGACTACACTTAGCCCAGCTATAGCAACCAGCAAAATAGCCGCATTTTTAACTTTTGTCCACATAACACCCCTCCCGTAAAAGTAAAGCCGATAGCCCTCTATAAGTAATATCGGTTTTCGGGGTCAAAAATAGCAAAAAAAATACATTAAATTACTAAATACACGAAATTTTAGCCAAGATTTAACCAATAAATAAGCTGGCGAATAGAGTCGCCAGCCTTAAATCAGTTATATACCACTATTAGGGGGTATACTCGGATACTGCCGTCATTAAAACTTACTACAATGCAATTAGCCATAATAGACAACGTTCTTTAGCTTAAGCTTAGCTTTTTACTAGCTAGTATCATCAACATCTAGATGTTACTAACTAACCGATACATGAGTTCGGTGGGGTTGAGATACATGTTAGGTATCTTAAAGTACCCACAGGCATATACCCCAGCCGCATTTTTACCACTGACTAACATTTTTACATCAGCATCATCGCCGCATCCAGCAAACCTATCCTCAAAGTCTGCGATTACCGATACAGCATAACATCGCTGCTCTCTCCAAGTACCTGTCTTTAGACCTAAGGTTGGTGCATTTACTGTTACACGATGCCAATTAAGCCCATCAGTTGAAAGTGCTAACCCAACACCTTGATAACTTGCTGTTGTGCCACCAGAATAAAACATGCACCACTGCCCTAGTGGTGTGCGAATTATTGAACCCCAAGTTTGATATGTACCATCCCAGGGAGTTACACTTTCTTCTATAGTTGGTAATAGTTCACCGTATAGATTGAATGTCACACCATCAGCACTATATGCTAGCCCCATGCTTTCCTTCCCGCCTGATGTAGCATTAAAATACATAGCGTAGGAGTAATCAAGTGGATGAGCCCCTGTGTTGCTTGCTGTTGGGTTATAGATAACATGGCAAGCTCCATAAGAGCCACGGTTCCAATCCAAGTCACCCTCAGTAATAAAGGGTGTGCTTCCATTTTGCAGCGGTGCATCACTCGACCAGTTTATTAAGTCTGTAGAAACTGCTGTCCTGATAGCAGCCACAGTATAAAGTAAGTTTGAGTCCCAATAGAAAAGCCTAAAAGCGCTTGCTCCAGTTTGGACAACTATCGGATGATGTGCTGCAACAGGTAGTCCAACAAGTGGATTACCACTATTTAAGTCTGTCCATACCTTAAAATCATTGCTACCAGACATGATTAGACCACCAACACCAACATCATTGGAATGGATGCAGATATACTTATAAGCATTACCTTCTACAGTAAAGCCGCTCTTAAAGTACAACAGTGTTGGGTAATATGCTCTATCCGTAACATGTGTTAAAACTGGATTCGCAGAATATTCTTCTGGAGTCACCAACACAGCCATAGCATCTAAATGTTGCTGTGTTGCAATGACTTCAGTCGATAAACGATCCCAGTCATTTGAATCAGGTGATAAATCATCGTTGCGGTTTGTTCGCCAGGGATTTCCTGTCCGACCATCCCATACTTGATTCGGATATATTGGTTCTTGATACGGCATTGTTTTATAACCCTTTTTAATAAGTTTTGTATAAGCGAGTTGCACACAGTAAAGTTTAATGGTTATTAAAATAACGTGAACAGCAGTAGTCTATCTCAAGATTGAAATCAGTACGAAGACCCCAGGTTTTTGGAGGATCACCAACAACGATAAGTTTTCCACTCGGATGTAATATTGTATCGTGCCCATAAGCTACAGATACACCTGGAGGGCTAGTGAGCAAAGTAATCGTATTAAGTTCTGGATCAACTACTATCCGTTTTCGCACGCCCTTTGAAAGACTATAAATTTTACCATCTGGCCCAAGACAACTACCTCTGTAACCAGGCGCATTTTCAGTGGCCCCGAAAGTAAAGTACGAGTCATCAGCGGGATCAATCACCAAAATATCTGTGCGGGTATAAGGCAGCCCATAGATTTTTCCGCTTGGAGCAAGTATACCACCGGTCCATTTCCCATAGGCATTAGTCTCAGTAAAGCTGCCGACAGTGCTAACAGTATTATCTGGTGCTAATTTTGCTATATTGCCCGCACCAAATGGGATCGCATAAACTGTGCCATTTGGAGCTAGAACGCAACTTCCATATTTATAGTTGCCACTTAAGTTACCATATGTATACGTGTTCCCTGCTGTGTCAACAACAAGAAAACTATTGCTAGAATGCGGTGCAAAAACAATATCACCATTCAATCGGCAGACTGCGCCATACCATTTCTTTGTGCCGGTTCCAAAGTCACCAATAAGAGATGTTGTATCAGTAGTAGGATCAATTTTTAGGATACTTGCATGATTAAATGGAGCACAATAGATACAACCGTCTGGTGCAAGAGTACAGCCGCGCCACTGCTCTGTACCAATAAAAGAGCCAAATTTTGAACCAGTTAACGTATGGTTGTATTTTAGAACTTGTGTATTGTTCCAAGGTGGGCAGTATACATAGCCATTTGGGGCTAAGCACCCGGTTACTGGGCCAGCATAAGCCCACTTGCCACTAGTCATATCATCGGTGATAGTTCTACCATTTAGCTTCCTTGATGCAGATTCAAGTGCTGCTACAGACAAACCCCACTGGTCTGTATTATTTTCCCACGGTGGCCAATAATGTCTTATATAAAATCGCCAAGAAATAAAAGAGTCTTTTGCCATATCACTAACCCTCTCTAATATTAGACGTGCTCGACCCAACTAACAACACCACCAGATGTAACTTGTAAAATATACTGTTTAGTTGTCTCAGCAGCGGCGGGCGGTGAAGGCAGTCCATTATCCGGCCCTGTAGCTCCAACTGGACCTGTAGCTCCAACTGGGCCTGTAGCTCCAACTGGACCTGTAGCTCCATCTGGGCCTGTAGCCCCTGTTGGACCAGTCGGGCCACCTGATGGACCTGTCGGACCAGTAGCTCCTGTTGGACCTGTCGGGCC
>Ga0172362_10004836_pt1 | contig 11698 bp, 13 predicted proteins | sample LakKivs1_kivu2a2_FD_114534 | JGI IMG/M metagenome (GOLD analysis project Ga0172362, IMG submission 114534) | Sediment microbial communities from Lake Kivu, Rwanda - Sediment s1_kivu2a2 | ecosystem: Environmental > Aquatic > Freshwater > Lake > Sediment | place: Rwanda: Western Province, Lake...
AGCTTTTATAGCAGGTGCATCAGAATAAACAATAATCATATTGCTTTCTCCTAGCTTTTCTAATTGAGATTTCAAAATTTCTATATCTGTAAAATAAATCTTATCCTTTGTTTTAATTTCTGTTAAATTAAAGCTTTCATCATCAAAATCAATAACAAGAGCATTTTCTATTTCGCTGTTGTTTATTAAATTTAAGATCTCATCAGATTGAGAATTTTGAATATTATTAACTTTAAGTCCGTTTATAGAAGTTATTTCTGAAGTATTTACTTCTGCAGTTGCATAAGTATTGAATATCGCTCCTGCCGGGGCATATGTTAAGCTGAAAAAGGAAATTAAAATTATGAAAAATATTATCGTCATTAAAATATTTGAAAAGCTTCCTGCAGACAAAATTGATAATTGTGAAAATTTGCCCTTTTTTGCCATTTGTTTTTCATCTGGCTCGACAAATGCTGCTAAAAAAGGCCCGAGAAATCCAAATCCTGTGCTTTTAACTCCCACATTATTAAATCTTGCAAAAATTCCATGCGAAAATTCATGGCTTACAGCAATAATAGCAATTGCAATTATCCAGTATGTAAAATAAAAAGGAGGCAAAAATTCTATTTTAAAAATAGAAGGAAGATAAGGTATCAAAGGCATCAAAGGAGGAACTTTTATTGCTTTAACAATTTCCGGCTTTGTATAGAAGATATAAACTATATATCCAAGAAAATAGAGCATCGCCGCCATTAATATATATCCTGTGATAACAACAAGATAGCTTAAAATTTTCAAAGTTTTTTTATATTTTTTACCAACATAATTAATGAATTTTATTCCAATTTGTGTTCGGTATAAATAAAGGAGGCCCTCTCTTTTCAGATTTTTCCTTCTTTTATATAAAAAAATTATCAAAAAAATACCAAAAATTAATAAAAAAATTATATCATAATAAAGAAATTTCATTTTATTTTTGCATCTCTATTTTTATTTTCTTCTTTTAGGCCTAAAACTTTTTCCTTTGCATTTTCTACATCTAATCTTTCCAGTAATTATTTTTCTCGGCTCTGCTCTTATTTTTGTACTGCAATTTTTGCAGACAAAAATATTCTTGAACAATCTTGCTTGTGCTGCTGGTATTTTTGCCATTTTAATTTCTTATTTTTTGAATTTTTTTTGCCATTTTAAATGTGAATTATTATAATTTTCTTTTAATCATTCTTTCTTCATTTATTTGCCAATATTCTGCTTGCTCCCCTTCTTTTACAATCTCTTTTAATTCTTCATCGATTTTCACATCTAGAGTTTCAAAGCTCTCTAAATCCATAATGCTTGCTTTATCTCCAAGAACAGATAAAACCTGGCATTTTTTCTTTTCTATCATAGGCACTTCTAATCTCTCGTGCCCAGGAACAACAAGAACTCTTTTTTTACCGTCGAGAATTCCTATGGCTTCTATTCTGCATTTAGCATGCCCGTGTTTTCCTGTTTTGCTTATATCCTGGCTTTTAACATTGCAAGGAGCACCCTCGATAATTATATTTATCCCTGGTTTTGCCTCGGTAGCATTAATAACTTTAAAAGCCATAACTAATTCAAAAGAAATATATTTATAAATCTTTTTAAACACCCTTCAATAATCTAAAATGGAAAATTTAAAGAAAAATGATTTTGTTGAAATAGAATTTGCAGGAAAAATAAAAGATACAGGAGCTGTTTTTGATACAAATATCGAGAAAGAAGCAGAAAAAATTAATCTTAAGATAGGAACAAAACCTCTTTTTATCTGCATAGGACAAGAGATGCTTGTTAGAGGCTTTGACAAAGCTCTTGAAGGAAAAGAAATCGGGAAAAATTATTCAATAAAATTAAATCCAGAAGAATCTTTTGGCACAAGAAATAAAGAATTAATAAAAATTGTCCCTCTTGCTGTTTTTAGAGAGAAAAACATAAATCCTTCAGCTGGAATGATGCTAACTTTTGATAATATGCTCGCAAGAATAGTAACAGTTTCCGGAGGAAGAGTAATAGTTGATTTTAACAATCCTTTATCAGGAAAGGACATAATTTATGAATTTACAATTAAAAGAAAAATAAATAATGAAGAAGAGAAAATTAATGCTCTGCAGGATTTTTTCTTCAGAAAAAGATTTTCTTTTTCTTCTGATGGAAAGAAGATTATTTTTGAAAAAGAAGCAGAGCCTTTTTTAAAAATCTTCAGAAAAAAATTCAGTGAAATTTTGAAAAAAAATTTTGAAATAGAAGAAGAAAAATCAAAAGAAAAAATTGAAGAGAAAAAAGAAAGCAAGATAGAAGAAAAAGATAAAATAAAAGATGAAACAAAAAAGGATGTTAAAATAGACAAAAAAGAAAAGCAAAAAAGGACGAATATAGAAAATAATTTATCTTATTTAGTTTAAAATATTACTCTAATGTATATAAATTTCTATATAAAAATTTATAAACTTGTCTCCTTTATCTAAAAAATGGCAGAGATGTTCAAAAGAGGAATCTCCGATTTAGGATTATCTCCAGATGTTGCTGAAATTGACAGAGAATTAGAAGAGCTTCTTAAAAAACAAATAGCCAAAGTAAAAGTTTTTGGTGTCGGCGGTGGCGGAGGAAATACTCTTTCTAGAATGAGAGAAATTGGAATCAAAGGAGGAGAGCTTATCGCTGTAAATACAGATGCTCAAGACTTGCTCTATACAAATGCCGACTATAAAATCCTTATCGGCAGAGAATTAACTCAAGGATTAGGTGCTGGAAGCAATCCTCGAATAGGCGAAGAAGCTGCACATGAAACAGAACAAGAAATTAAGAAAAAATTATCTGGATGTGATATGATATTTGTTACTTGCGGTTTAGGAGGAGGAACAGGAACAGGAGCTGCTCCTGTAATTGCAGAACTAGCTAAAAAACAAGGCTCCTTGACAATAGGAATAGTAACTTTGCCATTTACAATTGAAGGCAAGAAAAGAATAGAAAATGCGATTTATGGTTTAGAAAGAATGGAATCTATTGTTGACACATTAATTGTAATTCCAAATGACAAGCTTCTCGAATTAGCTCCAGAATTGCCTCTGCATACAGCATTTAAAGTAGCAGATGAAATTCTGACAAATGCTGTTAAAGGCACAACAGAATTAGTAACTAAAGCAGGACTTGTAAACTTAGATTTTGCAGATATAAAAGCAGTTATGACAAATGGCGGCGTAAGTTTAATTGGCATGGGAGAATCAGATAGCCAGCATAGAGCATTAGAAGCAGTAGAAAAAGCATTGAATAATCCATTATTAGATGTTGATGTTTCAAATGCTACAGGAGCCCTTATCAATATTATCGGAGGCCCTGATTTAAGCCTGGATGAAACCAAATCTATAGTTGAAGTGTTAGGACAAAAATTAAACGAAGATGCAAAACTTATATGGGGAGCTCAAATTTCAGAGGACATGGAAAAATCTCTGCGGGTTATGTTAATCATTACAGGAGTAAAATCTTCGCAGATTCTAGGCCCAGGAGAAACAGCAACAGAAAAAGAAACCCGAGAAATTTCAGAAGAGCTTGGAATTGAATTCTTAGAATAAGATTTAAGAGATAAGCAAAACACCAAAATTTAAAAACTCCTTTTTTCTCTTATTTTTATGGCATTTATTACGGGCTTTTTTGGAAAGGCAAAATCATTTTTTTCGCAATGCGTTAGAGTTTGGCATATTTTGAGGAAGCCAGATTCAAAAGAATTCAAAACAACAGCCAAAGTCGCAGCTATAGGATTAGGAATTATTGGATTAATGGGATTTGTTATTTCTATAGCTCTAAGCTTTTTTTAATTATTTTTATTTTAAGAATCTGATTTATGAAAAGATTTATAAACACAAGATTTTAAATAATATTGACTGCTTCTTATATTGTTGAGAGGTAGTTGGAGCTGAATAATAGAATATTAATAAAATATCAACAAAAAGACTAATAAAATTAATAAAAGATAAAAACAAAAATAGAAAAACAGATAAACAAAATAAAAAACAATAAAAATATTAATAAACTTAATAAATTTAAAAAACAAAAATAGAAGAACAGAGAAAAAAATAAAAAACAATTTTCATAAAAAATGGCAATTTTTGTTATTAAAGTTACAACAAACAAAGAAGATAAAGCCTTAGACATGGCAGCTGAAAAAGCAGAGAAAAAATCTTTAAATGTTTATTCTCTTGCCCGCCCGCATGGTTTGCGGGGCTATATTTTCTTAGAAGCAGATGAAAGAGAAACAGCAGAAGAAGCTGCTTATAATCTTCCTTATGTAAAAGGAATTATTGGAAAGACAATAAGCTATGAAGAAATTAAAAATATGCTAGAGCCTTCTATAGCAGAAATAAAAATAGAAAAAAACGATATTGTAGAGATAATAGCAGAGCCATTTAAAAAAGAAAAAGCCAAAGTCTTAAGAATTGACAAGCAAAAAGAAGAAGCTGTTGTTTCCCTGCTCGGAGCAGCTGTTCCTATTCCAGTAACAGTCAAGCTTGATAATTTAAGAGTTATAAGAAGAGAAAAAGGAGAAGGAGAAGAATCTGATGAAGAAACATCAGAAATAGGAGAAACATAAATTTATAAATGATAATCTTTTTTTGGAAAAATGATAATTAAACTATTGGTTGATGGTGGAGACATGAAGCCTGGCCCTGCAATAGGGCAAAAACTCGGCCCTTTAGGAATAAATATAGGGCAAGTTATTCAGCAGGTAAATTCATCAACAAAAGATTTTAAAGGATTGAAAGTTCCTGTAGAATTGAATATTTCTAAAGATAAAAAATTTTCTGTAAAAGTATTGTCTCCTCCTACTGCAGAGCTCTTAAAAAAAGAACTTGGCTTGGAAAAAGCATCAGGCGAAGCAAAAAAACTAAAAGCAGGAAATGCAAGCATAGAGCAGATTATTTCTGTTGCAAAGATAAAACATCCAAATATGTTAGCTAAGGATTTCAAATCAGCTGTTAAAAATGTCGTAGGAAGCTGTGTTTCTGCAGGAATCTTAGTCGAGAATAAAGAAGCAAAAGAAATTGAAAGAGAAATAGAAAGCGGAAAATATGATAAAGAAATTAAAGCTATGAAAACAGAAACCGATGTTGAAAAGAAAAAACAGCTCGAAAAATTCTTTGCACAGGTTTTAGAAAAACAACAGGAATTATTGAAGAAAGAAGAAGAGGAAAGAGCTGCAGAAGAAGCAAAGAAAGCAGAAGCTGTTGTAGAAAAACCAAAAGAAACTGCAGAGACCGTAGAGGCTGGCGCAGAGAAACCAGAACTAAAATCTCAGATAAAGCCTGCAAAGCAAGAAAAGCAATAATCAAGTTTATAAATCTTCTAAAATTTAAATTAATTAGGGGTCGTAGTCTAGCCTGGTAGGACTCGAGGTTTGGGTTACAATCCAAAACAAATAGGATTGATTGCAGAAAACCTCGCAACGCAGGTTCAAATCCTGCCGATCCCATTTATGTCAGAAATCCTAACAAACCACACAAGGATTTCTTGATAGAATAATTTAAAAACACCCCTTACAAATAAATTTGAATATAAAAAATTAAAAATAAAGATGGCGCGCAAATTAGTAGAAAGAAAATTTGGAGCAAGATATGGAAGATCAGTTAGAAGCAAATATGCTCAGGTAGAGAACAAGCAGAGAAAAAAACAAAAATGCCCGCTCTGCGGAAAAAAAGCCAAACGCTTATCAAAAGGAATTTGGCAATGCACCAAATGCAGAAGAAAATTCGCATCACATGTTTATTATCTTCAAGAATAAAAATCAATAATATGTTCAGAATGCATGGCTTTTACCTATAATTGCCTCTATAAATTTTGCAAAAGCCACGAAGATTTAACACTTATAAAAATCAATAAACTTTTAAATAGATAAAATTTATATTTAAGATAAAATGGCGCTATATAAATGTTTTAATTGCGGGAAGCAAATTTCTCACAAAACACTTGAGAAAAGATTCGTATGCCCCTCTTGTGGCTCTAAAATATTCTATAAACCAAGAAAAAGTATAACAAAGATTAAAGCAGTTTAATTTTAAACTATGATTATTTTTATTTTAAAATGCAGAAAATAACCAAAGAAACACAAGATAAAATTTCTCAATTGCAGATTCTCGAGCAAAATCTTCAAAACGTTCTTTTGCAAAAACAAGCCTTTCAGATGGAATTAAATGAAACAGAAAATGCAGCAGAAGAAATAAGCAAAACAAAAGAAGATGTCTATAAACTGCTCGGACAGATAATGCTTAAAGTTCCTAAAGAAAATATAGAAAAGGAATTAATTAGAAAAAAAGATATTTTAAATTTAAGATTAAAATCTCTTGAAAAACAGGAATCTCAATTTAAAAAAGAAACTGAAAAATTAAGGCAAGAAGTCCTGAAAAAGATAGGATAAATCTATTATTTCAAACATTATAAAAAAGAATAGAAATCTTTATAAACTCCTCGGCTCTTATTTTAAAAATGGGGCTAAATGATTTTAAAAATAAAATTTCTGGGCTATTCAAAAGTTCAGGAAATGAACCAGAATATATAGAACTAGACTTAGGACAAGAAGCAAAAAAAGCCAAGATTATTGTCAGACCTTTCTTGCTTAAAAAATTCGAAGATGTTACTGATATTTTAAATGCCTTGAGAGAAGGATATACAATAGCAGTTGTCGATATAAAACCCTTAAAATCCAAGGATATAATTGAATTGAAAAGAGCAATAGCAAAAATAAAGAAAACAGCTGATGCCCTTGAAGGAACTATAGCAGGTTTTGGAGAAAACATCTTAATAGTAACTCCAGGTTTCGCAGAAATTTACAAATCTGCTAAAAAAGTAGACGATCTTGAAAGAAAACACGAAGAATATTAATTTTAATAAGCTTCCTACTCTATTAATTCTTACTGAACAAAATAAATTTGTGAACTAGTGCTAATAACTTTTGAATTATGCTGATTTATAATTGCATATACAGAACATAAAATCTTGCCAGACAATAGACTTAAAACCTCTAGATTTATTAATTTTTATGAAAGCATTATTTATTGAAGCGCAAAGAAGAGAATCTGAATTTTTAAATTTAGATAGTTTAGGCAGTTTAGATAACGGAGATAGTTTAGATAGCTTAGATAATAAAGCAGATAATAAAGAGCTTGATAAATTGCCTGATGAAATTTTCTTAGCTTATTCTATTCAATATAAGAAACTTGCCGAGAGGATAAGAGAAAAACTAGAGAAACTAGGAAAAAAAATCAAAGGATTTAAACAAGTTTTAGGATGCTCTGAATTAAAAAGCAAATTTCCAATATTATTAATAAGTTCTGGAGAATTTCATGCTATAAATCTTATTTTGCAGGAAAATTCTGTCTTCCTATTAGAAGGAAATAAAATAAAAAAAATAGAAAATAATGAGATAGAAAAAATAAAATCCAGAAGAAAATCAGCTCTTTCTAAATTTCTTTCTGCGAACAAAGTAGGAATAATTGTTTCTTGCAAGCCTGGGCAAGAAAATTTAAAAGAAGCATTAAAAATAAAAGAAGATTTAGAAAAAAAGGGCAAAAAAACCTGCATTTTTTTAGCAGACAATATATTAATCAACGAATTAGAAAATTATGATGTTGATTCATGGATTAATACAGCCTGTCCTGGACTCATTTTAGATTCTTTAGATAATCGCATCCTAAATTTTAAAGAATTAAGAAAATAAAAGAAAAATCGTCTTGAATTTTACATTTTTGCTCTTTATTGCTCTTTATAATATGCTTTTCTTTATACAAATCTTTATAAACTATCGCAATTATGAAATCGTAACAAATTTAACTAAATTTTAACAAAAATGAAAGCAAAAATTTTAACATTGGTTTTATTGACTGCGATTTTATTTGCAATGACAGTAAGCGCTGCAAACACATTTACAGTAACAACTCCTAAAGCATTTAACCAAGGAACAGAAAATTCAACTTTTGTCATAACAAATATTGGAGCATCTGCTTTAACGATGACTGTTCCAGCTTCAGCAATAGTTGCTGGAGAAGATGGTTATTCAGCTACGTTTCAAATAAGTGGAGATGTTTCTATTCCTGTAAGTAGCTCAAAAACATTTACAGTTGCACCAACTTCTGAAATAGATTTTAGCAAGTTTAAAACAGGACAAACCTATTCAACAGAAGTAGTTATTTCTGATGGCACACCAGCAAATGACAAAACAATCAAGGTTTCTATCCTTGAATCATATTGCGATAATGGACTCCAGGAAGAAGGCAAACTTGATTTAGATGCAACAATAGATGTTAATGAAGGTTTTGGAGAAGATGAAGAATGGTATCCCCTTGATGAAATAGAAATAGAAGTCAATGTCGACAATACAGCAAGTGAAGATCTTGACGATATTGTTGTTGAATGGTGTTTATATGATGCTGAAAAAGACAAATGCATCCTTGACAACGAAGAGAATGACTTCAACCTTGATGAAGGAGAAGATAATGATGTTCTAGTGAACTTTCAATTAGACCCAGACGACTTAAGCAAAGATGTTGATGACTATGTTTTTCTTGTAAAAGCTTATAGTGATGATAAGGACTATGGAGAAGACAAGCTATGTGTAGAGTATTCTAAAAACGTAAAAGTAATAAGAGACAACCATTTTGTTATCTTGGATAATGTAGATATTCCAGAATCAGTAGAATGTGGTGGTTCTTTAGATATCACAGCAGATGTTTGGAATATTGGAGAAGACGACGAAGACGATGTTTCTGTGGTTGTTTATAACAAAGAATTAGGAATACTTGAAACTCTAGAAATAGGAGATATAGATGCACTTGATACAGAGAAATTAACCTTTAATTTCGAAGTTCCAAAGAATGCTTCAGAGAAAAACTATATTCTAGAAATGAGAGTTCTTGATGAAGATGATGACATTTTTGAAAATGACAATGATGACGAAGCTGTTTTTACTTTTCCATTAAAAATACAAGGCAATTGCAAGGTTGTTGGTGAAGAAACAGCATCTGCTTCTATAAAAGCAGAACTCGATTCAGATGCAGTAGCAGGAGAACAGCTTGTTGTTAAAGGAACAATAAAGAACACAGGAGAACAAGAAACAACTTACTCTTTATCTGTTACAGGATATTCATCTTGGGCAGAACTTGACAGTGTAGATCCAAAAACAATAACTCTTGAATCAGGAGAGTCAGAAGATTTCAACATATATTTGAATGTTGACAGCGATGCAACAGGAGAGCAGTTTTTCACAATAAAAGCATCTTACGATGGAAAAACAACAGAGCAAGAAGTTTCTGTTATGTTTGAAGAAGGAAAAACTTCAGGAATAACAGGAGCAGCAATAGCAGAGAGTTTGAAGGCAAACTGGTTTATCTGGGTTATAGTAATTATTAATGTTATTTTAATAATTGCAATAATCATTGTAGCAAGAAGAATCGCAACATCAAGATAATTTTGTTTCTTTAATTTTTATTATTTTTTTATTTTTATAGCTAGTCTTAACCAGTCTTTTTGTTTCTTTAATTTTTATTATTTTTTTATTTTTATAGCTAGTTATAGCTAGTCTGTTAGTCTTAACTAGTCTTGACTTTTTATTTTATTAAATCTTTAAGATTAATCTCAAAGTATTTAAAGAGATTTTTCTTTTTTAATTTATGAAAAAAAGAGGCAAGCATGATAAAGAATTAAAAATTAAAAATAGAAATAAAATAAATTTTCTAAGCATACTGTTGAGATATTCGATTTTGCTCGTATTGGGGATTTTTTTATCAGTTTTCTATACGCTCCTGCTTCCTTTGACTTTATGGCCAGTTTATTTTCTTTTAAATCTATTCTATGACGTTTCTTTAACTGGAAATATCCTTCTGATTTCAGGAGCAGAAATAGAAATCATAGGAGCATGTGTTGCCGGCTCAGCTTATTATCTTCTTTTAATTTTAAATTTGACAACAAGTATGAAACCAAAGCAGAGATTTCATTCTATTTTATTTTCTTTTTCATCCCTGCTTGTTTTAAATATCCTAAGAATTTTATTTTTATCTATTCTCTATTTAGAGAATTTTTCTTTTTTTGATTTCACGCACAAACTTTTCTGGTATTTTATAAGCATAATTTTTGTTGTAGGAATCTGGTTTTTAACTGTTAGAATTTTTAAGATTAAAAACATTCCAATATATTCTGATATAAAAAGATTATGCGTTAAATAGATTTATAATACCTAAACTTGCTAAAAAAACAACTATCGCTGCTATTAAAACTCCAAGAGTTATAGAAATAATGCTCTTTTTTCTATCTAATCCAAGCAGCCAAGCAATAATTGTTCCTGTCCATGCCCCTGTTGTAGGAATAGGCACTGCTACAAACAAAGTTAATGCAAGAAAGCCATAAGCAGAATAGTCTTTTTCAATCTTATCTGCTTTTTTCCTTAAACGATTAAGGTATATATTAAAAAATTTTTCATATATTTTTATATTAAGAAATTTTTTATGAAAAAAATCAAGAAAAAGAAAGACTATAAAAATAACCAAAATATTCATCACAAGTATTAATAAAAAAATTAAGAAAACAGAAATATTGTTTTTTAAAGCATAATCTACTGCAAGCGGCATACCTCCTCGAAGTTCTGAAATAGGCAAAATAGTTAAAATAACTGCTAAAATAAGCTGATTCATTTTATTTTGAATATAAATTTTCAATAAAGCTCAAGATAAATCTTTCAAAACTTTCTCTAACTTGACAATCAGATATTTCTATGATATAGCATCCAATAGATTCTGTTGATTGAAAATCATCACCTCCAACTACTACAATGCCTTCACTGGAGCCTTCTTCTGCGTATATCTTTGTTTCATTGCTTTGCTTCATTATAATCACAGTTTTGTCAGGATTGCTTTTACAATCAGCATATGGAATGCCATTTTCTTCTGCGTATTTAATATCAATTGAAGCTGTAGTTGCTTTTCTACTGAAGCCATTTAAAGTCATTCCAAAATCCACAAGAGTTGAATAGATATCAGAACAGTTTCCAATTTTTGGATCTAAAGACAATATGACTTCTTTTTTTAGAGCTATTTTAGATTCAACAGGCATTTCATCTAAATCTCTAGGATCATTCCTCAATTTCAGTATAAATGGAATATTTTTTCCACTTGAAGATATATACCCAAGCAACGATTTATAATATGTAATCGAACCTTCTTTTTCCTTATAGAACTCTAATCCGTGATATTCAAATTTCTGGCTCGCTCGTATAATCCAATAAAAAATCAATATTAAAATAATTAAAACAATCATTGCTATAACAACAATCTTGGTCTGCCTCTCATAATTATGAGATTTTTTTGCCTCTTGGCTTATTTTTTTGATTTTTTCATTAACTCTTTTTACTCTCTTTTCTTTCATCATTTTCTTTCGAATTCGAAGTTTTTAAACTTTCTTATTTTAAAAAGATATCAAGAATTTCCTATATCAAGCATTTTAAAAATGAAAGAATCTGCTGCTCTTGTTTGTTCTGCGTAAGGAGCGAAGATAAAAACGCAATTTTCTTCTTGTTTTATTTCTATTGAATCAGATTCTAATGTTATTATGATGTTGTGCTGAGAACAATTTTTAACAGGTAGCTCTTCTCCACAGGAGCTGAATTCTTCATAACCCGAAATACAAGCTTCTTGCATTCTTAAAACAGACCCCAGTATAT
>Ga0172362_10004839_pt1 | contig 11693 bp, 14 predicted proteins | sample LakKivs1_kivu2a2_FD_114534 | JGI IMG/M metagenome (GOLD analysis project Ga0172362, IMG submission 114534) | Sediment microbial communities from Lake Kivu, Rwanda - Sediment s1_kivu2a2 | ecosystem: Environmental > Aquatic > Freshwater > Lake > Sediment | place: Rwanda: Western Province, Lake...
CTTGCTGATTGAAGTCCGCCGGAAGTATCTAAATCAAAACCAATCAGTTCCTTGCATTCGACGGAGCCGTGAAGTGCCTTGAATCTGTCAATAAAATCCTTCACCAGCTTGCGGGTCTTTTGGGCCGATTCCACATCGGCCACATCCGCCTGACCGTGCTTCAACCCGATCACCATTACTGCTCCGGTCACGGCCCCGCACGTTTTGCCCGTGCCCGCTATCCCGCCAGCAAAACCACAGGCAATCTTTGCAGCCGTTTCCCTGTCCAGGCCAAGTTGTTCGCTGTACGTTGACAACACCGATGGAGCGCAAGAAAGTCCTTTCTCAAATTGCTCCCTGGCTTCGTCTGCTCTAGTCAATTCCCTTTCCTCCAATCATATGCACGCGATGACTCTTTGCGTCTATCATACCTTTGAAAGCTTGACGGCGCAAAGACGACCTTCACATTTGCTACTGGTATACCGTCCGGGACGTGTGCAACAAGGGCCAGGACAATCACACATATATCGAGTGGAGCGGCACTGCCGAAGAGGGATATGTCAAGGACTCCAATCACTTCGGGGACGACCGGCACTGTTGGGACAGCGACCACACAGACGTCGAGTGCACCTGATAGTCCGCTGCGCTGCGCCGACCAGACCCCTGGATGGCCGGGTAGTACCGCGCGAATTAGCTTCTTAATAGCCGGCCCGGGACCTGGCCCTCAACCCCTCCATATCTCAGCGGCGAAGCGCATTCCTTATGCCTATGGGTCTGGAACCCAGAGCACGACAACTTGTTAGGGTACGTATCAGATTGAGCCGCCGCGCAAGGGCTGTTTTCGAGCCCGGCGGAGCCCGTCACAGACTGCTTCGATCCGCGTCAGAGCTTCGTCGATATCTGACGACGAGACCATGCAGTGAGTGACGGCACGGAATGGGCGGCCATCTCGCAAGCCTATCTTGACTCCGGCTCTTTCAAGGTCTTTCCTAAACTCGTCAATGGGTAACCCTGGCGAGAGATGGAACATCACTATGTTTGTCGGTATATCATCCTGGGCCAGCGTTAATCCCTCGATGGCTGCCAGACCCTGCGCCAGACGCCTGGCGTTGGCGTGGTCTTCGGCCAGCCGGTCCACCATCGTTTCCAACGCCACGATGCCTGCAGCTGCGATTACCCCCGCCTGCCGCATGCCACCGCCCAGCATCTTGCGAAACTTGCGCGCACGTTGAACAAATTCTTTGCTCCCGCAGAGCAGCGATCCCACCGGCGCACTTAGCCCCTTTGAAAGGCACAGGGCTACCGAATCAACATTCCGCGCGAGTCCGGCTGCCGGTACGCCGAGTGCAACCGCAGCATTGAAGATACGGGCGCCGTCGAGGTGTACCTTTAGGCCGCGTTTATGGGCGAGATTGCACACTTCGTCTGTGTAGTCTGGAGGCAGGACTGCCCCCCCGCAGCGGTTGTGCGTGTTCTCAAGACAGAGGAGCGTAGTCTCCGGGTAGTGGACATCTTTGCCTCGTATGGTCCGGTCGATATCGTCCAGACTGAGACGACCACGACTATCATTCGCCACGGTGCGCAGGATTACACCACCCAGCGCGGCAGCGCCACCTACTTCATACCAGAGGATATGTGCCTCGTTACCCAGAATGACTTCATCGCCACGACGCGTATGACTCAGCACAGCAACAACATTGCTCTGCGTGCCTGACGTAGTGAAGACCGCCGCCTCCTTGCCCATCATCTTCGCGGCCATCGCCTCAAGGCGGTTCACCGTGGGGTCTTCGCCATACACATCATCGCCCACCTCCGCCTCGAACATCGCCCTCCGCATCTCGGGCGTAGGATGGGTGACAGTATCGCTGCGCAGATCGATTACCTTCATCGCCGCCGCTTTCACTACCCCACCAGGTCGATTGACGGGTAGCCACCCGCCTGCTGGGCCTTCTCAAACAGGAGCTTCGCCACAGCTAGGTCCTCAACTGCAATTCCGGTCGAATCAAATACAGTGATAGCCTTGCTGTCCGTTCTCCCTTTCTTCTTGCCGGCAATCACCTCAGCGAGTGTTCCGTGGACTTCGCTGGTACTATACAGGCCTTTCTCAATGGGAACATTAATCTCCCCGCTGTGGCTTGCCTGTGTCAGGTCATCAATAACGACAATCGCATCTTTCAATATCGAGGGATCCAGTTCTTCCTTACCCGGTGCGTCGGCGCCTACCGCATTTATGTGAGTCCCGGGCCTTACCCACTCCCTCTTGACAACGGGGCTGCGAGATGGCGTCAACGTGCATACGATATCCGACGCCACTGCCTCCTGGATGGAACAGCTTCTAATGGAAAAATGCGGCAAAGACTGCCCCAGTCTATCAACGGCAGCCCTGGAAATGTCAAAGGCACTTATCGAGATGGGGTTGAATAGTTCGGCGTGGGCCAGTATCTGCGTGTATGCTTGATACCCGGCGCCAATAACACCCAGGGTATGCGGACTCCGTCGCGCCAGATACTTTGAAGCGATAGCCGCTGCAGCACCGGTCCGGTAGGCTGTGATTTCGGTGGCGTCCATGATTGCCAGCGGATACCCTGTTTCGGGGTCATTGTAGATCAGGACAGCCATAACCGAAGGCAGGCCACGAGACGGATTCTGGGGGTGTACGTTTACCCATTTCAGGCCGGCACATCCCGGCAGGGCGGCAGGCATTGCCCTGAAATCGCCACGCTCAAGGGACAAGTATACTTTGGCCGGCATCTTCCCCTTCCCCTCGCCACACATCCTGAAAGCCTCCTCCACGGCCTTGATGACGTCTGACATCTTCAGCAGGGCCTTGACTGCCTTTCTATCTAATAACAGCGTAGGCATAGACTGATAAACCTCCTTGCTACTCCAGAGAATTCCGCATTGAATTTACTCCACTTTGATGCCAAGGTCAAGGCATAAGGCGCTTTTGGTCCGTTCGCAACGCCTGGCGATTACGACAAATATGTATCCAGCCACACGTCCTATCCACCTGCAAACGAACAACCCCCTTCAGGACAACGCTTCCTGTCTTCACTCCGAAAGGGCTAGCTGCTGCTTGTGTCAGCAGAGGCCAAAGACCTGCCGAAAAGCCAGGCAGATGCTGTACATATCGAACAGCCCTAAGCAAATGCCCACGCCAACAAGAACCCACGATAACCGCGCCTTGGTTCCCGAGATTTCACTGAGGCGGAGCCTTTGGCTGCCCACAGGTCTCGCCAACCAATAGTACTATTGACAGTATCGGGGGGAATCTCTAGAATGCCTACATGAGAAAATCTTCCGAAACGTAGAGTCGGACCTGCAAAAGGAGGCCAAGACAATGTCGAAGCAAAGATGGTTGATGACTACGGGAACTGTTGTTCTACTTCTATCCTTGTTCTTTTCGGTTGGAGCAATGCCCTTGCAAGCTGCGAATGGTTGGTCAGCCAATTCAATGCTGCGTATTCACAGGGCGGCAACCTCAGGCCCAACGGGTCTTTCTCCGAAGCAGATTCAAGCAGCATATAATCTTCCGTCAGGGGGGGGCACGGGGACAATTGCCATCATCGATGCCTATGACGACCCGACGGTTGAAAATGACCTAAACGTCTTCAGCAGCCAATTCGGTTTGCCGACTCCGCATTTTGAGAAACACATGATGGCCTCAACAATTCGCACGGACGGCGGCTGGGCGTTGGAGATATCGCTTGATGTTCAGTGGGCTCATGCCATAGCTCCAGATGCCAAGATACTACTGGTTGAGGCGAAATCAAACAGCTTGGCTGATCTTCTTGCTGCCGTAGACTATGCGCGTGGTCGCTCAGATGTTGTGGCGATATCAATGAGCTGGGGAGGCGGTGAGTTCTCGTCGGAATCAGCATATGACTCTCATTTCACCAGCAGCTACGGGGCGACCTTTTTTGCCTCCTCCGGAGATAGTGGAGCCGGTGTGATTTGGCCTTCGGTTTCGCCAAATGTGGTTGCGGTTGGCGGAACAAGACTCACCTTTTCGGGTGGTTCGCTTGTTTCAGAGACTGCATGGAGCGGGAGTGGCGGTGGTTTGAGCAAGTATGTACCTGCACCATCGTATCAAATAACGTATGGCATATCAGGGAAACGCGCAGTGCCGGACGTTTCCTATGATGCCGATCCCAACTCGGGAGTATCTGTGTATGACAGTACGCGCTACAGCGGTGCAACAGGATGGTGGCAGGTTGGTGGAACAAGCGCGGGCGCACCCCAATGGGCAGCGATCCAGTCCCTGGGGCGTTCGACATCAAACAGCAACTTCTACCAGGATGCGAACCCAGCAAGCTACTCTTCCTACTTCCGGGACATAACTTCAGGATCGAACGGGTACGCTGCAGTGACAGGTTACGATCTAGTTACTGGTTTAGGCAGTCCTCTTACCACTGATTACGCACCAATTACCACACCTGATTTCTCGATCAGTGCATCGCCCGTCACTCAGACGGTAGCACAGGGCGCCTCTGCCAACTACGACGTCACCGTCACCTCATTGAACGGATTCACCGATGAAGTCAATCTGGACATAAGCGGACTGCCCGCAGGAGCTAACGGGGCATTTACTACTAATCCGGCAACAACTTCATCATCTCTATCCGTCACGACCTCCGCGAGCACGCCGGCTGGGACTTACGGACTGACCATCACCGGCGTCGGTGGAGGCTTCACCCGAACAACGAGTGTCACCCTGGTTGTAATAAATACAAGCCCAGCTGGTTTTTCACTGAGCGCATCGCCGGTAAGCCAAACTATCAGAAGGGGTAGGTCCACCACTTATACCATCACTATTACGCCTGCGGGAGGCTTCACCGGCGCTGTAACCCTGAGTGTAAGTGGACTGCCATCTCGAACCACTGGCAGGTTCAGGCCTAATCCCACGACCAGCTCATCGACCCTGACAATTAGCACATCATCAAGAACGACGACCGGTACCTACACGCTGACCATAGCCGGCGTGAGCGGTGGCCTGACGAGCGCAACCACGGTTAAGCTTGTGGTGACCAGCTAGTGATCTCGGCCGGTTGGCGGAACCAGTGGGGAGTGCCTCGCCAGCTTCCCTAACCAGTTTCCAAGCAACGCTACCACCTATCGTCCCGCGGCGAAGATGGCATCGTCGCGGACGTTTGACAGGGTTCAGGAACATGCTGCTTCCTCACCAGACACTACGAAACTCACCAATTTCTCACACTTGACAGATACACCTCCGGCTCGGTACACGGACTGAAGGATTCGGCGGTTCCTCCAGCCGCTTCTAAGCGCTGAGCAGCAAACACGGCCTCGCCCCAGGCAATCTGACCCAGTAGACCCCGGAGCGCGCAGAGCTAGAATCCAAAGCATTCGTGAAATGATCCCGCAATTGCCTGACCGTCCTGTCAATTCCAGGGACAGGTTGGCGCCTGCGTCTATCGGAAATCAGGTACCACGCCGCGAGGCTACCTATTGTCCGACGGCAACTGGGCCAGTATAATAGTCAAGCAAAACTGGACGATGTCCGAGGCATTTTTTCTGCTCGGACTGCTGGCAATTAGCATGCGGAAACGTTTCTCATTTTTCGTGTATCTAGCTATTGGGCTTGTGGCGCTGTCGGGACTTCTCTACTACGTCCACTACCTCATTTTCCGTGACCCTCACCACATATTCATCTATTTGCTCGGCGACCTTGCCTTTTTGCCTCTCGAGGCACTGGTGGTGGTAATCATCATCGAGCGACTTCTGGCCCGCCGAGACAGGCAAACCAAACTGGAGAAACTTAATATGGTGGTGGGAGCTTTTTTCAGCGAAATAGGCAACCAGCTCCTCCAGGACCTGCTCCCACATTTCGATAACCGCTCGGAGATTTCCAGCCACCTGAACGTTGCCCAGAATTGGACAAGGAAAGATTTCCGAAAAGCCGACAAATTTGCTCATCAGCTTAGAGTCGAGGTTGACTGCAGGAATATAGACCTCGGCGCCCTCAAGGCACTCCTGGAAGAGAAACGGGAGTTTTTGCTGACGCTGCTCGAGAATCCCAGTTTGCTGGAGCATGACCGCTTCACCGATTTGCTCTGGGCGGTCACCCACCTCGATGAAGAGCTTGCGGTGAGATCAACGCTTGTTGATCTTCCGGAGAAGGACCTGGAGCACCTTGCCGGCGATATCAAGCGGCTGTATGACCACCTGGCCAGCGAGTGGCTGGACTACGTCCAGCACTTGAAGCTTAGGTATCCTTTCCTCTTCTCGCTGGTCTTGAGAACGCACCCTTTCCAAGAAGGGCAGTCCCCCGTGATTTCCTGACACAGCGGGGTCATTTCGCAGGCGTCACGGCAATCATGTCTTCTCCAAAACACGTACGATGTCCAATAATAACCAGTGCCCTGCGCGTTTGGTTCCCGAGACAACGGGCCGGCGACTGTGCAGCCACGTGGACAACTCCCTGAAAACGCCTTGCGCCGCCACTACTCGGCAAACACCCTCACCACTTCCTTGTCACTCACCACGTTCACTTCAAGGTCGCCCAGAGCCGCGATAAGCTCTTCGACGTCCTCCGGCTTCATGTTGCGCATGTCCAGGTTTACGCCCTTCTCGCTCAGAGCGCTAGTGACCTTATCTCTTGCCTCGGCCGGCAACAGAGAGCTGAACTTCATGCCTGAACGTATCAGCGACACGGGAACTCGTATGTTGACCACCTCGGCACGCTCGTCATCCTCGTCATCGTCCTCATCATCATCCTCATCATCATCCTCATCATCCTCCTCATCATCCTCGGCGTCCTCGTCATGTTGGTCATGCTCGTCATCCTTGCGTCCCCGTCCATGCACATGGACATGCAGGTATTTTGCCTTGGGTTTGGCCGTTGTCTGCGGCCCTGCAGTGCTATCGGGGGGCGCCGGCGCCTCGCTTTTCAGTGCGCTCAGCAGCCGATAAGCTTCATCAACGCTTATCTTCTTGTTGGCCAGCATCTCCAGTATTTTTTTCTGATTTTCAGACATCTTCGTTTCCTCCTTTCGTTTTTTAGATAACCGAAACATACACGCGTTCCTCATTATTGCGTACTTCGATGTGAAGACCGGGAGTTGAGCAGAGTACGCCGAAAGTAGCTCTGATGCCGCGCGGTGAGCAGAGTATGTCTATAGAAGCCCGGGCGGTCGGCGATAGCCGGTCCAGCCGTCGCCTCCGCCGGAGAATGACGATAGCGATCACTATCAGCGGCGACAGGACAATCAAAAGCAAGAGCAGTAGTGGCAACAGCAGGAATAGTGGAAGCCACAGGCCGAACCCCCTTTCCTTTTCTCGAATTCGCAGTCGCATCAGCACAGGTGGTCGTTTCATCCCCTCAGTCTCCTTATCGCTTCCTCGGTGGCGATTTCACCTCTTTCCAGCGCCTCAATAACTCCCTCTTTGGGATTCACCTTGACGATTTCCACGAACTGAAATTGTCCAGCGAGACGGTTGAGCCTGTTCCTAACTGTAGGGTAGCTTATGCCGAACATCTCCTCCATCTCTTTGATGGAACCGTGGCAGCGGATAAACGCCATCACGAATACCTGGTCCTCCGCCGTGAGGCTGGCCAGAGGCGGCAGCGCAAAGCTCCCTTCGATGGCAATGCCGCTATCCACCAATCGGACACGCTCCACTGCCACGGGCTTGCCCCGGGTCATCTTGGTTAGCTCACTCCACTCTGCAGTCATTTAACCTCCTTGTTGGGATCACTGACCGGGTCAGATATCGCAACTCGTCAGATCAGTCTTGCCCAATCGTCTGTGTTCGCACTCTGCCTACGGTAGAACTGCATACCCGTTGTTGGTCAGTACGTACTTCAGTTCGGGCAGCTCCCGCTGAGCAAGGTACCAGCAGAGCGGTCCCGGCGAGGAGCGGGGCCTGCTTTCCTGATTTGCCCGGTCACTAATGTTCATTTTCTTGCTCCCCAAATGAGGCTGTGTTGGCGCTTGTTTTGCAAACATTTTATTCTCCTCCTTCTCTTTTCTCCTGAGTCACTTTCACTTCATTATTAAAATCAATCATTGATTTAAGTATTTTAATAATTCTAAAAGGTCATATTAATTTTGTCAAGTCCCCCAGGCCATATTAATGACAAAATTCAGAAAGACAGGGGGACTATTATCCGCCGCGTTCTCGCCCAAGCCAGGACCAACACCGCCAGGGTGCAGCCCGGGAAACAAGGGCCTACGCTGTTGTCATGGACGTGACAATAGCAAAGACTACTGGTCTCTCTATTTTCGCCTGAGGCAGCAAATGATGAATCGCACCCGGCTTTGGCTGAAGTTCCTTTGCGCTATTGTGCGATTGCGCCAGCGGCAGGCTGAGTAGCCGGTTTCCGCCTGCTGAGCACGCCCCCAAAGATGGCGAGGACCCCAGGAAACAGCATGATACCGGTCAGTGCCATAAGCACCCCTCCCGCCATGCCCCACCTGAACCCGGACTCATCCGCTTTTGTCTTCCTCCAACCGACGAAGCTGAGAACCCAGCCTGGCAGTCCGAGAAAGACAGCCAATACAGAGAGCATATCTCCCCACCACGGATCAGGCCCTATCGGAAGAATCTCTCCGGTAATGACCACATTTACAACGAATCCTGTGGCTAGTAGTGCCCAGTACACCACCCCCAGAACAAAGCTGACCCGTAACACCGACGTCCCCTTTCTTTCTTCGGTCAATTCCCTCCCCCGAAACCTGTTCCAGAAGAAGCCAGTCAGTGCACCGAAGGCCAGGCCAGATACAATGCTGACCAGCGCCAGGCTAATCGATGGTAGGGAAACCATTAACCCCACCACAAGAAGCGTCGCACTCCCGTCGACGGGCGGCCACCCAGGAGTCACGAAGATAAGCCAGACAGCACCGACCATCCAGAGGAACATCGAGAGCACGATTCCTTTCTTGACGCCAGACACGCCGGGGAGGAAATCGTACAGGGTTGCAAAAACGACCCCGAATATGAGTCCGCGAACCAGATATCCAAGCAACCAGGGGAGCACGAATGAGGGATCCGCTAGTTCCCTTAATGAGAACAATGGGGTGAGTCCGGTGCCGAGCACCAGGTACGGGAGAAACAGAGGATTGTTTTGGTAAATCGCCGACAGCACCACGGAGATAGCCAGGTAGATCATTGCGGCGACTAAGCCGGCTTTGGCGCCACGGTCGAAATCAGCCACTTATCTCACTTCGCTGCCGTGCCACGATTTTGCGATGATAGCTGCTGAATTCCAGGGACAGTAGTTTCGGCAGCGTGTTCGCGCCTGCTCAATATGTCACCAATTATAGCTAGCACTCCGGGCAGTAGCATCATACCGGTAAGCGCCATGCATATCCCTCCAGCCACGCCCAACCCGAACCCGGATTCGCCCCCTCTCCCTTTTCTCCAGGCCAAAAGAGCAAGAACCCAGCCGGGAAGCCCAAGAAAGACAACCGAAAGAGCGAGCACGCCATACCACCACAACGCCCCATTCAGCTGGACCAGGTCCGCTAGCGAGACCCCTCCCACGACCACAACTACAGTCAGCCCCACAGCCACCGTTGCCCAGTTCAACACCCCCAAAGTCCACCCTACCAGTAATGTCGGCGCGCCACTTCTCGCTTCACTCGCCTCCTTCGCTGCCAACCTCCTCCATATAACGCCCACTAGCGCGCCGAAGGCTAGAGCGGATAGAATGCTGACGAGCGTCAGGCCCATCGAAGACAGGGAAACCGGCAACAGACCTGCCACCGTAGAAGTGCCACCACCAGGCCACCCCAGTGTCATGTAGATAGCCCCGACCGCACCGACTATCCACAGGAACCCCGAAAGCACTACTCCTTTTCTAACACTGGTAGCCGCCGGGAGGAAACTATACAGAGCAGCAAAAATCGCCCCAAATACGATCCCCCTGAACACATAGCTCCAAATCGAGCTAGCCAAAACAAAGGAATCCACAAACTCGAAGTGGAACCCGAGTCCCGCTGCGTACACAAGGTCCGAACGGAAGTAAAACGTTTGGCCGATTGCCGCAAGTAACACAGACAAAACCAAATACACTCCGGCAGCCGCCACACCAGCTTTGATGCCACGCCTAAAATCAGCCATTTATCCCGCTTGACTATTCATCACATTCTTTTTACACTGGAGATGTTATTATATTGTACCACAGACTTACCAGGGCAAGAGATACAATGAAGGTCAAAAATCCGATCGTCGTGGCCAGCTTGGTTGGCCTGACCATTATTATTGGAGTTGCCGCCTATACCTTTCTCAAACCGGAGCCTGAGCCCGCTGTCCACTCCGCAACCTACGGCTATTATCACCAGGAATCCAGGGTTGGGGAGCTACAGCTTACACTGACCGGCACCCGGACTTATCAATTCGAGGGAGACTTCGGCGTAAACACAACCGTCGGAGAAATTGGCGGCAGTTTCAATGGGGACGCTGAATATACACGGGATTGGACACCTGCGTGGTCGTCCTTTTCACAGAGTTACAAAGATTCATCTCTGCCGCTTCCCACGGCAGTAGATGCAGGCATCCTTGTGGACTTGACCATCGATACGACATTTCTGCTGCTGCCAGAACGCTGGGCGGGTATCCATGCAGGATATTCGACACAGTTCGCTCCTTCAATCCCATCCAGCGGTGCAACCGAACTGGACCTGGAGATGACTGCAGTTGGAACACAGGGCGTCGTGGTTCCCTCCGGGAGCTTCGGGAACTGCTTTGTGGTCAATGGAACACGGCCTGACATGGAGCTGGAGATGACCATTTGGGTAGCCAGCCGGGATATCGTGCCGCAGGCCGAAATCACAATGCCTGTTCGCGGCGTCGGTCCTCTTATCCTGACGCTGAAGCTCGAGCATTACCAGTAAGGGAATCATTGGTGAATCCATAGATCCGGTTCCGGGGATAGGTGCCACTCACCTGACTGTCGACCGAAGTTAGGACCCCGGATACCTGCGAGGCGACTGAATCCCACCCAGGCTTAAGCTCTTTTCCCTTCCTTGAGGGTCGAGAAGTCAGAGTTGTATTCTTCAATGAGCCCGGCATCGGCAAAGCTGAAGTAGCGGTTATCACCTATTATGATGTGGTCCAGCACCTTAATCTGCATAATGTTGCCGGCGAAGACCAGGTCCTGGGTTATTTGCTTATCGTTATCACTGGGCTGAGGATTCCCGGCCGGGTGGTTGTGGGCAAAGATCAAGGCCGCAGCATTATGCTTCACGGCGCTCTGGACAATCTCTCGAGGATAGATGGCGCTGGCATTCAGTGTTCCTTCAAATAGGTCTTCGATCTTGACAATTCGATTCTGTGAATCAAGAAACATGACTTTGAAGACTTCTTTTTTCAGGTCCCGCATAGAATGGTACAGGTAATCAAACACTTCTTTGGAGGAGCAACAGTACGCCTTCTCGAGCAGTTGCTCCTTGAGGAACTCGCGGCCTATCTCCTGCATGAATTTGATGACGAAGATGTTATGAGCGGTTATCCCTTTGATTTTCTGCAACTCCTCGGGAGGAGCTTCCAGGACGCCTCTAAGGGTCTTGAACCTCTTTATGGCTTCTTTGGCTTGCGGTTTGCAGTCCCTGCGGGCCGTCCCCAGCGTCAGCAGCAATTCCACAATCTCATAGTCGAGGAAAGCCGCCAACCCCGACTGATTGAACCTTTCCCGCAGTCTCTTCCTGTGCCCTTCCGGACTTCTATCTTCCATGGCTAAAGATTATACGTCC
>Ga0172362_10004841_pt1 | contig 11689 bp, 9 predicted proteins | sample LakKivs1_kivu2a2_FD_114534 | JGI IMG/M metagenome (GOLD analysis project Ga0172362, IMG submission 114534) | Sediment microbial communities from Lake Kivu, Rwanda - Sediment s1_kivu2a2 | ecosystem: Environmental > Aquatic > Freshwater > Lake > Sediment | place: Rwanda: Western Province, Lake...
CCGGTGCCGAAGCCGTCGCCATGATCTCCGCCCTCGCGACCGCCCCCGACCCGACGACCCTCTGCACTCGCCTCCTCACCCTGCCCCGACGGCGGCAGTAGAAGTCACTCCGCGCCCAACGCCCCCACCCGAAGGGAGCGCACCCGACCGAAGGGAGCCCGCCCGACCGAAGGGAGCGCGGGGAGTGGGGCCCCGCGCGGCTTCGCCGCGTGGGGCGAGGGGGCGCGTGCCCCCTCGGCGCGACCACCCGCGTGCCCCCTCGGCGCGACCACCCGCGTGCCCCCTCGGCGCGACCACCCGCGCGCCCCGTCGCTGCTACAGCTCCGCCTCGTCGAACTGCGGCGCCTGGTCGTCGTCCTCGCGCGAGCTCAGGTTCTCGAAGGTCGTGAACTCCTTGCGGAAGGCGAGCTTGACGTTGCCCTGCGGTCCGTTGCGCTGCTTCGCGATGATGATCTCGGCGGTACCCTCGTCGGGCGAGGCCTTGTTGTAGAAGTCGTCGCGGTAGACGAAGGCGATCACGTCGGCGTCCTGCTCGATGGCGCCCGACTCGCGCAGGTCGGACATCATCGGTCTCTTGTCGGCGCGTGACTCGACGGCGCGGTTGAGCTGCGACAGCGCCATGACCGGCACCGCCAGCTCCTTGGCGAGCGCCTTCAGCGAGCGCGAGATCAGCGAGATTTCCTGCTCGCGGTTGTCGACGTCCTTGTGCGAGCGCATCAGCTGCAGGTAGTCGACGACGATGAGCGCGAGCCCACCCTCCTTCTCCCGCTCGCGCTGCAGGCGTCGCGACTTGGCACGCATCTCCAGGATCGACAGCGCCGGCGTGTCGTCGATGTAGAACGGCAGATCGGCGAGCCTTCCCGCGGCCATCGCGAGCCGCGGAAAGTCGCGATCACCCAGGTACCCGGTACGGACCTTGCCGCCGTCGACGCGCGCTTCGCCGCACAGCATGCGCAGCACCAGGGACTCCTTCGACATCTCGAGCGAGAAGATGACCACCGCCTTGCCGCCGCAATTCGCCGCCGCGTACTGCGCGATGTTGGTCGCGAAGGCGCTCTTGCCCATCGACGGGCGTCCGGCGACGATGATGAGCTCGGCCGGCTGCAGGCCCGATGTCATGCGGTCGAGCTCGTAGAACCCGGTCGGAACACCGGTGACCGCCTCCTTCTTCTCGTACAGCACCTCGATCGTCTTGATCGACTGTACGATGATCGACTCGATCTTCGCGTACGGCTGCCGGATCTTGCGCTGGCTGATCTCGAAGATCATGCGCTCGGCGTCGTCGAGAAACTCCGACACGTCACCCGCGCCGGACGACGCGCGCTGCGCGATGTCGTTCGATGCCTCCATGAGCGCACGGAGCACCGCCTTGTCCTTGACGATCTGCGCGTAGAGATCGACGTTCGCCGCCGTCGCGGTGCGCTCGACGAGCTCTGCCAGCGCGGCGGCACCGCCGACCGCCTCGAGGTCGCCGCGCCGCTTCAGGCACTCTGCCAGCGTGATGACGTCGGCGCGCTCGCGGCGGTCGTCGAGGTCGTTCAGCGCCCGGAAGATGCGGCGGTGCGACTCGCGGTAGAAGTCGTCCGCCTGCACGATCTCGTTGGCGCGGTCGAGGGCCCGATTGTCCAGCAGGATCGCCCCGAGAACGGCCTCCTCCGCCTCGATGCTCTGCGGCGGAACGCGTCCCGAGCCGAACGATTCCTCACTCACCGCCAAACCTCCGGAGTGCTGCGCGCCGTGCGCGACGGACGATGTCGACCTCGAACCACGAACTGTCGGACTCGAACCACGAACTGTCGGAAGGGATCGCGTTGTAGACCCGGCAGGCCGCTTCGGCAAGCGGCCTCTCCGGAGCTGCGCATGCGCGGCGGATTCGTCAGCGCGCGTGCTTCCCCGCCTGCTCGACCAGCGCGTCGAGCGCGCGCCGGTCCTGCTCGGTGAGCGACTCCTTCGGGGCACGCTTTGGCTTGACCTTGCGCACGGCGGCACCGTCGGCCGCTGCACGCGACGCGGGCGTCGCCGTCGGCGACGCCGGAACGGCGGCGGGCAGATCGCCGGGCGAAGCCCCCGCCGCGGCGGCCGAGGACGCCTCCGCCGGCAGCACCAGCGGGGCGCTGGCAACGGTTGGCACTTCGGGCGGCGCCGGCGCCAGCGTGCGCTCCCCATCGACCCGGGGCGAGAGCGGAGCATCGACCGCAGGGGCGAGCCGCCGCTCGTCGCCGATCAGGGTCAGCGTCGCCGAGAAGGCCGCCCAGGCGGCGAGCACGAGGGCCGGCAGCGCGAGCCACCACCAGGGCCGGGATTCGCCGCCACGCGCGCGCCGTCGGCGCTCAGCCCGGGCCACGGCGACCCCGCGCATCGACGATCTCCCAGCCGCGGCGCCGCGCCTCACGCCGCAGCAGGCGGTCGGGGTTGACCACGCGCGGGTGGCCGACGAGCTCGAGCACCGGCACGTCGGTCACCGAGTCGGTGTAGAAGAAGCTCTCCGCCAGGTCCACGTCGCGCTCGCCCGCGAACCTGCGCGCCCAGTGGACCTTGCCACGGCCGTAGCAGACCGGCCTGACGGCACGTCCGGTGAATCGCCCGTCGACCACCTCGAGACGCGTCACCAGCAGGTGCTCGACGCCGAGGTCGCGCGCCAGCGGCTCCGCGAGGTAGCTCGTGCTGCTCGACAAGAGCACCAGCTCGTGCCCGGCGCGCCGGTGGTGCTCGACGCGCTCGAGCATCCCGGGCACGAGGTAGGCGCGCACCACCTCGTCGTACCAGCGCTCGCAGAAGGCCTTGATCTCGGCCTCGTCCTGACCACGGATCAGGTCGCTCGCGCGCTCGAATGCGCGGTCGATGTCGAGCACGTTCAGACGGTACTGCAGCAGGTAGTACGCCGTGCGAATCAGGTCGCGTCGTCGTGCCCGTCCGTGCCGGCGCATGTAGCGCGCGTACAGCGGCGCCGTGTTCACCGAGACGAGCGTCCCGTCGATGTCGAAGAACGCAGCGACTCGCAACGGCAAACCTCCCGTCCGGCACGCCACGGTGTCGTTCCCGGCGACAGGAAGGAGCGGGGACGGCGCCCGTCGCGCGCCGTCCCCGCCGACGAAAAAGACTCGCGCGCTCAGCGCTCGACGAGCATCGCGATGCCCTGGCCGCCGCCGATGCAGAGCGACGCGATTCCCAGGTTCACGTCACGGTCCTGCATCGCGTGCAGCAGGGTGACCAGCACGCGCGCGCCGCTCGCACCGATCGGGTGGCCGAGCGCGATCGCGCCGCCGTTCACGTTGACCTTGCTCGTGTCGAGCTTGAGCTCGCGCAGCACGCCGAGCGACTGCGCGGCGAACGCCTCGTTGAGCTCGAAGAGCCCGACCTGCTCCTTCCGGACGCCGGTCTTCGCGAGAACCTTCTCGACCGCCGGCCAGGGGCCCATGCCCATGATCGACGGATCGACGCCCGCCGCGGCCCAGCCGCGGATCCGCGCGAGGGGCTTCAACCCGCGGTCCTTCGCCGCCTTGTCGCTCATCACGACCAGTGCGGCCGCGCCATCGTTGATGCCCGACGCGTTGCCCGCGGTGACGCTGCCGTCCTTCTTGAAGGCGGCGCGCAGCCCGGCGAGCTTCTCGGCGGTGGTGTCGGCACGCGGGAACTCGTCGACGGCGAACTGTGCGGTCTCGCCCTTCTTCTTGCCCGGAACCTCGACCGGCACGATCTCGGCGCGGAACTTTCCGTTCGCCTGCGCCGCCGCGGCCTTGGCCTGGCTCAGAGCCGCGAACTCGTCCTGCTCGGCCCGGCTGATCTCGTACTTGGCCGCGACGTTCTCGGCGGTGACGCCCATGTGCACGTGCGTGATCGGGCACGTCAGGCCGTCGTTGATCATCGAGTCGAGCAGCTCGCCGTGACCGAGACGGTAGCCGTAGCGGGCCTTCTGCAGCAGGTACGGCGCGTTCGACATGCTCTCCATGCCGCCGGCGAGGGCGACTTCGTATTCGCCGAGCAGTACCCCCGCGGCGGCGTTGGCGACCGCCTTGAGGCCCGACCCGCACGCCTTGTTGATTCCGTAGCCGGGCACCTCCTTCGGGAGTCCCGCCTCGAGGTACGCGACGCGCGCAGCGTTGAGGCCGAGCCCGGCAGCCAGAACGTTGCCGAGGATCACCTCGCCGACCTCCTTGCCCTCGACGCCGGCGCGCTTGAGCGCCTCGCGGATCGCGACCGCGCCCAGGGTCGTCGCGGGCTGTCCCGAAAGCGCGCCGCCCATCGACCCGATCGCCGTACGCGTCGCCGAAACGATGACTGCTTCTGCCATTTCTTCCTCCGTGGATCGGGTTTGACCGCCGATGCTCGACCCGTCGCGGGCCTTGGTTGAAGGGCCGACGGCCCGCTCAGTGTGCCACCCCGTTGTACCAGTTCATACCGGTGATCTGCGCGCGGCGGCTGAGACGCGCGACCCGGAACCAGAGCGGACCCGCGGGCCCGTACATCATGCGCGCGGCGAAGCCCAGCCGGCGGAGCTTGCGGCCCATCGCCGACCGGCGCACGGTGCGATCGTAGCCAGCGAAGCGCAGATCGCCAGCCGCGAAGCCCGCCGCGAGCGCCCGGGCCGCGAGCTGCCCGAATTGCAGCGAGAACGAGATTCCCTCGCCCAGCAGCGCGTCCACCCCGGCCGCGTCGCCGACCAGCAGAACCCCCGGGGCGGACATCGCCTCCCGACCCCGGTAGAGCCGGATCGGGTGCGCCTTGCGGGGCAGCTCCCGGCCTTGCGCACGCTCGTCGAGCAGCCGGCCGAGACGAGCCCCCTCGCCACGGCGCGCCAGCGAGTAGACGCCGACGTTCCAGTGCGGCCGTCCGTCGATCAGGCAGGGAAAGGACCAGGCGTAGCCCGCCAGCCCCTCGGGCACGGCGCGAAAATCGAACTCGAAGCGCGATGGTGCCTGGTCGGCTGCGATCGGCACGTCGCACATGACCGCGCGCGCGAGCCAGCCCTCCGCGGCCGTGACCAGCGAGCGACGGACGAGGCTCCCCGAGCCGTCCGCGCCCACCACGGCGCGGGCACGGATCTCGCCGCAGTCGGTGTCGAGCACGATGCGGTCGCCGTCACGGCGCGCGCCGCGCAAGCGCACCGACTCGCGAACCTCGACGCCGTGCCCACGCGCCGCTTCGAGCAGCATGGCGTCGAACTCGCGGCGCCGGATCACCCAGCAGCAGCCGGGGCTGTCGACGTCGATGCGCTCGCCGGCGACATCGACGCGCGCGTGGTCGACGCGCACCGCAGGGACCGTCAGCTCCAAACCGAGCTCGCGCAGAATCGACAGCGTGTGCGGGATGAGCCCCCCCGCGCAGGTCTTGTCACGCGGAAACGCGGCGCGGTCGAGCAGCAAGGTGCGCGCGGCCAGGGCGGGCGCGACACGCGCCAGGGCGATCGCGGTGGCAGAGCCGGCCGGTCCACCGCCGACGATCACCAGCTCCCTGGATTGTGCCATCGTTTCGCGTCTCCGTACGGCGGGTCGTCCGCACGCAGGGCGCCGGTCGCCACCGGGAAGACGGCCCTCGGACCTCGTGCGTTCTCAGTCGACCGCGCGCGGCGGGATGTTCTGCTTCACCCAGTCGATGATCTCCTGGGTCGTCGCACCCGGGGTGAAGACCTTCGCCACGCCCAGCTTGCCGAGCGTGACGATGTCGTCCTCCGGAATGATCCCGCCGCCGAAGACCTTGACGTCGCTCGCGTTGCGCTCGCGCAGCAGGTCGATCACCGAGGGGAACTGCACCAGGTGGGCGCCGGACAGGATCGACAGGCCGATGCCGTCGACGTCCTCCTGCAAGGCCGCCTCGACGATCATCTCGGGGGTCTGGTGCAGACCCGTGTAGATGACCTCGAGGCCAGCGTCGCGCAGGGCACGAGCGATGATCTTGGCGCCACGGTCGTGCCCGTCCAGACCGGGCTTGGCCACGAGGATTCGTGCGGGGCGATCCATGCGACCCGCCACCTATAACGGCGCGGGCTGCGACTCGGCAAGTAGCCCGACCGGCGCCAGGTCAGGCGCCCCGGAACGTCGCCGCGCGCTTGCCGAGGAACGCGGCCAGCCCCTCTCGCGTGTCCTCCGCCGCGAACAGGCTCGCGAAGGCCTCGATCTCGACCCGCGCGGCGCTGCGCGCGTCGCTCGTCTCGGCCGCCTGCATGGCGGCCTTGGCACGCGCCAGCGCGAGAGGTGGCCGCGCCGCGAGCTCCTCGGCCCAGCTCCGTGCCGCGGCCCGGAGGTCCGCCTGCGGCACCACGCGCTGCACCAGACCGACTCGCTGGGCTTCCTCGGCGGTCATGAGGCGTCCGCCATAGACGAGCTCGCGCGCGAGGCCGACGCCGACACGCCGCAGCAGGCGCGAGCACCCGCCGAAGCCGGGGATCAGGCCGAGGTTCGTCTCGGGCTGGCCGAAGCGCGCCTTCTCGCCGGCGATCGCGAGATCGCACGCGAGCAGCAGCTCACAGCCCCCGCCGAGCGCCGGCCCCTGGACGACGGCGAGCACGACGCTCGGCAGAGCCTCGAGCGCGTCGAAGGTCTCGTGGCCGAGCTGCGAGAACGCCCGTGCCTGCTCGACGGTCATCTGCGACATCGCCGCGATGTCCGCACCCGCCACGAACACACGCTCACCCGCGCTCGCCAGAACGACGACCCGGGCGGGATCGCGCTGCAGCGTGGCGATCGCCGCGCGGAGCTCCAGCAAGGTCTCGTGGTCGAGCGCATTGAGCTTGTCGGCGCGCTCGATCGTCAGCTCGGCGATGGCGCCCTCGCGCCTGCACGTCACCCACGCCATGTGTCAGTACTCCGGCTTGAAGTCGAAGCGGTGATGCGCCTCGATCCAGCGAACAGTGCGGGTGCGTGAGCGCATCACCACCGAGTTGGTCGCAGCCCCGCCGCGGAAGTAGCGCACGCCCGAGAGCAGATGTCCGTTCGTGACGCCGGTCGCGGCGAACATCACGTTGTCGCCGACCAGATCGCTGGGCCCGTAGATCCGCGACAGGTCGTCGATACCGGCTTCGCGGAGCCGGCCGCGCTCGTCTTCGTTGCGCGGGCGGAATCGGCCCTGGAACTCGCCACCCAGCGCCATGATGGCGCCAGCGGCGAGCACGCCCTGCTGCGCGCCGCCGACCCCCAGCAGGATGTCGATGCCGCTGCCGGGACGTGACGCCGCGATGCCCGACGCCAGGTCGCCGTCGGCGAGGATCTGCACGCGCGCACCGGCGCGCCGCACCTGATCGATGAGGCCGTCGTGGCGCGGCCGGTCGAGGACCACGACGGTCAGGTCTTCGACGTAGACACCCTTCGCCTCGGCGAGCGCGCGCAGGTTCTCCTGCGGCGGCTTGTCGAGGCTCACGACCCCCTTGCCCTCGGGGCCGACCGCGAGCTTGTCCATGTACGTCTCGGGACACGACAGGATGCGGTCGCGCTCGGCGATCAGGATGATCGACAGGGCGTTGGCGCCGCCGGTGGCGCACACCGTCGCACCCTCGAGTGCGTCGAGCGCCACGTCGATCGTCGCGCCGCCCGCACCGATACGCTCGCCGACGTAGAGGCTCTCGACCTCGCCCTCGCGTCCCTCGCCGACGACGATCGTGGCGTCGACGTCCATCTCGTGGAACGCGCGCCGCATGGCCGCGCCGGCGGCACGATCGACGGCGGTCGCGTCACCGCGACCCATCAGGCGCGCCGACTCGAGCGCTGCCGCCTCGGTCACCCGGACGACCTCGAGGGCGAGATTGCGATCCATGCTGCGTCCCTCCTGCCCCGTCAGCCCGGGTTCTCTTCGATGCGGATCGCGACCGGCTTGCCGCGGACGCTCGGCATCTTCGCGACACGATCGAGCGCACGGCGCAGGTCGCGTTCGCGCGTCTCGTGCGTACGGATGACGATCGGGACGACGCCACCGCTCGATCGCGCGCGCTGCACGACGGACGCGATCGAGATCTTCTGCTGCCCGAGCAGGCTCGCGATCCGCCCCAGCACTCCGGGCTCGTCCTGCGCGTGCACGCGCAGGTAGAACTCGCTCATCACGTCACCGATCGGTCGTACCTTGGCGGCGCGCTGGCGCGCGATCGGGTAGCCGAGCGGCGCGAGCCGCGGGCGTCCGAGCTCGCGCAGGTCGCGCGCGACGTCGATCACGTCCGCCACCACCGCGGTCGCGGTCGGCATCATGCCCGCGCCCTGCCCGTAGTACATCGATCGGCCCAGGGCGTCGCCGTGGACGCACACCGCGTTGAACGCGCCCGAAACCGCGGCCAGCGGATCGTGCGCCGGGATCATCGTGGGATGCACGCGCGCCTCGATCGCGTTGCCGTGGTCCTTCGCGATCGCCAGCAGCTTGATCGCGTAGCCGAGCTCCCGCGCGTACTCCATGTCGCTGGCGTCGAGGTCGCGGATCCCCTCCGTGTGCACCGCATCGAGCGCCACGCGCACGCCGAACGCGAGCTGCACGAGCAGCGTGAGCTTGTGGGCCGCGTCGATGCCGTCGACGTCGTAGGTGGGATCGGCCTCGGCGAGGCCGGCCTTCTGCGCGTCCGCCAGGACTTCGCCGAAGCTCCGGCCGGCCGCGGCCATGGTGCTCAGGATGTAGTTCGAGGTCCCGTTCACGATGCCGAAGACGGCGGTCTGGCGGTCCGCCGCCAGCGCCTCGCGCAGCGTGCGGATGATCGGGATGCCGCCGCCGACGCTCGCCTCGAACCTGCAGCCGACGCCGCGCGCCTCGGCCGCCGCGAGGATCTCGGTGCCGTGGTGTGCCAGCAGCGCCTTGTTGGCGGTCACGATCGACTTGCCGTGCGCGATGGCGTCGAGCACGAACGTGCGGGCCGGCTCGAGGCCGCCCATGAGCTCGATCACGACGTCGACCTTCGGATCGCGAATCAGCTCCTGCGTGCGGCTGGTCAGCAGCGCGCGCGACACGGCGACCTCGCGCTTGCGCTTGAGGTCGATGTCGGCCACGCCGACGAGCCGCAGCCGCGCCCCGAGCCGCGCGTCGATCTCCCGGCGACGATCCTCGAGCAGCTTGATCACGCCCGAGCCGATCGTTCCCCAGCCGACCAGAGCGACGCCGATCTCGTCCCGCTTCGCGACGGCCAGCGCAGCCGAAGCGTTGCCTGCCTTGACCCGCGGCACCGCGCCGCCCCTTCCCTTCACGTCCTGCGCCCCTCCTCGCGACTTCCCGGACGACCTCGCCGGCTGCTGAGCTCGAGTGGTTAGCACAAGGTCATGCGGGCCGGAATGGTGCCGCCGTGCCCTGACCGGACGCCAGCGCGACGACGGGTGCGATCCGCGCCCGCGAAGAAGCCTCGCGCAGCGCGTCATCGAGCGGCCTCCGGGCCGAATCGGCCTCGACGAGCGTCGCGGCTCGTGCTAGACCGTCTAGCGCCGCGAGCGGTTCGTCCGCTCGAGCGCGAGGCTGCGCTGAAGCGTTCGCCGGATCCCGGAAGCGTCGATCGAGGACGAATCCAGGACCTTCCCGGCGGGCGGCCAACCCCTCGAAATCCTGTTTCGGCACGCGGGAACGAAGGTTGCCGCGCGTCGACGATTTTGGAAGGAGGCGACCGTCGTGTTCTCGGATCAATCTGCCCAGCGCAGGCTCGTGTCGTGGACCCGGAGTGCGTCCCGCCGCGTCGCTGCGCTCCTGTGGACCACTCTCCTCGTCCTGGCCGGCGCCGGACTCGCGCACGCGGACGAGTCGAGGATCGTGCTGCCCGACTTCTCGTCGGTGTCGTTCCTCGGCACGAACGGACACAACGTGCTGCTGGTCGGCATGTTCATCAGCCTCGTCGGCTTCGTGTTCGGCATCGTGATGTACTCGCAGATCGCGAAGCTGCCCGTGCACAAGTCGATGGGCGAGATCTCGGAGCTGATCTACGAGACCTGCAAGACGTACCTCGTCACGCAGATCAAGTTCATCCTGATCCTCGAGGTCTTCATCGGCGCGATCATCGTCGCGTACTTCGGCTGGCTGCGTCACCTCGAGGCGATGAAGGTCGTCACCATCCTGATCTTCAGCCTGATCGGCATCGCGGGCAGCTGCGGGGTCGCGTGGTTCGGCATCCGCATCAACACGTTCGCCAACTCGCGGACCGCGTTCGCGAGCCTCAAGGGCAAGCCTTTCCCGACCTACGCGATCCCGCTGAAGGCGGGCATGAGCATCGGCATGGTGCTGATCAGCACGGAGCTGCTGATCATGCTCGTGATCCTGCTCTTCGTGCCCGCCGAGAGCGCCGGCCCGTGCTTCATCGGCTTCGCGATCGGCGAGTCGCTCGGCGCCTCGGCGCTACGCATCGCGGGCGGCATCTTCACGAAGATCGCCGACATCGGCTCCGACCTGATGAAGATCGTCTTCAACATCAAGGAAGACGACGCGCGCAATCCTGGCGTCATCGCCGACTGCACGGGCGACAACGCGGGTGACTCGGTCGGGCCTTCCGCCGACGGGTTCGAGACCTACGGTGTCACCGGCGTCGCGCTGATCACGTTCATCGTGCTCGCCATCGCGCACGAGCCCGTGGTCCAGGTCCAGCTCCTGGTGTGGATCTTCGTCATGCGCATCGTGATGGTGCTGGCGAGCGGTCTCTCCTACCTGATCAACGAGTCCATCGCGGCGTCGCGCTACGCCAGCGCCGACAAGATGAACTTCGAGGCGCCGCTCACCTTCCTCGTGTGGCTCACCTCGGTCGTCAGCGTCGTGCTGACGTTCATCGTCTCCGCGATCCTCATCCCGGACATCAACGGCAACACCTCGCTGTGGTGGATCCTGTCGACGATCATCACCTGCGGCACGCTCGCCGGCGCGGTCATCCCGGAGGCGGTCAAGATCTTCACCTCGACCGAGTCCGGTCACGTGAGGGAAGTGGTCGTCTCGTCCCGTGAGGGCGGCGCGTCGCTGAACGTGCTGTCCGGGCTGGTCGCGGGCAACTTCAGCGCCTACTGGCTCGGGCTCGTGATCGCCGGCCTGATGGCCATCGCCTACCTGGTCGCCTACGACGGCCTGGCCCCGCTCTTCCTCGAGCAGGCGGCCCACGTCGCGGCACCGGTGTTCGCGTTCGGCCTGGTCGCGTTCGGCTTCCTGGGGATGGGCCCGGTCACCATCGCGGTCGACTCCTACGGCCCGGTCACGGACAACGCGCAGTCGGTGTACGAGCTGAGCGTCATCGAGACCCTGCCGAACATCAAGGCCGAGGTGAAGCGCGACTTCGGCTTCGAGCTGAACTTCGACAAGGCCAAGCACTTCCTCGAGGAGAACGACGGCGCCGGCAACACCTTCAAGGCGACCGCGAAGCCGGTTCTGATCGGCACGGCGGTGGTCGGCGCGACGACGATGATCTTCTCGATCATCATGGTGCTGACCAACGGCCTCGCCGACACGGCGAAGGTCGCGCAGCTGTCGATCCTCAACGCGCCCTTCCTGCTCGGCATGATCGTCGGCGGTGCGGTCATCTACTGGTTCACCGGCGCGACCATCCAGGCGGTGGTCACGGGCGCCTACCGCGCGGTCGAGTTCATCAAGCAGAACATCAAGCTCGACGGCGCCGAGAAGGCGTCGGTCTCGGACTCGAAGAAGGTGGTCGAGATCTGCACGCAGTACGCGCAGAAGGGCATGCTGAACATCTTCATGACGGTGTTCTTCTCGACCCTCGCGTTTGCCTGCCTCGATCCGTTCTTCTTCGTTGGCTACCTGATCTCGA
>Ga0172362_10004842_pt1 | contig 11688 bp, 11 predicted proteins | sample LakKivs1_kivu2a2_FD_114534 | JGI IMG/M metagenome (GOLD analysis project Ga0172362, IMG submission 114534) | Sediment microbial communities from Lake Kivu, Rwanda - Sediment s1_kivu2a2 | ecosystem: Environmental > Aquatic > Freshwater > Lake > Sediment | place: Rwanda: Western Province, Lake...
ACGGACCAGCGACCGGATGTACTCTGAGCCTGGAATGAGGGACCCATAGGTCGTTGTAGCTTGTAAGTACATAGCAACACCTATCTTACCCTAAGCTGTCACTAATGTATCTGACCCTACACACCTGCCATCTGCGGTGTCTTTTTTCCGGATTTTGGCTATAATGATTGAAGAGGAAGTTTGAAGCCATAAAAAGCCGCGAGTAAGGGAAAATATTTGAGCGGATTAAAGTCCAGGCCGGGAATCAGGAAAATGGCGAATCTCAAAAAAGGGGCGACGGCGGTTTTTGCCTTTGTCATTTTTATTGTCAGCCTTTCTATTTTCCTTGAAGCGGATATCACACCGTGCAGGTGGAACGATGTCGAGAAAATCATAGCCGTTGGAGACATTCACGGAGATTACGATAACTTCGTGAGGATACTCAGGAAAGCGGGCATCGTTGACGGGCAACTCAACTGGGCGGCCGGGAATACTCATTTCGTCCAGATCGGTGACGTTATGGACAGGGGCGATTGTGCCCGGGATGCCCTGGATCTGATCAGAAAGCTGGAAAAACAAGCCGACCAGGCCGGGGGCAAGGTCCATTTCATTCTGGGGAATCATGAAGAGATGAACATAACGGGAATCGCCTTCCGGCAGCCTGGTTATGTGACTCCGAAACAACTGGTTTCTTTTCTTCCCGAAGCTTTCCGGTCGAAAAGAGAAAAGCAATTCAGGCAAGAATTCGAAAACTCCCGCCGGCAGGGGGCAAATTCCGATCCGGGCGCCATGGCCGCTTTTCTTGAAAAAAAATGGGCTGCGCTGATGAAGGATCCGGCTGTCCGTAAACTTTACGTCGATACCTTCAATGATGATTACGGCCGGTGGATGCTCGAACACAATGTCGTGATCAAGATAAATGACGTCATTTTTTGCCATGGAGGAATAAGTCAGAGATTCTCCACCTGGCCCCTGGAAAAGATCAACCAAACCTATAGATTTGAACTGGATATTTACCGCATTTGTTTTAAAAAGTCGGTGGAACCTGATATCAATCTGACCATATTATATGAAGCTGATTCGCCTACCTGGAACAGGGATATCGCTCTCAAGGATGAGGAGGCATACGGGTCCGTTATGGATCAGATCCTGGATAATCTGGACGCCAAATATATGATTATCGCCCATACTCCGGTGGCCAGCCCGGTTATTCCCGAGGATCAGGACGACGAAGTAAAACTCAGATCGCGATTCAACCAGAGAGTCTGGGTAATCGATACGGGCATTTCGGATTCCTATCACGGAGTCATGAGCTTTTTACGGATAGAAAACGGCCGGTTTTTCATGAAATCGTGGGCAGACGAGGAACCAGAAGAAGAAATTTCCGGAGAGCCTTCAACAGCCGTCAAGGATGAAACACGGGAAGACGTCGAGTCCTTTTTATCGAAAGCCGAAATCGTCAAAGTGAAAAAGGAGGCCGTCCCGGGAAGAACGGCTGCCTGGGAAATCGACCTGGACGACGGCCAATCCTTGAGACGCGCTTTCTTCAAGCCCATTGACGACAGGCGGCCGGGTCTTCTTCCCGAGAGTTATAAATACGAACTCGCCGCCTATACCCTGGCCGGGCTTCTCGATTTCGACAGGATTCCTCCAATGGTGGAACGTGAGATCGAGGGTTTAAAAGGATCCCTTCAGATCCGGCTCGAAAATTGCCTGGGCCTGGACGAGCAAAAGATCAAGAAAATCGCGCCTCCCGATTCTAAAGCCTTCGCCGAGGCTCTGGAGGAAATCAATATTTTCGAAAATCTGGTTTATTCCGAACGCAAAGAGCTGGACGACATCCTGATCGACAGGGCCAGTTGGGACGTTCACCGGGTGGATTTTTCCGAGGCCTTTTCTCCGTCGCCTGAGCTCATCCCGGGCCAGAAGATCACCCGGTGTTCGGTGAAACTGTTCGAAAATCTTCAGGGGCTTTCCGATCGTCTGATAGAAAAAAGGCTCGCAACTTATCTTAACGGACAGGAAATGTCGGCTTTGCTCAAAAGAAAGGCCGCCATAATCAAAACGATCCGGGATTTAATCGCCAAAAAGGGAAAGGAAGCCGTTTTATTCTGAATCGCGTGCTTGACGTTTATCCTTGATTTTGAGTATCCCGTCTGAGTCTTGGGCGATGTAGAGATTGCCTTCATCGTCCCGGGCGATCCCTTCCTGGCTATCGCCGGGGAAGGCGTATTCTTTGATTATTTTACCCTCCAGGCTGACCTCGACCAGGATGTTATCGGCATCGCTCACCACGTTCAGCAATCCCGTCTCAGGATCATAATACATGGCCGAGGGATCGTCGATGTGAAGGGGCAAGACGCGCAGGATGGAGGCTTCTCCTGATTTTTCCCGGCTGGTCTTCAATGGCAGGTAGATCTCCATGACACAGGAAGGATCCCACTGGTTGCCGGCGTAGAAAGTGCCTCCTTCCGGATGACTTCGATCTTCGACGAAGGCGATGGCTTCGATACCGTTGTCGTAGCCTTCGCTTTTTACGATAAATTCGGGATTTCCCTGGCATGATCTGTTGAGAGTGAATATCCGCGAGACCTCTTTTCTCCCGGGATCGAATTCGAGAATTACCTCTTCTCCCTCTTTAACAACATAAATGAGTCCCGTCTGCGGATTTACGGTTATTCCCTCCAGATCCCCGGGAACCGGCTGGCGAAAAAGGATCTCTCCGTCCTTACTGATTTCTGCGATCTCTCCTTCGTCACTGACCACGAACAGGGTTTTCCTCGACGGATGGAAGCAAATTCCCGATGGTTCGGCGAAATCCTGAAGGTCCAGGGAGCCTCCGAAGCCCTGCTCTCCTATCCATTCGTATGGAAACCTTATGCCGGGGGAATACCTGTCTTCCGAACAAGCCGCCAGAGCCAGAGTTACTAATAAGATGAAAACTGATTTGGTTTTCATTCTCGGCTGTCACTCCTTCAAGAGGGATCCCGGGCCCGTCTAACAATATATTCTCTTTTATATTAATAACTTGGCATGCGGCAAGACGGAATCTTAATTTATAAAAGATCGTCGACATATGTCAATTTGAATTTTTCAGTTGATTTTTCCTTTTTGAGTTATTATTATTAACCCGAATGAAGGGGAATAAGAAGAATTACAGGGGGTTTGCTTGAAAAAAACGGTTTTCCTCACGCCTCTTTTGATTCTCGCGGCCGGCGAATTTTTATCATTTGCCCAATTCGGTCCCGAAGAAATCGCTCAAAGAGCAAAAATGGAAGAAATTCTCAAAACGGCCCCCATAGTCAAAGCCGAGGAGATAGGCGAAGGGGTAACCAATCCCTGGCGTCTTTATCTCGACTACCATGGTCAAGAGTTGAGCGGCTGCTGGAAAAATCCAGAAGGTGTCCAGAGAGGTTTCCTGGAAGGATGGCGGTTTGAGATCGCCGCCTACGAGCTGGACAAACTTCTCGGCTTGAACATGATTCCGGCGACGGTGGAAAGAGAATTCAAAGGCAAAAAGGGATCTCTTCAGCTTTGGGCGGCGTCGGAATTCAGCCTCCTGGATATCATGGAAGGGGGGATTCCACTGCCCGCCAAAATGCCCGAAGCGGAAATATTCAACAGGGGGAAATATCTGGCCAGGGCCTTTGACAGCCTGATAGCCAACGACGACCGGACGCAACAAAATACTCTTTTAACCAAAGACTGGCGAACGATTCTGATTGACCACTCCCGGGCCTTCCGGAGTTCAAAAAAGTACCGCCGGCAGCTCATCTATGGAGTAAAAGGGATGAAAGAAGAGAAATTATTCAAACGTTTGCCCCGGACGTTTATCGAAAAAATCAAGGCCTTGAACTTCGAAAACATCAAAAAGGCCGTCGGCCCTTATTTAGAGGATGACGAAATCAAAGCCGTACTCGCTCGCCGTGAGCTGCTCCTCGAGCAAATCGAAGAAATGATTAAAGGCAAGGGGGAAAACAATGTTTTGTATTAGACGGATCGTCGGCCGTTTTCTCGTTCCGCTCCTGGTTTTTGGTTCGGTTATCCAGGTCTCCGCTCAATTCACCCAAGAAGAAATAGCCGAGAGGGCAAAGTGGGAAGAGTTTCTTCTCGCTGCCGAAATCGTCGATCAAAGTCAGCCTTTCAGCGACCGGGAAGCCGTGACCAATCCCTGGCGTCTCACCCTGACAAAAGACGGAATCACGCAAAGAGCGATATGGAAGAATCCCGAAGGGCGGATGAGGGGATACGTGGAGAACTGGAAATGGGAGATCGCCGCTTACCTTCTGGATAAATATCTCGGACTGAACATGGTCCCTCCGACGGTGGAAAGAAGATTCCGGGACGAGCGGGGCTCCTGCCAGATCTGGATAGATACCAAGATGAGCCTTAAGGAGAAAGAGGAAAAGAATATCAAAACTCCTTCATACAAAATTTTCCATTGGAATAGAGCTCTTTACCTGCAACGGGCCTTCGACAATCTCATCGCCAACGAGGACCGTCATCAGAATCAATTTCTGATAACGGAGGATTGGCGGATGATCCTGATCGATCACTCCCGTTCCTTCCGGACTTCCAAAAAGTTCACCAGCAGTCTAATTTACGATGAAAATTACAAAGAAGGGCCCAGGCTGATGAAGGAACTCCCCAGGGCTTTTGTGGAAAAATTGAAATCATTGGATCAGGCCACGATCAAGAGCCTGGTCGGCGAGTATCTGACCGACGGGGAAATAGAAGCGGTACTCAAACGGAAAGATCTAATCCTCGACTGGCTGGACAAATACATCAAAAAAGAAGGCGAAGATAAAGTCCTGTATTGAGCCGGGAGGACAGAGGCCCGGCGATTCCTTCGTCGAACGTCGGGACGTTTGGATCCGGTTTCCGTTTATAGCCGAAAACTTGACACATAAACGCCACTTAAGGTCCAGGCGTATTCTCTAATGGACAGGATGGCCAAGCTTTTCGCAGACGAAAGAGAGCTCATCGACGGCTGTCTCAGCGGCAGTTCCGTCTCATGCCGGCAGATAGTCGAAACCTACGGAAATTTGGTCATGTCATTTTCCCTGAACATTGCCGGCAACAGACAGGATGCCGAAGACATCTCTCAGGAGACGTTCCTCCAGGTCTTCCGCTCGCTCGGCCGGTACGACCGGGCGAGAAGCTTCAAAACCTGGCTTTTGACGATCGCCTACAGGAGATCGCTCGACGTGATCAAGAAAAAGAAGCGTTTTTCCGAATTCTCGGTCCGGGCCCGGTTCGAGTCGGCCGCCGCAGAGCAAGACAACAATCCTCGCCCTGTTGGCCCCGGAAGGCTGCCATCGGTTCTTCTGAAAAAACTTTCGCCGCATGAACGGATGGCTCTTTGTCTCTGGGCCAACGAGGACTATACGGCCAGGGACATTGCCGAGGTCCTGGACTGCTCGCCCTCGATAGCCCGGGTCTACCTTTTCAATGCCCGGCGCAAGATTAAATCTCTGCTGGAGAAAGACCATGGCCTTTTGCGGACTTGGCTATCACATAAATATTCCTTGATCGTGCCGGGAACGAAATTATATTTTTATAATGAGGGAGGTTAACGAAATGCAAAATAAGAAAGGGCGGAAAGAATTATTATTTGCCACTCTATTGCTATTGCTTTTCTTGTCTGCGCTGGTTACGGTTGTTTATCAGCCGGCTGCCGGGACCAGTCCGGAATGCGAAGATTATTGTTATCAGTGGTTCTTGAAGCGCTATGCTCAAGGCGGACCAAAATCGTTAAACTATTGTACAGACCAGATGACGCAGTGCTTGATTGACTATTGTGGTGGGCAATTAGTCTGAGCGCACGAAGATTTGCACTTCAGTCTTAAAGAGGTTTAGTCCATACGATGGTAAAGGCAACTTAATTTCATCGCCGCATCTAGTATAATGGCCTCAGCAATGAAGATTCTTATCTTTCTACTGTTGTTTTTGTCTGGATTATCTACGTGTCTTAAAGGCGACGGAGTCAAATTTGTCGAGAAACTGACGATCGGCTCCGAAGAAAGAGCTGAGGAGACGTTCATTAAGATAATCGATGCCATTTCCGATCCGGCGGGTAACATCTTCATCGTTGATTCCGGCGACAACTCCATTAAGAAGTTTTCCAGGGAAGGGATGTTCTTAAAAAAAATGGCCAGAACCGGACAGGGGCCGGGAGAATTAAGTACGCCTCTTGGGGCCGATCTCGATAAAAACGGCTCTCTTTATGTTAATGACTATGACAACAGGAGAATAAACGTATACACCAACGACCTGGATTATGTTGACACAATCCCCCTAAAATCCTCACTGGTTGTCGAGGACCTGTATATCACTCTTGACGGAAACCTGCTTATTCTCAGCTCTCCCCATAGGACCGGCCAAAAATACTTCAATCTGTTTTCACGCGAGGGGGACATGATTCGAAGCTTCTTCGAAGAATTTCATCCCTTTGCGCCTCCCCTCGAGGGGTTCCGCCCTCAAGACCGTACATTCCCTTATCTCCTGGGAAAGGCGAACATGAGTCTGGACAAGAAAAAGCTCGCTTTCTCGCATAATTTCCCCGAAAATCCCTATAAGATATTCTTTCTGGACTTAAAGGGAAATATCCTTGACGTTATTCCAAAAAAGATAAAAGGCTACAGCCCTCAAAAGCAGAAAGAAAGCCTGACTCGGCTTCAAAGGGATGAAAAGGATTACGTTTACACGACAATAACCGGTCTCCATTTTTCGCCGGAAGGATACCTGATTGTTGAAAGGACGGACGTCGTTTATCAAGACGGTACTCTCGACAGAACTATGAGAAGGCTGGATGTCTTCTCTCCAGACGGGAGGTTAGTCAGGGAAGACGTCCAAATTGAAGGAGACATAATGTCCATTGACCATGAGAATAGAGTTTATGTCCGCATCGAACCTGAAGATGGGCTGCCCAAGTTGACCGTATATTCTCTGGAAATCAATTGACCCGCGAACTTGCCGCGGGGCTTCTCTTTTCTTGAGGCGAAAAAGTAAAGATATCAGAACAAATGGGATGGTCAGTAATCACTTTCGAATGAGTTTCTTCAGTAATCTTCTTGCCCTCGTGCAGCCGTCTCAATTTTCTTAACAGGTAGTCGTGTTTCCCAACCCACATAATGAGGCTTTCCCCGGTCATCTTATGTCGAGCCTGAATAAGAAGACAAGTCGTGTTGTCCAGGGATTCTTCGCCTATCAGGGCTAAATCCATAAGCTGAGTTAAGATGGCGGCCCGTTCAGGGCAAATCAGCATGCTGGGGACGATTGAGCTTCAACCGCGCGTGACCCCGGCATTGGCCATGATTCCTGATTGAAGGGAATCCATCTTATCAAGTTTGCCGCTTTCCCAATAGGTATGCGTCGCTTCTCCGTCGCTCCAGATAACGTTAAAAAGCATTAGGCCTCCGGGAAAAAGCCGCGTTTTCCATTCAAACCTGAACTTATCAGGCCTGACAAAGTACGTTTTAAAAGTGACGGGATTTAATGATTGGGAACCAGACTTTTCAGACTTCGTGATAACCGATCCCTCATCCTGATACGATCGACACTCCGAATAAATTTCTTTCATGCGCTCGATGATGGCTTCAGGACGAACTGGCTCTGTTGCTTGCCGGAAATTGACATAAAAAGGCAAAAGCAAAAATAAGGTAAGAAAATATACCCGGTGATGATCCACCACTTCAGGATTCATTTGCAGCTCGTTAATTATTCCCTCGCTCGATAAGATAAAACGCAGCTTATGTAATGTCAAATTCAACAAAGGCATACAGCTAGGGACTTATCTACACAAACAGGCCAGGGTCGGCGGCCAAGTACTTGATCACGTTTTTATTTTCGTCGATGTGGCCTTCATTTTGCACAACGCCAGGCTAAAGTCGAAGGGACGGTCATTCTGAGCATCAAGTGTTCACGGTCACCGTCCGTTTCGCTCTGGAAAAAGACGGCCAGAAGAAAAAGGAAAATATCCCTTTGAACCGGGCCCAAAATCCGGCCAGGGCTTAAAACGTAACTATCACACCGAAACCGGCAAGATCTACGTCATAAAAATCATCATCATTCCCAGATGACCTTGGAGACGACCAGCTCTTTGTAGCCGCTCTCCTTTTCGTTGAGGCAGTAGAGGCGGCCGTTTTTTATTTTGGCAAAGATGCCGCCATCATCGTGAAGCACTTTGAGACTCTTACGGCCAATGCATATCCCGTCCGCGTTAAAGATGTCGTACATGAACTCGCCGGGGTTTTCGCCCTTTTCATAGGTCATGACGAAGAGCCGGCTCTCGTCGTCTGCAAAGAAGGAATGGAACGGCGGCATCGTACTGGGAAAATAAATTTTAGTGCGGATATCGTCGAACAAGGGAGAGCTGAATTGTTCCATGAATTTTGTCTTATGCTCTTCTGGCACCGGCACTCGCTTGTAGTGTTTTTTTATTTTCCGGACCAGTTTTCCGTCGAAGTCATACACCCAGATTTCATAACCCCGCTCCTGGAATCCTGTGAAAATTCTGCTGTCCGAAATGCTCCATGAAAGAATATAGTAGATGCCTTTGAGTCTCTTCCCCACAATGGGATTGGGTATCATCTGTCTGTCGAGTTCTTTGATTTCGACGAGCTGGCTGTCGAAAAGAATCAGGGGAACCCGGTCCCTGGCCTTTGCGCAGGAAAGACCGGACAAAATTCCCACTGCTGTCGAATTTATAAACCATTCCTTCTGTGTTTTGATAGGTGGTGAGATAAACGTTTGCCTCGGAATCGACATCGAAATGCAAACCGATGTCTGTAAGGCCCAGCTGGGCGGTGGCGTCGTCTTCAGTGTCTATGGAAAATTCTTTCTGGAGAGTGAAAGTAGAAGGCTTTCCTTTGATGGTGTAGGGTTCGAGGCGGTTGAGAACCACCTCCACGCCGTCTTCCATGATTCTCTCCGGCAGCTCGGTTTTGGGTGTGCAGGCATAAAGGACAGACAAGGCAAGAATCAAACAGGTAGCTTTTTTCATTCGACGAACCTCCACTTTTAATTTCAGCGCTTGACTATCTGGAAGCCCGCTTTTTCAATTATTCTTTATTATAAAGACCTTAAGAGGCAATGAAAAGTTTTCAATTTTAATTATATCGGTTCAAGGCCGTGTAAGGCGTGCTTTTTTATCTCTCTATGAATAGTCCATATCTTGATCGCCTTCCGCTTTTTGCTTAAAAAGAAAGTTATTGTTGGCCTGACCAGGGAATGGAGGTAAGGGTGGAAATTGATCTTGGCTCCGAAGGTCTGGATGGGCGCGATGACTCCGGGAATCAGCTCTCTCTCGGCCGCAACTTCGAAATAACGGCCGAGGGAGCGGAGAGCCGAGCGACAGAGTTCCTCCAGCAGGCGGCGGTTGTACTTGAAGAAGACACGGAGCATCTTCGGGATGGTGAAGACAACCTGTCGATGGGGGACATCAAGGAGGAGAGTCTCCCTCATCCATTCGCCCCACTCCTCGAGCCTCTTGGCATGGCAGGAGGGATAAAATCCCCGGGTACGACAGGAAAACGTCAGGAGACGCTCCTCCCCGCAATCGGGACAGCGGATGCGAGAAAATCCGCAGCGGGGATTGCCGCAGTCGAGATAGCGTTGGACCACTTCCTTGATGATCGGCCGGAAGAATCCGTATTCCTTCTCGAAGCGATGCTCATACTCCATGAGAAAGCGGTCGAGGTAATGAAGAGAACGCGGTAGAGGACGGTCCGCTCGGGATGCCGACGCCGATACATTCCCGCCACAACAGGAGGGATTCATCAAGAAACAGACCACCTCGCTCCAAGCTGGCTCGCCACCCCGGCGCCGAGCCCCTGGCGTTCGGCGATGTCGTGGTGGATCCCAAGACCTACACTCTCCGGAAGGGCGATCGGTCCTTCCCCGTGTAGGCCCGCGAGCTGTCGCTGTTCCGCTATTTCCTGAGCCACGACGGCGAGGTCGTCGAGCGGTTCACTCTCCTCAACGAGATCTGGGGCATCCGCTACAAGGGAACAATTCGGACCCTCGACCAGCACATCGCCAAGCTACGGCAGAAGATCGAAACCGACCCGGCCGAGCTCAGGTTTATGGCAAGCGTCCACGGGATCGGCTACCGGTTCACCTCGAAACCCTGACCGGCACGGCCGGAGCGGCGGAGTTCGACGTCAGTAAGCCCTCGTCCCGAGGGCTGGTAAGTCAGAGATGATAACTTTCTCTTTAAAGGCCTGCTGAGCTTGGCCACGATCACAAACAGTGCCTTCTGAGTCTCCAGATACTCGATCGTCCTTCGATCTTAAAAACCATTGTCTCCCCTGATAATTTTGACTTTGACTGATGGGGGAGCTTCAGAAAAGAGATCTTGAGGAGTTCTAAAACACCGGTCGATGTATGCGCATCACCAGGCCGCAATTGTCCCTGACAAAAGTCTTTTGTGATTCCATTGAAGCATAGCAAGGGATGGTAAGGCGGCCGGCCTTTCTTCATCGGGTTTTAGCCGATGGCCGCATGTTCTTGTTTTCCATAAAGGCTGAGAACGGTTGAATCTAAATCGAAAATGACCTTTTGGCCAGCCTGGGTTTCTGATTCATGAGGGAAAGTATCTTTTCGTGCAACTTTCTCAAACGACCGAGAGCTCCGGGCGCCATGCGCAAAAGAAACCGTCGCAAGGTCGTTGGATTCGGATACGCCGGCAGCCCCGTCAGATATTGAAACACCCCATTGTGTTTGAGCAGATGAAATGTCTCGATCCGCCCCAGACCCAAGATGATCCGATAGAGGAGCGTAAAATTTCTTCCGCAATACTGAACCGGTTGTTCCTTTGAGAGAGGAGAAGATTTCGATTGAGAAGGTAGCGGAGATTTATTTTCTGAAAAAAATTCTGCATAAGATAGAGGCCACCGAAGTGAGTGGGGTTGCTGCCGGTAAAGAGGATTCTTAAACCTCTTGGACTGCGTTTCATGCCTGATTATTAACCTAATTAAAAAGTAGGTTAATAATCGACCTCTAAAATTCAGCTCGTTATAGCACAATATATTGTTTCTATTATATTTTCTCGGTTCCTGTGATATCATATTCTAGATTTTCGCGCAGGTTTCAGGTTCAATATCTTTGAGGCAAAGGAGGCAATATGAGAAATTTTACCGGGCGGGCCGAGGCTAAACCCGGACCTGATAACCCACTGAAGTTCCACTTCCCAATCAGTGTAACTGTTAGGAAGCTCTGTAATCTCCCCCACGCACCTTTCGGGACGATAATTTCTCACTCCGTCGTATATGGAGTTAATAGACTTGATTGTTGTGTTCATGTCTCCAACCGCGATTGACCCGAATCCTTCTCTGATAACAAGGTTGAATGAATGTGCGCGTGAGCTCTTCTCTTTTGCTCCGGCCAGTGACCAACACAAGAACAGGATTATAATATAAGTTAAAAAACATATCCGTCAACGTTTCATAGCCTATTCTTCCTGAATATCTCGCAGCTAAAATCCCCTTCTTACATTTTGCTATCTTCAACATTATTATATAATAATATCGAGTGCGGCATTAAAAGGCTTTAACAGCTATCTGAGGAGTTTTTAAAGACTCTCCATCAGCGTTGAAGGCACGGATATAAAAGTAATAGTATCCTCCTAGAACTTCATAGAGCCAGTATGTGGTTACATCTTGCTCAACCCGGTCGAACTTTAAAAAGATTTTTCCCGATTTTAAATAG
>Ga0172362_10004844_pt1 | contig 11688 bp, 7 predicted proteins | sample LakKivs1_kivu2a2_FD_114534 | JGI IMG/M metagenome (GOLD analysis project Ga0172362, IMG submission 114534) | Sediment microbial communities from Lake Kivu, Rwanda - Sediment s1_kivu2a2 | ecosystem: Environmental > Aquatic > Freshwater > Lake > Sediment | place: Rwanda: Western Province, Lake...
GGCTATGACCTTCCGGAGACCGCCCGTTGGCTGGGTATTCTGGTCTCGGCCGGAGCGGTGGTGGCAACCTTTCTTTTGGCACGGCGTGTCTTATCGGGCTTCACGGCACGGTGGGTGTCAATTGGTGCGCTGATTGCCGCCGCCTGGGTGGCCGTGAATCCGGCGGTGCATTACTGGTCGGTGGCGGGCCTGGAAACCGGACTGTTCACTTTTCTGGTCACGTGTGCCCTGGAGCGATTGCTGGCCGGCTCCGCGCTGTCCTGGAACCTGCTGGCCCTGGCCACCCTGACCCGCCCCGAGGGCGGATTGATTTTCGTTATTTGTGCGGGTTGGTACGTATCACGCGATATCTCTTCATTTAAACGACGTTGGCAACAACCCGCGATGTACTATGTCCTGCCGCTTGTTCCCTTTGCGCTTTTCAAACTCTATTACTACGGCTCATTGTTTCCCAATCCGTTTTATGCCAAGACCGGATTTTCACCCGAATACTGGCAAAGCGGCATTGGATACCTCTGGCTGTACCTGCAGCATTTCGGTCTGTGGGGACTGCTACCGGGAGTGATGGTCCTGGGCGTATTCCGCGCCCGCTGGAAAGCGTCATTGGGATTGATGGCAATTGTATGGCTGGTCTATACGATGTACATTGTGTCGATCGGCGGCGACGTTTTACGCGCTCATCGATTTTTCGTCCCGGTCTGGCCGGTCTTTGCCGTGGCGGTTATCGGCGCTGTTGTCACCTTGGCGCACACGCTTCACCGGAAGACGATTATCCTGTGGGGGACTGCCATTATCGGCGCGGGTATCGCGGCATACCAGTGGTTTTATCCCCAGGAATATTTCCTGACTTCACGCGGCCTGGAATTATCCATTGTCGAAAAAATGCGTTCCGTTGCCTCACTGCTCAAAGGCACCGATAACCGCAACTTTTCGATTTGCGCCTCGACCATCGGCCGGCTGGGATACGATTTGGAAGGCCATACACTAATTGATATGTTGGGACTGACCGACTCGACGGTGGCCAGACACCCGGAGACCATCCCGGGGATGGAAACAACCTGGAAAGAACGCAATTTCAACGCCGGGTATATCCTGTCGCGCGATCCCGATTATATCCTGTTCTCGACCGGGTATAAACCGTCCGCCCCGGCGGAACGGGCGTTGATCCTGCATTCCAAATTCCGGCAGAATTATTTCGTGGCGTTATATCCCGCGCAGCATTTGAACCGCAACCTGGCTGTTCATAAACGCATCGGCGAGTTCACCAAACCCGATTCGGTGTGGCCCGACCTGCAACTGGCCAATGATCTAAATGAAGGACTGAATCAGTCGTTGGCCGGCAATTATGAACAGTGCATCGAGACTTTAACACGCATGAAACATAACGGGCCGGGCGACTATGCCGAACCGGATAATCACATGGCAGTGGCGTGCCTGCGCCTGAAGCAACCACAACGCGCCCTCGCCTATGCCGATTCGGCGTTGGCGATTAATCCGACGTGTGTAGCGGCCCTGGGCGCCAAATATGATGCATATGGGATGCTGGCCGATACGGCAATGATGGTAACAACCAGCCAAGCCGTTGCCGATATTTGCCCTTGGCTGGTTGTTCCGAAATTCTAACTGTCTGCGTGTCAATAAGTAATAGTGCATTTTGTCTCCTGCACGTCAAAAACCAATTGACATTTTGGTCATCTGCTCGTATTTAACAGACACCAGCGGGAATAGCTCAGCTGGCTAGAGCACCACCTTGCCAAGGTGGACGTCGCGGGTTCGAACCCCGTTTCCCGCTCCAAAATTGACCCCGGCCCCGATTGAGGGCCGGGGTTTTTCATAATGATCGGGCTGCATTAATCTGCAACATCCCGGCAACGCGGCGGTTCGTGTGACTTGACATCGGCTTTCGAATCCGTACATTCTTTTCCTGAAATGTTTGACGATAACCCGCATGCCTGGTCCGGGAGGAACAATGACCAACAAGAAAAACACTCTCATTAGTGCATTTGCGTGTCTCGCCTTTGTCCTGATATATGCGTGTTCTGCCACTGCCGAATGGCGGATCGAAATCGACAGCATCGAAGTCCAGGCCGGCGCAACCGGGGTGCAGTTGGGCATAAAGGCGTTCTGGGACCGGGACCTGGCCGGGATTTCGGTCCCGGTGGTCGTGGTGTCGTTAAAACCAGGAGCATTCTGGACCGGCACACTGCCGAGCGACACCGGCGGCAACGGATTCATGCATCCGTCCGCGCAAGGCGTGAAATGGTCCTGGGCCAAGCCGTGGGCAACTCTTTTGGAAGAACTGCGGCCTGCCTCCGACCGCATCGGCGTGGTCGACCCTTGCCCCAGAGGTAAAGAAATCAACACGTCATATGACGGCATTTCACCGGACAACTTTGTGATTAATGCCGCCGGGACGGGACTGGCCGCGACCGCGGCACCCGCCGGGCATACATTTATCACGTTGACTTTCGACGTTACCGGTACCGCCGGCAAATTTGTTTTCGACACCGCATGCTATTCGGCGGCCATCGAATCCATTTTCATGATCGATAACAATTTTCCCCCAAAAGATCACGGTACCGGCAAATCCAGCACCAAAGAGACAACGTTCCGCCGGGGAGTCGTAGTAATTAAAAGTGGTACGAAGTGAGATTGCGTCCGGAAAACGGACGCCATATGCGTTAATTCTTCCCTGGCCGACTTCGGGCGGCTGCGGGACTTCGTGAGCGAATAGGAATACTTCTGGCGGAACAGGCCGAGATACTTCGGGACCTTGTTCCCGTGGGTTTTCCGTCAGGTGAATCGTGCCGAGGCGCGTAATAATCAATCGGCTGCCATTGACAAATCGCCGGAATGTGGTATTTTTCCCTTATGGCAGTTGGTACCTCGGGTGGTCCTCAACAGGGAGGTAACATGAAGTCTATTAAGCGCTTTCCCGGTTTTTGTGTCGTCGCATTGGCGTCGTTGATTACGCAGTTTTGCTTTTTCCCGGCCTTGGGTTCGGCCCAGAGCGCGCCGCAGGTAACATCTATCTCCCCACGACAGAATGCATTGAATGTAATGCGGAACGCCTCGGTTGTTGTGGTTTTCGATCAGGACATGGACGCGGCAACGATCACGTCACGGAACTTCATCGTTTACAGCACGGTCAAAGGCCCGCTGGCGGGGGCCATTACTTACAAACCGATCGGTCGGACGGCTGTGTTTAATCCAACGGTGGATTTCATGACCGGCGACGTGGTAACGGTGGAATTGACGACGAAGATCATGTCGGCGGCGGGTATTGCGCTTGATCAAAGCTACATTTGGTCGTTTACGGTAATCGTAACCTGCGAAACCGGTTATTTCGCGACTCACACAGACTATTACTGCGGGTCTGACCCCTGGGCCGTGCGCGCGGCCGACACCGACGGCGACGGCGACCTGGATTTGCCGACGGCGTTAAATGAATTCGCCGGGGTTTCGATCATGGAGAACGACGGGAACGGTGTTTTTGATATTGATTCGTCGTACTATGCTATTCCCGTGACGTATGGCCCGGAGGCATTGGTGGCAGCAGAGCTTGACGGAAGTCCCGGGATTGACCTGGCGATTTCAGAAGTCGACAATTACTCGGCGCGGGGCTTTTTCAATTCCGGCACGGGGATTTTTGCCTACCACTGGCTGGGCAGCGTGGGTGATATGTCCAAGGATATCTGCGCCGCGGACCTCGATGGTGACGGCGACATCGATCTGGCCGCAGCGGCATATTATTCGTATACCGATCACGATGTAGCAATCCTGTTGAATAACGGGACCGGGGGGTTCGCCGCCCATGTGGATTACCCGATCAGCGGCAGTTATCCGTCAGGCATCCTTGCCGCCGACGTGGATAATGATTTCGATGTGGACCTGGTGGTGAGCAGCTGGGGCAGCGACAACGTGTCCGTGTTATTGAATAATGGCCATGCCGGGTTCTTCTTCGAAGGTGTGTTTCCGGTCGGCGACGAACCGGAATGTGTCGCCGCGGGCGACCTGGACGCCGACGGTGACCTGGACCTGGTCGTCCCGTTTACGGGTCCGGGGACAAGTGATTTTGCGGTACTCCTGAACTACGGCGACGGGACTTTTGCGCCGCCGGTCGTTTACGACGACATCTCCAACCCGATGGCCGTGTATATCGCCGATTTCAACGCCGACGGCGCATTGGACGTTGCCTGCGCCGACGAGGGTGTCGACCGGGTGCATATCTTCCGCAACGACGGCAATGCCGTTTTTGACGATGCCCCGTTCCTGGCGCTTACTGTCGGCGACAGTCCGGTCTCAGTTTTCGCCGCAGACCTGGACAATGACCTGGACCTCGATGTGGCCACGGCCAATCAGGCGGCCAATACCATCTCCGTGTTACTCTATGAATGCACCTGTGATTGTTCCGGATATTGCAACATGGATGACGTAGCAGGTTTCAGTCCGGTGGACGTGGCGTATATGGTCAATTACGTCTATAAAGGACTGGATGCCCGTCCCGTTTTGCCGCTGTGTCCGGGAGACAACGGCGACTGGGATTGCAACGGGTTGGTGGCGCCCCTGGACGTGACCTGGTATGTCCTTTATGTATACAGGTCATCCGGCGTCGGCCCCTGCAATCCGTGCGATTGTGTCCTGTATCCGACAAATTGCCCCACGTATCCATGAGTGTGAAATTGAAGTTGATTAAGGAGACGGACGGCTGATGCGGAAAAAACTCGTATTGCTGCTGATGTCATTCTCACTGGCCACTCCGGCCTTTGCCGAGTGGCGAGTCGATATTGAAAGTAAAACAGTCTCTACGGGAGCAACAGGCATTACGGCCGAAATCACGGCCTTCTGGGACGTCCATCTGGCGGCCTTTGCCCTCCCGGTCATTGTCCGGGAAATCGATCCCGGTTCATTCTGGACGGGCACGCTTCCCTACGATCTCGGCGGCAGTGCCGGATATCATCCCCATGCTTATGGTGTCGAGTGGACCTGGTACGCCCCCTGGGCCAATCTGGTTGAATCCCTGGAACCGGCCCCCGAGCGGCAACACCCGCTGCTGTTGTGCAATCCGCCCGCCGATTCCTTGTACGACGGCGTTTCGCCGGACCAGTTTGTGATTATTGCCCTGGGGTTTAATTCCTATGCTGCGCCGCGGCCCGACGGTCGGCCGATCGTCAGGATTACATTCAATGTCTCGGATCATCCGGGACAATTCGAATTCGACACCGCCTGTTATACGTCCAATTTTTCGACGATCGAAATGGTCGATTACTTCGCCGTCAACCACGGCCCGCACGGGACCGGCGAAGTCGTCTTCAATAAAGGCGTAATCACCCTCACTCATGACTGCGTGTGCCCGGCGCGGGGCGATCTAAATGACGACGGTCTGGTCGGCCCGCCCGATGTCATCGCGCTGGTGCAGTACATATTTCAGGCAGGCGCCCCGCCGCCACAGGATCCGTATTGTCCTGCCGTCAACCGCGCGGACTGGGACTGTAACGAAAGGGTAAACCTCGCAGACCTGGTGAAAATGGTCGGGTACGTCTATCGGCAGACCGGGTCCGGGCCGTGCGACCCCTGTGAGAAAAACTAGCGGGGATCAATGATCATTCTTAATCGCGGTATTCAGGCGAAGTAAGATTGATCCCCGACCACAGGGCCGCCTGTGGCCGGGGATATCGTTATTGCCTACTCCAGTTCTGCAAGCTTCTTGGCCGATTGACGGATGGCTTTCCATTCCGCAAACGTCACCGCCGCCTGCGTGCCGGGGATGCTGCCCAGGATTTCGAAATAATCGAGTTTGTATTTATCCTTCAGCACCTCGGCTTCCGGTCTGCATTTCACCATATATACTGTCTGCACCGATTGATGGTCGAAATCGCGCCACACCTGCTTGTCTTTCAAGAACGTGTATTCATGGTTTTCCAGCGCGGCGATCACTTTGGGGGTCTCAAAGCTGCCGGCCCGTTCCACAGCGGCCTTGTATTCGTACATGATGGTATACGCCGATGCGCCGGAAGTACACGGATACCGGTTATATTTGGCGCTGAATTTTTCCACAAATTCCTTGCCGCGAGGGTAGTTGTATTTGTAAGGAATCTGCCAACTCCAGGGCAGCGTGCCGACGACACCCTCCATCACTTTCGGGCCGGCGCCCTCAGCCATCCCCAGCGTCAGGTTGGGAACAACGATTTGCATATTCTGCTTCAAACCCATCGTCGCGGCATTGCGTATCGCCACTTCCATATCGCGACCGAATTCAACCAGGACCAGGACATCGGGCTTGGCGGCCTGGGCCGCGGTGAGCGCCTTGTTGAAATCATCGACAGTGGCACTGGGGAACGGTGTCTTGACGCCCTGATGCACTGCTTCATCCTCGGTGGCGGTCAGACTGCGCAATGACGCCTCGGTCGTCCACCCCCAGCTATAATCAGCGGTGATGTAAAAATATTTCTTATTGGGGTAGTTCTTCTTCAGGTAATCACTGATCGCCTTGGCTGCCATCCAGGAATCATAGCACTCCCGAAACGTCGTCTTGAGTGCCTCTGTGCCGGTCGTTGCCGTAGAATACGTCAGCGTGCCGAAGAAGGGGACATTCCTGGAGTGGCACACTTTTGCCGTGGAGATGGCTACGGCACTCGAAACGCCGCCGAAGATCATCTTGACACCCTGTTGATCGATCAATTCGGTGGCATTGTCTGTGGCAATATCCGGCTTGGATTGTGTATCGCGCCAGATAATTTCCACCGGCCGGCCGAGAATGCCGCCGGCAGCGTTGATTTCTGCAACCGCCATTTCCGCGGCCCGCCACTGATCCAGTCCCTGAACTTCATAGGGTCCGGTCTTCGGATAGTTCAAACCGATTTTAACCGTGTCGCCCAGAGCGACACTCCCGGCCACCAGCGTGAACGCCAGTACGCCGACCAATCCGATGAATCCGGCCTTACTTTTCATGCCGTTTCTCCTCTGCCATCCTTACTGTCAGCCCAAGTGCGACGATTGATTGACCGACAATGATCATGGTCAATTACCGCTGGGGCGGGCTCGCCCCAGCGGAGGATTAGAACGTCAGAATAAACGATGTCTGCCCGCGCAGGTTTTTCGCGGTCTCTGAATCTTTATATTTGGTTTGCCAGTTGGATACTTCGAATCCGACGGTAGCCATCGGAATCAGGGCATAGGTCACGTTCCCGAAGATACAGGAATTTTGCGCACGCGCTTTGGCGCCCAAATCCTCATCCTTGGGATTGTCAAGACCGTAACCTGCCGTGAACTTCACCTTGGGGGAGGCCTTAATCCACCCCGAAGCCCATGCCCCTGTGGTCGAGACCCCATCCACGGAGCTGTTGTTCAGGATGCCGCCAAGATAGTCCACCAGGTTCGACCCGGTAAACACTTCTCCGGCCCAGCCCCAGCCATTGGCCAGGTCCGCCTGAAAATGCCAGACCGCCGCCCAGCTCTTGTAGGTCTCGGAATTCCCCAGGGTCGTTTCGGCCTTCAATTGGCCCCATAAACCCGACACACCGGTGCGGACCGCGCCGCCCTTCGAGAACTTATGTTTGACATCGAAGTATCCTTGGAAAGAAGGGATGCCCGCATCGGTGCCGTCGTCAGTTCCCTCAGCTGTTTCACCCGCTGCCAGACTTATAGACGGAGTCAGGTCCGAACCAATGGTGCGGAACGCACCGCCGGCCAGCGTGACCGTGGTCTGCTCACCCGCGGGCACAGTCTGCCACAGACTGATCTGGGCCCGGCGGTATCCGAAGTTGCCGCAACCCCACAGCACGCCATAGTTCAAGGTTGACGGATTAAGCGGCGAAATTAAATCCCACGACTGCCCGGCCAACAATTTCGTATTGCCCGATTGGATCGTAAAATACGCATGGCGCAACATCAACAGGGCTTTATTTTGGGCCACCGTCGCTCCGGACACACCGCCGTACAAATCAAACTCGATATTTCCACCGACTTTGACATTGCTGTAGCCGTTGCCGGTAAGCGTGACTCCCAACCGGCTCTGGTTGGCGGTCATGTTGAACTGTTCGTCATCCTTGCCATACGCCCGTGGGCTTACCCACATGACGAAATTGCCGTGGCTGGTCAGGTTCTGATCGTAAGAGCCGTCGAGTTTGACGTACCCATACCATTTGACATCGATTGTCGGCTGATCACCGGCAAATGCCGCCATGCTGCCGAAGATCAACGCCCCGATGATTACACCGGCACACACAAATCGTTTGCTCATAAATGCCTCCCACACCGTGCAATTCTTCCGCAACTGTCAGCCGCAGGTCTGCATCGGCTGCACTGCTGTTCCCAATGTTTTTGTGCTTCCCAATCCACTTATGTACGGGCCAAGGCCCCGTGACTCCTCCTTTCCTGGTTCCATACTGTTTGTTGTGCCCTTCTTTAGTTTCAGTCGAATTACTTCCGAACAACGAAAACCGGGGTACGTTCTCTCCCGTTAACGTGTGCCGACGTATGCCCGAACTTGCCCGCAGCGTTACCCTGTGCGGTGATTGGCATCTTCGCCAAAACCTTGCCGGGAAACCGATGAATATCCGTTTCTCTGTTGAAATCACAATCGGCGACGAGTCGGATTCATCAGTTGTTGTCCGGCAAACAGTTCGAGCGCGCTATTGATACTTATATCGGCAATTGTCCGGAGTCATAAACCGGATTTAATAGGGGAATTTTCGCGGGGATTGCTCTCTGTTGTAGCGACGTAACCATTTGATACACAATGGCTAAGACGCCGACAAAGAGTTCGGGTGGCCGTGACCTTGGTCACGGTTTGCAGACACACATGGCGCCAACTCATATATACCTACCTGGAGATAGTTGTAACATGGAGCATTCTTTGAAACCCCGGCTGAAGCCGGGGCCACGCTAGCCCATATTTGGCAGTCCCCCGATCGACGTACGTCATCGGTTCGACGGTCATGCATTTGACGGATCGCTGCAGCGCATGGTTAGGGCGCTCACAGACAATCATATTCGTGGGCGGCCCGCCGCAGCGGGTCCACATGTGCCCCATAATATACGATAGCACTTCATCAGCAATGCGGCAGATGTGGATCCGCCCTGGCGGACCAGCCACAACGCGAGGTACGAGCATCGGTTTTGATGGCGTTGTTATCCCCGGCCGCGAGCGATCTGCTTAAGTGCTGGACTTGTTCCTGTTTTTGTGACTCCGCACTCAGTTTTCGCATACGCAGTCTTTATCCTAAGTTCCGGTGTTGAGTCTGGCGTTTGCCCATAAATGGTGACGGAAGACCTTGGCTCCAATCGTCTCGGCCACGGGCCGCCATCAATCAGCTCCGGCTGAACAAAGCTGCCCCGACGGTCGGTTCCCTTATAGAAAACACCAACTTCACAAACGGTAATAGAAAAGGCACTTAAATTCGTTACCTCGATGCAGAATTTTAGATTCGGGTTTGCACGACCAACCGGTATTGCATGTGCCGGCCGGACCTTTAATTTAACACGAGCTCTATCCAAAGCGTGCCATGTATTAATGACACCTAGTACGGCACCCAGCACAGCAATGGAAAAGGTGACCGTCTGTAACAAATTGACGTCCTCAATCATTGGCTCTGACAACGGTCAGAAGAACCGACGACCCACCGTGAAAGGAGAGACCAAGTAGATCCTGCAATTGCGAGGCGCAGATAGTTTTTTTCATCACAGGTCAATATGGTGCTGCCGTCATTTAGTGAATATCCCGCCATTCCTCTACGTCATGGTTCTTTCCCTAAACCCCTCTATATCTAGCCACAAATCTTATACAAAATCTGAAGCTTCGAATCAAGCAGAAAATGCAGGTGTAGTATCGGAATTCCAATAAAAAAACCCCAGGCAACTCCTGCCTGAGGCCATAGGCAGACACAATGTGCGGATGATCACCAGCTTAACAGCCACGCCGCCGTGTCCGGGACACTGACAGCCTGACGCAGGATCGGGCCGCCGGTTTGTCGCAGGGTAAATTCATAATGCACAGTATCAGGTGTCAGGCACACACTGGGCAGAACATCGATAAACCAATACCCGCTGGAATCCGTAACCGTTGATTTTTCGTACGGGGAAACGACGACATCACCGTAACGCACCGCCACTCCCACCAGGCGTGCCGTGACTATGGCGTCTTCCACTTCTTCCCCGGTCACATCGTAAATCCAGCCATAGACGCGGCATAATTCGGCGTCACCCGGCGCACCGGGATCGAAAGCGGTCGCCCAGATTGTATCGCGCAGACTGTCCCCGTCCACAGCGAGCGTGCATGCCGGGACCGCGAAAATGTAATTGTTGGCCGTAGCATAAATGATATGGTCGTCCTCTTCCAAAGTCATCGCGGCCCAGCCGTCGCCGGCGCTGAGCGTACGATGTTTCGGCGTATGATCGGCGGCCAGAAGGACATTAAGCCGGACTCCCTGAATTGACGTTGAATCCTGGGCACAAAGGCAAAGCACATACACCGGGATGGCGCCCGGACCGGTCGTGCTCTGGTAATCGACCTTGGTCACATCCCGGGCCAGGTTGGAATCCGCAATGACCCGAGCAAGATCGTTATTGCCTGCCGGGCCGCCGTCAACGACGGTATACGCGAATGTGCCATGCGGGGTCTGCCCGGAGACACCGAACGCGCGAACGTTAAACGAATACCCGCCCAGAGAATCCACATGCATTGCCGACCGGAAAGCTTGCCGATAAAAGCCCGTGCGCACGGGCACGGTAATTTTAATCGAATCCACCACCCATTGGCGATAAAACCGGATCACCCAGACCGAATCGGCATTGGTCGCGTTACCTAGCGTATCATTGACGGCAAATTCGACCCACACGGAATCCGTGGTCTGGTTGCCCACGATCGCCGGAGTTACTCCCGCCAGCACGGCCAAACCGCCCATCGTCCACAATGAATACCCGGCAACAGCAGACGATAAACCTGCCAACCACCATAATCGTTTCATTGGAGATATGCTCCTTTGTTGACTCCGCCGTCTACGGCAGCCGGGTGATGCACCGCAGCCGCGCCGGAATAATAGCAGACAAATACGGCATCATAGTACCATACCAACGTCGGCACTGTCGGTGACGGCCAGGCCCCATATGTCGTGCTTTTGAAAAACATGGAATCGGCCGCTTCCCCCTGTCCTTCCAGAGAGTGAATGCGGCAATTCCAGGCGGCCGATTGCCTGGCCCAGGCCACCAGCGCATATTGTCCGCCGGCGGATACCGTTGTTCGCTCGATCAGCGGAAACGTATACCAGGCGGTGTCCACACCGCATATGTGTTCTGCCGACGAGTCGATCAACTGCCAGGCAGTGCCGGATGTCCGTTGATAAATCGCGCAACGGACGGCAGCGCTGTTCGATTGAATTTCAAGGAAGACTCTTATGCTGTCGGCCGCCCCGTCGCCGTTGCAGAAGAAAATCCCGCCTTTCATGTAATTTTCAATATCTGCCGCGATCGTGCCCGACAGTTCTGTCCGGCCGAATGATCCGTCGGCATCTGCCCGGACGATACTACTCAGTATCAAAAGACAAATTACCGGAAGGCATCGAAATTTCACTGCTGTTCCTCCTTGTCCGGAATGGATTGGTGGGGACCGCCAACGGTTTTTTCCTGATCTATCTGCCGTGCGGCATCCCGTCGAAAACGTTCAATCCATTCCCAGAACATTGCCCGGAC
>Ga0172362_10004845_pt1 | contig 11688 bp, 14 predicted proteins | sample LakKivs1_kivu2a2_FD_114534 | JGI IMG/M metagenome (GOLD analysis project Ga0172362, IMG submission 114534) | Sediment microbial communities from Lake Kivu, Rwanda - Sediment s1_kivu2a2 | ecosystem: Environmental > Aquatic > Freshwater > Lake > Sediment | place: Rwanda: Western Province, Lake...
AGGGGATCAAGAAAACCAGGGCGTGAAATAACCATGGGTCCCACTGGATGGATCCTTTATTCCTGGCAGGTGGATGCATTCCGGATATACGAGCATATTCCCTGGACCTGGATGGGGTAAAGGATGCCCTGGAATCAGCATTCTGTCCTGTTCCTGTGAATGGTCCCGGAATGGAAATGTTTTCCATGGTCTCTTATCGAAAAGACTCTTGTGATCCCTTTCATGATACGTATATACAAACCAAAAATTTTTAAGACATTTTCAAATTGCACACAAAAGAACCCGATTTTCCAGTGACTGGCAGATTACATGGAAATTGCGACTGCAGTTTTCACAGGAGAATTGATCCGATTTTTAAAATTCCCTATACGTGCTTTGGAAAACCATGGGTGTTTTCACAGGAAAAAAGGTTAATTATAAGATCTGAATGGCATTGACTGGTCGAAAATCCTGTACCGGTCGCCGTTGACAAGGGAGACAAATACCTCCACCCGGTCGGTCCCTAGCGTCCCCTGTAAATCAATAACAGAGTTCACCTGTGGCTTCTCCAGGCTCTGTGTGACGACCTGCCCGTCAGAGCGACTAACTATGACGTCCATGGAGGACAAGAAATTGACCCCCTTCCCGCCCCGGAAGGTGGTGGTGATCAGGGGATTTGTCGCGACTGTATTCCGAACGACCGTGACAGTGACGTCATACTGTGATGGCAGGGAACCCTCTATGAACCCGAGTGTTGGGGTGACCGCCGGCGTGGCCACGGTCGGCTGGAGGGTGGGCTGCGCCGTGGTTGCAGTAGGTGACGGCGTGACAGGCCCTGAGGATGGCTGGGTGCATCCGGCGCCAAGGACCAGGAGTCCTATGAGCGCACAGAACACGATAAGGACAAGCGTCTTCATGTGTAGAGCTGTATCCCAAAATTATAAGAGGTTTCTCTGTGTCCGTTGCTTCGCATGTAACTGATGAAGGTTTCCTTGCCTCGATTCTCACGGGACCCTGGTCCGATTCCCGGCCTTTCATGTGCCGCGTTCTGCAGTAAGAACCCCCCGTGCTCCCACGCCAAAAAAAAAAGAGTATCATGCAGTATTTAGGGTTCGTGGTGGCAACCCCCTTTATGCCGGATATTGGCCGCGGCATGTCCGAAGTATGCGGGTGCATCAGTTTCAACGTGTGAGAAAAACCTCAACTGGAGACACTCATGCGCCTTTCCATACAGGATGGATTGCTGATCAATAACAGTGGAGATCATCCACTTGCCTTTACCGCCGGACAGTCAATCGGGGCTGTTTGGAAACAGATCGAAGACTGCAATCTTAAGATGTTCCAGAAGGAGAGATCTGGGCCGAAAGCGAATTTGGCAAGGGAGCATCGTTCTATTTTACCATTGGCGGCCGCACCGACCGGTCCTGACGGGACGATGCCCGAATCAAGTCCTCCACTCCAACCGCAAATACCACCCTGTTTATCATGAAGCATGCAGTATTGATTGTTCATGAAACCAGGACTTCCCCTCATCATCGGCACCCTCGTCCTCATCGTCATTGCGACCGGGTGCATGCAGACTGCACCGCCTGCCGGGCCGACCACTCCGGCACCTACAGCAACAGCAGAAGTAACCCACGTTCCTACCAGTGGCATAGCACCCTCCGCTCACCAGTACCCTGCGACCTCGCTTGAGATTAAGGAGTACGTGGACAATGCTGCATCATGGGCGCAAAAGAACGGCAGGGACGCTGCCATCGCCGTGTTCAATAACGCATCAGGCCCGTTTGTCACCGGGGATGTCTATATTTATGCCCTTGATTATTCCGGCACTGCGCTTGCTCTCCCATTCCAGCCCGGCATGGTCGGCACAGATTTCCGCCCGCTGAAGGACGCATCCGGGAAGTTGTATACCGATATCGAGATCCAGCTCGCAAAGGCAGGGGGCGGGTATATCCTCTACCATTACCCGTATCCCGTGGCGAATGGCACGAGTACCCTCAAGATCAGCTACGTTCGGCCGGTTGATGACACCTACTGGATTGGGGCCGGCGTGTATACCAGCGAAGATCTCCTGATCGACCCAGATCTCCGCCAGTTTGTCGCGGACGCAAAAATCTACGCAGTGGAGAACGGCCGGGAAAAGGCGGTTGCCGCCTTCAACAATGTGAGTGGACCGTTTATCAGCGGGGACCTCTATGTCTTCGCGTACGATTACGATGGAACGGTGCTCTCCTGGCCGTACAATTCCGACCAGATCGGCGTGAACAGGTTCAATGTGACCGATTCGGTCGGCAACCACCACGTGCAGGAGTTCCTCACCGTGGCGAAAAGCGGCGAAGGGATGGTCGACTACTACTCAACGAATCCGTTCACCAACAAGACCGATCTAAAGATCAGCTATGTGACGGATATCGACGGGACCTGGATGCTTGGTGCCGGCAGGTACATCGAGCCGGGTCCAACCGTCCTGCGGGCGTGATGGAGAACTATCGGGGCAGTGCAGGATGCATGGCGACCTGAGTTGATATGATGAACGGAGATGAGAGGAAGGATGTTTCCGCCGCATCCGGATGCCCCCCCTCCCATTCGCAGGTTCATCCAGCCCAGGGGAAAAAATATTCTCACCGATTCCTTTTTTTTTGCTTCGGCGTTGCAATCCATTCTCTAAACAGTATGACATACGTTCCCGGCCGGGCACGATCTCCCCCATCTGGCCCCCGGCTGTATAAAATGCCAGTTGGTGAGACTCCTTCAGATCTTTTCCAATGAAAATCACTTCGTGATTTTCATGCTTTATGCTCGACCGCTCAGCGGTCATCGGCGGTTTATATGAAAATGCCTCCGGCATTTTCATTCTGTATGCTCGTGTCTCGATGAGAATCATGTGATTTTTTTACCAGGCTTAACCGAGGCAAACCCATGGACAGGGGTAAAAAGAATGAGGCCATCTGGGGGATATTATAGGGGGGGTATGAATAAGTCCTCAGTTATGAATGGTCCTCATCTGGTGGAAATATTGTTTCCTGGTGTATGCCTCGGCGATCCAATTGATTACCACCTGATGGTATATTGGTCTTACGAATTTAGAGTGAACGGTTTCCTATTTTAACTCGAGGATCAGCCCGGTTTGCCTGCCGTGCGAAAAATGAGTTCGGCCTGGATTCTTTTCCGAATGAAAACCATTTCGTGATTTTCAAAAAATATGCCCAAAATCCAGAAATGAGTTCATGATGTGTTCGAATGAAAATGGCTGCGCCATTTTCATAATTTATGTCCGAAATCCTGAAAGGAGTTCATAGTGTGTTGATATGAAAATGCCTCCGGCATTTTCCAATGAAAATCACTTCGTGATTTTCATGCTTTATGCTGGACCGCAGAGCGGTCATGGGCGGTTGGTATGAAAACCGCATCCGCGGTTTTCATCAGGGGGACATGTGACCCGACAGTCTCATGTGCGTTTCATTCTGTCTCCCGGGTGATCCCTGTCATTCATCCACCGGATTCACTATTGCCATGGGCTTTCCCTTGAGTCACTGAACCGGGGTATTTTCCGGGATCATCGTACCCAATATCGATATGGCCGTAGTGACAACATGCGGACCCTCCCCGCCATTCGCGGTATTGGTGAAAATGACGATTCCTTTTCGATGCTGGCGGGAAAAGGCAATCTGCATCTGGAACGCGTTTGTTTCACCCGACTTCATGATAATTTCAGTTCCATCGGGAATGGGCATGATGTCCCATTGGAGCCCCTGGTACATGAGCTGAGGCTTCTCCTCCCTGACGACAAACGGCATTTCAGACAGGTTAAAGGCCTCTGAAAGGGGTGAGGGACATATTCCCATTGCAGCGGCGGTATAGCGGACCATGTCGCGGGGCGTGGAATAAATACCTCCATTGGGATCCCAGAATGTGCTGAACTCAATTTTCCGGGCTTCTGCAAGCGGTCCTCCGAAGGTATGGTAGCCTGTTGCCGCCCGGAGGGACAACTCCGGTGTCATGACCGTATCCGTGCTGTTCATCCCGAGCGGTCCCGTTATCCTCTCTTTGAGGAGCTCACGATAGCCCATACCATTGGCCCTGGCGACAGCTTCACCGAGGATAGCGCTGCCGGCCTGGGAATAACTCCAGGAACTCCCGACAGGGCGGGTCAGGTTAACCTCCGCTAACCATTGATACGTATCCTCTGCCGGATAGGTCTCATAATTTGAGATTACGTCTTCGTACGCCTGAGCAGGGGATATACCGGCAGCAATTTTCTCGGCATAGCCTGTGAAGAATGCATCCGGCACCGGCGGAAGCCCGGAGGTATGTGTCGCAAGGTCAAGGAGCGTTATGTTCCGTCCCCCATAGGACGGGACTTTTTGGCCCTTTGGGAGGTATCGGGAAAGAGGGGCAGTGAGCGTCACAGTACCATTGAGCACCGAGTCTGCCAGCAATACCCCGTTGAAGGTCTTTGTGACAGAGGCTATCTCAAAGACAGTGTTCTCGTCCGGGAGGACCGAGCTGTTCAGAGTGGTCTCGCCATACCCCCAGAACTCGTACCCGCCTTCGTCAATGACCGCAACGGCAACTCCGACAAATGTGCCGTTGTGAATGAGCGGTTCAATCTCGCTGTCGACCTCTTCCTTCGAAAGCGAAGAAAAACCTCCCGCCCGGTCGAACCTGCTGCACGGAATTTCCGGTTCCGCACCCGCTTCCGGGGATTTTCCGGGATGCGGGTTTACAACAGGACCCCCGATTATAATGCAGATTCCGGCAATGGCAGCAAGTGCCGCCAGGATTATTACGATATGAAGATTTCTCAAATCAGGACACCCCCAGTACCCGGGGAACCAGCGTTACACTCTCTCGACCCGCCAGGCGTACATTTGATTCCCCGGTGGGGAAGGATAAACTTTGGGTTTCACCTTCATGCCCCATCCGACCCCTCACAGGTCAACACCTTCATCCCCCGGGGATTCTTCCCCAAGCAGGCAAAAAACCCCGGGATTAGTCCAGGAGGTAATGGACTGTCCACTGGACCGGGACGAGCATCCCGAAGGGATCTTTCAGGTACTATAATTAATGAGAGCGAGTCGGGGAACGTCAGCCCCGGTTCGGATCGCCGGTAGGTCCGGACAATCCCGGGGAGACAGGATGCGATGGGTCTCTTCGGGAGGACCGCGGGGGAGGCCTGACGGGAAATCCACGATTCCCCTGTCCCTCTTATCCATGTCCCTCCCGGGCACCTGCCAGGAGAGAACGCGCCCTGCAAAAGCCCGCGAGCACCGCACATCAACCGGCACCGGTGACGAAAGTCCCGGGACTACACAATCGGTTCCATGGAAACAAGGACAGTGTTGCGAAGCGAGATCCCCTCACGATGACTGCCATTCCGTTCGCAGTTAAAGTAAGATTAAAACGGACGGCCGTAAAACAAGTGTCCTGATAGAGAATGAAACACAAATTCACGACTTTTATCGCAGTACTGCTCATCCTCGCCATATTGGCAATCGGGAACGCGTATGCGGCCGACACAGACAACGACAGCACAATCGTGGCATCGGGGACAGGGTCCGTCATCGGGATTCCCGACCGTGCCCAGATATCGCTTGCGGTCGAGACCGAGAACCCCAATGTCCAGACAGCCCAGGCCGAGAACGCCGCAAGGATGACAAAGGTGATGGACGCCCTTATCGCCGCCGGGATCCCGAAGGAGTCTTTCAAGACAACGGGATATTACATCTACCCCGTCTACGAGGACTCGAAGCTCTACGGCCTGCAGAAGGTCAAGACCTACCGCGTCACGAACACCCTGACCGTCACCCTCCACGACGTCTCCCGGACCGGCGAGGTGATCGATATCGGGGTCGCGAACGGGATCAACCAGGCAAGCTCCATCCAGTTCCTCCTCTCGGACGAGCAGTCCCAGGTGCTCCGGACCCAAGCGCTGAAAGAGGCCACCGAGAGGGCTGCCGCGGATGCACAGACGGTTGCCGATGCACTTGGCGTCAGCATCACATCGGTGAAGTCAGCCCAGATCAGCGGGGGCTATACCCCGGTCCGGTTCCAGAACTACTCAATGGAAGATTCGATTGCCGGCGGAGTATCTACGCCCATCGAGGCAGGCGAAGTTACGGTGACCGCAACGGTCATGGTGACGTACCTGATCGGGTGATTCCTCGCGCCGGAAAAAGATCGGTGTTCAATCCCTTCTCCTGAAAAGGACGGATGGGGCGGGGAGTTCCCCTATCCAACCCCCCTTTCAGGACGCGGATTCTGTCAGGTCAGCAGGTAATGGACCGTCCACTGGGTCTTCCTGATCCACCCGATGTGCTTCAACACCCGTAGCCACCCAAGTTTTTCCTCTTCGGAATCAAAGTAATTCCATTCGTCGAGAAACCTGATCCCGGCATGCCATTGCTCCATCTCCTTCGCGTCCCGGATACCGGATAAAAAGACGGCACCCTCTCCAAGATGCAACTGCCGCCTCATTTTGAAATCCATGAGTTTTTTCAGCGGCTTTTTCAGCCAGAACGAATTCACCACTTCGCAGAGGAGTTCGGAACCCGGGAACACTTCCCGGATCTCCAGCACAAGGGCTTTCACCTCGCCTCCCTCCAGGTACATGAAAACGCCTTCCGCCATGAACAGGAACGGCCCCTTGTGTTGTAAAAGGGTGTTCATCCAAGAAAAATCCAGTACAGAGGAGGCGATGAAATGATACCGGCCGGTCTCTTCGAAAAACCTTTTTTAATCTCTATAATTTCGGGAAAGTCGAGATCATAGAAGATCACCTTTCCATCATCAACCCGCAGGAAGCGGGAATCAAGTCCGCAGCCGATATTCACGATCACTCCACCCGGGTGCCGTCTTACAAACTCTCTCGCATACTCGTCGTATTTGTGTGCACGGAGTGCGATAAGCACGACCAGCCTGCGATCGAGTCTGCCGGATGCAAGCATCCTGTCCAGCGGATTTTCCGATTTAGAGAGGGTTTTGCTCAATTCGGTGGTGATTTCAACAGATTTCGGATCATGGATCAGCGGATTTTTTGATTGGGTCTCAATAGCATGACAATAGAGCGTGACATATGAAGTTGCCGCAACATCACCGATTTTTTTTCTCCATCTGCCTTCCCCGCCGGATGAAACAGGTCTTGGGAACGATCGATGAAAGTCTTTTCCAGGGATTGGAAAAAAAAAGTGACGACGGAGAGCGAGTTGAGCGAAATTGAGAAGTGCAACCTGCGGGGGTCCAGGCTGGGTGATGACCTGGGCTTATTCCAGGCCATACGACATGGAACAGCAAGGATTGCCGAGCGTCAATCTTTTCCCGGGAGGCCCCCAAAATCTTTCAGAATTCTCATGAAGACCCTCCTCTACTACTTCACCGGCACGGGAAACTCCCTCGCCATTGTAAAGGGGCTCTGCACCCGGCTTGGGGGCTGCGAACTCGTGCCCGTTGCATCTGCAGTGAAGACCTCCGGTCCGATCACCCCGGTGGCAGACCGGGTCGGTATCGTCAGCCCGCTCTATTTCTTCGGCCTCCCATCCATTGTCGCAGACTTTTCCCGTCGTCTCGACCTCGCGAAAGTAAGTTACGCATTTGCAGTCATCACCATGGGCGGTGCGGGAGGAACAGCGGCACTGCGCCAGCTCGACGAGATACTGAACGGCGGGTCAGGTAGCAGGAGGCTCGAGGCCGGCTTCGCTGTGAAGATGCCCGGGAATTACATCGTGATGTACGGGTCCCTGGAAAAGAAAAGCATAGAAAAAACCCTCCTGGAAGCTGAACGCCGCGTGGAGGAAATTGCGGACAGGGTGAACCGAGGAGTCCGCGAAAAGCCTTCCTGGTCGCCCTTCGCTGCACTCGTCCATCACCTGATGTATCCCAGGTTCATCGCCGGGGTGCACGATGCCGACAGGAAATTTACCGTGGACGACCGGTGCACCGCATGTGGGACCTGTGCGGAAGTCTGTCCGGTGGAAAATATCCAGCTTGTTGAAGGTCGCCCGACATGGCTCCACCATTGCGAGCAGTGCATGGCCTGCATCCAGCTCTGCCCCACAAGGGCTATCCAGGCAGGACCAAAGACTGAGGGTAGGGAACGGTACCGGCATCCGGGGATCGAGATCGGGATGCTGAAGGGGCAGGGTGGCGGGGGGAAGGGATAGAAAGGACTTCATCCTTCAATAATTCCCTTCAGAGTCCTGACAAAATGACTTCATCCTGGCGGCAGGTGAAGTCCTGGCCGACACCGTCCCGGCGCTCGCGTGAGGGTGTCGTTCTCCTCGTCCCCCTCGCAGTCGTGACTCTTAGGGAAAATGAAGTATTGATCGTCGGGATCTTCGTCTCCGCCGGAGTGCTCTCGGAACGTTGGTCATTCCCGGTCTCCTCGGAATGGAAAGACCGGGTCCTCGACCACATGGGAAGCACCGGAGAAGACGGGGTGGGAGAGCAGGGGGAGTGAGGGACTCCTCACTCTCTCCTTCAGCACTGGTTTACACACCATACTTATTATCACTGATACTTTACCGATAATATCATTAAAAAAGAATACATATCAGTGATAACTTTTTATAATCTATCGCTGATTAATGATAATTATGGATATCAAACCACAACATCAGGATGTGAAGGCATTCATCCGAAGCCAACTCAATCTTCCGCCATCCGCCGAAGAGATTGATCTTGCATCGATGTACAATACTTTCTCATTGGATTTACCCTTAAGGCCGGATTGTATATTTAAGGACGAAAATCGCCTGTACTTTATCGAGATCAAGCGTTCGTTAGTCAGCATAGATACAATCGCCAGGATGCGTTTACTCAGAGAACTCTGGCAGAAACGACAGGATAATCCGCTGGATGTTCACCTGGTGATCGCCGCGAAATGGTTTCACCAGCGTGAAGAAAGGCTTGCAGAAGAGCTTGATATCCAGCTGATCAAATTGCCCTGGTTACTGAATGTATCACCCAATAAAGAATACCAATCCTCGGGGATGCGGATAACCTCGGAAAAATCCTGGAAAATCGTATCCCGCCTTCTTAAAGAGAACAATACATCGATACGGCAGCTAGCCCTGAAAGAACACGTCTCCTACGGTTGGGCACATAAAGTGATCGGGATGCTGATCGAACAGAACGTGGTAAAGAAAGAACAGAATTACGTTCATATTTCAGATCTCAATACCCTCCTCAACGGGGTTGCATGGGAACGGCCGTTGAAGAATTTAATGATTGGGGATGAATTTTCCATTAAATTCCAGGGATCTTTTCCTGCCGCACAAGAGATCACATCGATATTGAAGGAACAAAACATTCAATTTGCATTTACCAGTTTTACATCAGGCGGACTCTACACAGGGTACGCGATCAGGCACGATGCAATCTATCTCTATATCGAGAAAAATGCCTACACACAATTCAAGGACCAATTTGAGGATCCCACAAAAACAGGGGTGAAAGCCTATCTTTACACACCGGACCGGGATATCTTTTCCGATGTACGGGAGATTGAATCGGTGAAGGTAACTTCCCCGGCGGTGACTCTCCTTGACCTGGCAGGGCTTGGATATAGTGCGATGGACCTGACAAAAGTAATGGCCGAGAAGTATGCCTTCTTATAATCCATCTCAAGCGATTGTGGAATTATCTGGAACTGAACTCCAGACCATAGCAGTTTTGATCAGGAGACGACAAAGAGACTCTGGCGATCCGGTTACAGTACTAATTGGGGGCTGGGCTGTCGATGTATACAATCAATACTTTGGTTCTGTGGACATTGATCTTGTCACGGATATCTCAACGCAGCGGTGGCTGATGGATCACCTGACCACATATAACGGGTATTCGAGCCACATCCGTTATCCTTCCGATACGGTGAAGCGACTGACACCCCATGGAGAAATCATTCTTGATTTCTTGTCTTGGGGGACTCAATATCCCTTTGAAGGGCATCCGGAAGTGCCGTTCACGTTTGATATCCTGCACGGGAATACCGTCCTACGTGCTATTCGTGGAACAACGGAAATGATGGTTCCGAACCGTTCCCTGTTGGTCGTGTTAAAATTAAAGGCCGCATGGGATAGATCGTATCGACTCGTCACCAGCAGATCCCCCGATAGCAGTTGGGAACGCGGAAAGATGATAAAAGATTATGCCGACATTCTCGCGCTGATCGATCCAAAGTATGGGGGTCGTGAAATCGACCTTGAAATTCTAGGTACTCATATTTCGCGTGCCGGATTTTTGAAAGAACTCATTTTACGTATTCCGAACCTCGATGCGGTAAGAGAAAGGTATCAGAGGATGACTCGACAGGAAATTCAAAAGGTCTGTGAAGATTTAATATCGATCCTCTAATGCGAATGACCGATTCGCAACCTGGGATATAGTTCCCGCGAGGCCTATACCACCCGGATCGATGTCACGAGGACGACGACGCGAATACCGTCGGACAGATCACTGCCCGGTCGAACACCGTGGCCGGGAGTCCAGCCGCGAACATCACCGAGATCCTCGCGAACGCCAATCTTACCGCTGCAATGAGTGGTGATCCCGCCCGTGACACCGAAGCCGAGACCTACTCGTGCTCCCTCAAGTGCCACGATCCAGCGGGTGAGATTTACTATGTCTCCTTCAGCCGCGTACCCGGGTCCGGATCTCCTCCTACTCGGATGACTCCATCTCAGCGCTTGTCGAGGCATGGGCCGACACCGTCCCCGCCCTGGCGCGAGGGTGTTTCCCGCCCCGTTTGTGACCAAAATGGAGAATGAAGTGTTGATCGTCGGAATCTTCGTCTCCGCCGGAGTGCTCTCGGAACGTTGGTCGTTCCCGGTCTCCTCGTCATGTGGGCCGGGTCCTCGACCATATGGGGAGTACGGGTGGAGACGGAGTGAGAAAGCAGGTGGAGTGATCTCCTCCTGTCTCTTCATTCAATATTCTTAAAAAAAGCAATTCAATCCCCGACGGACAGAATAGTGCGATCAAATTGATCATTGCACTTCTTCCAGTTGAGTATCTCCTATCGTGTAATCGTAGTAACCACTGCCTGGACCCCACCGTGTGCTACGTGGGTCTGGCCAGGGTCTTCGGGATCCTGGCGACCGGAATTTTCGCGGTGATGGTGTTCACGTTGGTGCGGTGGGGATTTGGGTCGACGTGACAATCTTCCACCTGGGAACCCCCCTTCCTTTTCTAGCTGCTTATTTGAGAATGGACGCCGAGGGGGAGAGTTGAACTCCCGAGGCGGCGAGCGCCAGTAGCTTTCGAGGCTACCGCCTTTCCGGGCTAGACTACCTCGGCACGGGTTACATATATTTCTTCCGCGTTCGGATAATCCTATCGAATGGGAGTGAAATGCCGGTTTTTCCTGGAGCCTGAAGGGAAGACCATCGACTACGAGGGGGCGGATGGAGCGACCTACGAGGACGCCCTGCTCTCCTTGGGAATCATTCCGGATATCGTGCTCATCCTGCATGAGGGGATCAGCCTGCCGCAGGACAAGCCGATCGAGGAGCGTGAAGTGAAGATCGTCTCCACCGGCTCCAGGGGATGACTTTGCGTTTGTGGGAGAATATCTGGTAGGGACGGATTTGGATCTGAAATTTACCTGGAAAAAAAAAGAACGAAAGAATGGGGTATTGGATATTACCCCATCGGGGGCATACCGCCAGGCATGCCGCCGGGGGCACCGCCCTCGCGGGTGACCATCATGTC
>Ga0172362_10004849_pt1 | contig 11684 bp, 10 predicted proteins | sample LakKivs1_kivu2a2_FD_114534 | JGI IMG/M metagenome (GOLD analysis project Ga0172362, IMG submission 114534) | Sediment microbial communities from Lake Kivu, Rwanda - Sediment s1_kivu2a2 | ecosystem: Environmental > Aquatic > Freshwater > Lake > Sediment | place: Rwanda: Western Province, Lake...
CTTTAATGAGCGCATAACTTACGAACACGTCAATGTGAGTAAGTTATATGCGCGAATTAAATCCTTGACAATTTTTGAAATGTGCGCCATCTTGGAAACTACGCTTTTCTCAAAAATTGTCAAGGATCAAATTCAGCCATCAGACTTACGTTCGCTTACGCTCCCTAAGTCTAGGCTTCATTTGACCATCGGCTCTGGATATCGCCAGATCTCCCTTGACATCTGTGATGTCAAGGGTCGCGGGCTTAACCGCCGGTCAGGAATTTCACCTTGCCCCGAAGATTAATCTGGTTAGTATTATAACAAAAATCTTTGTCTTGTCAATATAATTAGAAACGATTATAATATAATTATGGCGCAACGCATTGTAAGCCGAGTGCATAAATTTCTGATAAAAAATAAAAAAACTATTGCCGTGGCTGAATCTTGCACCGGAGGTCTCCTTTCAAAACTTCTTACTGATATATCTGGTAGTTCCCAATATTTTATCCTAGGTGTAGTTACCTATAATAATAAAGCAAAGGTAAATATCTTAAGAATCCCTGCCAGCCTTATTGTCAAAAAAGGTGCGGTTTCAAAGGAAGTGGTGCAAAAGATGGCGCAAACCATAAGAAAATTAGCCAAAACTGATTTTAGTATAGGTATCACGGGTATCGCTGGACCAACTGGAGGAACGCCAAAGACCCCTGTTGGTACAGTATTTATTGCGATAGATAGCAACAATAAAAAAATCTGTAAAAAGTCCCATTTTACTGGCAGCCGTTCATCGATCAGAAAAAAAGCAGCCTTGCAGAGTTTACGATTGTTAAAAAAACTTACAGCTTAAAGCTTATAGCTTAAAGCTGTAGGCTGTAAGCCTTAAACTATAATAAAAATGCGAACATTCATCGCTATTGAACTACCCCCAGAGATTAAAGATTCATTAGCTCATCTGCAAGACCAATTAAAGACATCCGGCGCAGATGTGAAATGGGTCGAGCCGCAAAATATACACTTAACCTTAAAATTCTTAGGCGAGAGGGATGACAAAAAAATAGAAAAAATTATTCAGATTTTAGAAGAAACTACCAAAGATAAAAACTCTTTTCAGATGCACATCTCTTCTCTTGGCACATTCCCCAAGATGAACTTTCCCAGAGTAATCTGGGTAGGAATTGATAAGGGAGACAATGAAACTAGAGAAATAACCAAAGAATTAGAAGAAAAAATCGCAAAAATTGGTATACCAAAAGAAGATAGGCCTTTTTCTTGCCATATCACTATTGGCAGAACAAGATCAACCCTAAACCGAGAGAAATTAGTTCAGGAATTAAATAAATTAGCAGATAGTTCTGGTGGGAGGAATTTGGAATTTACCGTTAAAACGATTACGTTATTTAAAAGTACACTTACTCCGAAAGGCCCTATCTACGAAGTTTTAAAAAAAGTTAATCTTAAAACTTGAAGGATGATATTTGTATATAATCCTGCTACAATATCATCACCCATTATGCCTATACTACCCTTTAAACCCTGAAGCCTATCTGCAGGATAAGGCTTGAGTCCATCTAAAATACGGAAAAAAATAAAGGCAATGACTACAAATCTAATGTCATAGGGTATAAATATAAGGCTTAAAAGCATACCTACAATTTCATCTATCACTATATATTTTGCATCTTTTTTGTTAAATACCTTCTCTGCTTCGTCACTTATCAAAAAAGCTAAAATAATTAAAAGCAAGGTAAATAATGTATAGATAAAGATGCTATCTTTGACTAAATAAAACAAGGATATGCCCACTATACTGGCAAATGTGCCAGGTATAAATGGCAGATAACCTACAAAAAGAAATGTGCTTAAGATTTTTATGATGAAATGACAAACATTCACGAAGCTCTTATTTGCATTATTTGAACACTTATTTTTAGGAAGGGCTGGGGTCATGGGAAAAACTAAAACTTGGCAATTATCTTGCGGTTTTCCCAAAGATAGGAGAGGCCCGAATAAAGCGTAAGTCCGACGGTAAGCAACATAAGAATGTATATACCCTGGCGAAAGAGTTTTTCCCAAGCGGGGTTCCAGGTGAAAAAGGTCAGCATCGCTTCTTTTAAAACAATAAATCCTAATATGAAAAATATGACCACCATCTGAGATAGGGTCTTGTGTTTTCCCGCCTTGCTTGCTGACAATACTTTTCCTTTATTAAGGGCAAATAGCCGTAAGGATGTAATTAATATTTCGCGAGATATAATAATCACAAACATCCAGGCCTCGATTAATTGCATCTGAACAAACGCTGCAAATGCAGCTAATACCAAAATCTTATCTGCAATTGGGTCCATAAGTCTTCCGAAGTCGGTAACTATGTTTTTCTTCTGCGCAATTTTACCATCAAGGTAATCGGATAGAGCGGCAAATATGAAAATTAAGAAACTTATAACCTTTGCCCAAAGACCATGGCAGAATAAAAGGAACATAAATACAAAGGTTAGAATAATTCTTGACATAGTTATTCGGTTTGCAATATTCACGTCGCACCTTCTCCTTTATTCAATAGTGTTACTGTATTCAAACTCTTTTGCTCTAAACCTCGGCTTGTTCTGATTATTCAAGATAGAAATATTATATATTTAAATAAATACTTCTTTCTTAATCCTACGCCCGTAGAGAAACTCAAAGAAACAAATAAAAATGAATATAAAGAAGGCACGGGGATTCATCACAACGCTTCGCCAACTAAATCGTATTCTAATGTATCCGTTATTTTTACCTTTACAAAATTACCTGGCTCCAATTTCTTTTTAGAACTTACAAACACAAGTCCATCTACTTCAGGGGCATCATATTGACTACGGCCTAAATAAACCTCGTTAGAAAAATCCATATCTCTAAAGGTATCTTTTCTAACGGGATGAAAATCCTTTTCTTTACCATCTACCAAAACATCCATAACTTGGCCTAAGAATTTTTTATTGACCTCTTGGGAAATCAGCTGTTGTCGTGACATAATCGCATTAAGGCGTTCTATTTTGGTTTTCTTGGGGACTTGTCCTTTAAAATTATATGCTGGTGTACCTTCTTCGCGAGAATATATAAAGGCGCCTAATCTTTCAAATCTTATCTCTTCAATAAACTTAACCAATTCTTGAAATTCTCTATCTGTCTCTGAGGGAAATCCTACAATCAAAGAGGTCCTTATGGCAACACCGGGTACTTTTTTCCTGATTTTATCGATTAACTTTAGAATATCTTTTTTTGTCGTACCTCTATGCATTAATCTTAATATGCGCTCATTTATATGCTGAATGGGTAAGTCAATATATTTACAAATCTTAGGGGAATCTCTCATTAAATCTAACAATTCATCTATCAGGGGGCCTGGATATAGATAAAGAAGTCTTATCCAGCCAATGTTTTTTATTTTTTTGATTATCTTATCTAAAAGTTCGGACAACTTTTTAGTCCCATATAAATCTATACCGTAGCCCGTGATATCCTGACCAATAATGTTTAGCTCTGAAACTCTATCCTTATCAAATGTTTCTACTTTATTAAGTATCGAATCTATACCCAGGCTCGTAAATCTCGGCTTTATCTTAGGGATAACGCAGTAACTACACTTATTTATGCAACCTTCACAGATCTTTAGATACACATAATGTTTAGGTGTTAGAGAAAACCTTCTGAGACGATGATTCAATGAGATTGTCCCCACAAAGGCATCAACCTCAGGCAATTCTCGTCTTAATTTATTTTTATAACGCTGTGCAAGACAGCCATAAACAATTATCTTTTTAAGTTTGCCTTCTCTTTTTAAATCAATTAAATCTAATATAGCATCGATGGATTCGCCCTTGGCCTCTTCGATAAAAGCACAAGTATTAACAATACCTATATCTGCCTTATCTATATCTACAATGGAGTATCCTTTTAGATCAAGTCGGCCCAAAATACTTTCTGAATCTACTAAATTTCTGGCACAACCCAGGCTCAATATCCCTATTTTGGGTTTACCCGACCCTTGCGCGCAAGAGCTGGGTTTATTTTTATCTCTCATCGTCCAACACTTAAACCTTCTTTAGTAACCACTATATTCTTGAGTGCCTGACCTCTCCTACCTAAGTTTGAAATAATCTTACCATCTACTTCTAATTCTACTACGCCGGCATTACCCAGAAAAAGCTCTATTTTATCCTTTGCCTGCCAGCTTTCAGACCTACTTTTTCTTAAAATATTCTGAAAGACAACTTTCCCATCGGCCTTTAACTGCATATAACAATCTTCTTTGGCGCGTATACTTAATCTTACCCCGAACACAGTTTCTTTTTGAGGATTCTCTGTAGGGCTGCGAGATTCTGGCATAATGCCTGATGGGTTTTTAGCCTTCTGTGTTTTGGTTATCCTACCCTTCTTTTCTAATTTGGCTGGGATAACCGCGGTTAATTTAGCTTTTTTAGATGAAGCCCTCTGTTTATAAGAAATAATCTTACCTATATAAAATAAGCCGATGGAAAATATGAGTATTGAAATAAATATAAAAATTGTTCTTATTTTTATATGTGGTTTAAGAGAAATTAATTTAATCGAGACGGTTTTAATAAATGATCTGGCTTTCCCCTCTTTATCCGATACATATTTTACTATAGTCTGCTGGGGTTCTTTATAGTCTGGTATATAATCACGAAAATCTACGCCTAAGAACTTACAGTAAATTTTCAAGAATCCTCTTATATATACGGGGCTAAGATTTATAATACCGTCTTCCTCTATAGCTTTTAATATATTTAAATGGATTTTTGTTTTTTTATATACCTCTTCAAGACTGATGCCCTTTTCTAAACGCAACTTTTTAAGTCTTGCACCCGCGGATTCCATGTTTACTTATTTATTCTCCTCTTGTATTATCATATCCTTTTTAAGCCACTCTTCTCTATCAACCAGTATCTTACGCGGTTTGCTCCCCTCAAAAGGACCGATAAGGCCTGTCTCTTCCATCATATCAATAATCCGGGCGGCACGGCTATAACCAAGACGTAAGCGCCTCTGGAGTATTGAAACCGATGCCTGGTTACTCTCCATTATTACCCTGACTGCTTCATCATAAAGTTCATCTTTTTGTCCATTTGTCAAAGGGAACTTTTGCTGTTCTTTCAAGATTGCTTCATCATAAATAGGCTCGGCCTGAGACTTAATAAAATCTACTACCCTTTCAATTTCTTTATCCTCAACCAGAGATCCTTGGGCACGGATTAATTTTGACTCACCTGGCCGCAAAAATAGCATATCACCTTTTCCTAAAAGTTTATCCGCACCATTCATATCTAATACGGTACGCGAATCTACTTTAGAAGCAACCTTAAAAGATATGCGCGCAGGAAAATTTGCTTTGATCACACCGGTAACTACGTCTACTGACGGCCTCTGCGTCGCTAAGATTAAATGTATGCCTACGGCACGCGAAAGTTGCGCCAGACGTGTAATTGCATTTTCAATCTGGTCGCGGGAAACAATCATCAAATCTGCTAATTCATCAATAATGACTACAATATAAGGAATCCTTTCCTGCTTCTCATTATAGACTTCGATGTTTCTGGCGCCCACCTTGGCTAAAAGTTTATAACGCTCCTCCATCTCATTCACTACCCAGTTAAGGGCAACCGCTGCTTTCTTGGCATCTGTAAGTACCGAACAGATTAGATGTGGCAGGCCATTAAAGGGTGCCAGTTCTACCATTTTAGGGTCAATCATTAAAAGTTTTAGTTCAACCGGTGTAGCTCTAAAAAGCATAGATGAGATTAACGAATTAACACAGACAGTTTTACCTGAACCGGTGGTCCCAGCAATTAAAAGATGGGGCATCTCTCCTAAATCTGCAATCACAGGGTGGCCAGCGATATCCTTACCCAAGGCAAGGGTCAATTTTGATTCTGATTTTTGAAATTCACCAGATACCAGCACCTCCTTTAAATAAACAAAGCTGCTTTGCGTGTTAGGCACCTCTACACCTACCCTGCCTTTGCCGGGAATAGGCGCAATAATCCTCACCGACTGCGCTTTCATCGTAAGGGCAATATCGTCGCTTAAAGCCACAATACGATTTAATTTTATGCCGGGTGCGGGCTCAAGTTCATAACGAGTAATTACCGGTCCGCGCTCAATATCGGTAACCTTAACCGAAATGCCAAAATCCTCTAGAGTCTCCTCTAAAATCCGCGCATTTGCTGCGAGGTCCTCTTTGATTTGCCTAGCTTCAAGTGGTGGCGGTGAATCTAATAAATCCAATGACGGTAAGCGATAATCACCTATTTTTAACTCCTGAGGCTTTACTTTAGGTTCTACAATCTCAAGCGGTTTGGTTTTTATTTGAATTTTGGGTTTTAAAGATACTGTATCCGGTACAGCTATTTTAGGTTCTGTTGCAGATAAGGGAGGTTCTTTCTTTTCAGTAACGGTTGGTTCTTTAGCAAGAGTGGATTTAACTCTAAACGCAAGCGGCTTTTCTTTTTTCTTGTATCTAAAGAGAGGCGAGAGAATAGATTTTGTATTATTTAGAATGTTTATAAATAAAGATGATATTAAAATCTCGGTAACCAGCGCTAGTGATAAAATGATAAACGTAATAAATATAATATAGCCGCCTAATCGGCCAAAGTATGAAATAATAAAATTAGATATGGTAGATCCAAAGAAACCCGCGTGATAAAATCTAATGCGCTCATTTATTAAGCCGAACATTCCTATAAGAGAACAAAGAGATAATAACAAAAGTAAAACTCCTAAAATTCTGGGTATGCTTAAATAAGGCCCCTGTTGTCTAAACAGCTTCATCCCCAGCAGTATTATAAGCAAAGGGATTAAGAAACTCGTTGGCCTGCCAAATAGGAATATAATTATCCCCCCTAGATATGCGCCAAATATACCGAGAAGATTCTTGGATGGAACGTTAGGATGTGAGGTAAAGAAGGAAAGTTCTAGGCGTTCAAATTTAATCAAACTGGCTAAAACCATAAGGCCTATTGCCACCAAACATAAGCCTTTAATTTCGTTTAATCTTCTCTCTCTCAATTTTAATGAGCAGATAACTTATGGAGTCCCGAAACTTCGGGACGACATAAGTTATAGCCCTTGACATTTTCTATATCATTTATTACTGGAAAATGTCAAGGGCGTCTGCGGATTAAACCCTTGACATTTTTTGAGCTTAGGGTTGTTTTCGGCGACAACTCTTATTTCAAAAAATGTCAAGGGTGGCTTCATTTACTTGCTTTTTACTCAAATTAATCCTGCCCAACTCATCTATACCTATAACCTTAACTTTAATTTCATCTCCTACCTTAACTTCTTCCTCTACATTCTTTACAAAGTGGTTGGCTAATTCAGAAACATGCACCAGCCCTTCTTTGCGCGGGGCAATCTCACAGAAAGCGCCAAATGGCATGATGCGTTTTACCTTGGCTAAATATACCCGGCCTACCTCGATGTCTTCGGTTATTGTCTTAATCATCTTAATCGCCTCTCCAGACTTAATCGCATCTGTGGAGCCGACCAAAACAGTCCCGTCGTCTTTAATATCAATACTTACTCCGGTTGAAGCAATAATTGCTTTTATTGTCTTTCCACCCGGACCAATAAGCTCACCAATTTTGTCCGTATTTATCTTAAGTATTTCTATACGTGGGGCATAAGAAGATAATTCCTCACGCGGTCTAGCAAGCGCTGCATTCATTTTATCTAAAACAATGAATCTAGCCTCTTTTGCTTGTGCCAAACACCTTTTCAATAAATCCAGGTCCATACCATCTATCTTTAAATCTAATTGCACTGCTGTGATTCCTGTTCTGGTACCGGCGACCTTAAAATCCATATCACCGAAGTGATCTTCTAAACCTGCAATATCAGTCAATATAACACTTTTTTCATTATCTTTAATTAATCCTAATGCAATACCGGCGACAGTATCTTTTATTGGTACGCCGGCATCCATCAATGACAGTGTTGCGGCACATACAGTAGCCATACTCGAGGAACCGTTAGATTCTAAAATCTCTGAAACCACTCTTATAGTATAAGGGAATTTCTCCTTGGAAGGCATTACTGCAAGAAGCGCCTTCTCGGCTAAAGCACCATGGCCAATCTCTCTGCGACCGGGACCGCGTATAGGCGCAGTTTCACCCACACTAAACGGTGGAAAGCTATAATGCAGCATAAAAGATTTATATTTCTCTCCTTCCAATGCCTCAATGAGCTGTTCATCTTCGCCCGTACCCAGAGTTGTAACTGCCAGACTCTGCGTCTGACCGCGCGTGAAAAGACTTGAACCATGGGTGCGCGGTAACACTGAAACCTCACAAGTAATCGGACGAATCTCTTTAAATCCTCTCTCATCGAAGCGCACATTTTCTTCTAATATTTTCTTTCTTACCTGTTCCTTCTCTATATCATTCAAAGCTATCTTAACATCACTGACTGAATGCCCCCCTGAAACAAGTTTACCCTCTAATTCTTTAGATAATAAATGCATTGCCTCTACACGCTCTTCCGCGTTACTTAATTTATAAATTTCTTTTAATCTATCCTTTGATAATTCTTCAACTTTTTGCAAAAGTTGAAGATCTATATTTCTGTACTCAATATCTGCCTTTGGCTTTCTATATTGCCGACTAAATTCTTCCTCTAAACATATTATACCTTGAAGATTATCAAAACCAAATTTAACTGCCTCTAAGAATTTCTCTTCAGATACCTCTTTGGCTTTACATTCAAGCATAATAATGCCATTGGTGTTGGCGGCTACCACTACATCTAAATCTGAATTCTCTAATTCTGCATATGTAGGGTTAAGAATAAATTGGTTATTGACAAAACCTACGCGACAGCAGGCCAATGGCCCATTAAATGGTATGTCAGATATCGATAATGCCAATGAAGCACCAATTACTGAAAAGATATCGGGATCATTTTCTCCATCACTGGATAAAACAATAGCCATAATCTGGACTTCATTTAATAAACCTTTAGGAAAGAGCGGGCGAATAGGCCGATCAATAAGCCTTGCAGTTAAAATCTCGCTCTCAGATGGCCTGCCTTCTCTCTTAAAAAATCCTCCGGGGATCCTTCCTGCAGCATAAGTTTTCTCTTGATATTCTACGGTCAAAGGGAAAAAATCCTGCCCCTCTCTAATTTCTTTGGACATACAGGCAGTAACTAAAACCATGGTCCCACCGTATTGAGCCGTAACCGAACCATTTGCCTGTTTGGCAATTTTGCCGGTTTCTAAAATTAGGTCGTTCCTACCAAATTTTGTCTTCATTATACCACCTTGCATAATTTGTTATTCTAGTTGAGGATAAAAACAGGTAACTTTTATTTTCTCAAGCCGAGTTTCTCTAAGACCTCTTCATATTTCTTGACGTCTCTTTGCTTGAGATAATTCAGGAGTCTGCGGCGTCTTCCGACAAGCATCAGAAGTCCGCGGCGAGAATGAAAGTCTTTCTTATGGTGTTTAAAGTGATCCCCTAAGTTATTAATCCTCTCAGTCAAAAGTGCAATCTGGACTTCTGCTGAGCCAGTATCTCTGGTATGGATCTTAAAGTTATCAATAATCTCTCTCTTTTTATCTTTCACCAAAACCAATATTTTCACCTCCTTCGCTATTTAGTAATAATTTATTATACGCTACTTTATTATATAAGTCAATATCTTCATATATTTAGGTATATATTTAGGAAAGATATAGTTCTCCACTTAGGAAATCAAGAATTTCCGTATTAAAATTAAATGAATTATATATCCTGAAAAGGTGTGCGGGGAGAGATCAGCTCGATAAAACTTCCCTTACTCTATCTAACAACTCTCTTTCTGTGACGGGCTTGGCCATTAAATAGTGCTTGCCAGTTTTTCTGAGCTGGGGTTCTTCTTCCTTGGTGATGACTGCGCCAGTTAAAAATATTACAGGGATATTAACGGTAACGGGACTTTCCAAAAGAGAAGCAGCTACATCACTTCCTTCCATATCAGGCATAAATATGTCTAAGATAATAAGGTCGGGTTTAAATTTTTTGGCTAACTCTAAAACTTCTCTACCTTTGGTAGTAGAAGCAACTTCATAATTAGCACGTTTTAAAACTTTGCTCAAAATCTCTACCACATCTTTCTCGTCATCTACTACCAATATTTTTTTAGAAAAGGCTTCTAACATCATATATTAATGATACTATTAATTATTTAATCTGTCAATATTTTATTTAAATGCTTTATTTAAATGCTTTTGAACTTAATTATACCTTGACAACATAATATTTTCAAGTATACTCTAACTTCTAAAGGAGTAAATGGCATGCTAAAAATATGTGCTATTTGCGGAAAGAAATCGCTGACAGGAAGAAATGTTGTGCGTAAGGGTTTAGCCAAGAAAAAAGGCGGTACGGGTAAAAAGATAGTTCGCTCCACCAAACGCAAATTCTTTTCCAATCTTCAGAAGATGCGTATCTTAATAAACAACCATCCCAAGAGAGTCTATATCTGCACAAAATGTCTCAAAAAAGGCAAAATCCTTAAAGTATAATTGTTTACTCGTTGTTTCGTTATTTTATTGTTTCGAAACAACAAGATAAAAGGTTAACGAGATAATGAATTAAAAAATATATCCTTGACTTCCAAGATAAGAGAAGTCTTTCCCTCCCAACTGTCTGCCTGTGGGCTATATACTAAATCGAAACAATCAGCATTAATGAGGCTGTATTTAAAATTACTCATCCCAAATCCTATGGCCGGATAAGTAATATAGCCATCTGTAACCCAGAATTTTAAAGTATCTCTGCCTAAAAGCTGTGGTTCATCCTTAAGCTTAAGATTACGGGTATAAAATAATGGCTGGGGATTACCTATGCCAATAGGTTCCAATGCCTCTAGTTCTGTTATAATGGTCTCATTCAAATCAGATAGGCTCAATTCCATATCTATATCTAAACTGGGTAATAAATCTTCGACACGCAACCTCTCATGAGCCAAACGATTAATTTTGTTTTTAAAATCTTCTATGCTATCTTTGGCAATCACCAGACCCACAGCGTGACTATGTCCACCAAAGGTATGCAAAAATTCCTGGCAATCTAAAAGCGCCTGGAACAGATGGAAATTTTTGATGGAACGGCCTGACCCCTTACACATGTCGCTTGTTTTGGATATCAGAATAGTTGGCCGGTAAAATCTATCCATTAGTTTTGAGGCAACTATCCCTAAAACACCCTGATGCCAACCCTCTTTAGCAATAACAATAATTTTGTGGTCCTTAAAATTAACCTCTCTATCAATCATTCCTTGAGCCTCTTCTAAGATTTTATCTTCTGTCTTTTGGCGTTCGCGGTTATATGCTTCTACAGTCTTGGCAAGTTCATCTGCTTTGTTTTTTTCTGCGCTCATCAGTAAATTTAAGGCAACCTCGGCAGTATCCATTCTGCCACTTGCGTTGATACGCGGCCCGAGTATATAACTGACAAAGGTAGAAGTCATTTTTCTATTTCTTAAACCGCTGGTCTGGATAAGCGCTTGCAGGCCTATTCGTTTCGTTTGAGAAAGTCGGGATAAACCCTCTTTAGCAATTATACGATTCTCACCAGTTAGTGGGACAACATCAGCAATTGTGCCTAAGGAAACCAAATCCAGGTCATCGGCCAGCGTCTGGCCGGTAATAGCCTGACAGA
>Ga0172362_10004850_pt1 | contig 11684 bp, 16 predicted proteins | sample LakKivs1_kivu2a2_FD_114534 | JGI IMG/M metagenome (GOLD analysis project Ga0172362, IMG submission 114534) | Sediment microbial communities from Lake Kivu, Rwanda - Sediment s1_kivu2a2 | ecosystem: Environmental > Aquatic > Freshwater > Lake > Sediment | place: Rwanda: Western Province, Lake...
ACCCGGAATTAATGTGCTTTATTCGTTTAGTATTTTAATACCAATGATCTTGATCTTTTCCTCTGTCATTTAGCTCAAAATCGAAGTTTTTGAAAAAAAGACTTGACAATTATTTTCTATCAGTTTATTCTGAAATATCAGAAAATAATAAAAAAACTGAAATTTTTGATACAAGGAAATGAAAATGGTCAATAAAGGCGAAAAAGAAATTTGCTTAGGTCCAAAGGATAAAGAAATCGGCTGCTGCAGGATTGAATCAGTAATAAGCATAGATGACAGGGGCCAGATGGTGCTTCCTAAAGAAATAAGGGAAAAGGCGGGAATTGGAGCTGGAGATAAATTGGCAGTGGTCATTATGGAAAAAGACCAGGGGATCTGTTGTATTTCCTTGATTAAAGCTAAGGAGCTTGAGCAGATGGTGAAGGGTCTGCTCGGTCCTGTAATGAAAGAGATAATCGCAAGGTGATATCGTTAAATAGATTTGGAGGGAGATTCAGATGAAAGACGAAAAAATAACTAAGTCTGTAAGAGAACGTTATGCCAGAATTGCCAAAAGGAAAGGCTCCTGTTGCGGAGGCAAAGGCTCGGCAAAGCATATCAGCAAGAATATTGGGTATACAGAAGATGACCTTAAGGCGGTTCCAGAAGGAGCAAATTTGGGTTTGGGGTGCGGCAACCCTGTCGCTCTCGCTTCCTTAAAAGAAGGGGAAACCGTGCTTGACCTCGGTTCAGGCGCTGGGTTTGACTGCTTCCTTGCTGGTCAAAGAGTTGGCAAGAAAGGAAGAGTTATCGGAGTGGATATGACGCCCGAGATGGTTGAAAAGGCAAGGCAGAACGCCGCGAAGGCGGATTACAAAAATGTGGAGTTCAGGCTCGGAGAGATCGGAAATCTGCCGGTTGCTGATAATTCTGTTGATGCCATCATATCAAATTGCGTTATCAATCTTTCGCAGGATAAAAAAAGAGTTTTCAAGGAAGCGTTTAGGGTGTTGAAACCAGGCGGCAGGCTGATGGTATCGGATATAGTCTTATTGAAGAAACTTCCAGATTTTTTAAAAAATTCTATTGAAGCCTATGTGGGCTGCCTTGCTGGAGCAATGATGCAGGACGACTATTTGGAAACAATAGAATCATCGGGCTTTGAAGATGTCAGGATCGTTGATAAGACATATTTTCCTGTCGAATACATGGTTAACGATCCAACCGCAAAGGCCATCGCTGAGAGCTTTAAAATATCACCCAAAAAAGCAAAAGAGGCGGTAAAAGAGCTTTCAACTTCGGTCCTGAGCGTAAAAATTCACGGAGTCAAGCCAAACGAGAAAATTTAAGATATCCCTATTTTTGCTGCATTTCGCCATCTTTTTATCACGAACTTGGGGATAAAAGAGTAAGTTTTTGGCAGTTTATTCTAACGAAAGATAAATTTCTTTTCTGTGGCCAATTCTTATGATGATGATAAGAAGGTTTATCTCTTGAAACTTCCTCATCTAAAGTGACGTTATGTCTCACTTGCATTAGTCAATCCTCCTAAAAATATACACAAATTACACACATAAAATCTGCTTTGTCAAGGCGAATAGGGCCGGATGAATGGGTCGAAAGCCCGGAGGTGACATAAAGAGGTCAAAATCCACCAAGACTTCTCTCTCGGGCAAGAAAGAATCATGAAAAATATTCTGCTCAGGCCTCAGCCGCGATCAAAAGTTCGCGAGAAGCCATCCACGCCGGGCGCGCTTTCGCTGCCGTAAAGGTCAATTTGAGGTGGTTGATGATGCGATCGACCGCCTGGTAGTCGGTGATGAAAGCGATGAGCTTCATCGTGCCGCCGCATTGAGGGCATCGGAGCGGGGCGACTAAGGCTCAAATACGATTTTGATGAATCTCGAGCCGAAAAACTTGTCGGTGTCCTTGGTAAACACTTCAAAGCCGTCGATCAAACCATCCCTATCCCGTTTGAACCGTATGAATCCATGATCGAATCCAAAAACATCCTTCTCGAGCGGCACCAGCGTGACGCTCGGTTCCCCCAGAAAGTTGTCGAGCCTGAGATCATTCTGACTGATGTCAAGGTGAAAGGTCTCTTGTAGTTCCAGCACGGTGTAATATCCGCTGAACTCGGAGAGATCGACACGGCCGCGATCGTATCTTTCCGCCTCGTTGAACACGCGACCGTTCCGCGACGCCGAAAGCCGGCTGACCGCACCTTTCTCATTACGTGCAAACGTGCATCTGAAGGAAGTGTTGTGGCTCAGGTAGAACAAATCAGCACTGATCGGTATTAATTCCATCACCCATTGGAGTCCGGCGGGTTTGGCAAAATCTAGATAAAAAAGGCTCGCCCCGTCCTTAATCACTCCCACGTAATTTCCACTCTTGTTCCGATAGAAACCGAGGATCCTCTTGATATCCGGCGCCGATATGTTCGCCGCTGGCGGGGGCGTCCGAGTCAAGGGCGCCTCAGGCCCGACGGCGATTCCCAGGTATCGACGCGTGAAGATATCGCCGATATCGTCCGCGATTCTGGCGACATCGTCGAGGTTGACATTGCTGAGGACGATCACGCAATTGTCGTTTTCGGTTTGCCGTTCGAGGCAGGATACATAGCCGCTGGAACTGCCGTTGAGCATGCTTACGGCCAGCGTTTTCTTGCCGTCCTCATAAGGTATCCTGTAGTGCGGACCCGCCATGGTCATAGGGCTGTCGGCCAGGACCGGCTGGAACAGGATTTTCTTGGAAGCGGCTGTGAGGATTTTGTCGCCCTTCAGGCTTAATATTCTTTGCCAGAGATAGAGGTCATAAGCTGTGCTGACGATGTCGCCCGCGGCCAAGGCCGTCGATTTGTCTTCGCTGTAAGCTTTGACCAAGCCGGAAAGCCCTCGGATATAGCCCGTTGCCAGGTTTGTGTCGGTCGTCCGGTTGTTTTCAACAAAGGTGTCTTTCATCCCCAGAGGCTCGAGGATGTCCTCCCGGAGAAGCTCGGCATATGTTTTCTTCGCGACCTGCTCCAAGATGACGCCGACGATGTAATAGCCCGGGCTGCTGTAGGTGAAGCGTGTCCCCGGCTGGTTCTGGAGCGAGGCGTCCCAAAAGAGGCGAATGAGTTCCCTCGGCGTATGAAAGTAGTGATCGTCCTTGGCAAAATAATCCGGAATAACATCATGGTGATGGGGAATTCCGGACGTGTTGGAGAGCAATTGCCTGATTGTGATCTTTCGGCCGGTTTTCTCCGGATAGTAAGGCAGATAGTCGCTGATGGTTTTGTTAAGGTCGAGCTTCCCCTTTTCGACCAGCTTGAGGGCGAGCATCGAAGTAAAGGCCTTGGTGATCGAACCTATTTGGAAGCGTGTCTCCGGCCCGTTGGGGATGCCGAATTCGCGATTGGCCAGACCGCAGCCTTTGTGGAACAGGATGCGATCGCCGTCGGCCACCAGAATGACCCCGCTGAATTCTTCGCACCGCGGGAAGCTATTTATGTAGTTATCGATCAGAACCCCGAGGGACGGTTGGGGCTTGTCATCTCCCTGGGTGGTTCCGGCCGTGCCCTTGTCATGCACGGGAAATAAGATGAGGCTTAGGGCGAGAAATACAGTCATCGGTACAACCTTCATATTTGACCTCCACAAGTATTCCAGAGATAGCCTTCAGTGTTACTAAAATGATCTTTCAGGAAATTGTTGCATAGAAGGAGTTTGGTTTTCAAGGATGGCGGTACGGTGAGACATTTTGCCGTCATTTTCTCTTCATCCCATCATGAAAGATAATAGGTTGGTCGATCACAATGACAATGTAACAAGATTTATCGCGCTGACATTAAATATGAAGCTCGATGATGTCTTCGTCTTCGAGGATGTGGTTGCGGTTGACCATTTGGCCCTGGTATTTGGTTTTGCTCCAGATGCGGGCATACTTCAGCTTCCGGGCAAAATCCATATGAACGGCCTTGGCCATATCCAAGATCATTGACCCCCGCTTCAGAGTGAATAGTCCCTTTCAGGGCAAAAGCTGGAGCAAGCGGTCATATCCTGCCACAAAAATTCCAGCTCCTTCTTGCTTGAGATAACCGGGGATGCCGATGACCTGAACGGCAGCTGTGACGCCCAACCGTTCTTTGAGATACATAATAGCTGGCGAGAGGGTTTGATCTTTCCATTTGCATTCTATGGCCAGGCATGGTCTGTTTCTTTCGATGATGACAAAATCCATTTCCCGGCCGTCTCTGGTCCGGACATACATCAATTTGTATTCGCCCTTTCCCCACTCATTCCAGGCAGAAACAGCGCGCTGGAGTTGAACGGCAATGAAATTTTCAAACCTCTTTCCCGGGTCCTCATGGATTCCCCAGTCCCAGAAATAAAATTTCTTCTCCTTCAAGACTGACCGTTTTAGCTTCCCTGCGAAAGGCATTACTGAGAAGACCATGTAAACCTTTTCCAGCGCTTCAAGCCAGTTCTTGACCGTGACAGGCGAACACTGGAGAATGTCCTTCATGCTGTTCAGGCTCAGCGGTGCTCCCACTCGCTCTGGCAGAAGAAGAACAAGAGTCTGTTGTTTCTGGATGCTCATGCTGCGGGTGAGATCTCTCAGTTCTTCTCCAGTGACCAGAGAGATGTGATTGTCTTTCCATCTAAGATAAAATTCTCGGGTGCCTACAGAGACAGGCTCGGGAAAGCCACTAATTTCATAAAGGAGGGTGGCAGCCTGGGTGAATGACTTGTCAGGCTCTTCAAAGAAAAGAGTGCCGAGCTTGGGATGCCAGGCCGATGCGAAATCTAACACTTTCCCAGTCAGGTCATTGGGATGGAGAGGATTCATGCGGAAGAGGAAATAGCGTCCGACGAGGCTGTCTCCTGAGCGGCGGAAAAAATCCAGCCGGGCGCTTCCCATGACAAGAAAGCGCAGGCTGTTCTTCCATTCGTCATAATAACCCTTGAGGATGTTCTTCCACTTTGGGTATTTGTGGATCTCATCGAGCACGATCCAAGGACGCTCCTCCAGGTGAAGCTTCTGTGAGGGGCTTATAGAAAAAGCAAGGTCTTCAATGAAAAAATGAGGATTTGCGGCGAACCTTCGTCTTAGAGCAAGGCTGTCCCAATTGTAGTAGTTTCTCGCCTGATTAAGCTGTTCGAGATGCTTTTGGCCCAGAGTAGTCTTGCCGACCTGTCTGGGTCCACAGATGAATGACATCCGGCCATGGAGGAAGTCCTGGTTCAGAGCCCACTGTCGGACAAGATGATCAATCACAACATGACTATTTTATATAATATTAAAAATCTGTCAAGACTAATTTTTAGTATCATATAAATCAGCCAGGTTATAATGGCGAGAATTTCTATTTAGACGAAGTTCTTTAAATTTTGTGGTGGCATCACTTTTCAGCACTTTTGGCTCTGGTTGAGTCTGCTGATGTCATAAAAGAGTGTGTGGCCAGATAATGTTTAAATGTGGAGCTCGATGATATCTTCGTCCTCGAGGATGTGGTCGCGGTTGACCATTTGGCCCTGGTATTTGGTTTTGCTCCAGATGCGGGCATACTTCAGCTTCCGGGCAAAATCCATATGAACAGCTTTGGCCATATCCAGGACCGATGACCCTCGCTTCAGGGTGAATGGAGCCTCGAATTCCGCTTTTTTCCCTGGGGCTTTGCTGTAAACTCGGATGATATGGAGGATGGAGAAGATGCGCTTTTTTAATTGCTCGAGATTGTCACCACGCTTGGCTGAGATGGCGAGAGGAGAAAACTTCGGCTCGAGAGCTTTTTTTAATAGCAAGAAATTTTCCTCTGCACTGCGAAGGTCTGACTTGTTAGCCACGATTAATACTCTTCTTAAAAAGAATGGGCTGTCAGCAAGGATGGATTGTTCCTCGGGAATGAGCTCGATTTTTTTCTCTCTGAGTCTGGCTAAAATGGCCTCCAAGATCCCGGCTGAATCCTGGCTGGCTAAATCCTCGGCGCAAATTTATTTCCGAAAGCATTAAGCAGTTTGCGATTGTACTCCTTTTCCTTCACCTCATCATGAAAAAGGCTATGATATTTTTCAGCAGCCAGGTTGCAAACCTTTCTTGTCTTTTTGTTTATATTGAACCAAGCGTGTCCATGGACCTGCTCTTTTTCGGACCCAACAACGGCCCAGTCCATAGCCTCTACAGCAAGCTGGCCAGCGCGGCGATGATGAAAGCGAGGATGATTATGGGAATCGCCGCTTTGGCGTGACCTTTATAGTGATGGGAGAAGTCCTTGTAGTCTTCCTTGACCGACCCGGGGATGATTACGAACTTCGGCGTGATCTTGCTGACAATGATCCAATCCAGAAGCACAAGGTCCCCCAAAGTGGCAAAGAAGAACATGACAAGCACGTTGAGCAAAGCCGCCAAGAACGGTATCTCCCCTCCGAGCTTGGACTTGAGGGCGAAGGTCGAGAAGGCAGGAAATCCCACAACGAAAACAAACCAAGGGAGGCCGACGATCGCCCCCAGCTTTTTCTCCTTCCTGGTCTGGGCCGGGACTTTTCTCTTCACGATGTCTGGATAGTCCATATAGCCCCAAACGCGAGGGCTGAAGCTAATCATGATAAGGAAAAGATATCCGGTCACGACAAGGCCGTAAAAGAGGCCATGGGTAATAATGTGGGCTGCGATCTTCAAACTCATCTTTTTACCATATCCCGGGCACCAGGCGGCGGCGCACAATTTTGGCGTAATCCCGGTAGCCGGACAGGTCCGCCCGCAGCGTCCGGTCCTCCAGGGCGGTGCGCGCGACGGTCACGATGATGGCCAGGATGGCGGGAATGGCTGCCCAGATTGAACTGAAGAAAACCGGCGAGGCAATCCAGCTCAAGACGTTGCCGGCGTAGCCCGGATGGCGCACGAAGCGGTAAGGCCCGCCGCTGACTACCGTGTGGCCGCGCTCGGACTGGATGCGCATCATGGAGGAAAAGAAGCGGTTGACAATCATCGCCCAGGTGCCGAGCATACTGCCCGCGAACATCAACAACAGGGCGATGAGCTGGATGCCGTCCGGCAGGTCGGGCGACCAACCGAAGCGCTCGTCCAGCCCGCAGACGATCCAGGCCATCACTGGGAGACAGATGGACATAAGCGGCATCAGGATGCGGTCCCACGGCTTGACGTTCTCTTTGCTTCCGGCTTCTGCCCGCTCCTGCGCCAGGTCCGGATTTTTGCGGATAAGAATCGCACGGCTGAAAACGAGGACAATAAAGGCCTGGATAACATACGCCCAGCCTTCCCACCAGTCCAGCTTCCCGGCGGCCAGGAAGAGTACGGCCACTAGAACGAGGCTCATGGCTAAAAAGCGCAGAATGACGATCAAGGTGATCCGTGGCGTTTTATTTAGGGCAAAGGAATTTCGTTTTTGGGCTATTCCAGCACAGTTCGCATTTTTGCTCGAATTTTCTCTTCCGGCCATCGCTGAAGAATGTAAATCATGAGAAGCGTAGGTGTCAAGCTGACCTGGCCTTTCCCATATTCTTTCGGTATTAAGACGAACTAAATATCGAGTCTCACATCCTTAATGAGAACTGTGACCAGATTGTGACCATCCCCGGTATACTTCCGTATACTTTCCCGTACTTTCCTATACCTAGAGATAGTTTGTAAATTGCTGGAAAAATTGACTATTGCTTTGTTTTCAGAAGGCTAGAAGAATAGGCCTCATTGGATCCGGAGACCGTCGCTCTATGCACTGAGCTACAGGGGCGCTATGGCGATAATATTACCCTATCGGGGAACGGGCGTAAATTGACTGAGCATCTGGAGGCTTGACCTTCTCGTCAGCCGATTTTTCGTTTTTTCTTCGCTGTCCTCAGATATGCCAAATCCTCAAGGTCCTTGGGGCGCCGGATGGCTTCTTTGTTTTTTATGAGCTGATCGAGGCCTATAAAATAAACTGAGCAGACTCGCTTTTTGATCTTGACCTCCACGCGAGATCTAGATGACCAAGCATCCCTAAATGGAACTCCAGTGATTAAACTCACAAGATCTATCCTATTTGGGGGAACACCAAATTGAATAATAACACCCGGGGACAGGAGTTCTTGCGCTGATTGCAGACCCGGGATGGAACCTCGCCAAAAGGTTTTGAGGGCTCGATAGAGATTCTGGACGTTTTTGGCAGTGGGCTCGAAAAAGATATCGATGTCTCCGGTCAAGCGGGCAAAACCGTGGTAGATCACGGCCTCGCCCCCAACGATGACGTACCTCACGTGGTTCGCGGACAGCAAACGGAGAAAATCCTGAATGTCCGATGAAAAATGGGAAGCCTTCATCTTCCTTTCAGGCAAAGTCGCACATCTTTCGCGTTCTTGCCAAAGACTCTGCGCCTAAGTTCCTTCGCGGCTTTTTGTCGCTGCTCGTGGCTCATACTGACCTGTTGCCTGATATCCCATCTTTGTGCTTCCTTGAAGCTATAAGACTTATGGACAATCCTTTTCATAAAAATCTCCTCGAGCACAGTCTGATAATAGCGATATTTTTTTATATTCTATCAGAATAAAGACCTGAGGGCAACTCACACAAACGGCCTTCGGCCACAATATAGTCATAAACCGAACAAATGCATTTTGTCATCATTATCCTTTATATATCTCTTATCATTCCCTTTTCCTGAATAAGGTTTGGAATTTAGGAAATATAGCTCCCACTCTCCTTTTGTATTTAGGATATTCCCCACCGAACATGTCTCCCAAATATCTTTCTTCCTCCACGATCAGGACTCTATAGCTGAGATACATAAAGAGGGGGATGGTCAATCCCAGCAAAGAATTTATGATCAAAACTATTCCGGGAACAATAAATACAATCCAGGAGTCGTAAATAGGATGCCTGAGATAAAAATATAAGAATCTCCTTTTTGGCTGTGCCGATGGATCGAGGCTCCTTATGACAATTTGCCCCTCCGGCCATCCTCAGAGAGTGTAAATTATGGCTGCTGGGGTGTCAAATTCAGTTGGGGAATGCTCATGGGATATAAGAGTTTCCTTTTCGGCTGTGAAGGCCAAGTGAGCCTTTTTGTGTCGATTTACCCCTCTAACCATCGTGGGCAAATATAAATCCGAAAGAAAAAATGTCAATGGCACGCCCTGGATTTGATCGAAAACCAGGTGCTCTGCCTTTTCGCCTCTCGTCCGCTTCATCTGCTTGTCTAACCTTGATATCCACTGTCAGCAGCGAATACAATTTTTTCGTGCACGGGAGCAGAGTTTTGCGGCTCAGGGGAAAATATGGCGAATGTGCAAAAAAGGCAGGTTCCTATCTACGATTACATCATTATTTTATCTATCCTTAAGGAGGCAATATGCGGATTATCCATCGCCTCAAAGCGTCTCAATAATCATTTCCTGTAATTACTACTTTATTATAAATCCTGCAGGAACTTGAAATTTTTCAGGGGGAACCTGTGCGTTCTCTTCGACCTTGATAGCTCGTTGGATATTTTGGACACCTCCCGTCTGCAAATCCATGTACAATAAAATCTTATTCCAACCCCCGTAGCGGGTGATATTTCCTTTTCCGTCATTGGCCTCAAACATTTCGCAATTTTTACCGGCTACAGTCATGGGGGGTAGTTTTTTATACTTGCCGGCCTGGCGCTCCTCCTCCGTTCCAAACTCCGTCCACTCCACTCGCAGCTCGGTTCCACGGTAAGCCGAACCCTGCTTGTATGCCGTTTTTTCGTCGTGTCTGACGCGATATAGGTCTTTTCCATTGCTGAAATAACTTTCTTCTAATCGATCCCCGGAATAGGTCTCTTTGCACTCCTTCATTCCGTAATCATCGAAATAAACTATGGTTTTTTCCTTTATCTCCATATCTCCCATCTTCATGATTGACTCGTAGGTTACGATACCGGATTTTATGTCGTATTTTTTAGTGGGTGTCTGGGCTGTGGCATAGACCATAAATACAATCGCTGCCGACAATAACAAAAATAAATTTCTTTTCATTTTTTCCTCCTTTGCAGGGTATATTCGCCCAATTAAGAAATTAAATCTATAATTCCTCTGCTTCGTAAATATAACCCATAACATTTACGAAGCCAGATTTCATAAGAAATACCTTTTTTGCTGCGCTGGATGAATAGGCGTTCATATGCAGAACTTACCTCACTCCATTGTTAAGGATGATAAAGGAGAATGTGCTGGGATGGCAAGAAGGATAAGAGTTTGCTTTTTGGTTGAAGAGGCCGGGCGAGCCTCTTTGTGGCGATTTGCAGCTCTAGCCATCGAAACGAAGCATAGACCAAAAGGGAAATCACTGTCAATGCCGGCTTGGGAGGTCAGGGATATGCGCTCGAGGCCGTCCTGAAGCCCTAAAGCCCCTGAAATCAGACAGACCTCTCCTTTCGTGAAAGGAGAGAATCACGAAGAATATTCAGTGGAGGCCTCAGCAGCCATCAGAACTTCTTGGTAGGCGATATGCGGTGGGGGCGGTCTCTCTGCGACAAAGGTCAGCTTGAGGTGGTCGATGATTTTATCCACAACCTTATGGTCGGTGAGAAAGGCGATCACCTTCATTGTTCCAGCGCATCGAGGACAGACCATGGGATCGACCTCATAGACCTTACGCATCATCTCGGCCCAGCCCTTGGCGGGGATTGGGCGGAGTTCCTCCTCCATCATCCGGAGAGGGAAGGCCTCCAGGCTTGCCTTGCGGAGCTTGCCTCGATGAGCGTTAGCGTAGAGGCCGGAGTAACGAATTGTGACCTGGCCCCTGTCAGGAATAAGCATCCTGGGGATGGTGAAGACGACCTGGCGGTGAGGGACGTCGAGGAGAAGCTCTTCCCCCATCCATTCACCCCATTCCTCCAGCCTCCTGGCATGGCAAGAGGGACAGAAACCGCGGGTGCGGCAGGAAAACATCAGGAGTCGTTCCTCGCCACAGTCTGGACAGCGGATGCGGGCAAACCCGCAGCGGGGGTTGCCGCAATCGAGGTAGCGCTCGACCACCTCCTTGACGATCGGGCGGAAGAAACCATACTCCTTCTCGAACCGGCTCTCGTATTCCGCCAGGAAGCGGTCGAAGTAATGGAACAACACCCGATAGAGGACAGTCCGCTCGGGATGTCGAGGACGGTAAACTCCTGCCACAGCAGGAGCTTTTCATCAAGAAACGGGCCAGCGCGCTCAACGCCAGGTCTTTGCCCTCCTGCGCCTGGAAGATGCTGCAGGAGACCAAGCCTTTTTGCTCCGGAGAGTAAACAGGAGATGACCAACGTAAGGAGGAGAAGACAACAAGCGTTGTCTCGGAACAGGACGACTCTGATAGTAGGAGATATCATCAAATCGCCATCCAAAGGATTATGCAATATCTCCATATTCCCAATTTTAAGGTTGGATTGAATCAGAAAAGCAGGAGCCAGGAAAAAATCATTTTTAAGATCATCGACTAAAGAACGCGGTAAGGCAGCTATCTCAGTTAAGCGCTGACATTAAATTTGGAGCTCGATGATGTCTTCGTCCTCGAGGATGTGGTCGCGGTTGACCATCTGACCCTGGTACTTGGTTTTGCTCCAGATTCGGGCATACTTCAGCTTCCGGGCAAAATCCATATGAACAACCTTAGCCATATCCAGGACCGATGACCCTCGCTTCAAAGTGAATGGTTCCTCAAATTCCGCCTTTTTCCCAGGGCTTTACTATAAACACGGATGATATGGAGGATGGAGAAGA
>Ga0172362_10004851_pt1 | contig 11683 bp, 18 predicted proteins | sample LakKivs1_kivu2a2_FD_114534 | JGI IMG/M metagenome (GOLD analysis project Ga0172362, IMG submission 114534) | Sediment microbial communities from Lake Kivu, Rwanda - Sediment s1_kivu2a2 | ecosystem: Environmental > Aquatic > Freshwater > Lake > Sediment | place: Rwanda: Western Province, Lake...
TGTATTGTCCTTCAGACTCCAGCGTGCGTTTTAGTTGAGCCACAGACAGACACGTCGGTTTTATTATCCGAACTTTACTTCGTCTATGTTGTGTGAATCCATTTGACCTCTCGGAGAGGAGATTTTTTTTCGGATTCTTTTCGGGGAGTTCGAGCATTCCAGAAAGAGGAGGGTACCCTCTCTGTTGTGTGGGAGGGGGTAACTTTTTCTGCTGCCACCTCGTAGAAAGTAGTGTGGAATGATTTATGAATACCAGTGTTTGATTTTTCAATGAAACTGAAAGTTTTTCAAAAAATTCTTCATTCTCAAACAACTGAACTGAGAAGGAGGCTTCAATGAAAAGGAAAGGAATGATCCTGTGTTGTCTTGTGCTTCTCTTTTCTTTTAGCCGAAAAGCAGGAAGCAACAACGACTATGAGAAAGTGGAACAAACATTCCAGGTTACCTCCGACAAGCCTTTGGAAGTGATGCTGGATGTAGATGCAGGAGAAGTACTCGTCACCCGAAGTATAGAAGCCAGAAGCGGAATCGTTTCCATGCAGTACACCCAAGATCGGTTTCGAGAGCGAATTGACTTTAATGAAACCAAAAACAGGTTGATCGTCCGACTGGATAAGAGAGACTGGCACAAAAGAGTGAAGAAGAACCGGCATGGAGAAGACAAAAACCGGGCGAGGGTGGAAGCGAAACTTCCCTACGATGTGACCATTTTTTTTGATTCCAGAGTCAAAGCAGGGGAAGTCACGATGGAAATGGGGGGTTTGCGATTGAAGGAGTTTTCTCTCACCAATTGGGCAGGGGATGTGGAAGTCCGATTTGATGAACCCAATTCCATTGTGATGGATTTTTTGGATATCCATGTCAAGATTGGTGAAGCACGGTTTGTTAAGCTGGGAAATGCTCGGTTTGAAGAAGCGGATATTAATGGTGGTATCGGCGAAATGGATGTGGATTTCACAGGAAATCTGCTTGGTGGCAGCAACGCCAAAGTGGATTTGGATATCGGAGAAGCCTCTGTTCTGCTTCCGCGAAACATAGGAATCCGGATGCATATTGCGGGCGGATGGAGTTTTCTTTCTGAAAAAAATGTGGATGATTATTTTTATCGAAGAGGTGGCTCGTATTATTCTGAAAATTACGATGAATTCCAGAAGAAATTCAGTATTTGTATCACTCCAGGGTTGGGTGAACTGAACGTTCGGTCTGAATAAGTTTGTTCGGCATAACGTCCAATAAACGGGAGTGTTCGCATTTACGAGGAGTAACATATGGAACATCGAAAAAATCAATTCATGTGGGGGATTTTCCTTATCCTCATCGGTGTGGTGTTCCTTCTGGGGAATATCAGCCGGTTGGGGATGGAGAGGCTTTGGCCTGTCTTTCCTCTCGCCGTGGGTGTGGCGTTCTGTCTCGGGTACTTTCACAATCGGGAAAAGTACGGTTTTTTGATGCCGGGAGCGATATTCGTGGTTGTGAGTCTTTTGTTTTTCTTTTGCAATTTTTTCGGCTGGTGGCACATGGAGACGCTGTGGCCCATTTTTATCTTAGCCCCGGGTATCGGATTCTTTGCCATGTACTCTGGAGGAATTCGGGATCAGGGACTTCTCATATCTGGAGGTATTTTTTCAGGTATGGCAATTATTTTTCTTTTTATAAGTTCGGGGTTGAGAGACTATTGGCCTGTCTTTCTTATTGTCATCGGTTTTCTGCTCATGGTACTGTCCGCACACAGGGGTACAAAAAAAGAACAGGTGCAGTAAAAAAACCGATTTTTAAATGCGAAATGCTTCGTATTCGAAAGATTCTCAATGGCTCAGTCCCAGCCTTCGTATGGAGTTTTCATCCTCTACCATGTCATGTCACTTTGATAGTGTCATCCTACAATCCCCTGTTCTTTTTTTCTTCGCAAGGGTTCCTGCCCTTGTGGGGTTGCAATCGTTTTTGCAGAACCTCTGCGGGAAGAAAAGAGGGAGCTCCATTTTCCCTTACTTTGAAAAGAAACAGATATTGTTTGAATGGTGAACCATCCGATTTTTCAAAAACCAAACCTCCCACAAGGGGGGTACCCTGTTGGTTCCGTGTTCCTAGTTACCTCTATTTTCTTCTTGATTTACAAAGGAGAATTTTTTAAATTGTCGCTTCGATGGTGGGTATAGCTCAGTTGGCGAGAGCGCCAGGTTGTGGCCCTGGAGGGCGCGGGTTCGAGCCCCGCTACTCACCCCAGTTCGTTCTCAGAAAAAAGTATTAAACGTCCCCATCGTCTAGTGGTCTAGGACTCAAGATTTTCGATCTTGCAACAGGGGTTCGAGTCCCCTTGGGGACGCATGACGAGAAAAGGCAGGTAAAGTAATTTGCTTGCCTTTTTTTTATTTCTTGACAACATCCGTAGATTTTAATAACTTTTAACAAAATTTTTTTCCCTGAAAGCGGAGGGGGTATTGACTCCCCGAATGTGCGTGTCAAAGCATGGGCTGCCGTGGTGTGAGCAGGCTACGACAGTAGAAATTCATGAGAATTTAAAATAACGACAAGAGCGAGAGAAATACTTTCTAAGTGCCAATATAATTCTGAACTCCACTGTGAGAGGTGAAGAAAAATGGATAAAAGAATAAAACAATTGGTAAATCAAATAAAAGAAAACCTAATAAAGTTGTACGGAAAAAAGATCAAGCAGATTATACTATACGGCTCTCATGTAAGAGGTGAAGTCACGAGGGATTCAGATATTGACGTACTGGTGGTTGTTGATGATTCACTCGATCCTTTTGAAGTTAGACAAAGTTTGAGTGACACTCTGTTTGACATACTTCTTGAAGAAAGAGAACTTGTTTCAGTTGTAGCTGTTCCCGAACATTACTTTGAGAATTACGATTTTCCATTTATATTGAATGTGAAAAGAGAAGGCATTTTAGCATGAAAGAAGAAATAAGCGAATTTATAAAAAAAGCGGAGAAATTTTTAGACACAGCTGAACATGCCTTAAATACCGAGGATTATGATTCCTGTGTTTCAAGGTGTTATTATGCAATGTTCTTCGTGGCAGAGGCAGTGACTCTTACTGAGGGTTTAAGTGCATCCTCCCATAAAGGTGTAATAAGTCTATTTGGAGAGCATTTTGTAAAAACAGGAATTTTTGAAAGGGAATTAGGCAAAGCGCTTAATGACGCCTATGATAAAAGATTAATTGGAGATTATGGGGTAGGTTTTACAGTTACAAGGGAGGAAGCAAAAGATTTGTTGGAAACAGCCCAAAATTTTATTCAGGAAATAAAAAGTTATCTTAAAAAATGGTTAGATACAGAGGGAAAAACATAAGTGGAGTTGAGAACCCTTTCCAGAAGAACCTCATTTTTTAATCTCAAGGGTCGGAGCCGAATCATGGAGAGAAGTAAAGATTGGATAGAAGAAACAGAGGGCGATTTAGAGCATGCCCGAAGCGATATGGAGCGAAGATCACCCAGTACTGTAAGAATATTCTATCCAAAACTCAGTAAAGAGAAGGTTATTCTGAGAATCCAAAAGGCTCTGGTAGCCCTTCAGGGAAAACTGCCCCTCAAGCTGGTCGTCCTTTTCGGCTCCCATGCCAAAGGCAATTACACGGTAGCCAGTGATATAGACCTGCTCATCGTCTACGAAGGAGTAGATAGGATGATAAAGGACGGGGTTGTGCTTTCCCCTTTTAGCAGAAGGGGATAAAAATAAAAGGGCCCTTCAGGAGAGGAGGTTGTAATGGGACTGATAGTTTTAGAGGTTGAGGTAGGAAGTCCTACCAACCCTAAGGTCATGGAAATCCATGCCCATGATTCTCGCTGGCCTACGACTCACAGCTAAAAACCGCCCCAAATGGGACAAAAGGAGGAGCGATGAAGAGGCATAACACCGCACTCTTATCCCAAAATTATGAGTGGTACATAAAAGCCGATACTCAAAGATACGCTGGGAAATGGATCGCCATTGTAGAGCAAAAGGTTGTGGCTTCAGGGGATGATGCGGAAAAGGTTTACAGAGAGGCAAAAACAAGGTATCCGGAGAAGAAGCCTTCAATAACTAAGGTTCCGAACAAGGAGATTCTGGTTCTGAGGGCAGAAATAGGATAGTCTTCAAATACAGAAAGGAAACAGGAAGAAAGGAAGCTGTGATATTTCGTCCAGTGGCAGATATTGAATTTAAGAGTGTGGCGGGAGAATGGATTGAGTGTCATCCATACATTGATTCAGGTGCAGATGTGACATTACTTCCACTTTCATTAGGACGGCTATTTGATCTTCCCCCAAAAAAGTAGACACAGAGTTAAGCCACTTTCGATTGTTTTGACACAAACTCCTCTGGGGAAAGATAACCCAAAGCCGAATGTCTTCTGGTTCTGTTGTAAAAGATTTCAATATACTCGAAAATATTTTGTGTAGCTTGTTCTCTTGTTTGGTAATGATGATAATTTACCCATTCTGTTTTCAGGGAATGGAAGAACGTTTCAACAATGGCATTATCGTAAGGATTCCCTTTTCTGCTCATGCTCTGAACAATACCGTTCATTTGAGCGAGTTCTTTGAAATCATCGGAAGCATACTGTGAACCCCGATCTGAATGAAAGATCAATCCAGGGTTTATCTGACGGCGGAACAGGGCGCGTCTTAAGGCATAAATGACCAACTGCCGATCCAAATACCTTGAGATTGCCCATCCGACAACACCTCGGCAGAAAACGTCCACAATAACGGCCAGATAAAGCCATCCCTCTCGGCTCCATACATAACTGATATCTGAGGCCCATATCTGGTCAGGAGCCTCTGCTTCAAACTTCTGTTCCAGCAAATTAGGAAAAACAGGCAGCTGGTGACGGGAAGTGGTCGTCGCCTTGAATTTCCGCTTTGTTCTGGACCGTATGCCATTTACATGCATCAGCCTGGCAATACGGTTCTCGCCCACACAGAGGCCCTCTGAACGTAATTCATGCGTAATCCTGGGACTCCCATAGATCCTGTGACTGATTTCATGAATCTCAACGATGCGCTTGAGCAATTCTTCGTTCTCCTTTTGTTGGTGACTTTTACTCTTTCTCTTCCATGCGTAGTAAGCGCTCCGCGACACTTCCAATACCTGGCACATCTTTTTCACCCTGAACTCGGAGCGGTGAAGGTCGACAAACTCGTATCTCAGTCCGGGTGCTTTACAAAGAAGGCCACTGCTTTTTTTAAGATGTCCCTTTCTTCCTTGACATCGGCCAATTCTCTCTTCAAACGCCGCATCTCCTCATCATCCGGCCTTAAATACCCTTTTCCTGGAAAACTGTAGTCCCGATCTTTTAGATACTCACGCTTCCACCGATGCAGCATGTTCATGCTGATGCCCAGTTCCCTTGCTACCAGATTCGTTGATCGCCCTCCGTCCACCACCAGTTTAACCGCTCTCTCTTTGAATTCCCGGTCGAATTTCCTTCTTCCAATAGCTCCGTTCATGACACGCCTCCATTTGTATTATCCGTAATATAGTGACTTTTCGGCGTGTCTACAAATTCGGGGGAGGATTAATGTCGAATGTAGAAAGAACGAGTTAATATCATATCTTAAAGCCCACAACATCGGTTGAAATTAGGCAGAGGAGATAATTTGAAATGAAAAAGAAAGTATCTTTAGTCTCGCAAAGGCTCTGCCTCTGCATAAATCCTGAGACGTATGACCACCAGAGATCATAAATTATTTGAACAGTTTGGTGGAAATAAGTTGGCAGGTCACTTTCATGCGGGGGGTATTTTCTCCCTAAGAATGGACAAGAAATGAGGTTCGCAACTTTAGAGTAATGTATTCGAGGTAAAATATGCAAGCAAAACTAAAAAAGGCAAAGTATTTCACCCTCTCCAAATATGTTGACCAAGCTTTGAAGAAGGCTGAATACGAGAGAGATGAAAATGGTGTAGTGATAGTAAAAGTACCCGGAGCTTCAGGCTTTTTTGCTCAAGGAGATACTTTTGAGGAAGCAAGAGCCAACTTGCAAGACGTAATTGAAGGCAATGTTATATTGGCCTTACAATTGGGGTTAGAAATACCTCGAATTGAGGGGGCAGAGATCAAAGAGATTGATTATGCCGAAACTGAAGCCACTCAAGGCTGAAGAAGTTATAAGAAAGTTGAGGAAGCTCGGATTTTTAGGTCCTTTCCCTGGAGGAAAACACGTGCGAATGGTACACCCAGAGAAAGGGATAATTACACCGGTTCCAGTTCATAAAGGCAAAGATGTGAGTGTGGGGCTGATAAGAGAAATTATCAATGAGGTTGGCATAAGCAGGGAAGAGTGGATAAAACTTTAACACGTACAAATGAGAAAATAGGAATAATACTGCACGCTTAAATTTTTCTTCCCGCAAAGGCTCTGCCTCTGCATAAATCCTGAGACCTATGACCACCAAAGATCATAAATCATTTGGGCAGTGTGGTAGAAAGGAGTTGGCAGGCCATTTCTATGCGGTGGGTATTTCTTCCTTCGGATGGACAAAAAGAGGAGGTTTACAATTTTAAAGCTGAATACAAGAAAGATGAGAGAGAGATTCAACTTAGAGGAGTAATATTTTATGGAAGTAGCAAGGGTTAAATCCAATATGCAGATTGAGTTTTCTCAAAAGATAAGAGAATGGCTGAAATCTGAAAGAGAACTGGCCGTCTTTGTTGAAGGCGACACTTTAGTCTTAAAAAAAATAAAAATCCCAAAACTCTCCTCTATAGCTGGTCGGACGACCGCGGAAGAAATGCCCCTCTCGGTAATTGTAGAGGAGGTTCATCGCTACAGAAGGGAAAAGAGAGAACGAAAAGGGTAATAATGTCCGAAATAAGCAGACTTAAGGTCGTGTTTGACACTGACGTATTTATCTCGGCCCTTCTCTGGAAAGGAACTCCGCACAATTTACTGATATTCGCTGAAAAGGGCAGCATCCATCTTTATGCTACTTTTGAAATGTTGGGAGAACTTGAGGAAGTGTTGAACCGAGAAAAATTCAGGAAAAGAATAACTGAACTCAGAACCTCTGTAAATGAATTAATGATGGGAGTAATAAGCCTTGTAGAGATTGTGATACCAAAGAAGAAAGTAAAATGTAAAATTGAAAACAACAGAACTCCCTAAGGATGAGGACGATACGATTTTTCTCCAATGTGCGATTGCAGCGGATGTCCACTATCTCGTTTCAGGAGACGAGCATCTTCTCGATCTGAAACGAATACGAGGGATTCCTATCCTACTGCCAAGTGAGTTTTTTCGGAAAATCAGCACAAGAACCGAATTGTAGATCCACATTAGCGGAAAGGGATTGATGAGCTACCCTATTTGCGGGTATTTTCTTCCTTGTGTGGTTCAATACATTAGCTGGGTTTAATAAGCTGGGCTTTTATTGAGAAAACATCATGAAGATACACTATAACAGGAAAAGAATATTTGGTTTATTGAAAGCTCCGAAGAATCCATAGAATATGCCGAGGAGGTAGGTTCCATAATTGCCCATTTCACAACACAAGGAAAGCCCATGCTTTTGGAGATGCTTAACGATAGTGAATTTCTCTCTGAAGTGATAAAGGCTCCATGCCGGCAAAAGAAGAAAGAGCAGTGGATTTGGCCGATTTCGTTGTTAACTGTCGCATGGCGGGCAGCATCTATGCCCTCATTGCCGTAGAGTTCAGGAGTTTCGGAGTTTTAGAGTAGAGGATGGTGCAGCAACTCATAATTAATGGGATCATCGCAGGAAGTATTTATGCTTTGGTGGCAATTGGCTTTACTGTTATCTATCGGACGGTGAAGTTTTTTCATTTTGCCCACGGTGTGGTGTATACAGCAGGTGCGTATTTTATTTATACTCTAATTATTTCCTTACACCTTGATTTTATACTCTCTTTTTTTTTATCAATAATCTTAGCTGCTATCCTTGGCATTGCTATTGATAGATTCGTCTATTATCCCCTTCGAAAGCAGAATGCCTCCAACTTGATTTTTCTTTTAGCATCGTTTGGTGTTTTTATCTTCATTCAAAACCTTATTCAGCTCATCTATGGTGCACAAATATTAACCATAAGAACCGGCCCCATCAAAGAGGGTCATCATTTTCTTGGCGCAGTGATTACAGATATTCAGATCACGATTTTAGTTGTTTCTATCATTCTTATGATATTGCTCTGGTCTTTTATCAAGAGGACCAAATTGGGGGGAGCCATGCGTGCTGTGGCGGATGATCCGGTTGCAGCGAGTGTGGTTGGCATTAATCCTGAAAAAATCATCATGGCATCCTTTGCGATTGGGTCTGCGTTAGCAGGGGCTGCAGGGATACTCATTTCTTTTGAAACCAATATGGAGACTACGATGGGATTTAATGCCATTCTAAAAGGAATCATTGCGTCAATCATCGGAGGCATCGGGAGTATTCCGGGAGCTGTACTCGGAGGATTCTTTCTTGGGTTGGCTGAAAATTTAGGAATCTGGAAAATTTCTGCAGGTTGGAAGGATGCAATTGCATTCGGAATTTTGATTGTTTTTCTTCTCGTTCGGCCTTGGGGTATTTTAGGAAGGCGAACGCAGAAAGAGAGTATATGAGTTAAAGAGTAAAGGAGTTGAAGAGTTAAGATATGGGCAAGATTGAAAGATTTGAGGATATTGTTGCATGGCGAAAGGCGAGAAGGTTGGTTCAAGAAATCTATAGAATCTGTAATATTCAAAATTATAACAAGGATTATGGATTAATCGATCAAACAAGAAGAGCTGCTATTTCAATCATGGCGAATGTAGCTGAAGGATTTGCAAGGCGGACGAAAAAAGAATTTATTAACTTTCTGGGTATAGCTCATGCATCTGCTGCTGAGCTTCAATCTCATTTGTATGTTGCACTTGATCAAGGATATATTTCCAATGATGAGTTCAAATTTATTTATACTATGGTTGATGAGGTCTCTAGAATAATACAAGGATTTATTAAGTATCTCAAAAATGATAAAGGAATTTAAATGTATATGAACTCTCAAATTCCTAAACTCTTCAACTTTGGTTTCGATTGATGGAATACTTTTTACATATACTAGTCATTGTCGGAATATACATTATTCTAACACTCAGCCTGAACGTGATCGTGGGATACACGGGTTTGAGTGCTCTGGGTCATGCGGCGTTTTACTGTATCGGAGCGTATACGTCAAGTCTATTGGCGTTGAGACTGGGTGTTTCTCCGTGGATCGGGCTTTTTATCGGAGCTTGCTTTGCTTCAGTATCCGGTGTTATCATCGGTTATCCATCTGTTCGCTTGAAAGGAGATTATCTCGCATTGGCCACATTTGGTTTGGGTGTGATTGTCTATTCTGTTTCAAAGAACTGGATTTCACTGACACGAGGCCCGATGGGACTGCCAGGAATCCCTGGCTTTTCATTGTTCGGTTTTCAATTGTCTCGGATTTGGGTTTATTTATTGCTGGTTCTCCTTTTCACTTTGTTGACTCTTTTTGTAATCAATCGCATCGTTGATTCCCCTTTTGGGCGGATACTCCGTTCGATCAGGGAAGATGAGCTGGCTTCACAGGCCATGGGGAAGAACACACACAAATATAAATTGATCGTTTTTATCATCGGTGCCTTCTTCGCTGGAATAGCGGGCAGCCTGTACGCCCATTACATTACGTTTATCGATCCCTCCAGTTTTACGGTTATGGAATCCATTACCGTGCTTCTCATGGTCATTTTCGGAGGGATGGGGAGTGTTAAAGGATCGGTCGTTGGTGCAGTCGTTCTGGTTACGCTTCCAGAATTGTTGCGTTTCATCGGCATGCCCTCATCCATTGAAGCACCGATGCGGCAGATGATTTACGGCTTGTTGTTGGTCATCTTGATGCTGAAACGACCGCAGGGACTTATGGGGGCTTATCGAATCAAATGAGCGGGCAATCAAACATCCTTGAGGTCAAGAATTTATCGAAGTTCTTTGATGGTCTTGTGGCCGTGGATAATCTCTCTTTCTCCATAAAGCCAGGAACGATCAACGCACTGATCGGGCCCAATGGAGCGGGTAAGACAACGGTTTTCAATATCATTTCTGGTTTCTGGGAAGCCAGTTTAGGCGATGTATATTATCAAAAAAGACGGATCACGAATTTACCGTCTTATCGAATCGCTCAGTTGGGTATATCACGAACATTCCAGAACATCCGCCTCTTCCCACAAATTTCCGCACTCGATAATCTTTTGCTGGCCACGAAATATGAAAGAGGTGAACGACTTATTTCAGCGCTCCTGAAATCTAAGGTGATGCAGAAAGAAGAGAATGAAAACAAAAAGAAAGCTCTGAGATATCTTGAATTGGTCGGACTTACCCAGAAACAGGATGCCCTTGCTCAGAATCTTTCGCACGGACAGCGTAAATTGCTCTCTTTAGCACAGGCATTGGCAAGGGAGTCGGAGCTGTTTCTCTTAGATGAACCTTTGGCAGGCGTTTTTCCTATTACGCGATTGCAGATCCTCGATGTCATCCAAAAGATAAAAGAAGAGGGTAAAACGATTTTATTCATCGAGCACGATATCAAAACAGTGGCCTCAATAGCTGAGAATATTATCGTGTTGAATTACGGTCAAAAGATTGCCGAAGGCCCTCCAGAAATCGTAACAAAAGATAAAAAAGTTATAGAAGCCTATCTTGGAACACGGAGAGCGCATGTTTCTTGAGGTGAAAAACATCACCGTTTATTATGGTTCTGTTCTGGCATTGGATGATGTCTCTTTCCATGTCAATGAAGGTGAAATCGTTGCACTCATAGGTCCAAACGGTGCAGGGAAATCCACGGCACTGCATGCTATCTGTGGGTTGGTCCAAACGAGATCGGGGCATGTCAAGTTTCAAGGGGAAGTAATCACTGGTCTTCAACCCTATCAGCTCGTTAAAAAAGGACTTTCTCTTGTTCCGGAAGGAAGGCATGTGTTTTCCTCGATGACAGTCCTTGAAAACTTAGAGATGGGAGCCTATACGATAAAAAAATCGGCTGCTGAACATGCGAAAATATCTGATAGCTTGGATAACGTGTTCCAACTTTTTCCTGTCTTGAAAGAAAGACAAAAACAGAAAGCCGGTACGCTGAGCAGTGGTGAACAGCAGATGTTGGCGATTGGTAGGGCACTGATGTTGAATCCTGAGTTACTCATGTTAGATGAACCTTCTTTGGGATTATCGCCAAATTATGTGGACATGGTCTTTGAAAAGTTAAAAGAAGTCAACAACGCAGGAACGACTATTCTTCTTGTGGAACAGAATGCTCAGATGGCACTCGAATACTCAAATAAGGTCTATTTGTTCAAAATCGGGGAGATTGAACTTTCAGGAATCAGTAAAGACTTAATTACCAATGATAAGGTTAAGAAATCAATTTTGGGTTCTTAAGTAATTTACTATTTTTACCATTTACAAAGATAGACGCACTGTCCCCTTGGGGACGCCCCATGTATCATTATGAGGGCGGGGAGTTGACAGGGCATCCAGGTCTTCCGCCCTTTTTTTGCCTTCTCTTCGAGGGCAATGTTCGACTTTTATAAGAAATACAAAGCGAAGTGTGTACGATTTCCATGATTCGACTTGTTTTTTAAAGAGGGATTTTGTAGTTTAAAACGTAGTAATGGTGTCTTAAAGAACAGTTCCTTTATTGATTTTCTCACGGTGGAGGTAGTAGGATGTACGGAA
>Ga0172362_10004852_pt1 | contig 11683 bp, 14 predicted proteins | sample LakKivs1_kivu2a2_FD_114534 | JGI IMG/M metagenome (GOLD analysis project Ga0172362, IMG submission 114534) | Sediment microbial communities from Lake Kivu, Rwanda - Sediment s1_kivu2a2 | ecosystem: Environmental > Aquatic > Freshwater > Lake > Sediment | place: Rwanda: Western Province, Lake...
ACTTGTGATTACCGATGCCAAGAAAAACCATTGGATAGGCTCTTCCGGGCAAAAGGATGATTCAATTGATGCTCTGAAGCTGGCACAATTAGCCCGGGGTGGTTATATCAAGGAGATTCATCACCCTGTTGGCCATCGTCGACGGATACCCAGTCGTCAAGAAAAATTAATTTCAGTGGGTGTAGGGGAGTATTTTTCTTGACTTTCGGTTTCAAAGACGTGCAACGCAAGTGCCAGAAGCTCCATCCCCTAAAGTGACCCGGCAGGCTACCTTCGTGATAGCGAAGATTTGAGGTAGCGCAAACCGAAATATAATTCTTAACCCTTTCTCAGCGGCCTGAACTTATAAAGCCTCTTTTCTTTCTCCACCAGAGTGAAGAGTCTAGACCCCTCCACGATACCCAGGAATTTAGCCTCTTTCATTTCGTGCTCATCTATGGCTAGAATCCCATCTGTTTTCAGAATCCTCGCTGCTTCCTTTAAGGTGATCTTATCTGCAAACTCATGGAAGGCGTCGTTTATAAAGATAAGGTCAACCGCTTTATCTGGTAGGTGTGTTGCATGACAATCTGCGTGCATGACAGTTACGTTTTTGTGGCCTCCTATTGCTACCCTAGCTGCCACAATGGCTGTATGTAAGGGATGAATATCTAATGCATATACTTTGCCTTTGGGCCCTACTATCCTTGCGGCGAGAAAGACGAAGCGACCAATACCACAGCCAAGGTCAACAATTACCTGCCCCTCTTTAACCCCCGCTTTCTTCAGCCTCTCCCTTCGTTTCCCAGGCGTCTCATATACGGTGAAAATCCACATCCAGAAAAAGAAAATGCAGAAAAGGTAATTCCAGATATTCGCCACCGGCTTACGACACGCGTATTTCAAAATCAGGTAGGGAATAATTGCCGCCACCACCAGTGCCACAACCCCGATCAGGACCCACTGCCTAGCTTCCATTGCAGTAACCTTACTATTACAGGTTTCTCATTGCCATTATAGCGAGACCGCAACAACATGGCAATCGCACATCATAAACGATAGAATCGGCGCACGCATTCCCTCGTATTGTGCAATCCCCCGATTAGGTGTTCTTTGTGGGGCTCGGGAGCTAGAGGAAAAGTGAAGTGGCTAGACTCGAAGCCACCGTTGCGCAAACCTAAGTTGGGATAGTCTTCACGAACCTGCAAAATGCCTTATCATGCTCCAGTAAGGAGAATAGATTGCTAGATTCAATGACTGGTAACAGCTTTTTCATCTTCCCTTCGCTTTCTTCCCACATGGACAATGTGCCTCCAGGCCTCAAGACCCGGTACAATTCTCTCAGGGTCCCCTGTTTGTCAGGGAACTCGTGAAACGCATCACAGATGAACGCTACATCTACACTCTCATTGGGAAGTCCGGTAACCTTGGCATCTGAAAGTATTAGTTTGATATTTTTCACTCTTCTCAATTTTGCCCTGAACCACAGGATGGCTACATGAATTGGCTCATTGTCCAGGGCGTATGCTACTCCTTTGCGGCCAACTATGCGCGCCGCCATTATTGGAGAGGTACCCATGCCAAAACCTTCCTCTAAGAATGTTTGCCCTTCTTTCAAGCCACTCCTGATGAGCCATTTTCTTCGCCACCTAGAATGCCTCGCCATTTCTATAAACGGCCAGAATAGGAGCAGAACCGATGAATAGCTCAAGTAAAGCCAGAGAGGAGCTATCGGCTTTCGCCATAAGAACTTGATGACGAACCAAGCTAGAGTGAGAAGCAACAAGTACGATATTATAATGACAATAACTAGTGTTGTGCTTCAATGGAAGTCGGACAGCTAGCTTCGGAGAAATTTGCGACAACTCCTCCCGGGGAAGATATAATAAAACCAAACCAGGAGGGGTAATGACATGGGTAGAAATCAAGGTAGACGTATGACTGCAGAAGAGAAGCTGGGGGTGGTGGAGGAGGCAAGGCAATCAGGAGCCACGATAAGTGAGGTATGCCGGCGTCATCAGATTCACCACACCCAGTTTTACCGCTGGGAGAGGCTTGCCAGGCAAGGAGCCTTAGAGGCGCTGCGCAATGGCGCCAGGAAGTCCAGGAACGGTAAGCGCGAGGAGTGGCTAGTGAGCGAGGTTAGTCGGCTACGCGCCGTGGTAACAGAGCTTATTGCGGAAAACCTGACTCTGAAAAGGGGGGTCTTGGTTTGAGGCCGCATCGACGCTATTCCGAGGAGGAGAAAAAGATCTTGTTAGCTACAGTGGCAAGGGCTCAAGAACAGAGTGCCCAACCCTTGAACTGGATTCTGGCTGAACTGGGACTAACCCGCTCCGTATACTATGACTGGCTGGAGAGAGAAAGGGAGGGTAGCCTGGCTGACCGTGTTGTTGTACCACGGTCTCCTCTGGTTGCGCTGCCTGATGAGATAGAAGCGGCTACGGCTTATGCCAAAGCTCATCCTAGGGAGGGATATCGCCGCCTGGCCTGGATGATGGTGGATGAAGACGTGGTCTATCTGACGCCTTCTACGGTCTACAGAATCCTGGACAGGTATGACCTGCTTTATCGTTGGAAGAGACCGGAGCCAGGCCAGGGCAGGCGAATTCCTGAGGCAACCTATCCTAACGAGGTATGGCATGTTGACCTTATGTACCTCTGGGTAAAAGGGCGCTGGTATTTCCTGGTGAGCATCCTTGACTCCTACAGCCGCTATATCGTCCACTGGGAGCTGGCTTTGTCTATGCGGGCTCAAGAGATAGCTGAGATAGTGGCCCTAGCCCTGGAGGAAGTGCCTGGGATGAGCCCCAGGATTGTCAGGGATAACGGCTCTCAGTTTGTCGCCAAAGAGTGGCAGGAGGTCATGCGCCACTTCGAGCTCGAGGAGATTCCTATCAGGGTGAGGCATCCTGAATCGAATGGTAGGATAGAGCGCTACCACCGTAGCGTGCGTGATGAAGCCTTTGCTGACGAAGAGGTAGACGGCTTCTACCAGGCTAGGGACCTTTTGGCAGAATGGGTAAGGTACTACAATAATGAGCGGCTTCATTCCGCTCTGAAATACTTGCGTCCGGCTGACTACTACCGGGGTAACCCAGAGGCATTGCTGGCAGAGCGAAAGAGAAAGCTAAGAGATGCCGCCGCTAGGCGAAGGGAGGTGAACAGATGGGGTAACTTGACAAAAATCGAGGGTGGGTTGTATCATTTTGGCACCATCGATTTGTCCGAAAACGACTGAAGCACTACAAGTTTCATAAAAATGCGCACTTTCTAGGGCGATGGCACCGAAGTTGGCTGCTGCCGTGGCATAAGAAATATCAGCATCAGTGAAGCGACGCGGCTTGGAAGTGTAGACGCGCATAACTCCGACTATCTCCTCTCTCAGCCTTACCGGAACACTCAGAATGGAAGCTATCCCCTCCTGCTTAACCTGCTTCCGATACTCAACTCTGTCATCTGTTGTCGCATCTAAGACAGTAACTGGCTCGCCCTCAAGACTTTCAGACATGCTCTTGTCGGCTGATACCGGGCCTTTTCTAACGAACCAATCGCTTAACCCGAAAGCCGCTGTGTGAAGGAGCACCTCTTTGTCTGGGGTAAGCAGCATTAATGAGCAACCTTTCGCGCTCATAGCCTCTGCCACGCCTTCAACGATAGAGTGAAGAATATCATCTGGGGAACGAGCTGAGTTCAATACTGATGCCAATTCGTACAGGTTCTGATAATATTTCTCTGACTTCGCCATAGCACACCTCCTTTGCTTTCGTTGCATCGGTGAGGGCTTTGTTAGCCATACCGTTTGTTAATTTCTATCCGCTATCTCTGGAAACCCACCTAGAATAAAATAGCTTCTACCGTTAATCAGTAGAAGCTATCAGCCCTCTAAGGGCGGTTCATGGCGATTCTAGCCTAGGCGAGCTTCATCGCCCTTTCTTTTTGTCTTTATTTTAACAAGATCAAGACGAGAGTTCAATGACTGGGGTTTGCCATGTTTTATCCTCGTAGAGACAGTCCCGAAGTTCTGACCGATTTGTGGCTAGCACTGCGACACGTTACCTGTTAGCAACGATTCTACCTCGTCCCCTAAGAACAAACAGCAGGGTGGCTCCCCCCATACACAATACTGCTCCATATCCAAAACCAGCCAAAGGCGAAATAGCAGTCCAAAGCAAACCTACAACGGAGCTTGAAGCAAAATCCCCAATCCCATTGACAGTTGCCAGTGTTCCGTATCCAGTCCCTCGCAAATTCTCCGGCAGCAAGTCAGCGGCTACCGTTCGTTCCATCGCATCCGTGATGGCAATGGCTACACCTGCCACTATGAAAAGTAACCCTAGGTAGAAGAGATTGCCGATGCTGAAGATAAAACCTACTGAACTCAGTCCGGTAAGAAGGTACCCGAAGACGAGTATCTTCCTCTTTCCAATCTTATCGGCAAGGACTCCTATCGGAAAAGAGAAGACAGCATAGAAGACGTTACGTATTGTATACAGGAGAATGGCCAGACTGCCTGCTACCAAGGCGCCATTGATAGGAGACAGAATCTCGGTTGCTCTAAGTATAAGCATAGAGTCAGCAAAGTTGCCCAGACCAAATACTCCGACCGCTATCAAGAAAAAACGAAAGTTTCGAGGAAGCCCCTTCATGCTAACAAGAAAATGGGTATGCCCCTCGTGGTTACGTTTTCTCGCCTCCCTGACAAAGAGAGCAATGCTCAGAAAAGCCAGTGCGCTTGGTACTAAGGCAATGAGAAAGATAGAGCGGAGTGCCATGCTTTTAACCAGGAAAAAGGCTATGGCTGGGCCAGCAATGGCTCCCAAGGTATCCATACCCCGGTGAAAGCCGAAAACTTTCCCGTAATACTCTGGTTTTGTCGAATCAACCAGCAGAGCATCTCTGGGCGGCTCCCTGGTTCCCCTGCCCAGCCAGGCGATAACACGGCTCAAAAGCACATGAGGCCAGGAGAATGCCAGAGAAAATGAGCCGACTCCTAAAGCCGTTAAGAGATACCCTGCTACGGCGAACGGTTTTCTTCTCCCTATATAGTCGCTGTACCAGCCGGACAGGAGCTTCATGCCACTGACGGAGGCGTCGGCAATTCCTTCAATAACGCCCAGCAGTGCGGCTGACCCTCCGACCGATACCAGGAAAGCCGGCAGAATAGCCGTTGCCATTTCGTGACCAAAGTCAGAAAAGAAACTGGTCAAGCCCATGGCGAAGATATTTCTATTCAGCCATTTGTTCTTACTGGTTTTCATTTCTTCAATCTCTGGTCTTGCTCTCATTCTACAATTACCCTGGCTAGAATAAAACCAATAGCAACAGCGATTGCAGCGAAAAAAGCTAAGGCAACAAGGGCGGTCTGAAGAGCCATTCTAAATGCTAGTCTCTTATCGGGATTTTGGCCGCGCGTATATCCTGCGTAGGTAATAAGAAATGCGGTAAGACTGCTGGCAAAGCAGAAAGGGATGCCGATTATAACTACCAACCGTATCAATCCTTCATCCATGTGAATTACCTGAGGCAGAGCGAGAGCATCTATATACTCGTTTCATTCTCAGCCTTCAAATAAAAAAGCCTCTACTACCTTGGTTAATAGTAGAGGCTATCAGCTCCGCTAAGGAGCGGTTCAACTGGTATATACCAGCTAAGCGAGCTTCATCGCTATATGTCTTTAATATACCAGAAGGGACCCATGAGCATCAATCTCAAGCCATGACTTTGTCGTAATTCCCAGCGGTTCTGTTTTACAGAGTGGTGGTTTTATGGTATACTGTAATTGCTAAGGCGATGAAGCTCGCCTGGGGGTAAAATCTCCGGAAAAGCCCACTAGAGGGATGATAGCCTCTACTAGCATTGATGGTAGAGGCTTTTTTAATGTGGTGGACTCCTGGGTCGTTCCGTGTCATATACAGAATTGCTGAGAGAATACAACATCCGTCATATTCTGGGTGGTTCTTTCAGGCGGCAAGTGGTCAAATATATTGAAAGGTGCCACCTTGAAGACGGCGGCTATTTCTTTGCCCGCATCCCACCTTCGAATGGCCTGGATACCTACTTCGCCGTCAAGAGTCTCTCCATCCTAGGCGTAAAACCTGACCGCCATGAGGCTATAGCTAGCTTCTTTCTTAACGATCTTAAGGCAGGCACGCTCGGTGGTATGACCGGCATCTTCCTGGCTGTGGAGGTCTTGAACGAACTTGGCAGACTTACCGATGACCTGAGAAGCTATGCTCACCAGCGGATAATGCTTCGCCAGAACAAGGTGGGAGGCTTTGGCGCTTTGGAGGACATCTATATAGAGGTGCCTTCTGAGCTGGAGGAGACCTACCGGGCTGTAAGAGTTCTCAAAATTATCGGGGCTGACTTTGACAGTGAGAAGGTTATCCGCTTTGTTTCCAGTTTCCTGAGGTCAGATGGTGGCTACGGAGCAAAAGGATATTCAACCCTAGCGTCGACCTTCTACGCCACCGAAATCCACAAGCTGCTTGGAGTGGAAATGGGGAAGCTCAATGCTACCAGGGATTACCTCCGGAAAAGAGAGGGAAGTTGGCAGGTCCAGTTCATCGAAGATGTGTACTGGTTAGTCCTGGGCTTGGCCAATCTGGGTGAGAAAACGAACGTGCTGGAGTGGGTCACCAGATTTGTCATGATGTGTCAACGGTCAAACGGAGGCTTTTCCCGGGCTACGATTATCGGTATTCCAACTCTGGAATACACCTTCTATGCACTTTCAATCCTGAGAGAAATAGGAGTCTTATAGGTGGGGAAGATGTTCGTGTTCTTTAAGAGAAAGAAAAATGACGCTTCTGTACCGACTGTTGAACTCATTATAGATGCCCCGATTTACGGGCAACTTAAAAAACGTGCTCTTGTGGAGGGCGTATCGAAAAATGAGGAGCTGCTGCGTGCGTTAAAGCGAGGCATGAGTGATTACTGGCTGCATGTGGTGAAGTATGAAAGAGAGCGGTACCAGCAAGTTGAGAAGTTGTTCGAGCAGTCAAAACGAGATAACGAGTTGCTTGAAGCAATAATAAACCAAAATGAACGCTTTCAAGAAATCTTGGAAAGTAAGGAAAAGCAAGGGAAAGCCGGCAGGAAACAGTGAAAATCCAACGCCCGGGAATTTCAAATAAAGAGAAAATTGCACCATCGCAGGAAGAGCAGTCCATAGGCTCGGTAAAGATTCTGGAAGCGAAGGAAAGCGAGGACGGGGTCCATCTACGAGTCGTAATGTCGCATGAATTCTACAATGAATTGTATGAGTTCCTGAAGCAGAAAGGATACGTGTCTTTTGGACGCGAAAAGGAAGGCATGTCATTACTTCTTGAATTCGGCCTCTCTGAAGAGAGTTGTAACCACCGATGATAAAATCCCCAAAAACACCGAAATGAAATTCCCCACCTAAAGACCACCTCTTCAGCGATAATTACTTCAGGCAACGTCGCTTGAGGAGGTCAGAGAATGGTCAAAGGGGAGGAATGGTTCATGATTAAGGATATGTACCGGCAGGGGTTATCAATAGCTGAGATCAGCAGGAGGACAGGTCGAGACCGGAAGACGGTCCGTAAGGTCATCAGGAGCACAGGGCCGCCACTGGGGCGCAAAGGCTGGTCCCGCCCCAGCAAGCTTGACCCTTTCAAGAGCTATCTGATTACCAGGATGAGTCAGGGAGTGTTTAACGCTGAGAAGCTAATGCGTGAGATAAATCGCATGGGGTATGAGGGCAGGATCAGCATCCTGAGGCAGTTCGTACATCCATTCCGGGAATCCCGGAAGGAAGTAGTCACCCAGCGCTTCGAGACACCACCGGGAAAGCAGTCACAGGTTGACTGGGCCCATTTCGGCGCCATTGACTACTATGGCCAGAGGAGAAAACTATCCTGCTTTGTGATGACCCTGGGCTACTCGAGGGCGATATACTGCGAGTTCACTGTATCCCAGGATCTGGAGACCTTCGAGCGATGCCACATCCATGCCTTTCACTACTTTGGTGGAGTGCCCGAAGAAATCCTCTATGACCGGATAAAGACAGTGATATTCTATCAGCATCCTGATGGCACTATTCACTGGAATCCCACCTTTGGCGACTTTGCTCACTACTATGGCTTCACCCCCAGATTGTGCCCTCCCTACCGGGCTCAGACCAAAGGCAAGGTGGAGGCCTCAATCAAATACATCCGGGGAAACTTTTTCCAGGGCCTGAGCATAAGCTCCTTAGATGACCTGAATCAAAGGGCTTTAGAGTGGCTCAATGAGACTGCCAATACCAGGGTGCATGGCACCACTAAAGAGGTCCCCTTTCACCGTCTGGCAGAAGAGAAGCTTACCCCGGTGGACACTAGGCCCGATTACGATACCTCCTACATCAGCTGGCGGCAGGTGACCAAAGACTCTTTCATCTCTTACAAGGGTAACCGATATTCTGTACCCAGTCGCCATAATCTGCGCCGTGTCCTGGTTAAGGAGACTGCGGAAGGAATGCTGGAGCTCTATGTTGGCAGGCTTAAAGTGGCCAGTCACCGGATAGAATATCGGCGAGGGATGGTAGTATCAGTACCGGAGCACTTACCCTCTCATCCTGTGCCGAAAAAGAGGTTGCCTGGGCAGCCCCGGTGGCAAGACCTCTTCCCCGAAGTGGAGACGCGCCCCCTTCAAATCTATGAAGAGGTAGCTCTGAGGGGGTGAAGAGATGACAATATTAACCCACAAGCGAGTGAGAGATAACCTGGAAAAGCTGAGACTACAGAGAATAGCCCAGGTCCTGGATAGCGTGGCCGAGGAGGCAGCCAGGGCTAACCTTCCCTACCTGGACTTCTTAGACCGGCTCCTGGAGGAGGAAGCAGCGGCTCGCTACCAGCGCACGGTAGCCTTCAAGACGAAAATGGCCCGCTTCCCCTTCATCAAGACATTAGACCAGTTTGATTTTTCCTTCCAGCCATCCATTGACCAGCGGCAGATCAAGGAGCTGGCCACTCTCAGATTCATCGAGAACGGTGAGAATGTCATCTTCCTGGGACCACCCGGAGTCGGTAAAACACACCTGGCAATTGCCCTGGGACTCAAGGCAGTAGCCCAGGGATATGGAGTCTACTTTATCACTGTTCACGAACTCATTGATGCCCTGGCCAGAGACCATAGCGAGAACCGGACAGCTGATCGGATGAAGTTGCTGTGCCGACCCAAATTACTGATCATCGATGAGATGGGCTACCTGCCCCTGGACCGAATAGGGGCCAGCTTCTTCTTTCAACTGGTATCCAGGCGCTATGAAAGAGGCTCCATTATCATCACCAGCAACAAGTCCTACGGAGACTGGGGCAGCATCTTTTCCGATAGCATCATCGCCTCGGCTATCCTGGATCGGCTGCTTCATCACTCCACCACCATCAACATCAGAGGTGAAAGCTACAGGCTCCGGGAAAAGAAGAAAGCAGGGATATTCCAGAAAGTAAAGGAGGACTCAAAAGAACTCTAATTTAAGCCAGGGTGGGGAATTTCAAATCGGTGGAAAGTGGGGAGAAATAAATCGGTGTTGACAGAGTCACGAAGAACTGGAAAGAAATAAGAACGAGATGTGGAAAGACGGTTCGCGTTATGCCTCTTTGAGTTTTAAAGCTTCTGAGTATTACGAAAGAAATTTTGAAATTACGAAGGGGCTTAACTATCACCTACGTCTAAATAAAGAGTTGAAGCGGGAATTAAAAGAAAAAGGACTGGGAGACTACGTATCCGAAGATGAGTGGGATAATTGGGATGAGAACTTCATAAAGGAGTTGTACCGGAGATACGTCTTCTGTAAGTAGGCGGGTAGTAAGGAAATGGCTTCGAAAGGCTTGAACGAGGAAATAAATAAAAATACTTCTGGAATAGATGGTAGTGTCGCTTCTACACTTCTGTCTAGCCTTAGTCATGCTCAAAGCTTATTTGCCCAAATCGGCGCGGACTTTGAGCCTGAGCAAAAGCGTCTTCAAGAGCTGGAAAACCGCCTGGCTTCAACTCGTTTTCACCTCGCCGTCCTCGGACAATTCAAGCGGGGAAAGAGTACCCTGCTTAATGCCCTAATTGGAGAAGAACTGCTTCCCTCTGCTATAGTTCCGGTTACTTCAGTTCCTACCTTTCTGTCTTGGGGACCGAAGCGCCTTATTAGAGTGTTTTTCTTGGATGGCCATACTCAGGAGTCCTCCCCCGAGAGTACAGAGGATGCCAATGCGTTTTTATCCTGCTACGTTACCGAAAGCAATAATCCCAGAAATCACCTCGGCGTAGGGCGGGTCGAAGTGGAGCATCCCTCACCGCTTCTCCAAAAGGGGGTAGTGTTTATTGATACTCCTGGCATTGGCTCTACTTTTGAGTATAACACAGAGGCTACTATCAACTTTCTGCCTCAATGTGATGCGGCTTTGTTTTTGGTCTCGGCTGACCCTCCCATAACCCAGGTTGAGATAGAGTTCCTCAAGGCTGTCCGTGCCAATGTAGTAAGGACTCTTTTCCTGATGAACAAGGTAGACTACCTGTCAGATAATGAGCTTCGGGAGGCAGTTGAATTCTTTAAGACAGTGCTTCAAGAACAGGTTGGGCTGGACAGCAGCGAGCCTGTTTTCAGTATTTCAGCGCGGTTGGGTCTGGAGTCCAAACTTAAAGGTGACGACTTGCGATGGGTAGAGAGTGGGATGTCCGATGTTGAAGGCTACCTGACCAATTTCCTCAACGAAGAGAAGGCAAATACCCTCAGCCTAGCCATAGCCAGAAAAGCCGGAGATGTTCTTGGTGATGGCTTGCTTCATCTTCGCCTCAAACAGCGTTCCCTTGCTCTTCCGCTGGAGGACCTGGAGCAAAGGCTGGCGGTCTTCAACCAGAAGCTTCAGGAGATTCAGCGGCAGCGCGAGTTATCCCGCGACCTTCTTGCCGGCGACAAGAGGCGGGTGGTGGAGATACTGGAGCAAGAGGGTTCTAGCGCCGTAAAGACAGCTGAGGCCGAGCTATTCCACATCCTTGAAGAGACGATGGCGAATACTTCCAGCATCAAACTGATAGAGGAGATACTGCATAATCGCCTGGTTGAGGTAATTCCGGCATTGTTTGAGGGCACTTTGTCCAGAGTCTCAAACCTAATAAATCAGCGTATTCAAGAGGTTCTTGGCACTCATCAGGAAAAGGCAAATGCTTTGGCTGACACGATACGACAAACAGCGGCGGAACTCTTTGACATACCATTTGTGCCGGGCAAAGGAAATGAAAGAATTGTAACACGCCATAAGCCATACTGGGTAACCGAGAACTGGGGTGTCTCAATGAGTCCTTTGCCAAGAGGCTTCCTCGAGCGTTTGCTGCCCAAGAACATAGCTGTCCGGCGAATTAAGCGATGGTTGGAGCAAGATATAGAGTCCATAATACTGCGCAATGTTAGCAACCTCCAGTTCGAAACACAGCAGAACATTGACGATACCTTCCGCCAGTTTGCTCTGGATTTGGACCAGCAACTAGAGGAAGTAGCTAAGGCAACCCTGGGAGCTATTCAGGAAGCCCATACCCAGCGGATGCAAAAGAGGGGAAGCATGAGCGCAGAACTAAGCCGGTTAGCCTCTTTTGAACTCAAGATTCAGAAACTACATGGTAAGCTGGCGGCTATAGCCCAGTCCAACGGGGGAGGTCGAACAAATGACCACGATTATGCTGATAAGGCACGGTGATACTGACT
>Ga0172362_10004854_pt1 | contig 11680 bp, 11 predicted proteins | sample LakKivs1_kivu2a2_FD_114534 | JGI IMG/M metagenome (GOLD analysis project Ga0172362, IMG submission 114534) | Sediment microbial communities from Lake Kivu, Rwanda - Sediment s1_kivu2a2 | ecosystem: Environmental > Aquatic > Freshwater > Lake > Sediment | place: Rwanda: Western Province, Lake...
CCTTCACCTTCCACCCAAGAACACTGTGAAAAATCAGGTGGCCCTTGGTATTGTTTTGACTGCAGATGGATTTGGTTTCATCCGATAAAAGATGAAGACGATAAGATTATGGTTCAACCTAAAATTACCATTCAAAACGTAGTTGCCTCTGCAAGGTTTAACCAAGGCTTCGACCTAAACGCCATAGTTAAGGCTTTCCCAAACGTTGAGTACAGGCCAGAAGTCTTTCCTGGCCTAGCATTCAAGCTTAGGAAGCCTAAGAGTTGTGCACTCATCTTTGGCACAGGAAAAATGGTGTGTACTGGAACAAAAAGTGAGAGGGAAGCAAGAAAAGCCATTCTAAAGGTAGCTAGAGAACTGAAGGAAGCTGGCATAATAGCGAGGTTGAGCCAACCGGATATTACCATTCAGAACATTGTCGCCTCTGTAGACCTAGGTGAAGTTTCAGTTGATCTTGAAGAGACTACTTACAGGCTTATGAAAGGAGTCATGTATGAGCCGGAGCAGTTTCCAAGTGCTATCTACCGTATGGAAGATCCCCAAGTTGTCTTTCTCATATTCAATACGGGAAGGCTAGTTTGCATTGGAGCGAAAAGAGAGGAAGATGTCTTTAGGGCTGTAGAAAAACTCGTTGCTTTCTTAGAACGGAACGCCTTGTTAGTGGGAGTGGTAAGGTGATAGAGATGAAAAACATGTTTTGAAGGCGATTTACTGCCTCGCTATTTTTTCCGGTGATGCAGATTCCTGAAGAACCTATGAAGTTCACGTACCCTAAACATGTTTGTTTTGTGTGTGACAGATGCGCGATATGCTGTGGAGATATCAAAGGGAAGGTTAGGATGGTTCTTCTGTTGAGAACTGAAGCCGAACGCAGCGGGTCTTGAAGGAAGAAAACCTAGAGCAGCTTTTAAGAAGAAGAGGGGACACCGCGACTTTGACGAATGTAGAAGAGTTTTATCAGCCTACGCCGCTGGAGATCTTTGAAGACAAGTTGACACAGACAGAAATACTCGACGACGAGGCGGAAGAACTGATAAAAGCACATCTGGAATATGTCAAAAACTATATTTTGACAAGCAAGAACCGCGATCAAGCATATTATCAATGGGTCTACGACAAGGTTCCAGCACTGAGATCTAAGATAGATTCTGAAGAGATCAAACAATTGGATGCCTTAATACGTCTCGACGAAGTCTAACAGATAACAATCCGTAATTCCATTTTTCCTTGAATATCCGCAAGAATCAACAAGATGATTCTGCATTTAATGCAAATAAAACAAAGGAATTAGAGACTAAGGTTAAGAATAAAAGGGGAATGATGCTTCTTTTTCGGGTTTAATATTCTGGAGGCATGCCTCCATAGCCGCCGGGAGGCATTCCACCTGGGCCGCCTGGCGGAGTAGGTGGAGCCTTCATCTTTCCAGCAGCTATGACATCGTCAATTTTCAGTATCATGGTGGCGGCCTCGGTTGCAGATTTGATGACTTGTTTCTTGACGGCTAGCGGGTCGTATACTTCCAGCTTTTCCATGTCTTTAACTTTGCCTTCAAAGACATCGACACCTGCCCATTTCTCGCCTTTTTCGTGGCGAGCTCTTAGGTCAGATAATATGTCTATGGGATCGAGACCGGCATTTTCGCCTAACGTTAATGGGACTATTTCTATTGCTTCGGCGAATCTTTGAACTGCGAGCTGTTCTCTGCCAGCTAAGGATTCAGCATAGTTTCTCAATGTTCTAGCGACTTCTATTTCTGGAGCTCCTCCTCCAACCAAAATCTTAGGCTCCTGCACCACATCTCGGATTACGCATAGGGCGTCGTGAACTGAACGTTCAGCCTCGTCTACAATACGTTCTGTTCCGCCACGTATTAGTATGGCTACTGAACGTGGGTTCAGGCAGCCTTCTACAAAGGTCATCTTGTCGTCGCCGATCTTCCTTTGCTCAACGATCTCTGCGAAGCCCAAGTCATTCTCGCTGATGTCGTTTAGGTTGGTAGCTACCTTTCCGCCTGTGGCTTTAGCTAGCTTCTCCACGTCTGATTTCTTGGCACTTTTAACCGCTAAGACTCCCTTCCTTGCCAAGAAGTGCTGTGCCATGTCGTCTATGCTCTTCTGGCAGATGAGCACATTCGCTCCGGTATCAGCTATCTTGTCCACCATGTTTCGAAGCATGTTCTCCTCTTCTTTGAGGAACGCCTCCATTTCCTCAGGCGTCTCAATGTTGATCTTGGCGTCGAACTCTGTCTTTTTAACTTCAAGCGCAACGTCCAACAAAGCGATCTTGGCTTTCTCAACGCGTTTAGGCATGCCTGGATGAACTACCTCTTTATCTAGGACTATGCCTTTTACGAGTTTAGTGTCTGTTATGGATTCTCCTGGCTTCTTTTCCACCATAATGTCGTCTAAATCTACTCTGTATTCGTTTTCAACCTTGTTGGCTACGTGCAAGATTGCTTCGACCGCTATGTCAGCGAGTTGTTCACGGTTCTCCACTACCAGCTTACTTGCCATAGATGTCATGGCGACTTTCTTGAGGAACTTCTTGTCTCCGGGCTTGATAGGAATCGCTATCTTCTCAAGGGTTTCAAGAGCCTTTTCAGCCGCGGCGCGATAGCCGTCGATAATGACTGTTGGATGCACTTTCTTGCCTATCAGCTCTTCAGCCTTTGTTAAAAGTTCCCCAGCAACAACAACAGAGGTTGTGGTTCCGTCACCTACCTCCTCATCCTGTGTCTTAGCTACTTCAACCATCATCTTAGCCGCGGGATGCTCAACATCAATCTCGTCAAGAATTGTTCGCCCGTCACTGGTTATGGTGACATCGCCTAAACTGTCAACCAACATCTTATCCATGCCTTTAGGTCCTAACGCGCTTTTTACCGCTTCAGCTATGATCTTAGCTGCCATAATGTTGTTGTGTTGAGCCTCCTGTCCTCTCGACCGAGAAGAACCTTCCTTCAAGATTAATACAGGAACTCCGCCTGCTTGTGCAGACAAACCCTTTCCCTCCATCAACCATTCAAATGCTTAATACTCTGACCCACCCTCTTCCTCTTTGGGTCCTGAGGGTTTCGTTTCTTTCGGCTTAGTTGCGGCGACGACGTCATCGATCCGAAGGATCATTGATGCTGATTCAGCCGCGGACTTTATGGCTTGTTCCTTGACGATTAAAGGCTCGACGACACCTTTCTTATGAAGGTCAGCGACCTTACCATCGAAAACGTCGACGCCCATAAAATATCCTTTTGTTTTCTCGTGTGCTGATCTTAACTCAGCAATGATGTCTATCTTTTCTAGGCCAGCGTTTTCAGCTAGTGTCTGCGGAATCGCTTCCAAGGATTCAGCGAAGGCTTCTATGGCCAGTTGCTCTCTTCCTCCAACCTTGAATGCGTATCTACGGAGTTCCTTGGCTGCTTCAACTTCTGCAGCTCCACCTCCAACCACGACCTTATTCTTCTCGACTACGTCGGCAACAACTGATAGGGCGTCATGCATGGCGCGTTCAGCCTCATCAACCATCCGTTCCAGACCAGCACGAATCAATACCGAAACAGACTTCGGATCCTTACAGCCTTCAACAAAAACCATCTTGTCGTCCCCGATTTTCCTTTCCTCCACAAGTTCCGCGTAGCCAAGATCCTCAGCTTTCAGGTCTTCAAGGTTTGTTAAGACCTTCCCACCCGTAGCTCTTGACAGCTTGTCCATGTCAGATTCCTTTGCGCGTCTAACAGCGAGGACGCCTTCCTTCGCTAAGAAGTGTTGAGCCATGTCGTCTATGCCCTTCTGGCAGACCAGAACAGTGGCTCCTGCCTTCTTGACTTTCTCAACCATCCCCTTTAACATGTTGGTCTCCTTGTCTAGGAAAGCCTTCATTTGCGTTGGGTCCCGTATTCTGATCTCAGCGCTGACCTCAGTTTTTTCAACTTCCAATGCAGCATTCACAAGGGCAATCTTAGTCTTTTCTATGCGTTTAGGCATACCTGCATGAACGACTTCCTTGTCCAAGATTATGCCTCTCAAAAGTTCTGTGTCTAGAAGGCTTTTGCCCTCCTTCTTGACTATCTGGACGTTGTCAATGTCAGCGACCCATCTGTCTCCATGCTTCTCTGACACCTGCTTGACAGCATCTATGGCTATCTCAGCGAAGTGTTCTCTAGCAGTTCCAACAGCTTTGCTTCCCATCGACGTTACAGCAACCTTCTTCAGCATTTTTCTATCATCTAAATCAACAGCCACGCCAATCTTGTCCAATACCTCTAAAGCTTTCTGGGAAGCTTTCCTGTAGCCACTTACAATCATTGTTGGGTGAATGTTCTGATCTAGTAGTTCTTCTGCCTTAGCTAAAAGTTCTCCCGCTAGGACAACAGCTGTTGTGGTTCCGTCGCCGACCATGTCATCTTGGGTCTTAGCTACCTCAACAACCATCTTGGCTGCTGGATGTTCGACATCAATCTCTTTCAGTATTGCTGCTCCATCATTAGTGATTGTTATGTCACCAATGCTTCCAACAAGCATCTTGTCCATGCCACGAGGGCCAAGAGTTGTTCTAACAGCCTCAGCAATCACTTTAGCAGCCATAATATTGTTTCTCTGAGCCTCCCTCCCACGTGCTCTAGTTGTTCCTTCCTTCAAAATAAGTACGGGTTGACCAGCTTGGGTCTGTGTCAAATACGCCATAATTATTCCTCACTCTTTGAATTTTATTAAACCGAAAATATAAAGTTGTCTCGTCTATAATTTAAGAATACGGCAGGGTAATACGGTTTTGCGTGCTTCTACACCGTAAGACAGGAATAGGTTCAACGAATAACTGGCGAGAAATGGGTCTGTGGATTTCTCAGTAGTTCTCGTAAAAATCTAGAAAAAGTGGAAATCCTTTTTTCTCTCTATATGCTGCTGCCAAGTAGTAATGATGTGACAACTGCGATTGTTATGATTATGGTTGTTTGGAGGAATGTTATTTTCCAGTGTATTCTTGTCTTCTTTGAACGGTAACGAATGAGGAAGAATCCTGTAATACCTCCTACTATGCAGAGGGAAAGAATGATGTCGAGTGGCGAAGGTAACGTTAGATAAGCTATTATGGGAATGATGCCTGCTGTAAAAGTAGTCACTCCACATATTATGGCGGAAAAAACGTTTGTCTTACTAATTTCTTTGTTGAGAAGGCTGAAGAGCTGTTTAACCAAGAGGAGCGATTTGCTTCTTTCATCTTTGTCTGGGATGTCGCTTAGGCTGTAGTTCATCAAGTTCTGGAGTGTGATCATGTCTGCTAGATCCTCGGTTGTTCCGCCGAGCAGAAAACTTGAGAAGTTTGTTATGGCTACTGCTACTAGGGTCATGAGAGCCGCGATTATGGTTGTTTGGATAGCTAGCCCAGCTATGAAGGCTGAAATGATGACTACGAGCCCCGTTATCGAGCCATCAGCTACACCTGCAACGGTCTCGAGAATAGGCTCGCTCTTAAAAAGAAGGTTTCGCCATTCACTGCTCAGCCAGCTGCCCTTCTCCGTCAGCTTAACTGTATCACCATGATCAATGACCAGTCCCTCGGAAACCATCTCCGTCAAGGCTTCATCTAGCTCATTCATTTCGACACACACACGGCCCTTGCAGACTCTGTCAATTCGACGCTTAAGATGAGTCTTCTTCAGGGCTGTTCCTTTGCCGAGGTTTATGAGGGTGAAAACCCTTATAACGTCGGGCAATTCTTGGATCTCAAACGACAAACCAATGATTCACCGCACACATTTTAGAAAGGTGGACAGAGTTTAATAAACTTATACAGTCTTCAATTTTTAATGTAGATAGATACAGATCCCTATGCTCGAAAATGATCTAATAATCGGAGAAATATGAGCGAAATGTTTAACAAGCATTTTGCATCCCACATATCAAAACAAATAAACAGATTAATCATCTAACATGTTTCTAATTAATGACATCAAATGATACTACCGATTAGAAGGATTACGAAGATCGCGCTGGTATGCAAGGAGTATGCTATAATGGTGAATTTTTTTGTCGATATGCTTTTCATCGAAGCCATCAGTGTAACCCCAATTTCGGTGGGAAGAGGAGAAGCAATAAGAAACACGGCTAAGGATGCGAACAGATATTTTTTAACATCTTTGGGCACTTTATTTTGGGCGTAACAAACGATTCTTTCTTTTCGGAGTTTTTGTACTTCGTCTTTAAAACCGTGTCTTATAAAATGGAAGATAACCAGATCGCTCAGCAAAGCGCCAACGCCAGCGATAAATCCTGCAAAAAGCAGGTTCTGCTCTTTGGCAAGCATAAGCAATATTGCAGCAGCTGGCGCTGCTGTGAACGCATAGGAATAAAGGAACCCTGCCAGAAAAACTCCGAAATACCCCGAGAAAACCAGAGTGTTGTGAAGAGGGGCGTAGGACTTGTCAGTAAATAAGAAGTACGCTATCACAAAACTCAAGACAAGCAATGAAAGTTTTGGATACTTGATTTTAGATAGAATATCTCATCCACTCTACTCACATATTATAGGAACCTTCTGTCTTCAGTGAAAAACCTCATCGAATAAATATCTTCTCTTTAGCTCAGGAACATTTATTTATGTTGAAGCCGCTAATAATGAAGCGAGGGAAGAACAAGTGTGGGTATGAACCGAAAAGGCATCTCTTGTTGAAGCATATGAGAATGAGTGTCTACGGACATACTGTTTTTTATGGAAAGGTTTGACCCGAGGTCTATCTCTAACGAACGCCTTGACCTGCGGCATGAATCTGTTTCTTAATGCAAAAGGAACTGAAAAATGTTTAACCCAGCACAGGCAGTTCTTTCCTCGCGACCAAGTTGGAGATGGTTTTTATGGCTGAGATATTTGAGCATGCGATTCATAGATTCCTCAATGAGAAAGGCGGGAGATCCTCAAAGGAAAAGATCTACGAAGCACTAGGCAATGATGCGAGGCGAAGAAAAATCATTGATGAAAAACTCAGTATGATGGAACGTTTCGGGCTTATCATTGTTGACGGAGAAGAAGTGAAACTGAAATGAGCCTAACTCCTTCGTCATAATCTTAATTGGTTTGGGTGATGCATATAACGAAACCTTATGTAGAATTCACTTTTCCTAAAGACATTAGTTTTGTTTGTAGCAGATGCGGGATGTGTTGTGGAGACACTGAAGCAAAAGTTAGGATGGTCCATATTTTTAGATCTGAGGCCGAACATATATCAAAGGAGACTTCTATGAATCTCGAGGAATTCGTCGATAAAATAGATGGTTTTGCACCCTACCTTTATCAGATTAAAAAAACTTCTAACCGAAAATGCGTCTTTTTTAAAGATAATCTATGCTCCATCTACAAGCATAGACCGTTAATATGCAGGTTTTACCCCTTTCAACTGAGGAATCTTCGACACAACAAATATGTTTTCAGTTATACAAACGAGTGTCCAAATATCGGTAAAGGCACTCACCTTGAAAGAAGGTATTATGAGAGACTTTTCACGAAGTTCATAAAGTTGATGAAAGAAGAAGAGCTGTATCCGAAATGAAAATACAGATCTTTATATGGAGGTACTTGTCTTAAAATGAAAGTGAAAGATTGTGTTTTTTGCAGAATCGTCCGGGGTGAGTCGCCATCATTTAAAATTGTTGAAAATGATACTACGCTTGGGATTTTGGATACAAACCCTACTGGTGAAGGTCATTGTCTCATAATTCCTAAGAGGCATGTTCGTTACTGGCATGATCTTAGTGACGAAGAAACAGGCACGTTATTTAATACAGCGAAGATTGTGACTAGAAGAATGAAAGAAGTATTTGACCCAGACTATGTGTGTGTCTTCATTCGTGGTGGGCGCGTTAAACACTTGCATATAGTGTTGTTTCCTTCAAATGAAGGTGATGAACTTAGTGGCTTTCCGCAATCTGTTCTAGGAACCACTCAAGTTGATTTGGCAAAGGTGCAACAAAAACTTAAAGTTAAACAGTAGAGTAGACTAGTTTATGAGATGATGAAATATGAAGGTTCTTTTGTTGTCTGAGAACGAAATCACTTCTCTCATAACTATGAACGAAATTATTGAAGCTGTTGAGGTAGCCTTCAAGGAATACGCTTTAGGCTACGTGCAGATGCCGCCTAAGCTTTATCTCTCTTATCCTCAAGACAATGGGGACTTGAGAACTATGCCGTGTTACCTGGAACGGCTTGAAATATCAGCAGTCAAGGTAGTTAATTCCTACCCCGACAACCCCAAGAAGTTCAACATTCCTTCTGTAATTGCGACCATTATTTTGAATGATCCAAAGACTGGGAAGCCGCTTGCTATTATGAGTGGAGTGAACATAACTGCTATGAGGACAGGTGCTGCAGGAGGAATAGCAGCGAAATACTTGGCTAGGAGAGACTCTCAAGTTGTTGGCTTTGTTGGGGCTGGAGTACAAGCTAGAACGCAGCTTCTTGCGCTCTGTTCAGTTTTTGGGAAGCTTGAGGAGATCAGAGTTTGGGATATTTCCTTAGCAGCCAGTAAAAATTTTGTCGAAGAGATGCAACCCAGATTCGATAAGCAAAAGATAGTCTCAGTTGAAAGACTTAAGGACGCGGTTGTAGACGCTGATATCGTCGTTACAACAACTCCTTCTAGAACGCCTCTAGTCATGAACGAATGGATATGTGCAGGGACTCATATCAACTGTATTGGCGCTGATGCGCCTGGAAAACAAGAGATTGACTCCGCAATCTTACAAAGGGCTAAGATTATTGTTGACTGCTGGGAGCAAGCGTCACATAGTGGAGAGATAAACGTTCCATTAACCAATGGACTTCTGACTAAAGACAAGATTTGGGCTGAACTGGGAGAAGTTATTGCAGGTTTCAAACCGGGCAGAACCTTGGAAGATGAAGTAACCGTTTTCGATTCTACCGGTCTGGCTATCCAAGACGCTGCTGCAGCTTACCTTGCATATAAGAAGGCTCTGAAAAACGGAGTGGGAAAATTCATCGATATGTAAACGGAACCTTAAAAAACAATTAGAGGTCCATGATGAAGAGTAGGCGCTCTAAGAGCTCTTTGTATCTATTTCTTATAGTTACTTCCGTTACTTTCGCAATCTCAGCGATTTCTCTTTGAGTTCTCCTTTCTCCGACCAGAACTGAGGCAATGTAACTTGCAGCTGCAGCTATGCCTTTTGGTCCTCTGCCTGATGTTAGCTTGAGGTCTCTTGCTGCCACGATTATTTTATTGGCTATTTCCTCAACTTTTCCCTGTACCGTTAGCTGATTTGAGAACTTGGAAACATATTGGTTTACTTTAACAGGAGGGATAAAGTATTTGAGCTCCTTAACGAGGTAACGGTAGCTCCGCCCCAATTCTTTTATGCTGATGTTCGATGCCTTGGAGATTTCCTCAAGAGTCCTTGCAAGCCCGCACTGTCTGCATGTGATGTACACGGAGGCTGCACTGATTCCCTGGATTGACCTTCCACGGATTAGCTTTTTCTTTATAGCTTTCCTGTAAATGACAGAGGCTGTTTCAAAAATGCTCTTAGGCAATGAAAGGTTGTTGGCAATCTTTGTAATCTCTGATAAAGCAAAGGCAAGGTTCCGTTCCATTGCGTTGGAAACCCTGATACGTCTTTGCCATTTCCTTAAACGGTAGATTTGAGTCTTCTGGCCTATTGGGAATTTTTTACCATAGATGTCTCGATCATGCCAATCGATCATCGTTGAAAGCCCTTTATCGTGTATCGTGAAAGTCACTGAAGCGCCAGTTCTAGCCCTCTTTTCTCTTTGTTCATTGTCAAACGCTCTCCACTCAGGTCTATGATCCATCAGTCTAATATCAAGCACGAACCCGCAGTCCATGCATACAACCTCAGCTGACTCGTAGTCTCTCATAAGTCGTGCCCCCCCACATTCAGAGCATCGCTGGACACCTAAGAGCTCAGGAGCAGCACCCATATCACTTTTTTCATTCATCTTTGCCCTTTTCCTTTAGTTTCGTGAAGAAGGAATATGAAGAAAATCTCCAACGATGCTTTGGGGGTCCTCAATTTTTACAGAGATCGCGACATTCGGAGAAATAGTGGATCCAATTATGTCAAAAATTCTTCTTACTTGTCTGTTATTTTCGACTAAAGCTGTATCATGGATTCCTTGAGTCATCTCAGCCTTAAAAATGGCTTTTCCGCCTGGACTGATTTGAATTACTTCCCCTATTATCCTCAAATCAACAGCCCCATAAAAGTAAGTAATTAAGAGACACCCCACTCCATGTTATATAAATGTTTTGGGAACACTTCTAATGAAACCAGAAACCGAAACCAAGTTAATAAAAATAACATAATCCATTTCCTAAAAAAATGTTTCAAGGAGGCTACAGCTAGCTAATATTGCTTTTTTTGGTCACGAATAAGTATACAATATCTAACTTATGATATTTTCATGTCTTAGATTTATGAGAGGAGGTAAATTTTTAATAGGGTAAGCTAGAAAATTACTACTTTGTTATTCATTGATTTTCGGAGATATTGGAGAATAAATTAGCAATTTCATTTACAGCCTTTAGAGCATTTGTAGTTCCTCTCTCTACATTTCTCAAGTATCCTCTAAACCATTTTTCCAACTTCTTCAACATGTCTTTTCTAAGAATCTTAGCTGCGGCACTAGATTTTCGTGCATCCTTATCTAGTTTCCACATATCTACATTGACTCCTAGAATATCTGCAATCTTCTCTAAAGCTGTTTCAAATCCATACTGTAAGGCTGCTCGATAGTCCATTTTTTTGCTTAGATGCAACTGGATATAGATTTTTTGTGAAATAAGTTCAGATAATAATTCATCCGCAAAGATGTCGTCGAAGAGCCTAATTGTTTTCGTTGTCTGGTTCCACAGGTATGTAGACCATATAATACAATGAATGAGTTCATGAATCAAATCTTTGCTTAGAGATTCATTGCTCTTAACATCGAAAAGAAAAATATTATCAGGTCTTCTCGGGATGTCTGTCAATGCCGCAAAAACTTTTTGGCGCTCTTCTGGTCGTCTTGCGACCACTTTAATACGGTTTGTTAATCTTTTCCATTGCAAGCCTGTATATTTTTCTACCAGCTTTAATGCTTTTTTCTCGTAGTTTTCTTTCCAGAAAGGTTCAAAGTCTTTTACTTTGGCTTTGTAACCTCTTTTAGCTTGAAAAACAATATCTGGCCATTCCTTTAATGTCATTTCAATTTCTCTGTTTTAATTTTATTCAATTCTTCTGATTTTATAGACCTCTCAAGGCAAGCGTTTAATCTTTTTGCACTTTTTTGGAGTAAATGAAGAGGAGCTACTTAAATAATGATAATTAGTGGGAGCTTCGCTGAACTGCAAAAAAAATTATCTCTCCTATAATTTTTTCAAAACTTATTCCTGCCATTTTCAAGGAACGAACAAAGCCTGCATCAAGTGAAATATCAGGATTGGCATTGACTTCCACAACGTAAGGAGTATCATCTTTAAGACGCATGTCTACTCGAGCATAGTCCCTACAATTCAATAGTTTAAAAGCCTTCATAGCTGTTTTTCTCACAAGTTTATCTACGGAAGGCGTTAATTTTGCTGGACACACTGGCTGAGTTTCTTTGTATTCTTTACTTTTTTCTAGCCACTTTGCTGAATAGTCAACAATTTTTGGTTCATCCTTATAATTAA
>Ga0172362_10004857_pt1 | contig 11675 bp, 13 predicted proteins | sample LakKivs1_kivu2a2_FD_114534 | JGI IMG/M metagenome (GOLD analysis project Ga0172362, IMG submission 114534) | Sediment microbial communities from Lake Kivu, Rwanda - Sediment s1_kivu2a2 | ecosystem: Environmental > Aquatic > Freshwater > Lake > Sediment | place: Rwanda: Western Province, Lake...
GCCGGATCGAGCCCTTCAGTAGGCTCATCGAGAAGGATGACCTCCGGCTGACCCAGAAATGCCTGAGCGATTCCCAGCCGTTTAAGCATCCCGTGGGATAAACTGCCCACACGCCTTTTGGCATAGGATTGCAGCCCTACCATATCGAGTGTGTGTAAAACCTCTTGCTGAGCTTGCTGCTTTGTCTGGCCAGCGAGCAACCGAAAAAAGACGAGCTGTTCCAGGATCGGCACGTTGCGTTGGAACTGTGCATCTTGCGGCAGAATACTCAGACGTCCCCGCAAGCGGGAGATGGTTCGCGTATCAATGCCGAGGACCTCAACTGTACCGGCATCGGCCTTCAGAAAGTCGGCAACAATAGAAAAAAGAGTGGTCTTTCCGGCACCGTTCGGTCCGAGCAAACCAAAAATAGAATGTGACGGAACATCAAAGGATACATTCTTAAGGGCCTGGATTCGCCCAAAGCTCTTTGACAATCCTGTTATGGATACAACGTGCTGCATTCTTAGACCTACAGATCTCGCCTCTCAAAGCAGTAATAGCCCAGCATCAAAAACACCGCCGCATACAATAGACACGCTAAAGCCGCACCCAGGCAATGAGCCGGCGCCGGATGAAGCAGATGACTTTGCCATCCCCAGGGTAAAGCATACAGGAGATATTTCGCCGGTTTCCATGCAACGCTGCCCAGAATCGCGAGAACCAAGACGCCAGCGATGACCACCTTCGCCAAGATCAGAGAAAGAAACGGCGAATCCACCGACGCCGAAATTAGCGAACAAACAGCGATGTAGGGCACCATCAGAATCGACAGAGCCAGAAAGCCGTGTACCGCCCAGCCGGCCAGCGCCGGCGCAGGATAGATTCTGGTTTTTATACCCAGATAAAACACAATCGTAACAATAATAATAGCCGTGACCGCGGTAGAAAAAATGACCGTTCCGAGAAAGCGTCCAAAATAGATATTGCTCCGTTCGGTTCTCAAAAGCAGATAGCGCAGACCATGGCTCTGGATGTCACCGCTGACCTGATTATATGCCAGGAAGGAAATCACAAAAGGCATGCCGAATAGCAACACCAGAAAAATCGCTGATAGTAGAGCCGGCCTTTTCTCAAGCAGAAATCTCGCCCAAGGATCGAGGTCAGCATCGCTCTTTAGCGGCTGTACGGTCAGACTGGTATCGTCCGAATCATTCATCAGAGCTCGCTGACGTGCTGTTGCTTGTTGCATGATTTCCTTCAGTGATTTTTGTCCTAAGACCCATTGTGTGATAGGTTGCCCAATATCGGTAATTGTATTCCTGATAACTTCAGGATTCATTTGGCCCAGTTCCCGCTCTTGTCGGGCTATTAACTGCTCCACAGGCGTGATTAATATATGAGCCACAAAGAGACCAAAGACCAGTGCGATCAGAAGATAAACAAGCCCCGATCCGCTCCGCACTGCATAACGGCTCCAGTACAAGCTGATAAGGCGAATATGATCTATGGTTGGTGCTTTCAGATTCATTTCATTTCGATTCCAAACTTCAAACGGACACAAAGAATCCCCCGCCTCAGTTGGTCAGGTCATCTTTAAAGGTCGTGTTCAGCAGAATAAGTGTAACGACTGGATAAATCAGCCCTATCATGGTCGCGATATTGAAGCTTCCCCCCATTTCGGCCGGCCACATCTTTGCGGATATAACGCTGCTGGCAATCGAAATGACAGCATAGATGTTGCCGATCATCCGCCCCAGGAACTTCTTCTGTTTCAGATACCCTATGCCTGACACCAGTAAAAGCACACTGGTTATGATGGATAGGGCAAAGATGAAAATAAAGACAGGCAGGCCCGCGTTTTGAAAAGCCTCGATCTGAGCCTTTTGAGCTTCCTGCATATTATCGGTTGGAATTTTTCCAATAAAAGCAAAAAAAGCCGCCAGGCTGAGAAGCCCGAAAAGACTCCAGCCGGAGAAAACAAAATTAATTACTGCAAGAGCGGTCAAACCGCCAGGGCGTTTCCCTTCGGTCATCGTTCGGTCCTTCCTTTTAATTCCTTACACATGGATTCTCTGCTCGTTGAATTTCAATGATTTATATAGGATTCCTTACTTACTGTCAAAGGTGAATTTTGGGAGATACTTTACAGAAAAAATGGTCAGGTTGGGCTGCCACTTCTGACGTGCCGGCGAGGGCTTATCCTACATCTTATTAAGTGCTTGGAACTGGTCGAGCAGATGCTGATATGTGTAGGCCATCAGGTATGCGCATAAAACCGTGATAGCAAAAACGATAACGGTGATGATCGCTTTGGTCGCAGGTTTGTAACGGGGATTCAACCACACAATTGGAAGCGCCAGCGGCCCAAGACAGGCCAATGCAATTACCACGCTTGGCGTGGTAAAGTACCATTTTTTCGCTTGCGGCCTCGGACCAGCCCGGCTGGATCCATCGAGAAACTCGCCGCAGTACCGACACTTGATGGCCTCCGCCTGAATAAGCTCGGCACAAAATGGACATTTCTTCAAGCAAGGTGCATCTTCTGCCGGATGCTGTTCTTGCTCCTGCATCGAACTTTCTATGCAACTGTATGTGCCCAATTTTGTGCCCATATTTTATTTATCGACTTTTCAGCAAGGCTTCTTTAGAAACATGATGATAGTTTACACCTGCTCAAAACGGCCTATCAAACAATGCTCGGAGGCAATACACAACAAAAAAGCCCTGTGGGTCGCACAGGGCCTTTATCCGCCACAGGCGGATAAATATCAAGAACAGTTAAGCCTTTAGCCCCGACCCCTGCGGTCGGGGTTCTCTTGCAGCGAAATGCCGTGATTACAGGCACAGTTTTCGACAAACCTCCACGAATTCTTTCGCACGCTTCAAAATTGTCTCCACTTCGGGCTTGTCAGCTACGGTAAATGAAAGATAGTCACATTCATTCCGCCTGGCAAATGCCTTTGTTATATATGTGTGAAATCTGCGCTCAACAAGTCCCGCTCTGACGATGTATTCGCCGAACGCAGAGAGAACTGAGTGATGTGACCTTCTTTCGATCCCGCGAGATAGGAGCACCGCCGTTGCAGCATGAAACATTGCATAATATGCACGCCCCACAGCACCACGGTAGAATCCGCCAAACATAAGGTGTTCACTTTCTCGCAGAAACTCATCTGCACTTTGGAAGTGCTCCTGAATGTCCGGATTCATACGGCTATGCCTTCACGTTTGATAGCTCGGTAAGCCGCATACTTACCCTGCTCATAATCACATTGCGGCACAAAAAAGAAGCTGACAAGCGTATTATATTCCAAGCTAATTTGTGAGCCTAAATCGCCGGCCAGTTCATGCTCGGCAAAGCGGTCGGGTATCTCATCAAGGATGATGGCGATATCAATGTCGCTGTCTTCGTCCAGCTTGTCTCGTGCTGCTGAGCCGAAAAGGACGACTCCCCGCAGACGCTCGCCGTATAATTTTTCAAGCTCTTTGCGGACTTTTGCGGCTATTTCAAGTGCCTGTTGTTTCGTAGTTACCATTCCCCTTTAGTATATAAACAATTTGCGGCTTATACAATAAAAAAAGCCCTGTGGGTCGCACAGGGCCTTTATCCGCCACAGGCGGATTAATATCAAGAACAGTTAAACCTTTAATATTTAGCCCCCAGGTTTATCCTGGGGGTTCTTTGTTCCGCCAAATAACAAAGATAAGCAGCGAAAGGCCAGACGGCGGCCAGAAGCCGTGCATCTGGTCACTCATGCCGTAGAGCTTCAATGGGATCGAGGCGGGCGGCTTTCAGCGCCGGGAAGTAGCCGAAGATCACGCCTACCGCGGCGGAGAACAAAAAGGCGATGACAACTATGCCCAGATTAAACACGAAGGGAACATGCAAAATATAGCTGAGTCCAACGGAGCCGGCCAGAGCCAGTATGATGCCGAATAATCCGCCGAACGAAGACAATACCACCGCCTCTACCAAGAATTGCATCAGCACCTCACTCTCGAGAGCGCCGATAGCCAGCCTGATACCGATCTCCCGAGTCCGCTCGGTGACCGATACCAGCATGATGTTCATAATGCCAATTCCGCCAACCAAAAGACTCACTGCAGCCACCGCACCAAGCAATGCGGTGAGCACCTGCGTGGTCGAAGTAAGCATTTTAGCGATTTCCTTCGTGTCCATCACGCTGAAATTATCGTCTTCGCTCGGCGACAGATGCCGGCGCACGCGCATCAACTGCTCAATATCTCTCTGCGCTTTCTCTGTCGATGCGTCTTGGCGAACCGAGACCTGGATGAGTCCGACATCATTCTTGCCAGCAATGCGTCGCTGAACGGTTCGCAGCGGCAAGAGAACGATATCGTCCTGGTCTCTGCCCATAGTGGACTGTCCTTTGGCTTCTAACAAGCCGATTACCTGGCAGGAGATATTTCCCATGCGAATATTGCTTCCTAACGGATCTTGCCTGCCGAAGAGTTCTTCGCGTACGGTTGCGCCCAGAACACAGACTGCTTTGCCCGTTCGTAGTTCACTCTCTTCAAATTGACGCCCGCTTTCTAAAGACCAGTTCCGCACATAAAAAAACTGGTTGTTACTGCCGGTCGCGGTCGTGGACCAGTTTTCATTGCCAAATACCGCCGTAACGGACTGAGATAAAGACGGAGCGACGGCAGCGAGGGAGCTTATATCCCGGACGATGGAATCGGCATCATCCACGTTGAATGGCGGTGCGGTGGACTGGCCTGGTCCCATCCTCTTTCCAGGAGTAACCATTAGCATGTTATTGCCCAAGCTCTTAATCTGTTCAGTAACCTGAACGGTAGTGCCGTTGCCGAGGGTTACCAAGGTAATGACTGCGCCCACCCCGATAACGATGCCCAATATTGTCAGGGATGAACGCATGACGTTGCGCCTTATATCTCGCAGTGCCAGTAAGATTGTGTTCCACAGCATTATGCCGCCCTTCCATTTATCTTATCTGATGCAACCAGGCCGTCCACAAAATGGACGATGCGTTTCGCATAGGCCGCCATATCCGGCTCGTGGGTTACCATGACAATGGTAATCCTCTGGTCGCGGTTGAGAAAAGTCAGCAATTCCATAATCTCCTTGCTGCAAGCCGTATCCAGGTTACCCGTAGGCTCGTCCGCAAATAATACGGTCGGCTCAGTCACGATAGCACGTGCAATGGCAACCCGCTGTTGCTGACCGCCCGACAGTTCGCTGGGCGTATGGGATTCCCATCCATCGAGAGCCACCCTCTTTATGGCCTGAACGGCATGCGCCCGCCGCTCGCCGGCAGGGACACCACGATAGATCATAGGCAGCTCCACATTCTCAAGCGCCGAGGTGCGATTTAGCAGGTTATAGCCCTGAAATACAAAACCCAGATAATAGCGACGCAACAAGGCGCGCTGATTGCGAGCGAGTTGACTGATTTCGACTCCCATGAAGCGATAAGAACCCGATGTGGGAGAATCTAAACAGCCGAGGATATTCAGACAAGTAGACTTTCCCGAACCGCTCGGCCCCATCACCGCGATAAAATCCCCCTTCTCAATATGAAGATCAATGCCGCGTAACGCATGTACAGCCGCCTGGCCAGTGCCGTAAACTTTTGTCACGCCACTCAGCTCAATGAGGAACTGATCGTCCGTTTTGTTTGAATCTATCTTGTTCATTTTTCTGTACTCATCGTATCGACTATTACCGCCATTCCAGGCTTGATTTCGCCCTTCAACACCTCCGTATAGACCCCGTCAGTGGCCCCGACAGCGATGGGAACAGCAACGGCCTGCCCATCTTGTAGCACCCACACTCGCTGCTGCGTCTTATCGGTGCTTACATCTTTGCTCTGCTTGGTCTGAGATGGCGGATGCGGAAGCAGTTTGCTAATCAGGCTGCCGCCGGATTGGGTCTGTTTCTGTTGTACGGGCGGGGTAAACCGCAGTGCGGCGCTGGGTACAAGGATGGCATTTTCAACTTTATTGACTGTGATGTCCGCAGTGGCCGTCATTCCCGGCCGCAAGGATAAATCCGAATTATCAACTTTTAGCACGGTTTCATAAGTTACGACGCCTTCCACGGTCTTGGAGCCGTAACGGGTCTGGATGATCCGTGCCTGGAACGTGCGATTTAGGTAGGCAGACACACTGAATGTTGCTTCCTGACCCTCTTTCACCTGGCCCACATCTGCCTCATCCACATCCACATGCAGTTCCATTTTGGTCAGGTCCTCAGCCAGTGTAAAGAGCACCGGGGCTTGAAAGGCTGCAGCCACGGTTTGGCCGGGCTCCATATTACGGGTTAGGACGATGCCGTTGATGGGCGAACGGATTACCGTTTTGGATAGGTCCGTTTCTTGGGCGTCGAGGGTGGCTTGTGCCTGGGAGACTACCGCCGTAGTGCTGGCCTCATCGGCTTTGGCCCGCTCGAACGCCGCCTCTGCCGCATCAAGCTCAGCCTGCGATGGTACTTTGTTATTGCTCAATTCCCGCACTTTTTGAAGCTGGAGGAGTTTACTTTGGGTTTCCTTTACGGTCGCCTTGGCCTGTAGGACCTTGGCCTTTGCTGATTCCAGGGCGGCTTTGGATTGCGTTACCTGCGCATCGAGTTTCGATGTGTCCAGCCGAGCCAAGACCTGACCGATCTTCAACTTGTCGTTGTAGTCCGCTTCGACAGTTTTAATAATTCCGGATAGCTCACTGCCTACATCAACCTTGTTGGTTGGCTGTAGAGTGCCTGTAGCAGTTACGATGACAGTGAGATCTCCGCGTTTAACTTCCTGGGTTTTGAATTGCGTCGAATTAGACTTATTGGTCATTTTCCAGATAGCTACTGCGCTGACTACTACGATCACCAAAAGGCCTGAGACAAACCATTGCTTCCCCCGTTTACCATGTCTGAGGGACGGATCAATTTTCAAGGTCTCAGCAATATTGGATTTTGGATTGATCTCCGATTTCATTTTTTCTCCATCTTACAAGCTATTTCTTCTCATCTGTAGCCATAGACGCCCAGCCACCACCCAAGGCTTTATACAGCCGAATTAGGTTGGCTGTTACGGTCCCATCGCTTTGGGCTAGTTGGTCCTGGAATGACAAGAGCGAGCGCTGCGCATCCAGGACGTTGCTAAAATCAGTCAGGCCGGCTTGATACTCGTACTGTGCCAGCTCAACGGCTTTTTGTGCCGCCTGTGTCGCATCACGTAGATTATCCCTCCTGAGCTGCTCCTGTGCGTATGACACCAGAGCGTTTTCCACATCCTCCAGCGCACCGAGGATAGCGGCCTCATACTGGATCAGGGCCTGCTCCTGAAGTGCTGACTGCACCTGTATATTTTGGCGGATAGCTCCGGCATCGAAGATCGCCCAGGTGATTCGAGGACCGCCGCTTAAAGTCCAACTGTCGGAGGAGAATAAGTTACTTAATAAGTGATGCAATGAGCCTGCTTCCAGGCCGACCGAGCCGCTCAACGTGAACCTAGGGTAAAGATCCGCAGTAGCCACACCAACCCTCGCTGTCTGCCCAGCCAGTTCGCGTTCGGCTAATCGCACATCAGGCCGGCGCCGCAATACGTCGGCTGGCACGCCAACCGCAGCCTTCAAGGGAGTCACCGGTATCGGCTCTGGTTTCTCCAGTTCTTCGTGAACCTTGCCCGGCTGTTCTCCAAGGAGCACTGCAATTCGGTTCATAGCCTCCTCCAGCCCTGTACGAAGGGTCGGAATCTGCGAACGGGTGTTCTCAAGGTTGTAGCGGGCCTGCTGCACGGCCAATTCATCGCTCAAATTCGCCTGATACCGCCATAGGGTCAACTGATAGGTCTCGTTTTGCGCCTCTAGGTTTGCTTGCGCCGCGTCAAGGCGCGATTGAAAAGTACGCATATCTACGTAGTTCAGAGCCACTTCTGCGAGCAGGGAAACGAGCACGTCACGCAAGTCCTCTTGACTAGCCTGCAGATCTGCCGTCGCTGCCTCTACAGAACGGCGAACGCCGCCAAAGATATCCAGCTCCCAACCTGCGTCAAAACTCGCCGCATAAAGCTGACTGGTCTTGCCGGTTCCTGTATCTTTACTGCTGCGCGTCCAAGTGTCGGAACCCGCGAAGTCGAGAGTTGGAAGCATACCTGCCTTAGCAATGCTCCTACGGGCGCGGGCCTCACGAACTCGCGCGCGGGCATTCTTCAGGTCGAGGTTGCCTGCCACAGCTCTATCGATCAGACTCGATAGTTTGGGGTCATTGAGCGTATTCCACCACGACGTCAGTGTCTTCGGGTTCATCTCTTCGGCAGTCAGGCCGCCCGCGAGTTGGCTGTGCCAACTCGCGGACACTGACGTCTTGGGCAAAACATAATTGGGTCCCACTGCAGGGCAGCCGCTTACGACAAGGATCGCCAGCATTGCAAGGAGCCATGACATAGGTCGAATGAAGATTATTTCGTACAGAGCATTCATAAGTCACTCATGCTTTGAGTCATTTGCCTTTCGTCGTTTCTTTTTAGAGCTTTTCTGTCTCTTTTGCGTTTCTTCGCGAATACCACGCATCCCAGCCAAGCTGAAGCGAGTGACATGATCGGCCAGCTCCTCGACGCCAAAATCCAAAGGCAGACGGCCAAGGCGTTGAGTTTCAGGCGATATTCTGGCACGTCGCAAGTGCAGTATTGGGCCGAAACACTGCGCCATTATGCTCATCTGACAGAAACAGACCTGCTGCTCACTTGCCCTATTACCCAGCAGTTCCCTAACAATCGACTTAATACCTTGGTACATCGGTTCTATGGCCTTCTGGATGGTGTCAGTAAGAAGCCCCGTCGGGTTAGCCATTTCCTTATGTATGATCTCAACATCGTAGTTTTCAGGATCCGCAATGCGCTGCATGAAGGACAGAATTCTGCCTCGTAACCTGTCCTGAACCGGTGCTTCCGGCGGAACCCCTCCGTCCGGGGGGTAAGTATTTATCGATTTTTCAAATGAATACTTCCACGCTTCGACGTAGAGTTCTTCCTTGCTGCCGAAGTGATAGTTCACGGCTGCCGTGTTGACCGTGGCTCTTTTGCAGATATCCGCATTCGTAGTCTCCCAGAATCCCTTCTCCGCGAAAACCTTGCTGGCAGCCGCAAGCAAATGCTGGCGTGTTTCTTGTCCGTCAGTTCTTTGTTTTCTCATCGTTTATCCCTTTTTCTTGCTAAGTATATACTCTAATTTAACTACTTAGTTCAATTTATCAAAAGATTTTCAAAAAATATTTTTGCCGTGCTGACCACAACAAGGAACCCCACGGCACGGGTCCGGGTCTAGCAATGCCCCGGCCACACGTGCGGCGGTAATCATGCGCGCATAAAAAAAACCCTGTGGGTCGCACAGGGCTTCTATCCGCCTGCAGCATATCCGACTTCCGTCTTGCCACAGAAGAATCATAGGATGTGCTTATGCAGGTCTCTATTACTGCCGACGGTGGTACGCTGTATCCCAAAGATGTTGGCTCCGTCCTCTTCTTCCTGCCAAGAAACGCACTTAACTAAAGTCTATAACCTATATGCTATATTCTAAACGCTGGATAATATAACCCCTCCCCGGTAATAGCCTTTATAGAAAATAAATTGTCAAAAAGATATTAACCCGTTATTTCCTTCTTTTCTATTGGTACTCACACATTCTTTGCTATAATTGCTATTATTAGTAAAGAATTGACCAATAGACAAAGTTACATGAAGATTCAATTGGAAATTTAGCTATGATTACAAAGCTAAGCGTATCAAACTTCAAATCGGTTCGTCAGTTGCATATCGAGTGTAAAAAAGTGAATCTGTTCATAGGCGAGCCAAACACAGGTAAGTCCAACATCCTGGAGGCGTTAGGCCTACTATCGTGGGCGTCTCGTATAATAGATGGTGAACTCGCCAATTACGTTCGTTTCCAGACAACACAGGATATTTTCTATGATCGGTTGCTGGACGATGCCATCAATATCTTCGTGATCGGAGAGCCGACTGTGAGAGTTAAGATTTCTTTTAAAGACGACAACTTCCTGTTCCAGGAAGAATCGAGTTCTTCCCCGTTTGCGCAGATGGGCTACAATGGCGGGGCTAGCGGCCACGATTATCAGAAGACCAGGAGTATCAGGTTTTTTCGCTTTAAGAATGCAGAGAGATATGATGACAAGGAAGCAGGGAGTCTCAAGTCTCCAAATGGAATAAACCTATTTTCAGTTGTAAACAGTTCAAGGGAACTCAGAGAAGTCACTGCCGAGTTCTTTCGCAAGTATGGGTTGAGACTTGTACTGAAGCCACAGGAACGACAATTTGAACTCCAGAAGCAAACTGGCGACTTGGTTTTCAGTTTTCCCTATGCTTTGACTTCCGACACGCTCCGTCGGATCATCTTCTATACGGTGGCCATCGCTTCGAACAAAAACTCGGTTCTGGTGTTTGAAGAGCCGGAGTCTCATGCTTTTCCATACTATACAAAGTACCTCGGAGAACGGATCGCGATGGACAAGACCAACCAGTTCTTCATTGCTACACATAATCCTTATCTGCTCTCAGCCATCATCGAGAAGACCCACAAGGAAGATGTCCAGGTCTTCATTACCTACTTCAAAGACTTTCAGACGCAGGTCAAGCCCTTAACCACAAATCAGCTTTCGGAATTGATGGAAGCTGACCCCTTCTTCAACCTGGATCGTTTCATCGAGGAAGAGTGATGAAGGTCCTTGTGGAATGTGATGCGGACGAAACTGTACTTCGAGTACTTGGGCTTCCCAGGAAACTGTTACTGCATTTTGGGGGAAAGTATGAAATGGTCAAGAAGCTGAAAGAGCGTGCCCATGACGTTGGCATGATGGATGAAGACCCTGGGAAAGTCCAACCTCAAGACATGGTTAGCTATCGGCAGACGGATTCTGCTGAAGGACTTCTTCTATTGACTCGCCAGGGTAGCGGTGGTCAAAAACTTGTCTTAATCTGTCCTAAGCTGGAGGACTGGCTAATTGCCAGAGCCAAATCATCAGGAATTCGACCAGAGGATTACGGCCTCCCCAACGACCCAGACCACCTGCATAATATCCCCCGATATGAGCAGAAGGAAGGCTTTCGTCGCTTCCTTGCGGAACTGAAAGAGAAAGACAAGGGAATGAATCTCCTGCGTCGGTGGTTATTTGAGGACGTAACTTAATTAAAATAAATGTTTGTTAAATTCCGGATTTCATTGATTCGATCCTTGGCAGATACACTAACATATGCTGTTTATACTCGATTCTCGACCCTGAATTCCCACCGAAGCTGTTACACATTTCTACATTTTAACCTTTGCTTTTTGGATTGAAAAAAGCCCTGTGGGTCGCACAAGGCCTGACAACGGCCAAAGGCCAAAAATTCCAAGCACAGAAAATCGAATATCCAAAACCCGCGGCCATCGGCCGAATTTTTCGATTTCTGCCAACGGCCCAAGCCACATGTGCGGCAAGAATAAAAAACCTGGCGCGGGTCAACAAAACACATGGCCCCAGCCATAGGTGCTGGGGCTAATCAATTCAAAAAAGGCCCCCGGCACGGGTCCGGGGGCTAATCGTTGTGTATAATACTCCCCAAAAACTGGACCAGTGGTTAAGGTGGATTCGTTGCCTGAAGTGAAGGGGTATTCAGGAGACGAATCATGGAGAACAAGCACAGGAAGTTCAACGGGCCGTTCAAGGCGAA
>Ga0172362_10004860_pt1 | contig 11672 bp, 9 predicted proteins | sample LakKivs1_kivu2a2_FD_114534 | JGI IMG/M metagenome (GOLD analysis project Ga0172362, IMG submission 114534) | Sediment microbial communities from Lake Kivu, Rwanda - Sediment s1_kivu2a2 | ecosystem: Environmental > Aquatic > Freshwater > Lake > Sediment | place: Rwanda: Western Province, Lake...
ATACAGAAACGGTGTTGGAGTATGTCAGAAATCAACGACTGCAACAATCCTCTCTAGATGATTATCCAAATCTGGGGTTACCCAGCACATGAAGCCCCGCCATTTATGGCGGGGAGAAGTCACAAACAAGGGTTATTAATGTTTTTTTATCATGTCCATTGAAAAGGAGGCTACTGATTTAAAAATCCTATATTGGAATATTGCACCAACAATAACATTCATATGGAATGTTATGAATCTGAAAAGTATGATGAAAACACCTATTAATGGGCTGCTTAAAATAATGCTATATAGAACAAATATACTGCCCTCAGCAACCCCTGCGCTACCAGGTGTTGTAGGCATCATGACAATAACAAGTAGTAAAACCTGTGCTGAGTATGATTCAACATAAAAAGGCGGCAGTCCAAGACCTAATAGCAGCATTGATGCTATCATAAAACCAGTGGACCAGAATAAAACTGTTATAATAATGGATAATGCTAAGGCTTTTTTATGTTCACCTAAACACATCATACTATTATGAAAATTATCTACTTCACTGCTGATCCAGCTTATAACCTTACTTTCTCCTTCTTTTTTCTTTGAAAACCTGCTTAGTTTTTTACTAATGAAAATCAAAAAAGATTTTGTTTTATTTGGTCTAAAAACTGCGTATAAAAACAAAACTACCAACAATATAAAAACAATGATCCCAATTGTAAGACCTAGATTTAAAATGCTAATACCTGGTTTATCTCTGAAAATAAAAATAGCAAACGGTATTAATGCCAAGATGAAAACTGCATCGAGTAATCGTTCACCAAGGATAGCAGCGGTTGCACCACCAAGGCTCATACCATCCCTATTTAAAAGATAGATTCTAACAGGTTCTCCACCAGCCATGGATGGAGTTATACCGGCAAGAAATTGATTTGCAATAACTATTTTTATGGATTCCCCTAAACCAACTTTTACTTTTTTATCAATTGCATTAGCAAGAACTTTAAGCCTTGCACCCCATAAAACCCAATAAAGAACATTTAAGAATATAGCTAATAAAAAAAACTCGTATTTAATCTTAGTATTTGCCAGTTGATCTAATGTTTTTGCATCAATAGTAAAAAACAAAATTAAAAGTATTATAACAATACTTATTGTAACACTAACAATTATCGGAATTTTCATTGTTTTTTGTTTTTTTTCCACAATTGCGTTATTTTAAGAAGGATATATTTCAATTATGGTTATTTTAAATATAAATAAAACAAAAAAACTTATCTTTAGTAAACTGTTCTCCAAAAACCTAATTTGTGAAAAATATGCAAAAACTACCATTGAACAAATATTTGAAATCCATGCGATATGCCATGGTAAATAGAATATCTGGAGAGTCTATTTACCCGTTTTATGCATCATATAAAGTAACGCACACATGCAGTCTTAGATGCAGTTTTTGTAACGTATGGAAAGAGGACACACCTGACCTGAAAACAAAAGACGTGTTCAAAGTAATAGACAACATTGCTGATTCTAGTATAATTGTTCTAAGCCTCGAGGGTGGAGACCCACTTGTAAGAAAAGACTTAGGAGAAATACTAGAATATGCTTACAAAAAACCGTTTTATCTGTTTTTTACAACCAATGGGCATTTACTAGATAAAAGACCCATGAAAGAATATGCTAAAAATATTGATTATCTTCATATAAGTATTGATGAGGGCCATGATAACCTAGATTTTTTTGAACGACTTAAAGAATTTCAAAGCTATGGGCCAGAGATATGCATACAGATAGTTGTAACAAGAGACACATTAAATGCACTTGAGGATAAAGTTAAAAAGATCTACAATGTTGGTGCTAGAACTGTTGTTATGCCAGCATGTCATCTTGATAACACCGATGATTTCTACCCAGACCCAGTAAAATTCAAAAAAGAAATAATACGTTTAAAAAAGAAATATAAAAACACTATTACAACCCCTGTAGGTTTTCTAAACAATATAAATAAAACGCATGGTTGCTCAACCTCATCAATTATTATAGACTCAGATGGAGGACTTTTTTACCCATGTAGAACAGTTGGTAAAAGACTTACTGATCTTACAAAAGAATCATTGATGGGTTTTCTTAGATCAGAAAAAGCAAAAGAAGCAAGACAATGGATGAAACAATGCCCAAGAGCATGTGGATGGTACCAATATTTTGCAACAGATGCTTTTGCATCACCAAGATCACTACTTTCATCACTCAGCCCTTATCTTTTTAAATAAAAAAAATTATCAACAATAAGTGTTATATTGTTTTTACATAAAATTTTATGATGAGCTCTATGAAAATATTAATGACAACTGAATCATATTATCCTATCATAGATGGTGGTGCGCTTGGTCAACATCGTTTAGTTCATGAGTTAATTAGACGAGGACATGATGTCCGTGTGATAGCACCAGGTTTTAAATTTAAAAACTATAAAGAAAATGATGATGGATCAATAATCTACAGAAGTAGAGGTATTAGATTACCTTTGTATATGGGTGGGAAATATTACGTTGCTCCATCCCCATATTTTTATGTTAAAAAAGTTATCAATGAATTCAAACCTGATATAATTAATGTTAATTCACCTTATCCTAATAGTTTATCAGCAATAAATATTGCAAGAAAAAAAGACATTCCTGTAGTTGGGTCGATACATATCCTTCCTGAAAATATATTACCTGCTTTTACAAATTCTATTTTTTATGAAACAATGAAGAAGTATATATGGCGATATTTAGTATATTTTTATAATCAAGTTGATTGGATTACAATACCAACAAAGACTGGTGGAGATATGTATATTGAAAAGGGTTTAAAAAATAATATAACTCCGATCTCCACTGGGATTCAAACAGATGTTTTCAATCCAAATAACAATGGTGAATATCTCAGAAAAAAATTTAAACTTCCTAAGAAAAAAATCGTTCTTTATACAGGGAGAATAAATGAGGAAAAAAACCTTGAAGTACTAATAAATGCTATCCCAAAAACATTAGAACAAGTTGATGCGCATTTCCTTATTTGTGGTAGTGGTGGAGACTATAAACAAGATCTTATAAATCTTACAAAAAAATTAGAAGTTGATGATCATACCACGTTTACTGGTTTTTTAGATTGGAAGGATTACCCTAATATTTACACTATTGCAGATGTGTTTGCAATCCCTGCTGAATCTGAACTACTTAGCCTTGTTACATTAGAAGCAATAGCAACTGGTTTACCGGTTGTAGTAGTAAATAAGGGTGCTCTGCCAGAGCTTGCAAGTAATAACAATGGTCTTGTTTTTGAACCAGGGGATAGTAAACAGATGGCTGATTGTATTGTTAAGATTCTTTCAGATGACAAACTTAGGAAAAAGATGAGTTTGAACAGTTTAGAATTAATAAAAAAACATACTGTTGAATCCGCTGGAAAAGAATATGAGAAGGTGTATGAAAAAGTTTTAAACTTTTATAGTAAAAATAAAAAAATATATCTAACAAATGTTTAACATCGCATCTATTCATTTTACTTTTTTGAGAGACAAAATAAATTAACCATATTTTTAAAAAAAGAAAAAAAGAGGGTGTTTTTATTGTATTTTCACAGATACGATAGTAATTTTCTGAAGAAAGAATTTGATAGTATTTTTTGTAGCCAAGCAAGGTTATCGAATATGTCAATTAACTGCCTTAATGTTGTTCTAGGTCGAGCACTCGAACCCTTAACTGCGGGATATTCTGAATATTTATTATTATTTTCATTTGTCTCTGGTACATCATTTTCTGTATCTATTCTTAATTCAATTGTGTGACTTCCTTTAACAGCGTACCATGGATCTTTGTTACATATTATGACTCCATATCCAGGTTGAATATTATCAATTGTTCCACTCATGAATAAAGAGCCATCCAAATACACCTCAACTTTATGAGATGTGCAATCACTATCACCAGTCCATAGATAAGCACAATGGAAATATACTGGATTATCCTTTTTGATTTCTGAATATACATGTTCTTGTTCCCAATCTTTTGATTGCGAACTATACCAGATATCAAATGGTTCTAGATCTCCTTCTGTTGTAAACTCTGGGCAATATTCCTCTTCCTTTGAAGAATGTTGGTCATATTCGTAGTCATGAACTTCAAATTTAAAAGTATGGCAACTGTTATCCTGCCAGTTAAAACCAGGAGGATCATCTCCATCTGTTAAAAAGACAGCACCGTATGTATCAGCTGCAATTGAAAATTGTCCTGAACCAATTTCTGAACCATCCATAAAAACTTTTAATGTAAATCCTATTGATACTCCCTCCCCAGTATTACTGATTAAACAAATTACTGTTACTCTATCTCCTTTCTCAAAATCTGGTTCATTTTCCCAATCAATATCTTCAGGTGGCCATGGAGAACTTTTTATCAAAGTTATATCATCAACTTTTAAATTAGGTGGTCCTTGAGCTTGATGAATTAATATACCAACGTTATTATCTTCTTTCATCTCAGGAATATCGTTATAATAATCTACCCAACACCATATACTATGTAATTCTGTGTCACTAGGCCATGTAATTGGGCTTGTTGTGAAATGTAAAGCGTTATTTGGCCATGCTCCTGCTGGACAATTATAGGATTGATCTGATACCGCATAATTCTCATCTAAACCAATTGCAACGTAAAATCCCTCTGCATCATGAATACCTGCATTCCAAATTGTTGCGTGAATAACTACGGGGTCTCCTGGTTTAAAATAGAATGGTTCAGTCCATATTGTATAAGCCATTTCATCATTTATCAAAATTACTGGCGATGCAACTAGGTCAATACATTTAGGATCTTTTGATCTAATATCAGCATCTAAAAGCCAACAGTTAAGATTCATTCCTCCTCCGATAGCAGTAAAACCAAATGCATGGCAATCAAGATATATATTAAACTGAACAATAAACTCATAAGAATAACCTGCTTCAAGAGTTATTGGTGAACTATAACCAATTTTATATGGACCAGGTTCATCATATTCATCAGGTACTTCATATGTTCCCTGCCATGGCCATGAATCCGCATAAAATATCAGTTCTTTACCTACGCCTTGACCAGCTATCTGATATGCAACATTTGATTCGATTTCCAGTTTTCCTACACCGAAATCAACTGGTATATCAACAGCAGTTACAAGACCATTATAGTCAATATCAAATTGCACATAATAATCCCCTGTTTGAGTACATACATATTTTCCTTTAAACCAGCAATATGCATGACTGATAACCCATTGTGCCCAACCACAAGAACCATCAAGTTTTAAGTAGCCATAACCCGTATCACAATTTACTTGAGCTTCTTCAGAGTGAAAAGCTAAAAAATTATCTTCCTCAGTTCCTTTACCACATTCCATCCAAGGCGGTTCAGTAATACTATCATCAAAATTCAGTGAATTAGTAATTTTATCCTTTTTCAAAGGTTCATTTAGGATTAAATCATTATGCTCAAAACTTATTTTTTGACTATTTACTGAAATTTCTTCATTTTCAACTTTATTTATTTCAAATTCTTCTATCTCCGGAGAGTTAATATTACTAGAGCCTACATTATTATTATTGGATATTTTACCAAGCTCAGTAAAACCAAGTTTATAATCAATTGGCTTTATTAGATTATTATCTATTTCTGCTAATTTATAATTTAAATCTTCTTTTTCTTCGTCTATGTTTTCATAACGACTATTATCTGCAGTTAATGCGCTTGCAAAACTACTGCCAATCAGCAGCATCAATATTGCGGTTATATATACAACTTTTCCTTTCATTTATCTCCACCAAAAATTAATATATTTTTTTGATTATTAAAAATAACGTTATTATTATAACAAAAATTTTTTTATTTGTAATTAAAAAAAACATGTTGTTTAAATGAGTGATATGGATTTACTTTTTTGTAATGTTTATAACAAAATGTTAATTTTTATTCGGTTAAGTTTATATATCTTTTTTCCATTATAAATTTATATGAAGGGGAATAGATTAATATTTGGTATTATCGTATTAACATTTTTAATAATAGTATTATCAACGTTATCGTTGTTTAACCTTGAAATCAAAGATGAAAAAAATGAAATAAAAAACAAATCGTATAATCTTGGGGTTATTATAAAAAAAGATGGTTTATATGATAATTTTGAAATTGAAAACAAGCTAAACCTTTTGTTAAATTCAATTAAAAATGATATAAATCTTGATAATGTAGGAATAATAAAAGCTGATATAACATCTTTAGATGAATTAGATTTAGTTGTTGAAAATCTTTATTATAATAAAAATGTAAGATATTTAATTGTGGTAGGGAGAGATTTAGCTTGGGAAGGAGAAGACGGATGGAAAAAACTAAAGTCAGATATAGAAAGTGCGTTTTGGTATGTGAACGACGAATTATGCTACCTCAACGTAAGAGAACCTGATGAACAGGGTAAACCCTCCGGATCCTCTGAAATACGAGATATCGCAATCTCTTGGGTAATAGCTCCTGATATATATTTTGAGGATAAAAGTTTAGAAGAAATTAATAAATTGAAAAGAAATATTGTTTCTAATATTATAACCACCTATACTGAGTATCATAATAATCCTCAAAAAATATTTGATAGTTTTGAAAAATCTTGCTTATATATAAGAGACAATGAATCCATTCCTAGTTTCTATGAAAATAGTTTCGATTCTGGATATCAATTCGATTGGATATTAGTCATGAATACAGATTTTGAAAAAGTATGGGATGAAATGAAAAAAGGTCATTTAATTTTAGAGTATGTCGTACATGGTACTCCATATTCGTTGATGATTAGCCAAAGTGATTCAGAGTTTTTTACTTATATCGAGGATTATAATAATTTTATTGAAATATATGGTTTACCTGTTTTATTTGTAAGTGCAGGAGCTTGCGATAGAAATGTAATTCAAAGGTCTTGTACAAACACTGGAATTTGTTTTTGTTGGCCTCAGGTGAATATTTATAATGGAGTATGGGCATATTTTACTCCAGGGGGAAACTCAGCAGATATGGAAAATAGTTTTAGCAAGGATAAATTTATTGGAGAATCAGTTTTAAAAAATCAATGTCAAATAATTATTTATGGTGATATAACTTCTCATATGACATAATTAATATTATCAAAAAGCTGAGTAAATATGGTATTAGGTAAATGGTTAATATCAAAAAATATTCAAATAAAAAATAATTGGTTATCGAGTATTATGTTAATTATAGGAGTAATATTTATTCTACCTTTCTTTTATTCAATTTTCAATAGTAATTCAATTGATTTATTAAAAAAATCATTTATGTTTCTAATTATAACAATTATTGGAGTTTTTATAATTATATTCTCCTTTATTTCTCTAATTTTCTTCAACAAAAAATCTAATTAATTTTTTTAAGTTCTATTTATCACTGAAATTTTGGTAATAAAGGAGTAATTATATAAAAAACATCTAAAGTGAGTAATCGCTAAGATTAGAGATTTGGAGGAATGGATATATTGTTTTTCTACTCTCGAGATTGTTCAGAAGATGATAAACAAGGTAATAGAGAAAAATGGATATCCTTAGAATTCTACAAAGAGGTATGAGAGTAAAATAATGACTTCGAAGAAGGAGGTTATTTTTCTGAGTAACCTTGGTTTTTGTTGTCATTCAATAGAAACTGGTTAGTGATTAATGCAAAACTAGTTGGGTAGATAGGATTTTAAACATCAGAAAAATAAATTTTTCCCTAAATTTTTTTGGTTATGTCCTTTAAAACGGATTTATCAGTAAAATAATCCCAATTTACCTCATAAACTGCTGCCCAGTGAACAGGTTCTCCATTTATTTCTTGTGTTGCATTAAAGTAAATAGGTTCTTTAAATAAGGAGCGATTTCCAAATTTTTTATGCGACTCATATGACATATTAATTCCTTCTATTCTAGGTCCTACATGAACTACTATATTTTTCATAATATCATCTATTAGAACATGTGTTATACGACTATAGCTACAGTTAATACCAATCCCAAATAATTCTTGTATATAATTTTCTTTATCATCTTCAGGGTCGCTCCATAAAAAGTATACTTTATCATCTGATGTGTTAAAACCTTCAGCCTCAACCATTCTTTCAAGACGATGATCTGATACAATAACACTAGTGTTTTTATCCAGATGTGTTCTTATCCATTCAATAGCAGATATATCCTCAGCAGTTATTACCTCGCTAGCCTGTTCTAATGACTCAAAGGCAGGATAAACCGATAAAGCATTTGTTATAACAAGTAAAAATATTACTAAAGAATAAACTAGTTGTAAATTTTTTGTAAATCTTTTCTTTGCTGTTATATCGGTTTTTAACATCGCAGTATGTAAACCTTTTCTAATCTTTTTTGACAGTTTTTCATAATCCAGATTTAAAAAAATCCCTCCAATCCCATAAACTGTTATTATTGCGACTGGTGCCATCATATATTCCAGGTGTCTGTCCGGTAAAATAGTATGATTATCTGTTATAGCTGCGTAAAGCAATGATATTGTTAAACCAAAAGTCCAACCTCTGATAAAAAGCCCGTTTCTTATATGCCAGGTATATCTAAAACCAGAGACCCAAAAAGCAAAAACAAATAACAACGGAGTTGATAATGCTACTGCAAGGGGAGTGAAACTAAAATTTGTCCATGGCATTTTAAAAATTAAGAAAAAAATCATTATCCCGTAAAAGAAAATCAAAACAATAAAAAATAATAAAACACGTTTTCTAAGACTGTGAAGTTCTTTTTTTATAAACGGATTAAATTCCCATACAAATAATATGAAAAATTTTAATATGCCTGCTTTAACATTTTGTTTTTCTCTAATAATAAAAGCGTTAAATCTTCTTATCAAATAAATTAAGCCAAAGGATGAAAAAAATAATACATAGAAAAAAACTACTAAATATGTAGATTTTATGGAAATAAATCCTAAAGATATTCCTCTACTTGCTCCTCCACCCATAAACCCTTCAAATACTGGTCTAGCAACAAATGCCCAATAAGAAAAAGTAAGACCACTAGCACATAAAAAATAAAACACGTCTCTTTTCAACCAGGATGTCCATTTTTCGTTGCTAGCATTTTCAGTAAATATAATAAAAACTAAACTTATAATATAGAAGTAAGTTGTTAAATGATGAGACATTATCAGAAGAACCGTTGAAATAAAAAGAGGCATAACATACCATACTTTTTGTCTGAATTTGATAAAAAATAACAATGAAAGCATCATGAAAAAATGTCCCATGGTAAGTGGCGATGCATGACTTGTTTGATATACATCAAATGGTAAAACCGCAAGAAACAAAGCTGAAATAAGTGCTATTTTTCTATCCTTAATTAATGAATTCACAACAAAATAAAAAATAAAAACTGATAAACCACCAAAAATAGGGACAAGCTTAGGCATTAGAACTATTATGTCAATACCTGTTATCCAATGTGCAAAACCAGTAACCGCATATAAAACAGGGAAATAATTATATGAACTACCCCAACCAGAATAAGGGTTATACCATTCCCCACCGCTTTGAACAAAAGATTTAGCAAGACCATAGTATATTCCAAAATCACAACCCCATGCAGCATTAGTCCAAGCAGGAATTGACCTAATAATTATGGCAATACCTGTGATTATGATTAAACATAAAACCCAGTTATTTAATAATTTTTTAGACTTTGAAATACCACCCACTTTCATCTACTCAACCTATAATTAAACAATGTTATAAACCTTTGTAATAATAAAATAATTCTAACAAAATGGATTACTTTTTATATGAATAAATAACATCCATAATATTTTCTACTGTTTTATCAACATCACATTCTCTTTTTATACCAGTTGTTTTTTTAGCAATTTCAATATCTCTTTTTAAATCTAAACTTTCTTGATTAACTGAATAAAATGTTTTTTTATTATTATGATACTGCGAGAGATACTCTTGTTCTATTTGCCCTGGTGTTGGAATCATTAAAGCTTTTTTTCCCAACACTGCTAAATCCATTATTGTGGAGTAACCACTCCTGGAAACAACAAGTTTTGATCTATTTAAAAGATCTTCCCTTTCTTCTTTTTCAAGAAACGAATATACTTTAATGTTTTCTTTACTAGTTTTCTCTTTTTCTTCTGTTTTTCCAAGTGTTATAACAATATTTCCATCTAATTCATCGGTTTGTGGTAAAAGTTTTTTTTCAAGCAAGGTTCTTTGTGGTTCAGGCCCAGATATAGATATTAGATAATCAATATCATTTTTTGTTTTCTTCTTCTTAAAATCTGAGAGAACACCAACATAGTGGATTTTTTCCTCATCTATTTTTCTAAGACCATGTGAAAGATCCCCTGATAAACTGTTTTCCTTATAATCAGGCACTATTACTTCTCTGAAACGTTTAAAGAAAAATAAATTAAAAATCTCACTACCTGTCTCAAACATCCTGATTCGAAGCGGGTTCATTATTCGTATTTGATGAGAAATAAAAACAGATGGGATTTTCCTACTGTAAATATCATACCGCCCATCAGATATTATTGTATCACATTTTCTGGTTTCTAATATTTTTGTTAATTGTCTAAGACCTGACTGCATTTTTCTAATAAAAAGAGGCCAATAGATAACGCTTTTTGCCATGAACTGTCTAGCATTTTCAGAGAGAAGAATCGGGTAGTCTTCTATATCTATATATTCCAGGTTTTCTCCTAGTTCTTTTTTTAGAAGATCTAATGATCGGTCATGTGAAATAATGGTTAACTCATTGTTTTCTTGTATTAATTTACGTATAACTGGTAAGGATCGTGTCGCATGACCAAGACCCCACGAGCAAACACCATATATTATTTTCATTTTCTAAGGAGATATTCAGTACGATGTTAAATAAATACCTGAAAAAAATATTATTTTCTTATTATGTGAAGTTTTTATATGTGATGATATATTAACAGAAAAATAGAGGCTAATTATGAACTTCAGAGAAAAATTGTCACAAATTGTTCATAAAAACAATAGCCTGCTTTGTGTTGGTTTAGACATTGATCAGGAGAAAATGCCTAAGTTTTTATTTACAGAAAATAAAGATGCATTCTTTGATTTTAATAAAAAAATTATTGATAGTACAAAAGACCTTGTTTGTGCTTATAAGCTAAACATGGCTTTTTATGAAGTTCTAGGAAAAAATGGTTATGAAACCCTTGAAAAAACTATAAACTATATTCCAAAAGACATTATTATTATATTAGATGGGAAACGCAATGACACAGGGAATACTGCTAGTAAATATGCCAAATCACTTTTTGAAGGATTAAAAGCTGATGCTGTAACAATTAACCCTTATCTTGGTGAGGATGGGGTTGCGCCTTTCTTAAAATATGCTGATAAATACAGTTTTATTCTTTGCAGAACATCAAATCCTTCTGCTGTTGATTTCCAGGATCTTATGATCTCACAGATTCCACTATTTGAACAAGTTGCAATAAAAATAAAACAATGGAATACAACCTTTGGTAACTGCGGAGCAGTTGTTGGTGCCACATACCCTAATGAGCTAAAAAAAGTACGTAAAATACTAGGAAACAACATAGCATTACTAATACCAGGTGTTGGGAAACAAGGTG
>Ga0172362_10004861_pt1 | contig 11672 bp, 2 predicted proteins | sample LakKivs1_kivu2a2_FD_114534 | JGI IMG/M metagenome (GOLD analysis project Ga0172362, IMG submission 114534) | Sediment microbial communities from Lake Kivu, Rwanda - Sediment s1_kivu2a2 | ecosystem: Environmental > Aquatic > Freshwater > Lake > Sediment | place: Rwanda: Western Province, Lake...
ATATGGTCACATGAGTTCTGTATTTTCAAGTCGATAGACATCGTAAGGGCCTTACGAATACGAGATTATTAGCCACTTGAATTAACATCTGTCGAGTCAACGACCGATTTCAACGAATCTGAAACTACATCTGACTTCAACCGCCAACTACCCGTAATGGGATCTTTCTGAGCCGTTGATTCCTTGACGAAAATCGGCTTATCGTCGGTCCCGATATTTACCTCGTCTTCAAACGGGACGTTCGGGCCATACTTCTTACGTACACGCTCCCTGGCGGCATCTTCATTGGGCTTTGCTTTGTCCAAGTTTCCTTTAACAGGCATACTCTTACGTGAAAACACCTTACTGAGTAATTCACGGTCACAAGGTTCTTTTCCGCCAAACAGCGCCCTCCTGATCTCTTCAGCAGGCCGTTCCAAGAACTGCTTAATACTGGAAATTTTATCTGACACAGCCTTGTACCTCTGAACAGACTTTGCAACGAACGCCAGCCTTGAAGTGGTATCAGACACAGTAGCCTTGACCGGGGACATTATCATAGCTTTGGCTTTGCTGACCACCCTCTCTACAGCAGGGTTAGACGTGACGGTGGCTTTACCACCTGACCATGTCTGAAGCTTACTCTCCACATCGCGCCACATAAGCTCCAGGAACACCAAGAACGCCGACAGCGCCCGCAATATGTCAGTCCTCGCACCAGCTACACCCGTGTAATGGTGTGGATGTAGGGCCTCATTATCAAGCATCATCTTCAAACTCTCGACAAGTTCCTGCTCTGTCTTCCCTTTTATTTGAAATTGATTTGTAGCCTTGTTGTACACCAAAGGCACTTTACCGATAGCCACTCTGGCTATATCTTCAGGAGTAATGTCACTTTTAGCCAACAACGCTTCAAAGTACACATTCGGTGACATAGGTTCTGACAAAACGTCGACAAAATCATCCATGTATTGATCGATGGACTGGTAGAGTTTACGAGAGTACTGTCTCCACTTCCAGCACATGCGGTCGAACTGCTCAGAAGTCGCCTTGATGGTTTGGTCAGCGACTGACCCATACGGGTAGTCATTGGCCAATGCTGCCAAAGCATTGGCATACCCCATCATTTCAGACAAAGCCAAAAGCTGTTTCCTGTATCGATTAAACGACTCCGGGTCGGCGGTTCTCTTATCCTCAAACTCCTTGCGGGCGGCAGTCTTGTTTTTTGAGTCAGACTCAAGCTTTGCAATATCCATCCGCAGAGACTTCAGGCGTTGTAGTATTCCAGAGATTCGGTCAAGAGAACGCCCACAGTTCTTAGAAAACAACTCATTGAACTCATTCATGTTAGAGTTTGGTATTTTCTGATATCTGACAGAAACGTAGTCCGTCTTATCGGAAGTATCTCCCACCGTGTCGGAAGGGACAACATCATCGTTAATGACACTGCGCAAAAACTCTATGGCAGCCGTTGGGATGTGCTGGTCCCTCAACAACGACTCAAGCTCCCTCTTAAGCCTATCTATGCTTCGCCGTATCTTCTGGATGTCCTTTCGGTTCCTATCAATAGCCGAAGACGACAAGACGGCGTTCGACTCAGCATTGAACATCGACAAAGACAGTTCCAAGTCCGCGAGGCTTACATTCTTGTGATACGCGCCTTCTTGAAAAATATTCATGGTTAACTCTCCAAACCCAAAAGCTTGGTAAACGCACTCAACGCCTTTTTGGAGTCATCCAGGCTCTTACTGAACGCATCTAATTCGCTTTCTGGTACGACACTGCTTAAGTATTCTTCATCAAACTTTGGGAAACCATACAGAAGGATGACACCCGCCATGATGCCACGATCATTCAAAGACTTCATAGAATACGAATTGTCCTTTTTCTTCGTGCCAATCTGCAAGCCTTTCACATCTTCAGTCATAACAGCGCTGTTGTACTTCTTGAAGAATCCTTCCATCCCGCCTTTGTCAGGCTCAATTGTAAGTAGCATGAACGTGCCGGACAGTCTGTATTGCGCCAAACGAATTATGATGTCCGCTATCATGTTGACGATGTCCATATAGAATTTGATCTTCTTCTTGAAGAAATCCAAATAGTCTGACATGGCATCGCCTGACGTAGACACCATCCCCAACAATTTTTCTGACAGTCTATCCATATGCCCGAATAGCTTATCAATCTCAGGCCCCAAAAGAGAACGGATAGACAGAGACTGCCACTCGCCATCAAACTCGTCCCCGTAGACCCTGTTACCGTTTTCATCGAGCACGGTCTCCGAGGCCAACTCTGACAACGGTATCTTGTTCCGTGGCGTAGCAAATACCGTCTTAGTGGCCGTAGGGGACTCTATCCTTTGGAAGAACGGATTCTCATCGTAGAAATTATACCCCGTGGTGGTATACACCTTGTAGTAATACGTCTTGCTATCCTCAACATCAAAGTCGATGTAATGATACTTGGGACGGCCAATGATGACATTGAACTGCTTCACACCCTCCCCATCGAACTCTTTGTCCTTAAAAACGTGTATCCTTTCCTTAATGCCTGAAGTGTTCTTTTCTTCGACTACATACCCGCTCTTACTCTTCGACCTCTTCAAAACAAACCCGGTAAGTGGAGTTCCTGGGTGCTCCCATGACACTTTTATGCCCAGCTTCACCTTCTTACGATCGTCTGGATCACGGAAGAATCCCGCACGAGCCATAATGTTCTTTGCGGGTGCAGGCATAGGGTTCCTAAACCGGAAAAGCTTGGCCAGAACCTTGAAGTTAGTTATTAAATCCTGCAAAAAATCAGGGTCACCTGTGCCGCCGATCATTGCTATAATCAAACCACCGACGGCATCATTCGCCCCAAACTTTGGAGCATCCTCGTCTTTGCTGTCAAGGCACAAGTTCTTCACCCGAGCAGTGAACTCACGATACCCGCCATTTACAGGGAACGAGAACTTTCCAACCCTTGGACTGAACGGGGGGAAAATCAATGCCGAGTATATGCCTGTCGATGAAAGACCATCTATGATTTCCTTCAACTTTTTGACTACCACCTTCAGAAGAATCTTAAGCAACCTACCTATGGACTTGAAATCACTACTGAAGACCTGTATCAACTTGACCACAGCAGTCAGAATCTTGGTGATTTTATCCACCACCTCAAGGAACTTCTGAGTTGCAGTAACAATCTCCTCAACATCACTTAAGTCGATGTTCAGTCCCCAAGCGCGCCACGTATATCCGGCACCTTCGACCGCAGCCGGAGACTCTGAGTCTGATTCATCTGGCGGTCTTGTATCATCTTTAAGGTCAGTCGAACCTACCAATTGAGTGTAATCAATTGTTGGAATTTCCAAATCCTCCAACTTTGGCTTAACGTACTCTGGGTCGACATTGTACCTTATTCTTGTAGCCATCACGCCCTCAAATTCTTTATGTGTTTCTTAGCTATCGCCACCTCTTTGTCCATGACCTTCACGATAGCACCCATGACGGCCTTCAACTCTTCCTCAAGGAAGACCTTAGAGTTCTTATCGACAGTCACGACACGCCACTGAGGGCGTTCAGCGGAAGCTACACGCTCAACAGGCCTCGCCTGCTTTCCTTCGTCGCCTCTATCCTCTTGCGGTACTGATACGCCTTCTGGTCGCATCCTACCTCCCTATGGAACTTCATGAACAGCCACAGGTGCTTGTTGGAAACAAGAGCCTCTTTAACAACGCTGTCCTTAATCTGCAAATAGCGTGTGTTCCGTAACCACCCAAGAAAATGTGCCATATCAATCGCATTATAATTAGAGGTCTCACTATATGTCTCCGGCGTATAGTGATCGTCCTCAACCGTCCCGTTTATCGTCCAAGGCTTACCAAGCCTGCGCTTCACATTGTTCAACTGCACATGCAGACTATGGTCAGATATCTGTACGAACTTGATGTCTCCCATCACTCCGAAGTAGACATGCGTAGGCTCATTGTACGTGAGCGCCTGGGACTGTTCCAAGGGCAGACCATAAGGCACAGCGTCAACCTTGATGGGCAGGACCTGCACCCCGAGCATCCCGGAAACAAGATCCCCGCGCACTGAGTCTATCCATCCATGCAAATCCTTGCTCGTAGAAGGTAACAACTCTGTGTAGTTCCCATCAGCCACTATCTCGACCTTATCAATGTAGAAGGTGGCGAAAGACGGACTGAACATATTCAGCATGCGCAACCCTATCAAACCCCTGAAGTCAGCTTCCAAATTCGCTGCAGAACCGATATCCGTATACGCCGGAACTGGTACTAGCAGACTAGCCTCCGCCGAACTGTAGTCACCTATGACAGTTGCCGTTACTCCAGTCAAAGCCATGTCCGTAGTCACATCGTACGCTATCCCTCCCAAATTGCGTCCAGAGAAGTCGTACGACATCAAAGCCTGCACCGACCCATACCCGACATCGCTGACACTTGTCGTGGCATCCAGCAACAACGATGCGTCTGTGTCGTCGTACTGGTCGTTATAGACCGATGCTGTGAATATCGATGGGAACACCGAGAAAGGCTTCAACGTCGAGATGTAGTTCGACAACGTACCTATGGTGTAGTTCCCGGAACTGATGTTTATCGTAGCCGGGGTATACGTGTCTACGTACGTTATCGTACACGATATTATCAGTTGAGACCTTGAAGCAGGCACCGAGTACCTGGCATTGGATATGGTGTAGATGCCGGCATTTGCGGCCACAGACAACTTGAGCGCATTCGACACCGTATACGGAAACACTGGATCCTTCTCGGATAGCTGAGTGACTGATGGTGAAACCGCAACCGTGCCAGATGCTTGTAGTAGACGAGTACTTGCTACGTTGCTGTCCAAAGTGGCAGTGAATAACGCCCCACCCACGCCGGGTATCGTAGAAGCGTTAATGGCAGTCACAAGTTCTCCGGTCGTATCGTAAGACGCGTTCGAGAATTGGAACGTCTGACTGTATTGGTACACGTACGTGTACGAAGCCGACAAGTCAAGCGTGTCCGCACCGTCATCGATGACCATGGACGAAGACGAGAAGCTGTACTCGGCACCCTTGCCTACCGCCAATGATCTCACATTCGACCTCACCCATAGACGCAAAGACCTGAACACAGTCTCTGTGTCAAGAGGATTGTAGAACCCGTCAGGTTCTATGCGGTACTCTGCATCCTCCGTGGACGTAAGACGTAGCGCCACGTCCTTACGCAGAACGAAGTCCTGCAAGGTAGACTTTGGCACACTCTTGGTAAAGTTCGGAAGGTAACCATACTCGAAGTACCCGGGGTCGTGCACGTCATCCCTGGTGAACTGCAAGTTGGCGAAGAACCACTTGTTCAACAACGGGTTGTTGTTTATGCGATCCACCAACTGCTTCAAGGACTCTCTCTCCGGCGCGAATTCGTCCCCTGAACCTGCCAACGGAACAGCAACATTGGGTACGTTGGCGCTACGGAAGTACATGACATTATCACGTACTTCGTACTCGCGCTTACCATCGGCATCAAGTTCATCCCAACAGTACAAGTCGAAGGCACGAATATCCTTACGCAGACCGAGCGGGAACTTCGTGAGAGTGCTCTGGTACGCGACATCCGGGCCATCCATAAAGAACGCAGCCGTAGGATCCATGCTGTACTTCTGCGGACGGACGCTGAACGTCAGATACGAAAACTTATTGGCAGAACGATCTACAATCTTCCAACCAACATGGTAATTGACCTTAGAAATCGTAGTGTACGAATCATCAGGCAACTTTTTGTAGTATTCAAAGTCCTTATTAATTGGGACAAACTCTACCTCAAGCCCGTAGGTCTTAAATCTTCCGTGTTCTTCGCCACCTATCAGTTCCGCTTCAAACAGCTTCAAAGTACCATTTACGTCCTGCTCAAGGTTTTGGTTGAATCTAGCAGAATTAATGGCATCGACAAGCTGCGCCACGGTAGGGTATTTCCTCAAGTCAAACGTAAGGGTTTTTTCCTCAACACCACGCCGCACCAAGTTAATTGCCTTCAATATTGATACGCGTGGAGGATCCACCACAACTTCTGTAGAGAGTCTATCATACTCCGCTTCAGTAATTGTACAACCTAAATCAATCCGTTCAATAATATCTTGAGGACCCATGTACGCTTTGTAATCTATGACACCGTCTCCAAAGTCATCCAAGTCATCAAATGTCACAGACCATGGAGAGTCCAAGCACGTAATCTTCATAACTTGGTAGAAATCAGCCGATGGTATCTCCCAATTGCCAGCGACAGGAATACCCTCAATAGCCCTCTTGGCAACGTTACCGTTGGCCGAATACATTGGCCATACCTTGTACGGGTTCCCGGGGTCAGTCTGGTTATCAGTAGAAAGCTTGTCTTCCACCATCCGGTCAAGGAACAATATTCTTGGGTCGGAAGCGCGGTGATCTTCGACGTTAGTGGACGACAAATAACTTGTGGCATCCAAAGACAATGTCCACGTCCCGCGCACGAGAAAGCGGCAAGTCTCATCCGCATACGGGTAATGCTTGTACACCGGAATAAGATTGAACAACTTCTCGCCAAAGTACGTGCCAGAAGAAATGTAGCTGGCAAGTTCGCCAATGGTGATATAAGCATCCCCAGTCGCATTCTTCAATGAGAAGGCTCTAGAGTACGGAGGCACAAGTATTACAGGGTTCTGTGTGTCTACCAACTCAGCATAGAGGTACATAGTGTCACCGGAGACTGCATAAGCTCCAGCGGTCACGGTGTACCTTCCCGGAATGATGTCCAAAGAGATTGCTTGCGACTCCACAAGCCCCACCTCTATCTTGCGACTGCTGTCATACATCTCCCTAGCTGTCTTCTGATGCATCAAACCTTCCACCAAACCCAACACCCACCGTACGTAATCACCCTTCCACGTGGTGTTATTCACGGAGTTGATGTATTTGTACTCCTGCAGGGCATTGTAGAACGATTGGTAACGCACCAAAGCCGCCGTGGCCTGAGAGTACGACTGCGCTATCTCGGGAGAGGCCTCGTTCTCATCGTGTACCCCATCCGGGCGCATGATGCCGAGCGGTGAGCCTTGGTCTCCATACCCTGAATACCCACCGATGAGGAAGTACAAAGCACGCTCATACTTCGGTAGCCGCGCGGCAAGCCAATCAGATATGCCGGCTGGTTCTCCCGCGATGTAGTTAGCGAGATAACCCTTGTACGGGCTTACATTGTCAAGGCGCAAGTCACCTTGCTTGAATGCTCTAGCCAACTTATCATTGTAGTCATAGAGATCCTTTAGCACAGACTCCTCAGTCTGCCAGGCCTGTTTCTCCATCAGGAGCCAACGATAGATGTTATCCGGATCATAGAACCCCTTGTACAATTGATTGGCTGGGAATCCATACTCCTCGGCAATATCCGTCGTGACCGCATCACCATTTTCATCGTACCCAACATAAAACCGCAACCATTGGTCTCTATCTTTAGCCCTAAGAACAAATGACTCGATGTATCCGTCCTCATCCTCGGGGGTGTAGATAGTCTCGAAGTCAAGGTACGCAAACTCCTTTATTCCAGGGGATCCAACAAAATCGTCTGTCTCATCTAGTCTATTGATGTACAGTCCTTCTTGAGTCGATGAAACCTTACGACGTTCAATACGGCTGAGACGTTCAATCTCGACAACAGTCATCAATGCGGTCGGAGTAAACTCAAGCGTGTCCTCGTTGTACGTACCGACTTGTACACGAACTTGTTCTTTGACATCGGGCATCGGTATCCCGAACATGGCACTCAAGAAGTCAGCAAGCGAGAACTTACGAATCCTGTTCTTTCGCCTGTCATTCTTGTCATACCCTTCTATCTCCCCAGCCAGCAACTTGTACCCATACGACCCCTCATCGTCAAACATAGGGAATGACTCGGCCTCATCCCTTGTGAGTACCACGTTGCGGCCCTCGCCAGAAAGCGATGCCAAGAACTCGGCCTCGGGCTTCTTGTCGACAGGCACAACAAACGGTGGGATCGGAAGCGGCTTTAGAACCCAATAGTAAAACACGCCATCCTGTTGGCGTAAACGGAATGTACGAATACTCTTACTGGTGAACTTCGAGTCAAGTTTAATCAATTCGTACGTCTTGCCCGTCTGACTGTCATACCCAGACGTTATATCTGTAACCTTGTGCAACTTCTTGCGATTAAAAATGTTGATAGAGTCGCCTACAGACACTCGCTTAAGCCAGGAGTACTTCTCGTCCGTGGCACTGTACGTGCGCTCATCGGTCGGTATGGGAACTTCATAATACGCAACCAAGTTGTCATTGGTATTCTTCAGTATGACATGGTCAAGGTCATGTGTCCAATACGGTCTCACCGACTTAATATACCCGACAGTCTTGACATCACCGTTTGAGTATTTGTAACGGACATTGAAGCAGTACACATCGTTGTAGAGACGGTACGAAGACCCGAACCTCGGGTAGTACTTAGGAGGCTGGCTACCGTATCCAATCGGGAAAAACTTGGAGTACGCGACAGGGACCACATCTATCTCCTCGTCCCTTGTCAGCGTGTATCCATCATCCTCCACATACTCATCCTGCAGGGTAAGCCGTCCATCCACCTCACCTATCGCATTACTGTTTGCAAACTTGAACCCGTTGGTAAGCTGCAGTTCTGAGGCAAAATTGCGAAGGCGCTGCTTATACCAATGATAGAACTTGAGGTACAGCGTCTTCTTGATCTCCTCGTCCTGAAGGAGATAGTAAATGTTACTAACACCACCCTGCCAATTCTGCACAGTGTCATTTGCAGGAGCAGTATCAGCACCTTGACCGTTACCAGTTCCAATCTGCTCAAGGAAGTCCTCAAGCTGTGGAACCACAACCAAATCCGTGAAGTTCCTCTCCGTGAGTTTCTGGATGTAGAATTGGTCTATCGCCTTGAAATCCATGTAGACATCAAGGCGCGAACCAGCAGGAAGCGTGCTGAAGTACTTGCACGATATGGTGATTGGTTCTCCCTCATCCTCCGCCCGTACATCCCGCCCCAGATACGACATTGCGAACCTGTCCAAATCCTCGATAGGTTCCTCGATATTCACGATGCCTGCGTCTATGGAATAGTCCTCACCAAGGACGAGGCGGCGAATGTTGAGCGGTGCCTGCGCCTCCCACCCTTCAAAATCGGTGGTGGCATGGTAGTACGCCGGCATGGCAACTCTTGAACCATACACGTCGGACGTGTGGGTGTGATCCCACATGCCGGCTCCAAGGAACGACTGCGACTGTAGCGAGTCCACCGAGAACGGCGTTGACCCGGGAACCGCAGACGGAGTTGAAGCTACTGCATCCAAAATGCGGTAGAACGATAAATAGTCAGCGTAACTGTAAACGTGATTTCTCTCCTCAACATTGCCACCGATAACCGGCATCACGCGTTCACCAACTGATATCTGACTATCATTCGCGAAGAAGTATCCAACACCTGTATACCCAAAAGGAGCATCGTACTCCACCGAGGCACTTGCCACGGCGACTTTAATCGCACACGGCATGAATACATCGGAACGCCTCTCAAGGAGATATTTCTGGAACGAATCTGACTCAAAGAGTACACGGTACTCATCGCGGATAGTGGTCCTGAATGGCTTGTGACCAGCAATCAACGAATCCACATCATCTATTGCAGCACACAGTTCAATCAAGTTTGAGAAATACTCAAACGACAATTCCGTCGTGTGGAACAAATAGTTATCGACAGTCTCCGTGAGCACAACCCTGTTAGCCATAACAGACACCACGCCGTACCCCGTACGTTTATCCGGTGGAGTATACGACAAGTCGATATACGGCTGGTCGGGCACTTGGGACAGACACATAGGTATCGCCGTCTGTTCTAGCCTATATCCCGGGCTGTACACGTCAGCGTAACCATCCACAATCGGCGGGTACACTTGGAGCATAATAGTATCACCCGCTATGTCGTGCGTGACCTTCTCGACCGCATGTATGTACGTTTCCTTGAACCGAAGCAACGTACCTGGCTTAAGCTGACTCTGGAAACCCCCTGACAACGTCAATGAAGTTCCATCTTCCTCCACCGACACAGGCCTGTTAGGGACAGACACCCAAGAAACACCACGCTTCACATATAGGGCTGGATCAAAAATATTTGCGCGGAACGAATCTTGGAAGTGAACTTTGGACGTACTGACCTCGTCCACAGTCTCTACTGACACACCCGTGACCCCCATATACTGCACACCCGTCTGACCGCCTCCGTAGGCGAACGCCATCACGTCCCCAAAGGCATATCTACCCGTAAGGTCGGCATTCTTTACAGACACTGATGACTGACCCTTGTAAGACCTGAGTAGCGACCATCTCAAGAGTTCTGGAGCAATCGTGAAGGTATACGGTAGCCTTCCCACGGTCTCTTGGTCGAATGGGGTTATCAGATCAGGGCTGTATGTCCCGGCATCAAGGTAATATTGCCGTTCAGGTGAATCTGGAGGAGACACCGTGAACGGATTGTAGGGTGGCACACGCGGCCCGAATTTCACACTTTCATTGTAGTTCGAAGGTGTAGCCTGTATCGCGTAGGCGAGACTGTCCACGGACGGATAGTCCAACTTGCGGTACATGTACGGGACGGGGTTAGGAACGCCGCTAATGCTCTCAAAAAGCACCACGTACTCAGAATCGACATAGACCCTTGCCGAACCTTCAAAGCCCTCTGGAGGCACGTAGGACACCGTAAAAGCGGGTTCTTGAACCACACCGCCCAACACAAAATGCTTCATGGACAGAGAGGCCCCACCGACACTATAGACAGGGGTACGTGACCGCACGATCGCCTTAGGGTACGGGCTTACCAATGGAGGGCTGATACCGACCACGGTATCCGTGCCTGATACCGTGACCGAGGTTACGTTGTAGACATCGGTATTATCGACCAGCAGAAGCGTGTTCGGCTTGACCCCCTCCTGCATCTCCAACGTACCTCCGGAGAAAGTCAACGTATCAGAGTCCTTCAAAACATCCGTATCCAACACAGCTTCTAACGGCATGTCAGTCCACACAACAGGGGCATCCAAAACGTAGAACTGTGGGGCATTGATATCTTCAGTGAACGTACCCCTCACGGTAACGTACGTACCAGCATCGGTGTAGGTTGCATCTTGTACAATGAAGTAGTAAATCGCGACCGGGTCACGGTTGTCAATACGAAGAACTGTACCTGCCTTGATGATGTCAGTCCTGTCAAAACCTTCGATAAGGAAACGGCGCGTGTTGGCAGCTATGAATGGGTAAACTATTTGGACTGGGGCATACGGGAGAACATCGCCTTCAAAACTGTAGGTGGCGACTACCGAGTCGTCCTTCTGTAGCGTGTAGTCATTGACGGACTTGTCCAAGGACAAATTGCGAGATTGGTCGTCATACACCCATCCAGACGTATCCAAAGCTTCCTCGGATCCAAGTACGCGGGCATACACGGGAGCATCCGCCAGCACAGTGCCTGAGAAGCTGAACTTTGAAGGGTCTCCAGGCTGTTTGAAATAGTCCTCAACCGGCACAGACACAACCGGGTTGTTGACCTTGAACAGGAACTCCTTGCCCTCTACGGTCTCCAACGCGTCATCGACTACAGTCATTCTGTAGTTCTCACGGTCGTTTTCCTTGGACTGCAGGATGCAGTTAAT
>Ga0172362_10004866_pt1 | contig 11666 bp, 3 predicted proteins | sample LakKivs1_kivu2a2_FD_114534 | JGI IMG/M metagenome (GOLD analysis project Ga0172362, IMG submission 114534) | Sediment microbial communities from Lake Kivu, Rwanda - Sediment s1_kivu2a2 | ecosystem: Environmental > Aquatic > Freshwater > Lake > Sediment | place: Rwanda: Western Province, Lake...
CTCGTTCCAGGCATCGGCCTTGTCCAGGATGTAACGGTAAGCCTCGGCCGTGATGCCAAAACCATTGGGCACTTTGACACCTTGCGGAATGAGCTCCCGGTACATTTCTCCCAGGGAGGCCGTTTTGCCTCCGACCAGCGCAACGTCCTTGACTCCCAGGTCTTTGAAAAATCTGATGTATTTGAATTTCTGGTTCATGTTATCCTCCTCCTTCCTTTATTCGCAGGTTTTTTCTGCCTCGAACCTCCTATTTGATTTGCCCGAGCAATTCCTTGCGCTTCTCCTCGAGCAGCGCCTTATTGGTTGCTCCGATATTGAGCCGCAATACGGGCTCCGTATTTGAAGGGCGGGCGTTGAACCACCAATCGTCATAGTCCACCGACAATCCATCCAGGTGGCTAATCTGCCCGCTCCGATACTTGCCTTCTAAAGCCGAGAGTGCCTTAACTCTATCGGCAACCTCAAGGTTGATCTCGCCGCTGGTAGGATACCGCAGGAACGGCTTAATCAACCGGGAAATCGGCCCGTCGGCTGATGAGGCGATATTCATCAGCTCGACCAGGGTGCGAAGGCCGCTGTCGATGTAGTGCAGGTCTTCGTAGTAATAGTGTCCGGAGAGTTCCATAGCGAACAAAGCCTTCTGGTCGCGCATAGCGCGTTTGATGAAAGCATGGCCGACCCTGGTACGCACGGGATGGCCTCCGGCAGCCTTGACTTCCTCAGGAAACGCCCGCGACGCCCTTAAATCATGGAGTATTGCTGCTCCCGGTTCCTGTCTGAGCATCTCCAGCGCGATCAGCCCGCCCATTGCATCGGGCGGTATCATTGCCCCCGTCTCGTCTACCGCGACCACCCTATCGGCATCGCCATCGAATGCAACGCCAAAGTCCAGCTTCTCCTTTCTGACCGACTCCGAGACATGGTTCAGTGCTCCCTCCGTGAGAGGATTTGGAGACCGTTCCCGAAAGTGGCCATCAAGATGGAACCCAAGTCGCCATGCCTGGACCCCGTCGAGTCCGCGCAAGAGAGCCTCGGCAGCAATGCTGCCCACTCCGTTGCCAGCATCCACCGCTACCCTTATAGGCTTCTTCAGCGCCAAGAGGCTCCGCATCTTGGCCACGTACAGGGGCAGCGGCAAGGCCTGCTGGAGCAACTCATTGCACTCCTTATGTTGAGGCTCTCTCTGCAGCATGGCCAGTATGTCAGACAGGCCGTGGTCGCTGCTCAGAGGCAGCGCGCCTTCTCGGCACAGCTTTAATCCATTGTATTCCGGCGGGAGGTGGCTGGCGGTAACAGCGATGGAGCCGTCAAAGTACGCTTCGGCTCCGTACCAGTAGACCATGGGTGTGCTGGCCAATCCCATGTGCGTCACGTTGTGGCCGGACTCCCTCAGACCGACGCTTGCCGCCTCGGCGAGCGCGGGCGAACTCCACCGGCCATCGTGACCTATAACAAAGCGTCCTTCCCGGTCGGGGCAAACGTAATCACCGTAAGCGCCGGCGATAGTTCTGACCGTCGCGCTATCGAGGTCCTCGCCCACCACGCCCCGGATGTCATAAGCGCCGAATATCCTTTTGTAGCTATCCTCGATTAGTCTCATCACTGGTTCACCTATTCAGAATACATTGAATTCACTCCCTAACCTGCTTGCCGAAGAGGCCCGAATGTTCCCGGTCGAAAATTCTACGGGCCCCCAGCTTCACCAGGTCCTGCAGCAGGAACAACGAAAGGCAGTAACCCCAGACCACGCCGGCATAATGCCAGCCCAGTGGCGTCATCAATAGACCATAGACGGCGATAAAGGTGGCTATCACCTGGGTGCCGACTACGGCCCCCAACAGTATCGGTGCCGGCTTAACCGACCAGAATGGACCTTTCGTACGGGCCGCAAACAGAGTCACGTGGCCTCCTATAGACAGGTTCAGATATACCAGAGTTCGAAGCATATCGGTGCTGAGATGAAACACCTTATCGCCCAGATAGAAGATGCCGAAAGAGCGGAGCATGGCAAAAGCGCCCAATGCTGTAGCAACGCCCATCACCACGCGAAAATTCCAGGCCTCGGGTTGATTGGAGTAGCGCACATTGTCGTAGGCGATGGACAAAATGGCGCCGTCGTTCAGTATCGCGAGTAGCACTATCATTATCGCAGTCACCGGATAGATCTTGAACAGAATTATGGCCAGGGTCAGAAATGCCAGAAGTGCGACCGTCTCGGCAATCCGGTAGATGGAGTAATTGAGCATACGCTGGAATATCTTGCGGCTTTCCTTGATGGCGTCGACAATGACAGAGAGCCCTGGGGTCAGAAGCACGATGCTGGCAGCGGCCCGGGCGGCATCGGTAGCTCCGGCCACGGCGATGCCGGCATCAGCCTTCTTCAGCGCCGGGGCATCGTTCACGCCATCGCCCGTCATGCCCACGATGTGACCCCTTTGTTGGAGCACATCCACGATGTGATACTTATGCTCAGGAAACACCTGGGCAAAACCATCTGCCTTCTCTATGGCATCAGCCAGCTGTCCGCCTTGGTGATGTTTTGTTTCATCGAAGACGCCGGCATCCACGATATTGGTCCCCAAATCGAGCTGCCGGCTGACTTCCTTAGCTATAGCCACCTGGTCCCCCGTAAGCATTTTGACCTTGAGCCCCATATTGCGAGTCGTCTTGATAGTGTCCTTCGAGTCTTCGCGCAGCGGGTCGAACAAAGGGATTATGCCGATAAGCCGCCATTTGTCATCGCCATCGGTGCGCGCCACGCCCAGAGAACGGAACCCGCGTGAGGCAAACTCGCTAATTGCCTTGTCATACTCCGTTTGTATCTTATGCGAGTTAGCGTCCAGCGCCAGAATGACCTGCGGTGCGCCTTTGGTAGCCTTGAAGGTTCTTCCGTCGGGCCCCTTCACTTCAGCTTCAGTCCGTTTATGGACCGGGTCAAACGGCTGAAAATGAAGGACCTGATATGATTTAAGCGACTCAGAGTCCTTGACGCCGCCCAATATGGCCAGGTCGATGGGATCCTGGTCTTCGGCGCGTGAAGCCAGTGCAGCCGTAAAGATCACCTCCTCCCCTTTTACGCCGTCTACGGTGAAGGGGTCTCCCGGCGTCAGGTCAGCCTTGGTCAGAGTGCCGGTCTTATCGGAACATAGAACATCAATGCCGGCCAGTTCTTCGACTGTGGTCAACTTTGTCACGACCGCCTGTTTTGCCGCCAGCACTCTGGCTCCCAGAGCCATAGTCACCGATAGGACCGCCGGCAGCGCTACAGGAACTGCGGCTATGGTCAGTACGAGCACGAATTGCAGCACCGTGAGCAACTGCTCATGCCGGGATATCGCCACACCTATTATCAGGACAGCCAGGACCGCGGCGATAATGAGTAAATAATCCGCAATCCTGATGACGGCCCGCTGGAGATGACTCCGCGTCTGCGCCGACTTGACCAGCTCGGCGGTCTTTCCATAATAGCTGTCTGCGCCGGTGGCATATACTATGGCATTTGTTTCACCCTGCTTCAGAATAGAGCCGGAGAACACGGCATCTCCAGATTTGTGCTCCACCGGCAGGGACTCGCCCGTCAACGCCGACTGGTCTACCTGCACCGGGTCTCCCTCCAGAAGTCTGGAATCCGCAGGTACGATATCCCCTATGCGCAGGCGGACGAGGTCGCCCGGCACCAGCTCACGGGCAGGTATGGTCTTCCACTCTCGGTCACGCTTCACCTTTGCCTTAACTGCCAGCTTTTCCTTGAGCGCAGCGATAGCACTATTCGCCTGGTATTCCTCCCGAAAGCCCACCACTGCATTCATCACCAGCAGTGCCAGAATGACACCCATATCCGGCCAGTGGCGCAAAACGGCCGACAGGACAGCCGCTATGATGATCATGATGGGGATAGGACCCCAGAAATACGACAGGAACTTGAGGATGGGATTGACACGCTCCTCTTCGATTTCGTTGTATCCGTACTTCTCGAGGCGGTTCTGTGATTCCTGTTGACTTAGGCCATCGGCGGATGTTTCGAGCCGCCTGGTTAGTTCTGCGATGGGCAGGTCTCTCAACGGTTGCGACGTTGTCGCGGACACTTGAGCCGGAGCTTCAGCCTTATTTCTAGCTCTTCTGTTTCTAGCCTTAGCCATTTAGCATCTCATCAAATAACGCTTCGGCGCGCATCAATAGCGAGTCTGACATCGTTCGACGTTATCATCGGCTGTCTATGAGCCGAAAGAAACGCAACCTGAAAGGAATTGAACGCATCCACGTGTTCTTCCGGTAGCCACCTCCCACGGGGTTGACCTATTCAAGATCCCTATTCTTGACCGGGCCCTGATGGTCCTTGTTCTCGTACCAGTATAGGAAATGATTGCTGGAATTGTCATAAAATCTGGTGCGAAAAAGTTACAAAACTGTGACATTTTGTACGGTGAAGCTGATCTCGGCCGATGCCTGTCATATCGAGATACTCACCAGGCGTTCTCTCATGATGACAGCCGGCCAGGCATCCACTTCTTTCTTGGCGGCGCACCACGCCTGATCAGCTTACGCGATTGTATGGTTTGGAACTACTTGGATTGGCAGACGAGACTCGAACCCCCGACCGATCGAATGAAAGTCAGCACAGGGATCTCTGCCCGAGAAACGCGGTCACCGCAGTTCAAACCGCAGCGTATCTCCGGGCTTAAGTTCAAAGGTATCCTCTCGAAAGCCTATCGTAATTGGTGCCACGTCGTGCTGCCGGGTGCTAACCTTCAGCCGATCAGATGTAACAATGACGTTGACCCAATGCTGGCGATACATGATATCGAACTGTATTCTCTTCAGCTCGTTCGGGAGGTAGGGGTTAAGCTGCAGCCTATCCTGACGGGTTTCGATGCCGGTGTAGCACCTCTGGATAAGGTCAACGGTACCGGCCATGGCACCCAGATGAATCCCTTCGGGGGTAGTGCCACCCTGGACGTCGGAAACATCGGTTTCAAGGGCTTCCTTAAAGAGATGCCATGACAACTCTCTCTTGGAGCGGGCCAACACCCAGGCATGCACCAGCCAGCTCAGGGTCGAGCCGTGGGAGCTACGTTTGAGATAATACTCGATATTCCTGGGAATAGTCTCAGATTCGAACGGATAATCGAGACGGTGAAATATCTCCCCTAGCTCATCGGCTGAAAGCAAGTAGAACAACATGAGCACATCAGCCTGTTTGGACAGCTTGTAACGGTTAGGAGTATCTCCTTCCGCTTCAAGAATGCGGTCCAGTCGTTGGATATTCCCGTATTTCTTCCGGTAGCCCTCCCAGTCAAATTCCTTCAGTCTGTCGTAGCCCTCAAATTGGCTGATGATACCGTCATCATGAAAGACCACGCGCATTTTACGGCTGATGTCTTCCCATTGCTCCAGTTCCTCTGCTTTCAGTGCCAGTTTCTCCATCAGGGCCTGCCGGTGCATATCCGGCAGACGCTCAATTGCTTCCAGTGCCCGACACAACACCCAGACCGCCATTATGTTCGTGTAGGCATTATTGTTGACGCCCGGCCGATCAGCATCGGGGTAAGCATCATGGAATTCATCCGGTCCCATAACCTTATGAATTTCGTACCGGCCCAAGGAGCGTTTATACCGGGCAATGCTCGCCCAGAAACGAGCGATCTCCACGAGCATCTCCGCTCCATAGAAGGAAAGGAAGTTCATATCGCCACTAACTTGATAGTAGTGCCACACGTTATAGGCCACAGCGATATTGATGTGACGCTGCAGCTGAGAATTGTCTGGCACCCAGCGTCCAGAGCGCGGGTTGAGGTGCAGCTGCTGGCTCTCTTCTCGCCCGTCACTACCGCTCTGCCAGGGATACATGGCCCCCTTGTATCCCGCTTGCCTGGCTGCCCAGCAGGCCTCGGAGAGGCGCCGGTAGCGGTATAGCAGCAGGGCGCGGGTGATATCGGGTATACGAAGGTTCAAGAAGGGAAAGATGAAGAGTTCGTCCCACAGGATATGCCCGCGATATGCCTCCCCATGCAACCCCCGAGGCGGCACACCGGCATCACGGCCAATGGTATGCGGCGATACCGTCTGCAACAGGTGAAAAATGTGCAGATGGAGAACCATGGCTACCCGTTCATCATCCTTGATTGCAATCCGGCAGCGCCTCCAGAGATGCTGCCAGCTAAGTATATGACGTTCGAGCAATTCATCGAAACCCGGCGCACGCTCAATTTCCTTGCATGCCTCGATCCCGCTCTCGGAGATGGCTTTGTCTCTCGATGTGTACAGGGCTATGATCTTCTCGATGGTTATTACCTCGCCCTTCTTCATTTGAACGGCGAATTCCTGGGCGATGTAACCCGGCTCTTCTATGACCTGAGGTTCTGCCCGAACCTGTTTGCCGCCGCGCAGTAGCCTTGTTCTAGCTGCTTCGGCGATACGGATGTGAGACTGGTTTGTCTCCACCTGGAGGCAAATTCCTTCACTGCCGATTGATTTGGTCTCAACCGGGGCGAGATGACGACTGCTCAACTGCCGATAACGCTTCACGCCGCTGTTCGTCACCTGTCCGTCAAGCGCAGAGTGGATAAGAATGGGCCCTGACCAGTTCTCAGCTACGATGGTGGCCTCAAGCGCGGCCAGATGCGGATCAGCCATGCTAACGAAACGGCGCTGGAATACTCGCGTCCGCTGACCGTTTTCATCAATGAAGCGCACCCGACGGCTCAGTACACCCCGGCGTATATCCAGCTCTTGTCGATACTCCAGGAGCCTGACCTTCTCCACATCAAACCAATCTCCATTTCGGCATCGAAATTTCAGCGGCAGCCAGTTGGGTAGGTTCACCAGGCTCTCGTTCTCAACGGTTTGTCCGGCAACTCTGGTCTTGAGGCGGTTATAGCAGTCGGTCACGTAAGTCCCCGGATAATGAATATCATCCGCAGTTGATTCCGGGGCGGCTCCTCTCGTGGCAAAGTAACCATTGCCCAGTGTACAGAGTGTCTCGCGTAGTCCCTCCTGTCCTGGGTCGAAGCCTTCGTAGACCATGGCCCAGATGCCCTTTGAAACCTCCTTTTCGGCGAGCAGGGCCAGTTTGTCGAGGAATCTCTCCACTTCCGCCGGGTCTCGTAGCATGTAATGAGCCGCGGTTTGGCACCTTTCGCCACCCACAACTATAGCGACGCCCCGCTCACCGATGGCCCGAAACGCATCCTCATCGGTAGTATCATCCCCAATGTACAGGGGGACAACCCTGCTTCCGTCTGTGTAGAGCGTCTCCAGTAAATAGAGCAAGGCTTTGCCCTTGTCCCAATCGACATTGGGTCTCAGTTCAATGACCTTCTTACCGGTGGACTCCCGCAGTTCGGGGTAATGCGACAGTGTATTCTCGAAACGCCCTTTCAGCGTGTTGACGTCAGCGCTTCTGACCTGTCGGTAGTGGACCGCGATGGCAAACCGCTTATGTTCGATCTTCGCTCCAGGTATGTCGCTTACAGCCTGGCGCAACTCCCTCTCGGCCCGTTTCAGGGTCGGCAAGAAACGCTCGCCCATTTTCTGGTTGCGATATTTCCCACCGGGCCCCGCAATATCAAAGCCGTGACTTCCAGCATAAGCAATGTCCTTAATGCCGACCATACGTTGCACGTCACCCAGGTCGCGACCACTGATAATGGCCACCGAATAATGCTCTGCCAGCCGCTTGATCACTTCTCTGGTCTTATCAGAGAGTGTTGCCTTCTTCGGGTCAGTAACGATGGGTGTTAGCGTACCGTCATAGTCGAGGAAAACAGCCGGCGTCCTTTCGCGTAGCCGCTGGAAGATCTCATCTTTCCTCTCAAGCGCGGATGGCAAGCCCTGTATGGTTCGATGTGTAATTGCTGGCCGTCGATAATGGGTCTGACGGATCTCAACCTGCGATAAGTCCCGCACCACAAAATCGGCACCACGTTTGCGCAGTTCTTCACCCTGGTTAGCTCGATCCAACCCGATGACCAGCTTAAACTCGCCCCGGTGTCCGGCCTCGACGCCGGCCAGAGAGTCCTCCACAATAGCTGTTTTCTCAGGCTTCACTTTAAGCCGCCTGGCCGCCTCGAGAAAGATTGCCGGGTCGGGCTTACCCTTCAGTTGGCATTTAATGGAGTCGACGCCATCCACTTTGACGCTGAACAGGTCCCGGATGCCAGCTACTTCCAGCACAGTCTCGGCATTACGGCTTGCCGATATGATCGCTGTGCGGATGTCATTTGACTTTAGCTGCTTTATGAACGCAATAGAGGATTCATAGACCTTCACCTTTTGTTTCTTCAGGCGCTGGAGGTAATATTCGTTCTTCCGATTTCCCAGGCCGCATATGGTCTCCTGGCCTGGCTTATCTCCTCGATTTCCATACGGAAGCGAAATACCACGCGACCCTAGAAATGCTTCAACCCCGTCATATCTCGGCTTGCCATCAACATAGCGGCGATAATCCAGGTCAGCATCGAATGGCTGAAAGTGCTCTCCATATCGTTTAGCACGTTCTTTGAGGTATTCGTCGAACATCTGCTTCCACGCAGCGGCATGAACGGTGGCGGTGTCAGTTACCACACCGTCCATGTCAAAAATCACGGCATGAGTTTCTCTTGGATTTATCTGCATGTTGCCCATTTCTCCACCACTCCCTCTGGTTATTTGCCGAAAGATCAGCCAGGACCCAGGCCAGGCTTACCCGGTATTCGGTGCATCCACACTGGCTGGCAAACCGAATATGAGCCGCCAGGGTCTCGAACCCTGAACCTGCTGATTAAGAGTCAGCTGCTCTACCAATTGAGCTAGCGGCCCACAATGGTGACGTCGGTCGTTATCTTAGCATAGTAGCAGTTTCTGGACGCTAAATTGGTGTTCCCTCTACAGCAGGCATCGGCCGACCCTGGTAGCACTTCGTCCAGTAACGCCATGCCATCTGGCTGTATCCCCTCAATTATATGGAAATACGTATTTAAAGTAAATGCCGTATACTCATTCACATGACTAGGTAACATATCCGAAAGGGCGAGTAAGTCCGTCGTTCCGGAGCAGACCCTATTGATTACGATCCGCGGAGGGGATGAGGTTCAAACCCGCGCTGCAATATAACCAGAGACCGGTTTTCGAGAGCGGCACCATAAACCACTCGGTCACCTCTCCTGTAGCTGGTTTCTACGGTCAAATTCCTACATAAAGCATCTTCGCTGTTAATCCACTGACAATGCTGTTTAGCAGGCTCGGGTCGCCCATCATACTTTTTTATACTTTGGCGATTCCGGTTCATTGAGGCTTTCGATGACAGCCGCCTGAAGGCCGGGCGCCACATGAGAATATGTATCGAGAATCATTTATAGTGAAGATGACCTGTCAAGTAAAGAGAGTTACCAAAAAAGATCGAGGTAGAGGATGGTCCGGAATCCCTCTCGAAGAGGTCAGGCCAATAGGCACATCTCGATAGCGTAGAGCTCGAGTTTACTGGGTCGGCAAAACCGTCGCTTGAATGCCCACTGAGACGTTCCATGCCCATCAACTCTGTAGTACGTTTTACCCAGTACTAACGAGCTATTGACTAATTCATATATAACCATATAATGGTTTGTATCCAGTATTGACAATTATGGATTTGATGAGGGTAGGACCTTGTCGATAACACAGTGGGCACGATCCGCGGGTGCGTCAATTTATTGAGAAAAAGAGTGACATCCTGGCCCGATAGCAAAAGGGGGTGAATAATGCATAGGCTGAACTTTCGGAGGACATGGGTATCATTCATGTTGTCCTTCTTACTGATACTTTCTTTGGCTGTTAGCATAATGCCACAAACCATCGTAGCTGAGTCTGTTAGTCCCTATCAGCAGAGTATCACCGATTCAAGCGGACGTCAGCTTATCCAAGCCATCTTTCCTGCACCACCACAAAAGCCGGAAGACGCCCTGGTCGATATGCGGAAAATGTCTAGCGCTGGGGCAACCAATATCCTGTCAGACGTGCCGGCATTTGACTGGAGCTATGGCTGTGCTGCCACTTCGGCGGCGATGCTTTTCGGCTACTACGACCGCATTGGTTATAGCAATATGTACACGGGCACAACAAACAGCGGTGTTTGCCCACTGGACAACTCTGTCTGGGGTCATACAAGTTGGACCGGTGTTATTTGTGGTGAATGCCCTCTCAGCGCTACTCACAATGGCATTGACGACAGTGCGATAAGAGGGCATGTTGATGACTACTGGGTAGGTTATGGCTACTCAGGCACCGACCCTTATGTCTCTAGTGGGTGGGAGGAACATGCGCCTGATTGCGCCGGCGATTATATGGGCACCAACCAGGCAAAATACGGTAATACTGACGGAAGCACCATGTTGTACTTCAACCCCAGTGGTGACCCCCTTTATGATTATGCAGGTAGTGAGCCCGCTTACCGTGACGCTTGCCATGGGATGAAGCTGTTCGCCCAGTCCCGTGGCTATACGGTTGTGACTAATTTCAACCAATTAATACAGGGACACGGGACTAATCCGAGCAAAGGCTTTACCTTCGCCGATTTCCAGGCTGAGATCGATGCCGGGCGTCCCGTACTTATCCTTGTCACAGGGCATGCCATGCTGGGATATGGCTACGACACGGCGACAGATACTATTTATGTGCGTAACACATGGGATTATGGTAGCCATACGATGGTCTGGGGCGGAACCTACAGTGGTATGCAGCATTTTGCGGTAAGCGTTATCCGACTGCAAACCATGGCGGCGCCACCTTCAGCACCGACATTGAAGTCACCGGCTAGTGGTTCGACCGTATTCACCTTGGCTCCCACACTTGAGTGGAATGCATCAAGCGGCGCCACTGACTACAGTCTACAGGTAGCAACCGATTCTGCCTTCACTGCCTTGTTGGTTGACCAGAGCGGGATAACCGGTCTCTACCATGGGATAGCATCGGATACTTTCAGTTGGGACACCATGTACTGCTGGCGTGTTAACGCCAGCAACAGCTACGGTGCCTCAAGCTGGTCGAGTTACAGTTATTTCGTTACATCTGGACCTCCACCAGACGCCCCTTCTAACCTGGTAGCCACCACCGTGTCCTCATCCCAGATAGACCTCACCTGGCAGGACAACTCCAGTGATGAGACCGGCTTTAAGGTAGAGAGAAAGGCAGGCTCTGGCTCCTATTCTCAAATAGCCACCGTGGGTGCCGGTGTCACCAGTTACAGTAACACTGCTCTTAGTGCCAGCACTACCTACTATTACCAGCTAAGGGCCTATAATGCTGCCGGCAATTCCGATTATTCCAATGAGGCTTTAGCAACCACCCTGGCTCCACCGCCACTCCTTAGTGCTCCGAGCAACCTAACAGCTACCCCCATCTCTTCCTCTCAGATCAACCTGACCTGGCAGGACAACTCGGATAATGATAGTGGTTTCGAGATACAGAGGAAGACAGGCTCTGGCTCCTATTCTCAAATAGCCACCGTAGGCGCCGGTGTCACCAGTTACAGTAATACCGCTCTTAGTGCCAGCACTACCTACTATTATCGGGTCAGGGCGTATAATGCCGCTGGCAATTCTGAGTATTCCGACGAGGCCTCAGCAATAACTCTGCCAGTACCACCTCCACCACCGGGCACACCAACACTAAAGTCACCAGCTACTCGCTCGACTGTGCCCACTTTGACTCCCACA
>Ga0172362_10004867_pt1 | contig 11666 bp, 9 predicted proteins | sample LakKivs1_kivu2a2_FD_114534 | JGI IMG/M metagenome (GOLD analysis project Ga0172362, IMG submission 114534) | Sediment microbial communities from Lake Kivu, Rwanda - Sediment s1_kivu2a2 | ecosystem: Environmental > Aquatic > Freshwater > Lake > Sediment | place: Rwanda: Western Province, Lake...
CGGCTGAATCGCAATATCTCGATTGCCGGTGATGTCGATCAGGAAGGTTTACTCAGAATCAACTACCGTTATAAATATCGCTATTGAAAAACTATTGCTTCTTGCGGGTGGTTGGTTGGGTTTTGATAATTTGCATAACGACCCTGCCAGCTAAACTTGAGTCGAAAAGCGATTTCCGGGCGACGGAATATGTTGTCGGGAAAATTTTCATAACCGGCAATCAGAAGTTTTCAACTTCGCGTCTGAAGCGTCTCATAGATTTAAAAGAACGGCGCATCTGGCGGTCGAAGACTTTTACCCGGCGCCTTTTAGCCCTGGATCGTTTGGCGCTGGAAAACACTTACGTGAAAAACGGCTACCTGTACGCTACCGTGCGTGATTCCTTCCAGGTGCATCCTAATCATGTCGTTGATATTTTTTTTTCAATCAGTGAGGGACAGCAATATTTTTTTAAAGACCTGACCGTCTCCGGCACCCAGTTGCTGTCGGACAAGAAAATCCGCGCGATCATCGCCCATAAGAAAGGACAACCCTATAATCCGATTCAGATCCGCAATGGCATTAAAACTATTCAGACGGAATATGCCAACATCGGCAAACCACTGGCGGTAATTCGCGATTCTATCGCGGTTGAGGATGGTATTCATCTTTTCCTAAATATTCAGGAAAACCGCACGATGCACGTCGGGGACATCCATATCCGCAATAACCAGAAGGTTAAAGACCGTCCCATCCGCCGCGAAATCGTGCTGAAGCCCGGTGACCTCTATTCGCTGGAAAAAGTCGAGCTCTCGAAACGTCACATCTACGAAACCGGGCTGTTTTCAAGTGTCAGCATCCATCCCAGCGATTTCGATACCACCAAGAACCAGTTGAACCTGATCGTGAACGTCCGTGAACTGGATATGCACTACTTTGGTGTGAATTTTGGTTTGGGTCAGGATCGCGGACTGAGTGAACCCTATACCTCTTTCGATATCGCCGGCGAATGGTTGAACCGCAATATTGCCGGTCGCGGCAGTCGCTTCAGTATTAATTTGGAAACGGCGCTGAATATGACCGATATCTTCCGCCAGCCCCGTACCGCCGCCGAAATAGTCTACATCGAACCCTGGTTGCTCGGCTTTCGGTCGTCTAATTCGTTTCGGTTGTTTTTTGAAAACCAGGTTTTGGAGGAACAATCGCGCACCAGCTTCGGCGGTGAAATAGCCCTGATTTATCAGCCGGAGCGGAGATTCTACCTGAAATCCGGTGTGGAAATCCGCGGTATCAAGTTCAGTACCGAAGTTGACCCGACGGCGGTCAATCCCTTAGACCGCGAACGCGCAATTTCATTGACTCTCCGCCGGGATTATCGCGACAACTTTCTCTTCCCTAAGAATGGCAGTATACTGACCACGAGCGGAAAGATCGTCGGTACCATTCTCGGCGGTACGCAGGATTATTACAAATTCGAAGTCAGTTACAGCCAGTACTTTCAGATATTAGGCCCGATAGTATTGGCCTACCGCGCCAAATTGGGTCTAATGGAAAGCCTGAGCGCCGATGATCCACCACTTTATGAACAATTTTACCTGGGAGGCTCGACCAGTATGCGTGGCTGGCGGGAACGCGAATTTCTCAGAAAAAGTAGGAATCCGATTGGTGCTAACGCGAAAGCCCTGACCTCGGCTGAAATCCGCTTTCCGCTGTTCTGGTTATTGGGCGGTGAGATTTTTGTTGATGGTGGCAATATGGCTGATGAGTTTAAAACATTACTGGGCATGACATATCGATGGGACGCCGGTCTTGGCTTGACAATTGCATCTCCTTTAGGACCGATCAGAGTTGATTATGCGAAAAAACTACCAATTAAAGGCGAAGATCAAGACAATCTCTGGCAGATTCAGTTCGGAATCCCCTACTCATTCTAAAGGAGAAGCGCAATCATGTTAACGTTTGACCGGTTCACCCTGAAGGCTCAGGAAGTCTTAAAAAATGCGGTTGATACAGCCGCCCGCCTGAATCATCAACAAATTGAACCGGAGCACCTGCTTTATGCCATTTTGACGACAGCCGAGAATGTCGGTTTGGCAGTTTTAAAGAAGGTGGTCGATACACCGGAAAAATTTACCCAGACGATCGAAAATTTGCTGGATCGTTTTCCCAAGGTCAGCGGCAATGTCGGTCAGCCGTATCTCAGTAACGCTACCAATCAGGTGTTCACCTCGGCGGAGGAGTACGCCAAACAATTTCAAGATGAGTATCTCAGCGTGGAGCATCTGATTTTGGCGCTCAACGATACAGCCAGGGGCGATTTGAAGAAAACCCTGCGCGCGCATGGCATCAATGAGGAAAACCTGCTGAAAGCACTCAAGGAAATTCGCGGCTCACAGTCTGTTACGGATCAGTCTCCGGAGGACAAGTATCAGGCACTCAAGAAGTACTGCCGGGATCTGAATGATTTGGCACGCCGGGGAAAACTTGACCCTGTGATCGGTCGGGAAGAAGAAATCCGCCGGGTCTTACAGGTTCTGACCCGCCGCACGAAAAACAATCCGGTGCTGATTGGTGAGGCCGGGGTGGGCAAGACCGCGATTGCCGAGGGGTTGGCTCTGCGTATCGTCAATCAGGACGTCCCGGAAGGGATGAAAACCAAACGGATCATGGCACTCGATATGGGAGCTTTGATCGCCGGAGCCAAATTCCGCGGTGAATTCGAAGATCGGCTGAAGTCCGTTCTGCGGGAAATCAGTGAAGCCCAGGGTTCGATAGTTCTGTTTATTGATGAGATTCACACTGTCGTGGGCGCGGGAGCCGCGGAAGGGGCTGTGGATGCTTCGAACCTGCTCAAACCGGCGTTGGCGCGGGGCGACCTGCGTTGCATCGGCGCGACGACATTCAACGAGTACCGCAAGTACATCGAGAAGGACAAGGCTCTGGAGCGCCGTTTTCAACCGGTGCGGATTGACGAACCGACCATTGAGGATGCGATCTCCATCCTGCGCGGCATCAAGGAACGTTACGAAATTCACCACGGTATTCGCATCACCGATGCGGCGATCGTGGCGGCGGTCGAACTCTCCCAGCGATACATCACCGAGCGTTTTTTACCGGACAAAGCCATAGATTTAATTGACGAGGCCGCCAGCCGACTGCGCCTTGATATTGATTCATTGCCTGCCGACCTGGACGAAGTCGAGCGCAAAATCAGTCAGCTGGAGATCGAAAGCCACGCCCTGGCGAAGGAAAAGGACAATGAAGAATCCCATCAGCGTTATTTAAAAATCCAGCAGGATCTGGCTGAGTTCAAAGAGGAGGCCGCTACCCTGCGGGCGCATTGGCAGGAAGAAAAGAAGCACATCGCCGCCATCAATGATCTGAAAAAGCAGATCGAGAATCGGCGCCTGGAAGCCGAGAAAGCCGAGAGGGAAGGTAACTGGGAACGCGCCGCCCAGCTCGTGCACGCCGAACTGCCTGAACTCAACCGGCAATTTGAACAGGAAAAGAAATTTCTGAAGAAATTTCAGGCCAAACGGGCCTTGTTGCGGGAAGAAGTCACCGAAGAAGATATTGCCGAGATCGTCGCCCGCTGGACGCATATTCCAGTCAGCCGTTTAATTGAAGGCGAACGAGCGAAATTATTGAACATGGAAGCCAAATTGCATGAACGTGTCATCGGGCAGGACGAAGCCGTCCGGGCGGTCGCCAATGCTGTCCGTCGGGGGCGCGCTGGCCTGCAGGACGAAAATCGGCCCCTGGCAACTTTCATTTTCACCGGCTCGACCGGGGTCGGGAAAACCGAATTAGCCAAAGCTCTGGCCGAATTTCTTTTCAATGACGAAAACGCCCTGGTGCGTATCGATATGTCCGAATATATGGAAAAGCATGCCGTTTCGCGTTTGATCGGGGCGCCGCCCGGCTACGTCGGTTATGAGGAAGGCGGACAACTGACCGAAGCGGTTCGCCGGAAACCGTACTCGGTCGTTTTACTCGATGAAATCGAGAAAGCTCACCCGGATGTATTCAATATTCTCCTGCAAGTGCTCGAAGACGGGCGCCTGACCGACAATCAGGGACGCGTGGCAAATTTCAAAAACAGCATTGTCATTATGACCTCCAACCTGGGCTCTCAGGCAATCCTGGGGCAAACCAGCGAGGTGGATGAAGAAAATATCGAGGTCGTTTACGCTTCCATCCAGGAAACGATATTGTCGCAACTGCGCCAGTTGCTCAAGCCGGAATTCCTGAATCGCATTGACGAAATCATCGTCTTTAAACCGCTCCTGCCCCGGGAAATCAATCAGATCGTGGAACTGCAGTTTAAGCGGCTCCTGAAGCGTGTCAAGTCGCGCGATATCGAGGTGGAATTGACTACCGCCGCGCGGGATTTGATTGCCAAGGCGGGCTGGGATCCAATGTTCGGGGCCCGTCCCGTCAAGCGCCTCATCCAGCGTCAGGTTTTAGACCCGCTGGCTTTGGAAATGTTGGAGGAAAAATTTCAACCCGGCGATTCCCTGCAAGTCGCGATTGCCGACGGGAAAATTGTTTTCCGGAAAATTGAGAATAAAAGGAACAAAATATCCTGAACGACCGTTATACAGCCACAATTGCTGACCGGTTGGCAGGCAGATTGATAGAACAAAACTTTTTGGTTAAAGGAGAAAGTTGATGATGCGCAGTCGAATTTATCTCATTGTCGCCCTTATCCTGATGAGTAGTATCATGCAATGCGGGAAGCCGGACAATACCGCGATCGGTTATTGGGACGCGGCACTGGCCCTGATCAGTGATGCGGATTATAAAGGGGCGATCGTTCAATATGAAAAACTTGTACGCCACTATCCCGGGGACAGCCTGGCCGCCCCAGCCCTGTTCGCCATCGCTGATGTCTATAAAAACAATCTGGAGGATATCCCGGCCGCAGTCAAGGTTTACAAACGGGTGATGAAAAAATACCCCGCGACCGACCGGGCGGCCAATGCCCTGTTTATGATCGGTTACGTCTATGCCAACGAAGCCAAGGACCTGGCACGGGCCGAAAAGTACTACCGGCGTTTTTTAAAGGAATATCCCCAGCATATCCTAGCTCCGTCGGCAGACTGGGAACTGCGCAATCTCGGGAAATCACTCGATGAAATCCCGGAACTTCAGACGATAACCCAGGGCGAGAAATAACGGAGTGCGGGCTATGGGTTTCAATCTTTCAGAAGTGAATGAACGTATCCGTCAGGAAAGTGCGTTCCTGACCAATGTCAGAAGCGAAATTGGCAAGGTAATCGTCGGCCAGGACAAACTGATCGAGCGTTTGCTCATCGGCCTGCTCTGCAACGGTCATATTTTGCTGGAGGGCGTCCCCGGACTGGCTAAATCTCTGACAATCAGTACACTGGCGCGCATCATCCGGGTCGGCTTCCGGCGCATCCAGTTTACCCCGGATCTCTTGCCCGCCGACTTGATTGGCACGCTGATCTATAACCAGAAAACCGGAACCTTCGAAACCAAGTTGGGTCCGATATTCAGTAATATTATTTTGGCGGATGAAATCAACCGCTCCCCGGCCAAAGTACAATCCGCGCTTCTCGAAGCCATGCAGGAACGCCAGGTCACAATCGGGGACAAGAGCCATCCTCTCGATGATCCCTTCATGGTACTGGCGACTCAGAATCCCATCGAACAGGAGGGCACTTACCCGCTCCCGGAAGCCCAGGTGGATCGTTTCATGCTGAAGGTCATTATCCACTATCCGAATAAGGAAGAGGAACTCGAAATCGTCAAGCGCATGGCGCATACCAATGGTCAGATTGCCGTCAATCCCATCATCGGTGCGGACGACATCCGACGCACGCGCCAGGTAATCAACGATATCTATATCGACGAGAAAATCCATAAGTATATCGTTGACCTGGTCTATACGACCCGCGAACCCAAAAGCGCCAATCTGGCCGATATCGCTGACCTGATTGCCTATGGCGCCTCACCCCGTGCTTCGATCTACCTTGCCTTGGCCGCCAAAGCCCACGCTTTTATCGAGCAACGCGGTTATGTCACTCCCGAAGATGTCCGGGAAGTCATCTGGGATGTTTTACGTCATCGCATCATCCTGACTTTCGAGGCGGAAGCGGAAGAGGTCAACGTCGAGGAAATCATCCGGCGCATCATTGATACCGTCGAAGTGCCTTGATCCGTCGGAAATCTACCGCCTTTAACCTATGATCGCCCGGGAAATCCTCAAACAGGTCCGTCAGATTGAACTGCGGACGCGCCATTTGGTCAACGACGTCTTCAGCGGCGAATATCACTCGGTCTTCAAAGGCCGCGGGATGGAATTTTCCGAGGTGCGCGAATACCAGTATGGCGACGATATTCGCACGATTGACTGGAACGTGACCGCCCGCTACAACCATCCTTATGTCAAGGTGCATGAGGAGGAACGGGAACTGAATGTCATGCTGGTTGTGGACGCCTCGCGCTCGGCGATGTTCGGGTCGGCAAGCAAATTCAAGTCCGAAATTGCCGCGGAAATCAGCGCCCTGTTGGCATTCTCCGCGATCAAAAACAATGACAAGGTAGGACTCCTGATATTTACCGATAAAGTGGAAAAGTTCATCCCGCCCCGCAAAGGCAAACCCCACGCCCTGCGCGTCATCCGCGAAGTGCTCTACTACCAGCCTTCGTCGCCACAGACGAACATCCGGGTCGGTTTGGAACACCTGCTGAGAGGGCTGAAGCGTCGCGCCATTGTGTTCCTGATCTCTGATTTTAATGCCGACAATTACCTGAAACCTTTGCAGGTTTTGAACGAAAAACACGACGTGATCGCGATCCATCTGATTGATGAACGCGATCGGTCTCTGCCACCCGGCGGTCTGCTCAAACTGCAGGATGCCGAAAGCGGTGCGGAACTCTGGGTGGATACCAATGACCGCGCCTTCCTTCAGCAATATCGCGACTGGGTCGGCGAGCGCTGGACGGAGCTGATCAATGCGACGCGCACGATGGGCCTCGACCTGATTCAAATTGATACTGCGCGTTCCTACGTTGACCCATTGGTTCAATTTTTCAAAATGCGGGAGCGACGGTTCCGGTAAAATGCTACCCGACTATTTTCCTCAACGACGACTGTTTCGGCTCACGATTATACTGCTCGTTCTGGCTCTAATCTGCTCAGCTGAGGATGAATCCATCACGGTGACCACCGCGGTTGATACGACGATTGCCACCATCGGCGATCGCATTACCCTGCATATCGGTTTGCATTATCCGGCGGGAACGCGCTTCAGCCTGCCGACTATTGACCGCCAGCTGGGGAAGTTCGAAGTTGTTGACCAGCGCTTACGCGAGCCGGTAAAGAAGCACCAGATGTACAGCCAGGACTGGCAGATTGTGCTGACGATTTTCGATACCGGACGGGTGGAAATCCCTGCTCTGACTCTGCAGGCGCGTAAAGCCACCGATACCACCGCCATCCTGACTTTTCAGACCATACCCCAAACGATTAATGTCTATTCGGTACTGGCACCCGGCAACACCGAGATTAAAGACATCAAGCCACCCTTTCCCCTGAGTCGGCGGATTCCCTGGGGCGCAGTACTTTTTATTTTATTGACAGCAGGTATTTGTGGTGGCGGCTATTGGTATTATAAAAGGTGGCGCCAGCGCAACCTCCCGCCGCTGATTGATGAGACCTATTTAGAAGCACCGCATACCGTAGCCCTGCAGAAATTAGATGCTCTGAAAACCCTCGATAGATCAACCAGCGAAGCAATCCGCCAACAGTGTTTTAAGATTTCCGAGATTCTGCGTGAATATCTGGAACGACGCTATTTCATACGGGCTCTGGAACTCAGCACCGCGGAAATTCTCGCCGCTTTCCAGATCGTTGATATAATCCCCGCCGCGGCGCAGGCCTTTGGGCAGGAATTCATGGAGCTCGACCTGATAAAATTTGCCAATCAACCTCCCGCCGTCAGTCGTTTATCTGAACTGATTGAGCGGGCCTATTTCTGTATAGATTTAACCAAACGCGAACAATTTCTAAGGAGGATCGTGTGATAGAGGTAAATAACCTTGTAAAACATTACGGTTCCGTCAAAGCGGTGGACGACATTTCCTTTACTGTGGAAAGGGGTGAAATCCTCGGCTTTTTAGGGCCGAATGCCGCCGGTAAGACCACGACGATGCGGGTCATCACCGGCTTTCTACCGGCTTCGGCTGGTACCGTCAGAGTTGCCGGCTTCGAGGTCTTCGAACAGGCGCTGGAAGTGAAAAAAAGGATCGGCTATTTGCCGGAAAATCCGCCTGTATATTTTGATATGCGGGTGCGGGATTATTTAAAATTCGTGGCCACCATCAAGGGCGTCGAACCCAAGGCCATCAACGTCGAAGTCGCACGCGTCGCGGAACGCATGTCAATCACCGAGGTGATGGACAATCTCATCGGCAAGCTTTCCAAAGGCTATAAACAGCGCGTCGGTTTCGCCCAAGCCTTGCTCAACAATCCGCCGGTGCTGATTCTCGATGAGCCAACCAACGGGCTCGATCCCCGGCAGATTATCGAGGTGCGCGAAATCATCCGCAGTCTCGGGCAGGATCATACCGTCATTCTCTCGACGCACATCCTGCCAGAGGTCAGCATGACTTGCAGTCGCATCGCGATCATCAACGAAGGGAAGCTGGTCAAAATCGACACGCCCGAAAACCTGACCGCCCAGATCCAGGGCTCCGAATCCATCACGCTGGAAATCGAAGGTCCGGTGGTTGATGTGCAGTCTGCCTTAGCCCAGGCGACTAACGTTACCTCGGTCAGCGTTCAGCCGACGCGCCGGGATGACGTGGCCATTTACAAAGTGGAATCCCAACGCGGATCCGATATTCGCAAAGCATTGGCGGCGCTGATCGTCGGCAAGAGCTGGGGTCTGTTGGGCATGAAATCGGAAACACTGAGCCTGGAAGATATCTTCCTGCGGCTAACCACCAAGGAAGAGGAGGTCAACTGAGATGTCGAACGTCTATTCAATATTCAAACGCGATTTGAAAGGCTACTTTTCCTCGCCGATTGCCTATGTGGTGATCGGGTTGTTTCTCATCGTTACAGGCATCTTCTTTTATCTGCTTTTATCGAGCTTCCTGCAGTACAGTTACAGTTACGCCGTGATGATGCAGAGACAGGGACAGGTGGCTGTCAATGTCAACCTGATGATGATTCGCCCGTTTCTGCTGAACATGAGTGTCATCGTGCTGTTCGTGATTCCCATGATCACGATGCGCAGTTTCAGCGAGGAGAAAAAGAGCGGCACCATGGAACTGTTACTGACTTCGCCGCTCACCAACTGGCAGATCATTTTGGGTAAGTTTTTCGCCACCTATCTGCTGTATTTCACCATGGTGGGGGTGACTTTCCTCTTCATGGTCTTTTTGTTAATCTGGGGCAAGCCGGCATTCTGGCCAATCGTGATGGGTTATTTAGGTATTCTGCTGATGGGCGCCGCGCTGGTCGCACTGGGCAATTTCATTTCGTCGCTGACCGAAAACCAGATCGTCGCGGCGGTTGGCACGTTTGGGGCCACGATGCTGTTGTGGGTTATCGGATTTGCGGGCGATTTCACCGGCAAGATTCTCGGCGAGCTTTTCAAGTACCTGTCGATTGTCAATCATTTCGAGGATTTTTCGAAAGGCGTTTTCGATACCGGGCACTTCGTCTATTATCTCTCGCTCGCCTTCCTGATGTTATTTTTGACCTATCAGTCTATTGAATCAGCCAAATGGAGAGGATAAGCGATGAAACTCTATAAATGGATATTAACCGGCGGACTCGCGCTGCTGCTCGTGGGTCTGATCGTCTATTCGATCATGAATGTCTGGGATTGGAAATCGATCCTGTTGCTGGTGGCAGGTGGCGCCGCGACGATTTTCGCCCTGGTGCAGCTTGATATTAAAAACCTGCTGAAAAACCGGCGTCTGATCTATGGCGGAAACATGGCGCTGATTGTGCTGTTGGTAGTTGCCATTCTCGGATTAGTGAACTTTTTCCTGGCGCGCCACACCTGGCGCCTGGACACGACCAGCAGTCGAACCTTCAGCCTGTCTGACCAGACCATCAAGGTTTTAAAGAACTTGAAAAAGGACATCCAGATTTACGCCTTTGCCAAGGATATCAACAAGGGACCAATAGAAGATAAACTGAATGAGTTCCGGCACTATTCGCGCAAACTCAGCTGGGAGATCATCGATCCGGACGAGAAACCGGCAATGGCGCGGCAGTACAAAGTCAAGGATTACGGCAATCTCGTCATTCTTTGCGAAGGCAAGGAGGAACAGATTCCCAATTTCTCCGAGGAATCCATCACCAACGCCATCATCAAAGTCACCCGCGAGGGACGCAAGAAAGTCGCTTTCCTCACCGGACACGGCGAAGGCAGTATCAACAGCGCCGACCGTGACGGTTTCGAGAATGCGAAAAAAGCCATCCTCGAGCAAAATTACGAAGTCGAGGAATTATTACTGGCGGACAAGGACTCCATACCTGCGGATGTGTACGTTGTGGTGGTCGCCGGACCGAAAAAGAATCTGTTCGACAAGGAACTGAATCTGCTGACCAATTATCTTGAAAATGGCGGCAGTGCGCTTTTTATGGTGGATCCGCGTCCCTCTGCCGGTCTGGTTTCCTATCTGCAGAACTGGTACGTGGATGTGGGCGACAATTTGGTGATTGACGCCAGCGGCTTCGGGCGTATTTTTGGCGCCAGCCCGGATGTGCCGTTGGTTTCCACATACACTTCCCACTCGATCGTCAAAGATATGGGCGGAGTAATGACCTTCTTCCCGGTCGCCCGCCGCGTCAAGCCGCGCGATACGGGTGACAATTATAATGTAACGGTGGAAGAATTGCTCCAGACCGGCCCGCAGAGTTTCGCCGTAAAAAATGTCGAGGAAGTGTATCGCACGGGGCGGGTTGCACAAAGTGCGGCTGATGAACGCGGACCGATTTCCCTGGCCTGCGCCGTTAGTCTCGATGCTAAAAAGGGTGAACGCAAAACCCGCCTGGTCGTTGTCGGCGATTCCGATTTTGCCGCCAATGCCTATTTCGGAAATCAAGCCAACGGCGATCTGTTCATGAACATGGTCAGCTGGCTGTTGGCGGATGAAGACCTGATTTCCATCCGCCCCAAAGACCCGGAAATCCGCATGGTGAACATGACCCCCGGTCAGACCAAAACCGTCTTCTGGTTGACGGTTATTGTTCTGCCGGTGATCGCCTTTGGTGTGGCGATTTTGGTCTTCGTGCGGAGGAAGTAAGCCATGAAAGGCAAAACCACTCTGATTCTGCTCGGGATATTCGTCGTCCTGTTTGCGCTAATCTATTTCTTTGATGTCAAGGGCGGTGAAAAACGTTCTGCCCGTGAAAAGCAGACCAAACAATTGTTTCAGGTCAGCAAGGATGAAATCATCCAGGCGGAATTCATCACCGGCGAACGGATCGTCTGTGATAAAAGCTCCGGCAGTTGGGAAATTACTACACCCGTCCGGACGGCCGGTGATACCGCGACCATCGAATATAACCTCGGACAAATCGTTGAGGCGAATATCGAACGCACGATTGCTGATTCGGTTGAGGATTTAACAGCGTATGGTCTGGCCATGCCGCGGGGCGTGGTTCGGTTGATGTCGAAGGATTCGACGATTGC
>Ga0172362_10004868_pt1 | contig 11665 bp, 8 predicted proteins | sample LakKivs1_kivu2a2_FD_114534 | JGI IMG/M metagenome (GOLD analysis project Ga0172362, IMG submission 114534) | Sediment microbial communities from Lake Kivu, Rwanda - Sediment s1_kivu2a2 | ecosystem: Environmental > Aquatic > Freshwater > Lake > Sediment | place: Rwanda: Western Province, Lake...
AAGAACCTTCTTCGCCATAAGGTCCCCGGTCCCGCCGAAGATGACGAGGATGGTCGGGACGTTTTCCTGTCTGCCACTTTGCTTTTCCTTTTTTAGTTTAGAAGCCTGCAACTCGAAAGAAGCTCCTTGAGACTATCTTTCCACGTTATTCCTTGTTAATTTTTCCCTAAACTGGTCAGTCGTTGCATTTGTCTATTTTATTTTATTCACGGATGGACGTTCGGGTTCGAGTCGTCGGGGTCGACGAGTGTTGTTGAAGCCGTGCAGCCCGCGAGCTCGAAGACATTGGCTCCGTAGCCGTCGCCGTCCTCGTCGAAAGCGACCCTGGCGCCCTCCGCGTAGTTCACGAGGATGTACGCCGAGTGGGGCTGCAGGGTCATGTTGTAGACGTTCGTGAAGTCGTTCACCAGAACGTAGTTCAGATGCGCGGTCTCGTTCGATTCGTCGTTGTAGGCGAACGGACTGTCCCCGGTCAACGAGACGATCAGCGTCCTGTTCGAAGGCGTATAAGGCAGGTTCAGCTGCACGTCGATGCTCTTTTCCAGATCCCTGTTGATCAGCACAATCGAGTACCTGTCGCCGTACTTGAACGGGTAAACCGCGACCTTGGGCACGTTGACGGGGTAGCTGTGGACCATGAGCCCGTAGCTCTGGAAGTTCTCCCACATTGCGAAGTTGTTGGCTGCGTCGCCGTACGGGTTGAACGTGCCCGACGTGTAGGAGCAGTCGAGGAGCTGACCCCTCTGGAACTCGGCGTACATCTGCAGCGCGTAGTAGACGGGTCTCTTCGCGGCGTACGGGTAGTCGTCCATGAAGCCCCAGCTCCACCCGAAGCCCTGAACGTAAAACGCGTTAATCGGGTTCAGCCCGTTCTTCCTCATACTCAAGCTCTGGTCAAGAATTGCGATTGCTGCTCCTAAGCTTGTTTCCATGTCTGCCATCTCGTGATTGTAGGGCTCCCTCTCGAAGACGCCCGTCATCCCGTACTCGTAGATTCCGACATCCATTGAGGCTGGATAGTTCTCCTCGGTCATCTCCCAAAGGTACGAGGCGTACTCGTCGACGTACGCGGCTTCGCCCAGCGCCCTCCGGTACCAGACCATCTCGTTCGCTTCTGAGCTCGTCAAGCTGTCCTCGCTGTACGTGGTCTGCCTGGTCGCATAATAATTCGTGAAGTCGTGCCCGGGGAAGTAGTCAGCCACAAGCGCGAAGTCAACGCTTCCTCCGTCACGGTTGTTCGCCTCCTCGACCAAGACTTGGACGTTGCGGTTAACGTCCGAGTACCACAGCCCGATGCCTATCTTGTCAACGCTCGAGTTCCAGTACGGCGAGGACTTAGCGGTCTGAACCGCCTCTGTCACATAATTCGCGTACACTCCCGAGTCCCAAGTCGGTCCGTTGCCGTTAACCAAGACCTCGTTGCCCAGCTCGAAATAGACTTTATCGAACTTGCCCTCCCACGACTCGTATCCTGCTGCTTCCCTCATCGCCCCGTAGACCGTGGAGTTGTCGCCATACATGTACTCCAGAAGGTCCGAAATCAGGGTCGGCTCCATCATGAAGTACTGCGAAATGACGTACTCCGGGCACGCCCCCGTCAGCTCGCACAGCTTCAGGAACTGGTTGAAGTCGAACACGTCACCGCCGACGCTTCCGCTCCAGTCAGCGTAGTTCGCCAAGCCGAACCTGTCGCCAAAGATGTTCTCAGCGCGGAAAGAGTTGCACCCAAGCCCGCCATGTCGAAGAGTTGAGGGTCTGAGATTCTTCACCTCGTCGATGAACCGCGTGGACAGCCCCCAAGCGTTGATGCCCTCGGAGTCGTAGAACTGGGCGTCGTCAATCCACAAAGTTCCAGAAGAGAAGACCTCAATCCTTTCGGAGCTGGACTGCCCGTAGTATGGGTCAATCGGCGTGCAGTTGACGGGTATGACGAAGTCCATCTCGTAGTACCGCCACTCGTTTGTCACGGCAAAGCTCTGGGACTCGTCGTACCTGTCGTCTCCGTTCCAGAACCTGACCCTCAGCCTAACGTCCGCCGATAGACCGCTCTGTTTCATCCAGCACCCGAACTTGTAGGTCACGTTCGCGAGGAACTCCCTGCCCGACTGGTACTGCCCGAGTCTGACGGGCTCAACGTAGTTCGTAATCGTTATCTTCTGGGCGTAGCTTCCGTGGACGCGGTTGCCTTCAGTGCTGTCATTACTGAAGGTCACGGTGCTGGCTGTGGTGTCGGTCTGCCAGTCCCCGTCAGTCCATAGGAGCCAATCGTTCGCCATGTACCCGTAGGAGGTGCTCCTGTAGGACTCGAAGCCGTAGGTTCCCAGAAAGTTCATGTTCGGAGACGAGCTGTAGCGGGTCGAGGTTTCGGGAATCTGCAGCCCAATGCGCATGTCAGTCGACTGCCCAGAATAGAGGCTCGAAGAAACGTCTATCTGAACAAGATTAGGCTCTTCGGGTTGGTTCGCGTTGGGATTGAGGTACTCGAGTACCTTGGGAATAGCGAACGCAGCTACTATGACGATTATCGCGAGGATTGCCAGCGTTTTTCGCTTCGTTAACGAGAAAGAAGGGTCAAATGGCACAGAACTAGATAAATATGAGGCAAAGTGGGGTTTCCTAACCATTCTCGGTCATCCCGTACGCGTTTTACATAGGAATTATGGAGGACACTATTTTTATAGCTACATCCTTGTCGAGGTTTTCGACGTAGAGCGCGATTCTCCCTCCGACCGCCTGAATGGATTCTGTTTTGACGACTTCTCCAGTGTACGTATTCCACCACTCGACGTTGTAGGTTCCGTTTTGGAAGCCAACAATCTCGAAGTCCACAGACTCCAAGGTTTCAATGGTTTTATTGTTAACCACATTCCACCACGTGTGCTCCTTGTTCTGCACCCACACCATCGCAAAATCATTGTTGCACAAGCCTATGACCCTCGCCTTGCTGCTCTTCATCACAGCGTTCGTGAAAGTAACAAAATCAATCGTGTACCAGTCGTTGCCACCGTTGTCAAGCTTAATTTCGTGCCTGCCAGCCGGAACGGAGACTGACACGTCAATGTTGTACTCGTCAACGAAGCCGTCGTTGGCACCATCTTTGTCCACGAGGTTAACCGTCTTCGCAAGCGAGCCGTCCACGTAGATGTTCAATGCCGCGCCCGAGTTGGCGACCGAGTTCACGTGGACCACGAATTCGCCTCCGAACGTGAAGTTAACGACGAACGCGGGATTGTTCCTGAGCTCAGGATGATACGCACCATGAATGTAACCGCTGAGCTGAGAAGCATTCCCGACATTGCCATACAAGTCAACCTCGAAGACATTTGCTTCGAGTCTGCTCCAGCCCAGACTCGGGTAAACCGTCAAGTTGCACAGGTCTTCGGCACCTATCTGCGCGGGCTGAACGAACTGCACCTGCAGATTTCTCAGTTCAGCCCCGTCGGGCTTGACTCCTTTAAGGAATTTACTTAGCGCCTCGAAGTGGTAGTACAGGTTGTTCGGGTGGATGTAGGTGTCCCACCACCAAAGCATACCCGACGACGCTGCCCCAGATAGAACCGAGGACCAGATACCATTGTGGATTTGTACTCCATCAACGTCACTCGTTGTGTACGAGTCCGCGGACCACCTCCAGTCCGCCCCGAACTCAGCCAGAACCACGGGCTCATGATACCGTTGGACCAAGTCGACAATAAGGTCGTGCACTGCGCCGCTTATGTCGAGGAAGCCCGTCGGACCGTACCTGTGCACCGTTAGGAAGTCCAAAGATTGAAGACTGCCAAACTGCGAGTCGGAGCTCGTAGTAATCAGGTGCCCGTACGGGTCGATACTCCTAACGTATTCAGACATCTCGTTGTGCCACTGGCTGACCTCCGCGAAGTCGTAGTTGTCTGTCAACTCAACCTCGTTCCACAGTTCCCAAGCCAGAACGTTGACGCTGTACCCCCACCTCGAAACGATGTACTTCAGCCGTCTCTTAAAAAGGTCAGCTGCTTCCTCGTTGGTCCAGAAATCCGCGGAGTTGTCAAGCGGACCGCCGTTCGCCCTGTTGTACGGGTTGTCCGCCCACTGCGCCGTCTCCCCTGAGGCTTGGAGCTGCCCGTGGTTCATGAAGCACAGGAGGACGTAGATGCCCTTCTCCTCCGCCTTCTTCAGAACGTAGTCCAGCCGCCACGCCTCAGCCAAGCTGTAGCTGCCGAGCTCCGTCCACTCGATGCCGAAGGCCCACGGCGACATCCAAATTCGTGTAATCGTTTCGCCGCTTTGGTTCATGGAAGCGAACCAGTCGTCGTAGTCGAACGTCCCCCTCGAGCTCGGCCAGCAGACGTCGTGACCCACGAAGAAGAAGGAGCTGCCGTTGTCGAACCTGAAGAACCTGTCGTCGACGCTGCTGACCCTAACGAACCCTCTGTTGCCAGAAGAAGAAACGTCGAAAGTGTACGAATCCGTTGTATTAGTCTGTGCTCCCCTCACAATTTTGCCAAAAAACGAGTATTCGCCGACCTCCGTGGGCGTGAACCGAACCTTCCAGAAGGGCTTACCCACCGGAGTAAGGACCTCTTGGTTCCCATTCAGACTGCGGTTGTACTCCTGAAAGTAGAAGGCTGGAACCTCCACTGTTTGACTGCTTGGGGTCGTGAAAAAAACGGACACGTTTACCTCGCTCGGGTCGAACGGGTTATCAATGTCGGCAGTCACGTTGATGTTGACTTCGACTGTTCCGTAAAGGGGAGCCGTTCCCTGAGTGAATCCTAGAATCGAGATATTGAGAGTCGTTTGGGAGCCCCCCATGAACGTTTGGATGATGAGGGCTGAGGAAGCTATTATCACTATTGCCACGATAGCCACAGCAATTATCACAATTTTAGAATGACCGCTTCTACGATTTTCAACCATGACAGAGACCTATCTCATATTATCCTTAAATCATATTTGAAATTATTAGAAAAAACATTTAACCAAAAACACACCCTATCCTGTAGGATGTGGTGATTAATCATGGTACAAGTATTGGTCCTCTATTATTCGTGTACAGGTAGAACCGAAACCTTAGCGAAAGCTATAGCTGAAGGAGTTAACAAAGTCGCTGGGGCGTCAGCTTCGTTGAAGCGCGTCGACTTTGCCACGGTCTACGACTTCATCTCGTGCGACGCCGTGGCCTTCGGGTCGCCCAACTACTTCAGCTACATGGCGGGGCTGATGAAGGACTTCTTCGACAAAGCCCTCAGCATCCGCGAAAAAGTAACAGGAAAACCAGCGTTCGCCTTCACCTCGGGGGGAAGCGACAGCGACACCGCGCTGCAGAGCTTGGAAAGGATGATTTCGTCCTTTAAGCTAGAGAAAATATCGGACGGCGTAATATCCTCGGGAGCACCAACAAAAGAAGACTTAGAGAAATGTAGAAAGCACGGAGAAGCCCTAGCCAAAGCAGCGCTCAAAAGGGCTGAACCGCCAAAAGAATAATCATCATAACGCATCATTCGGACTGGATGAATAATTTATTAGGACGCTAATCCAATTTCATTGAATAAGGTGTTAATTGATGAGAATCGCACTGTGCGGTTATCTCGGTTCGGGATGCACCGAAGTGGCAGAGGTTCTAGCCAGCGAGTTCGGTCTCCAAACGTTCAACACGAGCAAAATCCTCGAGTCGGTGAAGAACTTCAACTCCCTGAGCAGGTCGGGCGAAATAGACATGGACGAGGTCGTCACGAAGAAACTGGACGACATCCTGAAAAGCGACAACGTCATCATCGAGAGAAGGTCGGCCTTCCTCGCCCTGAACACGAAGGGCATCATAAAGGTATTCCTCAACACCCCCATCGAGGACAGAATAAAGCACGTGGCGGAAAGAAGAGGAATACGGGCCGACAAAGCCAAGGACGACATTAGAAGAAGCGACGAAGAAAGGAACCACCTCCTCCAAAGGTCACTGGGCAAGGACTGTGTGGACGTAACAGCCTACGACTTCACGCTGAACACGAGCTCAAAAACGTACTCAAGAGTCGCCAAGACGATAGCCGACATCATAAGAAACCTGTAACAAATCGCCAACCAAAAATTCGGGCTCCGAACAAACAAACCAATCCATAATTAATTCTGTTCAATCCACAGACCAATTACAAATTTGGTCAAACGGTTCTGAAGCCCGTAGAACAAACGCGCTTCAAAACGGACAATTCTTCATAAACTCTAGCATTGTTACACAAAATTAAAACTCGAATGTCACACAAATCAGACCAGATGATTTCTGAATTTGCGCCCCAAAACAACAGAAAATTTGCGCCGCAAATCAGACGCGTCTTCACGGATTCAGTGTCATCACTCAAATGGATTTTTGAAAGGAAAAAACCACTCATTTTCTAGCCTTTATTGTTGAACGAGGTTTTTGGCTCCGTTGACGATGTATTGCACGGCAATCGCGGCTATGAACATCGCCATCAGCCTCGTGACCACCAATGCGCCGTTCCTGCCAAGGACTCTGTAAATCGGGTTGATGAACCTCAACACCACCCACACAATAACGAACGTCAACAGAACCGAAAAAACGGTCACCAGAATCCCCGAAGACTGAAGAATGAGAATAGTCGTCGTGATCGCCCCGGGGCCCACGAGAAGCGGGAACCCAATCGGGACAGCCCCGAGCCCCTCAGGCGAGCTGGAAGGCTCCTGCCATCCGCCCCCGATCAGAAGCCTCACAGCGATGATGAGAAGCAGAAGCCCGCCCGCGACCATGAAGCTGTCAATAGAAATGCCGAAGAGGTTGAGAATCTGCTGCCCAGCCAGCGCGAAGGCGAAGAGGAGCAACAGCCCCGTGAGAACAGCGGACCTGAAAGTGCTGGTCCTCTGGGCGTCGTCCATGTTCCTCGTGAGCCCGATGAAGATGGGGATGTTGCCCAGCGGGTCAACCACTATGAAGAGGGCTATCATGCCTTTGACAAGGTCGAGGAGAAACAGCGCCGACGCCGAACCGCCGTCCATGTACACAATAAAGGGCAAAGATGTTCTTAAGCCTATAACCCCGCCTTTAGGAAAGACGCTGAGAAAGGGAAAAAAAGAGAAACTGGGGATTTTTACGGGGGGAATCCCGCCCCCACTAATGCTTTCAGGTCTAGTGGATATCTGCTTGGTCTAGTGCCGTCTTCTCAGGACGAAGACTCCGACGATCACTGCGACCGCTGCGACCGCTACGCCGGCGACCACGTACATCATTGGGAAGCCCTCTATCGGTGTCAATGTTACGCTCGGGTTTTCGTTGACGGTTTCGACGCAGGGAATGGCTGCTCCGTTGAACCAGATTCCCTGGTAATCGGGCTCGAGCGGCCAGAAGTTGATCTGCAGGACCACGTTGTTGTTGGCGCTGATCGTGTGGGTCCCTGGCACAGTGTACTGGAAGCTGGTACCTGCTTGTATTGCTTGTGTGTTGCCGTCAATCGTCAGCTGGGTTGCCTCCTTCGCGAAGAAGTACGCCTCAATATGCGCTTGGGTGGGCAAGTGGATTATAGTGTCTTCGGACGGTTGGATGGTCATGAACATCACGCCTTCACCGTATCCCGCGTACGTCCCTCCTCCGCCCGTGGGAGACTGCACGATGCTGCCGTTGTTCAGTTCCATGACGGTGACTGGTTTATCACTCAATATGGCTATCGCGAATGCTTCCGCCTGGTATGTGGTTCCGCTTCCGCCACTTATCGTGAGTTCCTTCATTAGCTGCGAGGTTTCGAGGTTGTAAATTTTCACGTCCGTGTCCTCTGTGGCTGTAATCCGGAACCCGTAGTCCCTGCCAGGGTCCCAGGACCACTCTTGGCTCTTCAACGACCTCGTATAGAAGGCTGTTCCAACAAATCCTCCTTGGACGGAGGGAACCATAAAGCACGGCGAGTCTGATCCTCCCTTACCCGCGATTGTACCCGACTGTACCATGATATTGCCTGTCGAAGATTCGATAGTATAGACCTTGAAGGAGTCTAAAAGAAGGAATTTGTACGAATTGGCTTCAACGGTGAATGTCGTGTAGACTGTGCCATCGTCCTTGGTCACCGTGACCGAAGCTATCTCCAACCCAAACACAGCGTAGAACTGGCCTACTTGCGAGCTGGCTGCCCCGCTGACTTGTCCTTGCTGCTCAGAAGCCATAAGGACAAACTTTTTGCCGACGTACAAACCGTTAACGTCCTCGTAGAAGGTGCGCGGTATCGGTGCGTCCGCGGCAGTGGCGGCAGGAAGCTCTTGATAGTTCAGGAGCAGAACCGAAACTATATTGTTGGACACTACTTTAAACTGTGTACCGTTGGCTAGTAGCATTAGGTCCTTTTCCATATTGTTCAGGTGACCCGAATACAGCAAGCTGCCGTTCACTATATTGTAGACTTCATAGTCCGTGCCGTCTTCTCCAGCAGCAATTGAAAGTAAAGCACTCGTCGCCACCATGTAACCATCCTTAGCCAGCGAGCCACCGAGTAGGTTCGCGCCTTCGGGACCAAGAATCCAACCTGAGGAAAGGTCAGTCCACGCGCTGGAGGCTCCCGCATTCCAGTCGCCCAAAATATACCTGTAGATTTTTTCGGGGACAACGCCGTAGTACGTGTAATTCTGTTCTATTCCCTTGGATAGGGAAGCGAATGCAAGTGACGGTATAGTGAGGTAAATTATCAATGCAGGAACGATCAGATGCATCATTCTGCTTTTTTGTTTATCAGTTAAGTTCATTTCTGCTTTCTCCTTTTTTGACATGATTTGGGTTTACTTTATATAATCCTTAATATTTAAAATTTTACTTACTTACGTTTTTTTATCAAACAAAATCAGTAAAAAGCGCATTTGACTTTATTGTGAACATTTTATCGACGATGAGGACAATGAAAATTTTAAAATGATGACCATATTTTCGCAAGTTCGAATAAAGAAACTTCATGATTTCAAAGTAAAAATGAGAAATGAGGCTGCCCCTTTCTTGGGGGAATCAGCCAATTCAGATCCTGTGGAATTTCGAATTTTTTAGTGCCGTCTTCTCAGGACGAAGACTCCGACGATCACTGCGACCGCTGCGACCGCTACGCCGGCGACCACGTACATCATCGGGAAGCCCTCGATGGGAGTCAAAGTTACGGTCGGGTTGTCATTCACCGTCTCGATGCAGGGGATGGCTGTCCCAGAGAACCACAGACCCTGATATTCGGGTTCAATTGGACAGAAGTTGATTTGGACGATGACGTTATTGTCTGACTGGATCGTGTGGATCCCAGGCACCGTGTACAGTAATGGGTCGTTGGCCTGCAACGTTTGGACGTTTCCGTCAATTGTCAGCTGAGTCGTCCCGCTTGCGAAGAAGTACGCTTCGACGTGTGCATCGGTGGGCAGATGTATCAAAGTGTCCTCGGACGGTTGAATGGTGATGAACATCACTCCGTTCCCGTACCCAGCGTATCTTCCACCACCAGTGGTAGGTCCCTGTTCGATGCCACCATTGTCCATGCAGCACACCGTGATTGGGTGGTTGCTTTGCAGGGCTATCGCGTAGTACGGCGGCTGAATCGTAGTGCTTACCCCAGCTGCAACGGATATTTCCCTTATCAACTGTTTTGTCTCAAGGTCGTACAACTTCACCGTAGTGTCTTGGGAAGCCAGTATCATGAACCCGTAATCCTTCTCAGGGTCCCACCCCCACTCCTGGTTTTTCAGCGACCGCGCAATGAAGTACGTTCCCACAAACCCTCCGTCAGCAGCTGGCAGCGGGAAGCACGAGTCTCCTGTTCCTCCCTTGCCTGAGATGACGCCCGAGTGGACCATTATGGCGCCTGTGGACTCGATCTTGTAAACTTTGAAAGGCTCGAGCATGATGTACTTGTATGAGTTGGCGTCTAGCGAGTACGAGTTCGAGTGGTCCTCGTCGTCAGTCACCGTGACCGTCGACTTTTCGACAGCCAATATTATGTAGTACGTGCCGGTTCCTTGCCCAGTGACGGTTGTCCCCGTTTGCTCGGAAGCCATCAGCACGAACTCCTTATCAACGAACAGGCCATTAACGGACGTGTAGTAAGAGTGGATCAGCGGTCCCTCCGCGGCGTTGTCGGAAGGAATCTGCTGGTAGTTCAGTAGCTCCACAGCAACCATGTTGTCCGAGACCACCTTAAACCGAGTGCCGTTGTCAAGCAGAATAAGTCTCTTTTCCATTCCGTTCAGGCTGAACTGCGAAATCAGGTCACTTGTCACCAAATTGTAAACCTCCACGTTGGTGCCGTCGGTGTACGCGACAACCGCTAGGAGAGCCTTCGTAGCCACCATATAGCCGTCTTTAGCTAGTGAACCGCCAAGTAGGTTCGCGCCTTCGGGACCAAGAATCCAGCCCGACGAAAGGTCGCTCCAAGCTTCGCCACCTCCCGCTGCGTTCCAGTCGTTCAGAATGTACCTGTAGATGTCTGCTGGGACGACGCCGTAGTAAGTGTAGTTTTCGGTTATTCCCGCCGTACGGTTAACTGAAGCGAACGATGGTAGGGTTAGGCAGATGATGATTGTTGTAACAAGTAAATGCGGTAGAATGTTCCCTTGGCTTTTATTTACGTTCATTTTAGTCTACTCCTCTTCTTTGGTCATAACCTGTTTCCCCTTAACAGGCGCTTAATATTTAAAATTTAAGTAAAATCCTGTTACCGTCAAACAAAAAACTCCGATTTCACTCCTATGAAACTCAGGAAAACCTTTCATAGCCAACGCTTGATGAAGTCCAGGATTTCGGCCCGCATCGCCGCAGTTTCCAAGTGGCCTATGTCGTAGCGAAGGAGCCTCCACTTTTCCGATGCGCCTTCTAAAGCGTAGACCTCCCGCAGCTCAAGGTCGACTTCGTCCAGCCCCTTTTGAGGCGTGAGAGGGTCGTAGTTGCCAGCCAGGCTGAGGTGGGCTCTTGGCGCAATCAGGGCGTTGATTTGTGCGGTCGTGAAGTGCTTGAGGAGCCTCGGTACGTAATAGTAGATTCCGTGCCCGTCGAGTCCGCGGGCTTCTATTAGTGCTTGGTAGTCCGTCAGGCAGCAGATATCGACGCACGCCTTGATGCGCGTGTCAAGCGCTGCCAACCACCAAGCCATTGTGCTCCCCATCGACATCCCCAGGGTCCCTAGACGGCTGGCGTCAACGTCTGACCGTGAAGCCAGGTAGTCGACGGCGCGGAGGCTGTCGTAAACCATCATTCCCCACATGACCCTGCCCTCCCAGAGCATCTGCTTGAAAATTTCGCTCTCGGACCGACCCCGCCTCTCGCCGAACCCCCAAACGTCTATGCACAGCGCGGAGTAGCCTAGACGGGTGAGTTCTTCCGCGTACGGCGGCTTCTTGACTTCCGCTCGACCCAACGTCAGCTCGTCTTTACCCCGCGCGTAGTCTCCCCAGTGCGCATGATTGAATAGTATGGCAGGCGTTTTTCCCTGCTTCTTTTTTGGCCGCACGAAATACGCCGGGACAGCCTCAATTCCATTCAAATCGAGTACAAGTTTTTCTAGAATGTAGTATTCGTGTTCCTCGTCCTTGACCTTTATCGACGTAATTTTGCGGGAACGGTCAGGCAAATCGCCCAAAAGACCGTAGAGCTGCCTTCGGAGAGCTTCCTTGTCAACAGCCAATTCAGCTTCACCATTCGGATTATTCTGACGACATTACTTTTTTGCCTTGCGCT
>Ga0172362_10004869_pt1 | contig 11658 bp, 6 predicted proteins | sample LakKivs1_kivu2a2_FD_114534 | JGI IMG/M metagenome (GOLD analysis project Ga0172362, IMG submission 114534) | Sediment microbial communities from Lake Kivu, Rwanda - Sediment s1_kivu2a2 | ecosystem: Environmental > Aquatic > Freshwater > Lake > Sediment | place: Rwanda: Western Province, Lake...
CCTGTATTTTTCCTTTCCTGCCAGATTGACCAGCTGATAAGGATCTGACGGCAGAAAGTATAGTTCATATTCGGGCCTTTTCCCGAAACATAAATCATAGTACCACCTCATTTTATCCGAAGCAATCATTCCAAGTACAAAATCTTTTGAAGGGCTGTTATCCACGTCGCCGAAAGGATAATAATTGAAATTATATTCCAGTGAAGGATCGCCCGCCGGCCACATTCCGGGTTTTTGATTCCATATCAGCAGGTAATCGCCTTTCCTGAGGGCTCGCATGGGATAGATATCTCCGCCCGGCTGTACCCAGGCATGTCTTTCCCTGTAAGTAAAGACCCTGTTTCTTTGCGGATCTGCTGTCCCGCTAATGTTTGAATTAATGATATCCAGCAGGCTTTTTCCTGCCATATTTTCCGGCACCGACAGTCCGGCAACTTCCATGAATGTAGGTGCCAGGTCTGTGAGACTGACCAGGTCATTCAGCACCCTATCCCCCGGTACAATCTTTCTCCAGCAGATGACCAGTGGCATATGTGTTCCATAATCATAGAGATTGGCTTTTGCCCTAGGAAAGGGCATACCGTTGTCTGAAGTGACCACTATCAGTGTATTGTCCAGTTCACCGGTACGTTTCAATAATTCTATCATTTTCCCGAGGTGAAGGTCGAACCATTCGGTTTCGGTGAAATAGTCAAGCATATCATCCCTGATTTCCGGCACGTCAGGCAGGAAAGCTGGTACATCAACGTCCCCGGGATCCTTTCCTTTTTTCTTTCCAATGCCTTTCAAATATTCCCTGTGAGGCTCCAGGGCCCCATACCAGAAGCAAAATGGTTTATCGTCAGGTTTGTTTCTAAGGAATCGTTCAAAATTTGCTGCATAATCAATATGGCTTATCTGGCTATCTTCTCCCAATTCTGGAAAAGGTACAGTCTGAATATCGTTGAAGGATTCCCCTGCAGGATTGCGTTCTCTTCCTCCATCCTTCCATTCACCGGGTCCCCAGCCTTTCCCGGTATATCCCGTATAATAACCTATTTCCTCCAGGTATTCCGTATAGGTTTTGAATTTTGATGGCAGAAAACTCCACAGGCAGGCACCTTCTTCAAGCTCCCAGCCGTTTCTCCCTGTCAGCAATGCTCCTCTTGAAGCTGAGCAGCTCGGTGCGGAACAATAGGCATTATTGAACCATACACCATTCCGGGCAAGGTAATCTATCGTGGGAGTATTGATACCTTTGCATCCGCTAAAGCTTGTATGTGCCCAGCTCAGATCATCCGCTATGGCAAGGAGAATGTTTGGTTTCCCTTCTGCACTGACAGGCACTTCATCGCTGCCGGTTGGTTGCCCGGATGGTCTGTTGCCGGAACAGGAGCTGATTGCCAATAAAATGGCACAGAGATACGTTATCCATCTGGTTATATCTGTCATGTAAATTTGATTTATACAGGTTTTAGCCCTAACTTTATTCACAAATTTAGCAAAATGAATAAGCTATCTTTTAAGGTCAGTCTGAAGGTTTTTTGTTTGATTGTGATTACAGCTGTCATCCCTTTAAATAATATCTCCGGGCAGACCACCATGGAGAAGGCAAAGAAACTGGAGCGGCCGAAAGATTGCGGGGTCAGTAATTATGATCATTTCAAAAATTCTTCATTTAACCTTCTCGAGGAGGTATTAAAGACTGATAAAAATTATAAAAAAACAAGAACAGAGATCCGTGGCTACCTTTCAGGCGAGAAGGAAGCAACAAGAAACGGGATCGATACAGAGATCAACAAGGCAAAAGCTGTTTTGAAATCTGTTCAGGCCATGGATGAGCGTGTGAAAAAACTGACTGCTGACGGCAATAAGCTGTCTCATGATATTGCCGGAATTGAGCCTCCTGGTGCATCCAGACAGGCTTCGTACAATACAAAAACGTCAATGGATGCAGTGCATTTATCTGATAACCTGATGCATGCGATCGCTGATACGGTGACCCTTGACATACAGGTGCTGGTGCATAAAATCACCACCCTGGAAGGGACCGTTAAGGAAGAGAAAACAGGGATTGAAAAAACCAAATAATCTCTGATAAAAACGTTGTAACCTAACCGGTCAGCCCAGCCTCGTAAGGCCATTCTCAATCCTGGAGAGAGTTTCCTGTTTGCCAATGACCGACATCATTTCAAACAGGCCCGGACCGGCATTTGTACCCACTAAAAGCAAACGCAACGGATTAAGTGTTTTACCCGGACTGATATTACTATCCTGTGCAAAACCCTTTATCAGCGTTTCAATATGGCCCGGATTAAAATCATCTGTTTGCTCGAGAAGTTTTTTAACCTGAAGAAGCATCTGGGGTGTATCCTCATTCCATACTTTTTTCAAAACCTTTTCATCATATTGTGAAGGCGCCCTAAAGAAAAATTCCGATTGATTCCACAGATCACCCAGAAGGAAGGCACGTTCCTTGATGATGCCAATAACCCTTGAAACATAGTCAATACTGCAGTACAGTCCCGCTGCCTTTAGCTTTGGCATAATCAGGCCGGCCAGATCCTGGTCACTCTTACGCATAATATACTGGTGGTTAAACCACTTTGCCTTTTCCGGGTCAAATTTTGATCCTGCCTTGACAATCCTGTCAAGAGAAAAAACTTCCACGAGCTCTTCCATTGTATATAATTCCCTGTCTGTTCCAGGGTTCCAGCCAAGAAATGCCAGGATATTAATAAAGGCTTCAGGAAGGTACCCCGATTCGCGGTATCCCGCAGATTTCTCACCTGTCTCCGGGTTGATCCATTCAAGCGGGAATACGGGAAAGCCCAACCGGTCACCATCCCGTTTACTCAGTTTACCCTTCCCGTCAGGCTTTAGTGTCAGTGGTATATGTACAAACTCAGGCATGTTCTTTTCCCAGCCAAACGCTTTGTAAAGCAGGACATGCAAAGGTGTGGAGGGAAGCCATTCTTCTCCCCTGATCACATGGGTTATTTTCATCAGGTAATCATCAACCACATTGGCAAGATGATACGTAGGCATCCCGTCAGCTTTCAGCAATACCTTATCATCCAGAGTAGCAGTATTCACAACCACTCTCCCCCTGACTACATCATCAAAAACAACTTCCTGTTTTTCAGGTATTCTGAACCTTATCACATGAGGAACAGCCATTTCCTTTAATTTCCTGACCTCTTCCTTGCTCAGGGCCAGTGAATTATTCAGATTATTTCTCACAGATGCGTCATATATAAATGTCCTTCTTTCTGACTCGTACTGCTTCCTCAGCCTCTCCAGTTCTCCGGGTGAATCGAATGCCTCATAGGCCCATCCTGATGCAAGCAGCTTTTCAGCGTATTCCAAATAGACAGGCTTCCTTTCAGATTGCCGGTAAGGTTCATGCGGACCTCCGGCAGTAATCCCTTCGTCAACTTTTATCCCGCACCATTTCAATGATTCAATGATATACTCCTCAGCTCCCGGAACATACCTAACCTGATCGGTATCTTCAATCCTCAGTATGAAGGTCCCGTCATGCTTCTTTGCAAACAGGTAATTAAACAATGCTGTACGAACCCCTCCGATATGTAATGGCCCGGTGGGACTTGGGGCAAAGCGGACCCTGATGTTTTTATCCGTCATGCATCTATTTTTTTTCAAAGATACAAAGTAGTGCGGAAATGTTCCCATATTGCCGGAGAGTGCCTGCCGCTGACCTTTCAATCAGGGAAAAAGAATTAATTACAGGTTTTGTATTTTGAATATACCTTTATGCCAGGCCTTTTCTTTGATTATCTTTACAGGGTTATGCTTATCCTATACAAGACAGCAGTACGTTTATACTATCTGTATATCCTCACCGGTTCGCTGTTCAACCGTAAGGCCCGGCTATGGATCCGCGGAAGGAAAGATCTTCTGAACCGTATCAGCCGGGAGGTAAAGACCGATGATCGTATTATCTGGTTCCATTGTTCCTCACTTGGTGAATTCGAACAGGGCCGCCCTGTTATGGAGGGAATAAAAGCACTTAAAACCGGCGTGAAAATCTTGTTAACCTTTTATTCCCCTTCAGGATATGAGGTGAGAAAAAATTACAGTGGTGCTGACTATGTCTATTACCTGCCGCTGGATACACACAGGAATGCATCCCGTTTTATCCGGTTTGTAAAGCCTTCAGCAGCTTATTTTGTAAAATATGATTTCTGGTATCATTACATAAACTGCCTGCACTCTGAAAAGATTCCCGTATACCTTATCTCTGCGATTTTCAGAAAATCCCAGGTCTTTTTTAAAAGCTACGGGAAATGGTTCCGCTCCATGCTTGGTATGTTTGAACATATTTTTCTTCAGGATAAAGCTTCCTTTGAATTACTTAGCAAAACAGGCCTAAGTAATATTTCTGTTGCAGGGGACACCCGGTTTGACAGAGTCCATGCAATTTCCGCAAAAGCGCCAGCAATCAAAACCATAGACCTGTTCAGACAGGACAGTTCCCTTATTATTGCCGGCAGCACCTGGCCTGAAGATGACAGGATCCTTGTCAGTCATATCAACCTTAACCGGAAAGGGGTTAAATACATTCTCGTACCACATGAAATAAATGAATTCTATATCAGCAGGCTTGAAAAAGAAATAAACAGGAAGGTGTTGAGGTTTTCTGTAATGAATGAAGGGAATGCTGCCGCAACAGATGTTCTTATTGTTGATGCTGTCGGATACCTTTCCTCACTGTACCAATATGCCAGTATCGCATATATTGGCGGCGGGTTTGGAAAAGGAATCCACAATACACTGGAAGCGGCAACCTTTGGCATTCCTGTCATCTTCGGACCCAATTATCACAAGTTCCGTGAAGCAGTTGACCTGATCAGGGAAGGAGCTGCTTTTCCTGTTGATGGTGAAGCTTCCTTACATAAGGTACTCTCTGCCTTAATGACTGACAGGGATTATCTTGAGAGGGCAGGAAAGTCTGCCAGGAGCTATGTGGAAAAAAATACCGGGGCTACCGCCAGGATACTGGCTTATCTAAACAACTGAGGTACGAATTCTGAAAGATATACCCTCCAGTTTTTCCAGGTATGGCCTCCATCACTTTCCCGGTAGGTATATTTCATGCCAAGGGAGTCGAGTTTTACCTTGTAGTCCTGTACATTCTTATAGAGAAAATCTGATCGGCCGATCCCTATCCAGTACAGTTTATAGCTATTTTCCATCTGTTTCTTCAGGGTTGCATCAAAATCTTCATAAACACTGGATGTTACTTCCCCAAAAGGCATAATGGCAGCGGAGAAGAGTCCCACATAATCAAATGTCTGCGGGTAATATCTCGATATATGCAAAGAATGGAAACCACCCATGGAAAGGCCTGCTATGGCACGGTCAGCTTTATCGGCTTTCACCCTGTAACTGCTCTCGACAAATTTCACAATATCCATGAATGTTTCTTCAAATTTGCCATTCATGGTCCCGGGTATCATGAATGAGGGTTTATAAAAACCTTTGCTTTCTTCACCAGGTGCAGCTTCCTGTGAAACATTTCCGTTAGGCATCACAACAATCATTGGTTTTGCCATTCCCCGTGCAATCAGGTTATCCATGATCTGTGTGGCTCTGCCCAGAGTAACCCATGCTTCCTCGTCTCCACCTGCCCCATGAAGCAGGTATAAAACCGGATATTTCTCCTTACTTTCCTCATAACCCGGGGGAGTATAGATAGTGATACGCCTATCCATGCCATTACCCGGAGAATTGTACCATCTTCTTGTCACCGAACCGTGAGGCACATCATTCACCCTGTACAGGTCAGCCTGACCCCCGTTGATGATAAAAATACTGGTGAGTGTGGCGACATCACGGCTAACAAAAGCATTGTTGGGATCAATAGTTCTGAATCCGTCAACCAGGACAGAATAACCATACAGCTCAGGTTCCAACACCTGGGTGGTATACGTCCAGATGCCCTTATCATCTTTTCCCATAGCAACTGAACCAGGCATCCAACCTTCGAATGGCATCCAGTCACCGGAAAGTTTTACCTCTGTGGCATTTGGTGCCATCACACGAAAAGTAACTGAATGATCGTCTTTTATTTCAGGTGAAATAATTTGTTGCCCTCCAAACAGAGCCTGCTGTGCAACTGTCGGTACTACCAGGACTGTTAAGGCTGCCAGTACCATTGTACATTTTCTGATCATAATTACAGATTATTAATATTGTTACGAAATTAATATAAGTCATTAAAAGAATGTCGCTTTACTAAAATCCGGCCTGAGACTTTTTAGCGGATATCTGCTGCGAATTATGTTCTTTTTACAACAGTCATTTTTAGTACAACACTCTGGTCTTTAGCTCTTTGGAAGCGTAAATCCTCCTCCGGAAGCCTCTGTAAAGAGAAAATTTATTAAATTTGTATCTAATAAAAAAGACATCAGCTGATAATAATTTTTCAACAGCTTAAGATTTATTTATTTTGTTGATAATCATGACAAAGATTAATAAACCATATTGGCATCCCGAAGTATTATTTCTACAAATTATTGTATATCTTATTTTTACGGTCAAGGTAATAAAAATGTAATTTTTTGTTAATAAATTGAAACAGGCCTTTATTGTTCTTGGAACTTACTATTCATAAATTGCAATTCCAACTCACTATCTGGTCGTCGGGTTTAATTGTTTAATTTTTAATACGTTTCTCAGGCAATGGATCAATCGTCCACAGGTAAAAACATTGATATTATTTTAGAAAATAAGAACATAGCGGAACAAAAACAAAACAGGGAAGGGACAACAGAGCCAACAACATATTCTTTCAAAGAGGTTTTTGAAGCCTCGAAAGATTATTTTAAAGGTGATGAACTTGCCGCTACCGTCTGGGCAAACAAGTATGCTCTGAAGGATTCCTTTGGTCGTCTTTATGAGCACACACCTGATGACATGCATTGGCGCATTGCCCGTGAAGTGGCAAGGATTGAAAAGAACTATCCCAATCCTCTGTCTGTGGAAGAGGTATTCGAGCTGATCAGGGATTTCAGGTATATCGTACCACAGGGTTCACCCATGACAGGTATCGGTAATAATTTCCAGATCGCATCTCTCTCGAACTGTTTTGTCATTGGTCATGCTGGTCCATCCGATTCATATGGCGGGATCATGAAGGTCGACCAGGAACAGGTGCAGCTGATGAAAAGAAGGGGAGGCGTTGGCCATGATTTATCCCATATAAGACCCAAAGGCAGCCCGGTCCTTAACAGTGCCCTTACATCCACAGGAATCGTTCCGTTCATGGAAAGATATTCCAATTCTACCAGGGAAGTGGCGCAGGACGGGCGCAGGGGAGCACTTATGCTGAGCATCTCCATCAAGCATCCGGATGCTGAAAATTTCATTGATGCCAAAATGACCAGGGGAAAGGTTACCGGTGCAAATGTGTCGGTACGCATCGATAATGAATTCATGGAGGCGGTGATGCTCAATAAATCGTACCTCCAGAAATACCCGATCGATTCCGATCATCCTGTTTTTACCAGGGAGATTGATGCAAGGCAGCTGTGGAACAAGATCATACACAATGCCTGGAAATCTGCCGAGCCTGGTGTTCTGTTCTGGGATACCATTAGCAGGGAATCAGTGGCCGACTGTTACGCGGATCTGGGATTTAAAACCGTTTCAACCAATCCTTGCGGTGAGATACCTTTATGCCCCTACGATAGTTGCCGTCTTATTGCTATCAATCTTTACAGCTACGTGGAAAATCCGTTTACGGAAAAGGCAAAATTTAATTTCCCTCTCTTCAGGAAGCATGTAGGTGCTGCACAGCGCATCATGGATGACATCATTGATCTTGAAATGGAGAAAGTCGAGACCATCCTAGCCAAGATAGCAGCTGATCCTGAAGATGAAGAGCTGAAAAGAGTAGAAAAAAGACTCTGGGAGAACATAAGGGAAAAAGCCAAGCAGGGCCGGCGTACCGGTGTTGGTATAACCGGTGAAGGAGACATGCTTGCAGCCCTCGGGCTCAGATACGGGAGTGAAAATGCGATCGACTTCTCCACTGAAGTGCATAAAACCGTTGCAATCGAAGCCTACCGTTCCTCGGTTAATATGGCCCGTGAAAGGGGTCCGTTCCCCCTGTTTGATGCCAGACGGGAAAAAGACAACCCGTTTATCCAGAGGCTTAAAAACGAAGCACCGGACATGTACCAGGATATGGTGACTTATGGCAGGAGAAATATATCATTGCTGACCATTGCCCCTACCGGTACCACCAGCCTTATGACCCAGACCACCTCAGGTATAGAGCCTGTTTATATGCCGGTATATAAAAGAAGGCGTAAGGTCAATCCAAACGAGGTCTTTACAACTGTAAGCTTTATCGATGAGATGGGTGACAATTGGGAAGAGTATAATGTGTTCCATCATAAATTCGTAACATGGCTGCAGGCCAATGGATACAGTGTGGAGGAGGTCAAGAAAATGGATGATGATTCCATCGACGAGATTGTCAGAAAATCTCCCTATTATAAAGCTACCTCCAACGATGTCGACTGGCTGAATAAGGTAAAGATGCAAGGACAGATACAAAAGTGGGTGGATCATTCCATAAGCGTCACCATCAACCTGCCTAAAGATGTCTCGGAAGAACTGGTCAGCAATTTGTACATTAATGCCTGGAAAAGCGGCTGCAAAGGATGTACAGTATACCGTGACGGCTCCAGGGCCGGAGTCCTTCTTGCCAAGGAGGAATCAAAGGAAGAAGATCCCGCCCAAAAATATAAAAGACCCAAGGAGCTGGACGCTGATATCCTGAGATTCAAAAATAATGAACAGAGCTGGATCGCTTTTGTGGGACTGAAGGACGGTGTCCCCTATGAGATATTTACAGGTATTGAAGATGAAGAAATGTTCCCGATTCCCAAATCTATCACCAAAGGAATCATTATAAAGAGAAGGGAACAGGATGGCACATCAAAGTATGATTTCCAGTATACGGATAAGTACGGATATAAAAATACCCTGGGGGGTCTGTCACATATTTTCAATCCTGAATACTGGAATTATGCCAAGCTCATATCCAGCGTTCTGCGGCATAACATGCCCATCACCGATGTGGTTAGTCTTGTTGCTTCGCTCAGGCTGGACAGTGAATCGATCAATACATGGAAAGCCGGCGTCGAAAGAGCATTAAAGAAATATATTCCTGACGGTACACGGGCAAAAACCAAAGTTAAGTGTCACGAGTGCGGATCAAACAACCTTGTTTACCAGGAAGGTTGTTTGATATGCCTCAACTGTGGTTCTTCAAAATGCGGATGAGCAAATATTCCTGAATGTCATAAAAGTATCATATCCCTCAAAATAAGAAGTATTTCTCTTGAACATTCCGATAAGTCATTGATCGGTTGATTTACCATCATTCAAGCTTTATATCAATACCTGCAAATTATGAAGTGGATCTTTCAGGTTTTCCTGGTCACTGTTTTTCTTACTATACTTCCCGCGATGAAATATGTCAATGGCCAGTCAGGCAGAGGAGTGAATATCACGATTAATGAAAGTAACGTCATACACCAGATGAAAGGGGGCATAGGCGCATCATGGCATGCAATGATCAGTGAGATACCTCTTGAAAATGAGAAGTACGATTATCCGGTACGTCATATAAATCCGAGGGGAAGCACATTTGCAGGGAATCCGCCTCTGGATGATACGTCTGCATGGAATCAGCTGTACAGGCATGCCCGCTGGCTTGGCCTCGATTTCATAAGGGTTGAGATAGCCCAGCAAATGTATGAGCCGGAACGCAATGTTTTTGACTGGGATAATGCCGAAATGAAAGCCCTGTACAGGATCCTTGACTGGTGCGAAAAAAACCAGGCAGATGTTTTTCTTCAGCAGATGTGGAGCCATGTAGCATGGAATGCACATGATGGAGTGCACCCTTTGTTGAGCTCCCCAAAGTCACTGGATGACTTTGGGAATGGGATTGTAACTTTATTGAAATACCTTACTGAAAACAGGAAATATACGTGCATTAAATATTTCTGCATGACCAATGAACCTCCCGGTGGAACCTGGGGTTATTGGTGGTGTTCCGGGAGTCATACAGGGCCATCATTGACGGATGCATGGAAAAAGCTGAGCAAAAGTATAAAATCAGAAAATATCAATATCATACTTTCCGGACCTGACTGGACAAGCCTTCCACCCTTTGATCCCGCTAAAATGGACTTTTCAGGATACCTGGGATCTTTCGATATTCATTCCTATGGCGGAATCTATCATACAGGCAATGGAGAGGAAATTATCAGAGACTGGGTGAATTTCGCAAAAACGGAGAATAAACCTTTTTTCCTGTCTGAGATTGGAAATATGTCTGTAGGATGGGGAGCCGACAATCCTGGTCCCAAATCTTTCAAAGCTTCCCTATCCAACGCATCTGATATTGTACTCTGTATGAACCTTGGTGTTGACGGTTTTAACCGATGGAGCTTTACCAACAGGGGTGATATGGATGGACAGTGGCAACTGGTGAGAACTTACAACCTTCAAACCAGGCAATACGAGAAAAATATTATTCCCGAAAAAGAAGCATATTATGGTTATGCCATGCTGACCAGGTTCCTTGGGAAATATGCCTCTGTACTGGAAAGTAAAGCCGACAATAACCCAGACAGTCTGGTTTTTGCCTCTTGTAAAAACACCGATGGCAATCTTTCAGTTTTATTTGTAAACAACAGGAAAGAACCTGTGACAGTCAGCATTACTTTTGAAAATTCTGGAAGTAGAAAAGATTTCAGGTTTTACCAGGTAACTGAATCATTATTGCAGAATCCTGATTTCAGGCTTGATCCTCAGAAACTTTTCAGACATTCCAATAAACTCAAAAACCTGGTTCTTCAGCCCGAAAGTATCAGCGTCTTAACTAATATTGATTTGGTTCATTCTGATCCCGGAGTTATCAGATAAACACAATCATTAAAATTTTACTGATAGTCCCAGTTTGCCTTTTCCGATCAATAAATCATTGCTGAATATTTAAGATATTCCTAAATCACCTCCAACTCTTTCCCAACCTTCTTGAAAGCTGCTATAGCTTTGTCAAGATGTTCCTTTTCATGAGCAGCAGAAAGCTGGACTCTTATCCTGGCCTCTCCTTTGGGTACCACCGGGTAATAGAATCCTATGACATAAATCCCCTCTTGCAGGAGTCTGGATGCAAAATCCTGTGAAAGCTTGGCATCATATAACATGATCGGCACAATAGCTGACCGGGTGGGTTTAATGTCAAAACCTGCCGCCTTCATCTGTGAGTAAAAATACTCGGTGTTACTGTGCAGTTTATCCTGAAGTTCGTTTGTCTCACTCATCATATCAAACATTTTTATTCCGGCACTGACGATGGCAGGAGGAAGAGAATTGGAAAACAGGTATGGTCTTGATCGTTGTCTCAATAATTCAATTATAGCTGCACGGCCGGTGGTAAATCCTCCTATCGCACCCCCGAACGCTTTTCCAAGTGTGCCGGTGATGATATCAACCTTCCCCCGTATATCAAACAGTTCTGTCACGCCCCTGCCTGTATTACCCACAACCCCTGCCGAATGACATTCATCGACCATGACCATGGCATCATATTGCTCTGCAAGGGCAACAATCCTGTCCATCGGTGCC
>Ga0172362_10004870_pt1 | contig 11657 bp, 13 predicted proteins | sample LakKivs1_kivu2a2_FD_114534 | JGI IMG/M metagenome (GOLD analysis project Ga0172362, IMG submission 114534) | Sediment microbial communities from Lake Kivu, Rwanda - Sediment s1_kivu2a2 | ecosystem: Environmental > Aquatic > Freshwater > Lake > Sediment | place: Rwanda: Western Province, Lake...
AACCCCTGGCGGCTGCCGTCGTCCAGGACCTCGGCGGTGGACACGCCCTGGTCCAGCTCCCGGACCTGCGCCGGTATGTTGTAGAGGACCCAGTGCACCCACGTGCCGGTCGGCGCGTCAGGATCATCGCAGATCAGGACGAAACTCTGCGTGTCCGGCGGCACGTCCTCCCACTCCAGTTGCGGGGAGATGTTGCGACCGCTGCAGGTGAAGACGGCAGCGATGGGCTCGCCCTCCGCGATGTCGCGGCTTTGCAGCTCAAGGCCGGATGCCGGCCACGCCGTCAGCCCTGCCACGATTAAGACGATGATGAAAATCCCCTTGCGCACCATGGGCCTATTTTACCACAATTTTGTAGGCGGACAGATACTATTTGTTCCAGATCTTCTGGTGATACTCAGCCACCATGCGGTGCGTGTTGAAGGTGCCGGCCTCCACCAGGCACTCGATCATCATGTCCATCCACGCCTCCGGATACCCCTGCGCTGACTTCTGACCGTGATAGTACACCTCCATGAGCTCCTCGAGGGCGGCGTAGAGCGCGGCGGCGTCATCTTCGATGTGCAGGTTCATCTGATCCGTGAACCTCTTGCCCTCATCCTGGTAGCCGAAGAACCGGCCAATCCCCTTGTCCATCGCCTCGATGACCCAGCCGTCGCGCGTGCTCAACTGCACGACGCCGTTGGCCAGCGCCTTCATGCCGCTCGTGCCCGAGGCCTCGTACGGCGGCAGAGGGTTGTTGAGCCAGACGTCCACGCACGCCACGAGGACGCGCGCGATCGAGGTCTCGTAGTTCTCGAGCATGATGATCTTGAGGTTTCCCTCCTTATCCTGCGCCCTGTCGATGGCGTTCATGATGTCATTGATATAGGTAAAGGCCATGTTGTCGTTCGGGTGGGCCTTGCCGGCGTAGAGGACCTGCAGGGGTCCCACGCGCCGGGAGAGCTCCTTGAGACGTTCCAGGTCGTAAAAAAGCAGGCTCGGCCGCTTATAGGCGGCGATGCGCCGCGCCCACGCGAGCGTCAGGACGTCTGCGCGCAGACGCCAGTCTTTGAGGAGCGTTGCCAGGCGTTGCTTGTTCTCCTGGTGGGCCTCCCAGAGCGCCGCGCGCAAGTCCTTGTCGGCCTTAAGCCCGGCGACGCGGCCCAGGGAAGCAGGATCCTGACGCACGTCGCCCAGCGCCGCGTGGAAGCGTTCGAGCACGCGCAGGACCGGCTCCGAGACCCAGGTGGGAAAGTGGATGCCGTTCGTCACCGTCTGGATGCGCTCGGCGTATGACGGAAATTGGAGCCGCATGACCTCGCCGTGCTTGCGCGAGACGGCGTTGACGGCGCGCGACGTGTTCATGGCCAACAGCGTCAGGTTGAGGACCTCGCTCCTTTCCCCTTCGGCGCCGTAACGGCGGGCGATTGCCGCGTCTTGCGGCAGGAGTATCTTGTCGACCTCGGCGAAGGCGAACCGGTCGTGGCCTGCCAGGACCGGCGTGTGGCACGTGTAGACGAATTTCTCCCGCAGCGCCTGCTCTGCGCCGCTGCCTGCCTGCCGGGCCTTGGCGACAAACGCGAAAGCGGCGTGCCCTTCGTTTAAATGATGGAGGCGGACCGGATACCCCAACGCCTCCAGCGCCTTCACGCCGCCCATGCCCAACAGGACGCGCTGAATCAACCTGCCCTGGACGCCGTCGCTGCGGTAGAGCTGGTCGGTATCCGCGCGGGCCGCCGCGTCGTTCTCCTCGACGTCCGAGTCGAGCAGGACAAGGGGCACCGCATAATCCCTCCGGGAGCTGTACACGTAGTACTTCCAGAGCCGCAGGACCACGGCACGGTCCTTGAGGTCAACCGTCACCTTGTCCTCCAGCGGCACGAGGCCCGGGAAGGTCCAGGGGTCCCAGCGCATCTCGTCCGGAAGCTGCCCGTACTTGAACCAAAACCGCTGGCGGAAGTACCCCTTGCTCCACAGGATGCCGACGGCAACGAAGGGCAGGCGCATGTCAGCGGCGGTCTTGACAGTATCGCCGGCCAACACCCCCAGACCGCCGCTGTAGATGGGCAGGTCGAGGAGCGTCCCCTCGCTATTTTGAAGGGAAAAGAGGTAGTCGCGCAGGCGGTCGTTGGAGATGATCTCGTTCTCCGAGATGCGGTTGTCCGCCGAGACGGGCCGCGCGCTCTCAAAGACGTTGTAGCTGTTCGTCGCCAGGCCATACTCCATGGAGAAGTAGGCGATGGGCCTGTTGGCCGCGGACCGCAGGGCTGCCTCGCCTTCCAAAATCCCGGCCACGGGAAAACCAAAGTACGTATCGTCGTGCACGTCGGCGGCGTACCGCTCGGCGTACTGCGCGATGCGGACATGGGAGGCCAGCGGGTTAACTGGGGAAGGTCGCGTTTCCGGACTCACGGTCCGCTCCTTTCGACGACCCGGATGTTCTCTAGCGCGCCGGCGGAATCAAGCTCGAGATAGACCTTCGGCCCCTCGAAGAACGCGACGGGATAGCGGTAGAGGAGAACAGGCCCCCTCTCCACGACAGGCAAACCGTAACGGCTGATGATCTCGCCGCGGGTCGTGCCCGCGGCAAGCGCTCCGTCCTCGATGTCGCGCAGCAGTTCGGCGAAGAGCGCGCCCTGCGATTTGACGCGGCTCTGCAGGGTGTCCTGCTCGCCGCCCAACTCCATCAATGTGCGCAGCGGCTGGCTGCAGCCGGCGGCAAGAACCAACAAGAACCCCAAGGCTATCGTGCCTGCGAGTCCGCGCATAGTCACCTTCGGATGCGCTTGCTCATAAGACCTCCGTCATGCCGTCGGTGGCGGCCACGACGTTCAACCCCGTCTCCCAGGCCAGGCGCCGCGCGCACTCGTGAGGCCGGGCCTTGACCATCGTCATGCCGAAGTGCGTGAGGATGGTCTTCTTGGGCCTGAGCTCCTCGATCAGCCTCTGGGCGTCGGGCAGGCTCAGGTGTTGGATGCCGGGCCGCGGCTCCGCAAAGACGACGTTGATGACGAGGATCTCTGATCCAAAATAAGACGCCAAACCCTCGAAGTACTCGGTGTCCGAAATGAGCGAAACGTCGGTGCCGTTGAGGCAGAAGCGCAGGCCGTACGTCTCTCCCGGATGGCGCAGCCGCGGCGTGGTCCTAAACGAAAACGGCCCGACCTCATACGTCGTCGCCTCGCGCATGACCTCGATCTTGCCGACGTAATCGCGCGCGTGCCTGAGGATGACCGGGTCCTCGCCGAGCGCGTCGGCGGGCAAAAAGACGACGCCGCGCTTCTTGAAGCCGCCCTCGGTCATCGCCTCGATCATCACGTTGATGTCGTTCGCGTGGTCCAGGTGCCGGTGCGTCAAGATGATGGCGTTGAGCTGGCTGGGGTCAAGCCGCGGCCGCGAGGCGGCGCAGCGCACGAGGCTGCCCGGCCCGGGGTCGATGAGGACGTTTTCCTTGTCGGCGTGAATCCACAGCCCGCCCGAGGCGCGCAACTGGCGGATCATCACGAACCGGGCGCCTGCCGTCCCCAGGAATTTGATCCAGTATTTGTTCTGTGTCTTGCGCGCCATAGGTGCGTTCCCTGCGGCCGGTGCGACCGTTCACCCCTCGAGGGGGCTGGGGTCATTCTTGCCCCCCGCTCCCCCTTGGGGAACCCTCCCGTGGTTCCCCCCTGCCTCGCGAGAGCTGGGGGCCCCCTTCCGCTACGGGGGGCTGCGAACGACCCCACCCCCCGAGAGGGGACGCTTGAGCCGTTGCAGCTGGTCACTCACGGCCACTCGCCATAAGACAAGGATCAAATTTTGCGGTTCAAATATTCTTCGTCGGTGACGATCTCGATGCCGTTCTGCTTGAGCAGCGCCGTGGTCACGCCGTCGCCGTCGCGCAGGCGGCGCGTGAAGGAGCCGTCGTAGATGCGGCCGCAACCGCACGAGGGGCTGCGCGCCTTTATGATGGCGCGCCGGATGCCGCGTTGACGGGCCAGCGCCAGTGCCGCGGCCGCGCCCCGCAGGAAGACGTCGGTCACGTCCTCTCCCGTGCGCGCCACGACGCGCGCCTTGCCGGCCAGGACATCCGTGCCCTCGCCCTCGCGGATTTCCGAGGGCTCATGCGGCACCTTGAAGCCGCCCAGCTGCTCGGGACAAAACAAGACGGCCTTCTTTTGCCGGACCAAAAGGGCCAATTCCTTGCGCCGCCTGTGGCTACCGTCGTACACGCAGCGCACGCCGGCCAGGCACGCGCTCACCATCGCCTTCTCTTCCGCCATGCCGCCAAACCCCCTTATGCCCGCCTAGGTGCGCGACGGTAAAAGGTGCCAATATAGCTGATGCCGCCGAAGAGACCCATCAGGACCATGAACCCGAACGTCAATTGCGATATGGCGACCGCCACTTCCCGGGCCATGCCGACCTTCGCGAAGACAAAGACCGTTGCATGGTCGCGCAGGCCCAAGCCGCCGATCGTGACAGGCAAAGAGCTAAACGCCGTCACCATCGGCACGAAGATGAGGGCGTGCAGGACCGCTACGTTCTCTCCCAACGCGCCGGCGGTCAGCAGAAAGAGAAAGGCGAGCCCGAGATGAACCGCCACCGAAAGTAACCAGATGGCCAAGAGCGTCCCCTTCTTCGTGCGGTACTCCGACGTCACGGCGTGGACCTTCTTGAGATAATCCTTGACTCGGGCAAAGGGCAGCCAGCCGAAACAGAGATTGAAAAATCGGCGGGAGAACATGATGCCCAGCAACAGGACGGCTGAAACGAACAAAACAGCGGCGGCCGTCAGGACGCGGGGGTCCTGAAAGCGCCTGAAACCGAAGAGGAGGGAAAAGAGGAGCACGCTGAAGAGGCCGAAAAAACCGCTGACCCTGTCCATGACGACCGTCCCGAGGAGAACGCTGGAATGCTGGCCGGTGTGCTCCGCGATGTCGAGGGTTCGCACGGCGTCGCCGCCGATCGTGCTGGGCAGGACGAGATTGAAGAGGAGACTCGAGAGGTAGGCGCAAAAGAGACGAAACGCCCCCACCCGCAGGCCGCGGGCGCGCAGGAGGCACTGCCAGCGCCAGAAGACGAGGACGTTCAAAAAAAAGAAAAATGCGAATGCTGAGGCAAGCATCCCCTTGTGCGCCGTGCGCAGCAGGTCCAGCAGCCTGGGAACATCCGTCTTCCAAAACAATAAGATCAGCAGCACGGCCGTGATGCTGACCTTGATAATAGCGGCTGCGACCTTCTTCACGGGACCCCGCTCTCCAGGTACTTGCCCGCCGCGTGGGCGGCGATCGCCCCTTCGGCGCAGGCGGTCACGATCTGATAAAAAGGCCGGCGCCGGCAATCGCCGCACGCGAAGACGCCGGCGCACGACGTCGCCATCATCTCATCGGTGCGCACGGAGCCGTCTTCCTCCCTCTCCGCGATGCCCTCGAGGAGCTGGGTGTTGGGGACAACACCCACGAAGACAAAGATCCCATCGCAGGCCAGCGTCTCCTCCCTGCCTGTGCCCACGTTCTTGACCTTGAGCCCCGTGACGCGGTCCCGTCCCTCCACGGCCACCGGGACCGCCTCAAGGCACAACGCGATCTTCCTGTGCGCCCGCACGCGCTCGGCCAGGACGGCCACGGCGCGGAAGGCGTCCCGGCGGTGGACGAGAGTCACTTTGGCGGCGAAGCGCGTCAGATACAACGCCTCTTCCAAGGCGGAGTTGCCGCCGCCGACGACGACCACGTGCCTATCGCGGTACAGCGGCCCGTCGCAGGTCGCGCAGTAGGAAACGCCCTTGCCGGTCAGCTCTCTTTCGCCGGGGACACCCAGGCGCTTGGGGACGGCGCCGGTCGCGACGATGACCGCGCGGGCCTCCTGGGAAACATCCTTGCCGTCGGCCCCGGAAACGAGCTCCACCTGAAAGCCCGTCTTCGTCTTCGTGATCTTGCGGGCGCGGCCGCCCTCCCTCAGGGTGACGTCGGGCTGGGCCGTCACCTGTTTCTTCAGGTCCTCGGCCCACTCGAACGACTTCATCTCGGGGATGCCGGGAAAGTTCTCGATGACGTCGGTCAGGAGCACCTGGCCGCCGACCCCGTCTTGCTCGACGAGCAACGTCTTCAAGAGCGAGCGGCCGGCGTAGAGCGCCGCGGTCATCCCTGCCGGCCCGGCCCCGATGATAACAACGTCATAGACCATGGTCTGAATTGTAAGTGGCTCGGCGGCCGGCGCGACCATGCCCTCTCGAGGGGCATGTTCCCGGCCGAAAGCGGCCATGGTTCCCTGCCACGGGGTATCCCGGGAGAGCGAAGGCCGGGAACACTGAGCGAAGTCCGGCCTCGGTGGGGCCGGACGAGCATACCCGAGAGAGGGCGTGGTCGTGCCGGCCGCAAACTCTATCTGCCCTTCATGCACGCGGGCTTGTCGCCGCAGCGCAGGTGGTACCGGATACACTCGCAGCAAATCCCCTTGCGGTCGCACGGCTCGTACGTGCAGGGGCACTCACCCTTGTTGCGCTTCTTGTTGGGGCACTCCATGGACGTCCCTCTTTAAGTGAGCCTTGAGCTTCCTCTTGAGCCGGAACCTTTCGAAGACGTTGGCGTAATCCAGGATCAGCCGGCCGCGCAGGTGGTCGATCTCATGCTGGATGGCGCGCGCCAAAAGGTCGCTGGCCGAAATGCTGACCTTTTCGAAAAATTCGTTGAAGCCGGTGACGGTGACCTTCAGGGCGCGCCTCACGTCGACGTAGACGCCGGGCAGGCTCAGGCACCCCTCTTCCATCACCGCGGAGCCCGACTTGCTGATGATGCGGGGGTTCACGAGGACGAGCAGGCCATCGCCGATGTCCACCGTCAAGATCTGCCGGTCGATGCCGACCTGCGGCGCGGCCAGGCCTATGCCGCCGCCGCAGCGCATGACCTCGGCCATCTCCTGAAAACACTGCCTGTCCGCGTCACCGACGCCCGTGAGGGGCCGGGCACGCCGCCGCAACGAAGGGTCGCCGTAGAACCTAATCTTTAATCTTGTTGGCGTGGGTGACATGGACGGTGCGGGTCTCAACGGCCCTCGCCTCTTTTTCGTCACAGAGCGCGTAGGCCACGATGACGACCTCGTCTCCCTTGTGGCCCGCGCGCGCGGCTGGCCCGTTCAGGCAGAGGGTGCCCGAACCCGCGGCCGCGGGGATGGCGTACGTCTCGATGCGCGACCCGTTGTTCAGGTTCAGGACCTCGACCTTCTCGCCGGGAAGGATGTCCGCGGCCTTGAGGAGCGCTGCATCCACGGCGATGCTCCCCTCGTAATACAGCTGGGCGTCGGTGACCGTCGCCCGGTGGATCTTGGACTTCAGCATGATTCTCTGCATCATCGACCTCGCTATCGCACGACGTGGAACGTCTGTCGGGCGATCATCAGTTCTTCGTTGGTGGGAACGACCAGGACCTTGACTTTTTTGGGCAAAAAATCGAAGAGACCCTTTAAAATCTTCTGACGGATGTCCGGCACGTTCTCGCCGATACCCGCCGTGAAGACAATCGCGTCCACTCCGCCCAGGACCGCCACGTAGCTGCCGATGTACTTGCGGATGCGGTAGGCGAAGATCTCCAGCGCCAGCTTGGCCCGGCGGTTGCCCTTGCGGGCCGCGTTCTTGATCTCGCGCATGTCGTTGCTGATGCCCGAAATGCCTTTCAGGCCGCTGCAATAGTTCAGCACGCGGTCCAGCTCCGCCAGGCCCGCCCTCTCCCTCTCCGCCAAGTAGATGACCGACGCTGGGTCGATGTCGCCGCAGCGGGTGCCCATCACCAGCCCCTCCAGCGGCGTAAAACCCATGCTCGTGTCCACGGACTTGCCGTGCTTGATCGCCGTGATGCTGCAGCCGTTGCCAAGGTGGCACGTGATCAGCTTCAGACGGCTCAAGGGGCGCTTCAAGAGGCGCGCGGCCTCGTGCGCCACGTACTGGTGGCTCGTGCCGTGGAAGCCGAACCGACGCAGGTTGTATCGCTCAAAATATTCATAGGGTAAGCCGTAGATATAGGCGTGCTCCGGCAGGGTCTGGTGGAAGGCCGTGTCGAAGACGGCCACCTGAGGCACGTCAGGCAGGAACTCCTGGCACGCCTCGATCCCCGCCAGGTTCGCCGGATTATGCAACGGCGCCAGGTCCGCGCACTCCCGGATCTTGGCCATCACCGCCGCCGTCAGGAGCGTCGGCTTGTTGAAGGCCACGCCGCCGTGGACCACGCGGTGCCCGACGGCAAAAATCTCTTTGGGACTCTTGAGCTTCGCCTGTTTGGCCGCCGCGATGGTGTTCAATAAAAGACGTATGCCGGCGCGATGGTCTTTGACCGGCGAATCGGGATGGCCGATCTTCTCGATGAGCCCTTTGAGGCACAGGACGTAATGAACGCCTTGGTGCTTGGCCGCCTCCCGGACGTCAAAAAGGCGGTACTTGATCGACGAGCTCCCCGAATTGAGGACGAGGATCTTGTAGTGTCTCATATGTTCTGGCCCGAGATGTCCTGGTGGGCCCGGATGGCGGTGACGGCCGCGCAGTCGACGACGTCCTCCCAGCCGCACCCGCGCGAGAGGTCGCTGCAGGGCTTGACCAGGCCCTGGAGGAGCGGCCCCAGGGCCCGGCCGCCGGTGAGGCGCTCGACGAGCTTGTAGGCAATATTGCCGGCCTCCAGGTTCGGGAAGATGAGGATGTTGGCGTTGCCCTGGATGGGGCTGTCAGGAAATTTGAACTTGGCCACTTCGGGAACGATCGCCGCGTCCACCTGCAGCTCGCCGTCCACCACGAGGTCCGGCGCCAACTCCTTGAGCATGGCCGTCGCCTCGCGGATGCGTTCCACGAAGCGGCCCGTGGCCGATCCCTTCGTGGAATAGCTGAGCATCGCCACGCGCGGGGTGATCCCGAGGACCTTGCGGCCCAGCTCGGCCGAGGAGACGGCGATCTGCGCCAGCTGGCGCGTCGTCGGGTCAGGGATGATGCCGCAGTCGGCGAAGATGAAGACGCCGGCCTCGCCGTAGCGGCAGTTGGGGATCGTCATGATGAAACAGCTCGAGATCGTCGCGATGTGCCGGTCGACACCTATGCAGTAGAGCGCGGCCTTGGCCACCTCCGGCGTCGTCGTGGCGGCGCCTGCCACGAAGCCGTCTGCCAGGCCTTCGTGCACCATCATGGCCCCGTAAAAAACGGGATGGAGCACCGTCTGATGGGCCTCATCCCGGGATATCCCTTTGTGCCGGCGCAGCTGATAAAATGTCTCGGCGTACTCCTCCACCTTCTGCGGATCGAGGTGGTCCCTCTCCAGCAGGATGACCCCGGCGATCCTCTCTTTTTCCAAAAACTCCGCGGCCTTGCGGACCCGGGGGTCGTGCCCCTCGGGGAGAACAATCTTCGTCGACTGCTCTTTGGCCTTCTGGCGGATGTGGGCGATGGCGTCCATGGGTTTCAGGCGAGGTGTTCCTCGATCTTGCGTTTGAGTTCCGCCTTGTCCACGGCACCGATGATCTGCTCCACGACCTTGCCGCCCTTGAAAAACATCAGGGTCGGGATGGACATGACGCCGTAGTTCGTTGCGGTCTTCTGGCCGTCGTCCACGTTGAGCTTGACGATCTTCACGCGGCCCTTGTACTCTTCAGCCAGCTCCTCGACGATCGGCGCCACGCGCCGGCAGGGACCGCACCACTCGGCCCAGAAGTCAACGAGGCACGTTGCCCCGGACTCCAGGACCTCTTTCTTAAAATTGGCGTCCGTGAGATGAACCGCCCCCATAAAACCTCCTCATCCTAAGTTGTTTAAGAAATTGTGGTTACAATAATGGCGGGTGAGACACACCGCAGCATCGTCCTGCGAAAAGAAAATCTGTATTATTATATACCAAAACACGGAAAAAAGTAAAAGAAAAATTGAGACTCAAAGACGAAGCCCGGAAGTCTCACATGGTAAGGTGCAAAGACCGCACAAAAGTCTCCTATTGAAAGGAGGGCCTAAAAAGAGGGAGCGTCCTGCGCGGACGCCCTCTCTTCGGGACCTACCCGATCGCCGGCGATCCCCTCTCTCCTGTCCGGATGCGGATGCACTCCTTCAAATCCAATACGAAGATCTTGCCGTCGCCGATGTTGCCGGTCTTGGCCCCTTTTGAGATGGCTTCGATCGTCGGCTCGACGAAGTCCTCGTTGACGGCGATCTCCAGGCGGACCTTCTTGAGGAGGTTCACCTCCGTGATCACCCCGCGGTACGTCTCCGAGAATCCCTTCTGCTGGCCGCACCCCAAGGCATTGGTCACGCTCATCTTGTGCACCTCGGCCTCATACAGGGCCTTTTTGACGTCCGGCAGCTTATAGGGCTGTATCATCGCTATAATCAGCTTCATGGCACCTCCTTTATTGGCTACAACTATCCCGTAAAGATAGTATCCCTATAACGAGAAACGGAACACCAACTACGGCATTGGCCTTGTCGCTTCGCCCGTTTTGGCCTTGTCGCTTCGCTCACCTTATAGGTCCCGTCCGCAGAGCGCTATTGGGTCGTAAAAATCTGGAAACCGGCGTACGACTCCATGCCGTGCTCGCCGATGTCCAGCCCCCGGAGTTCTTCGTCGCGCGACACCCGCAACCCGAGCGTCGCGTCGATAAGCTTGAAGACGGTCCCCATCGCGGCGACGATGAACACGACCACGCTGACGACACCCAAGAGCTGGATGCCCAGCTGCGCGGACCCGCCCCCATAGAAGAGGCCGTCGTGGGCCAGCCCCAGCGCTTTCTGTCCGAACAGACCGACGGACAGGGTCCCCCACACGCCGTTCAAGCCGTGGACAGGGACCGCGCCGACGGGATCATCGACATGCAGCCTGTCGAGCAAAATGACGCCCAGGACGACCAGCACACCGCCGGTGCCACCGATGAGGATGGCGGCCCACGGCTCGACAAAAGCGCACGGCGCGGTGATCGCCACCAAACCCGCCAGGGCACCGTTCATCGCCATGGAGAGGTCCGGCTTGCCGAACATCTTCCAGACGGCGAGCATCGCTGTGATGCCGCCCATCGCCGCGGCGAGATTCGTGTTGACGGCCACGCGCGCGATCAGGTCACCGTTGCCGACGCTCAAGGTCGAGCCCGGATTGAAACCGAACCAGCCGAACCAAAGGATGAAGACACCCAAAGATGCGAGAGGTATCGAGTGGCCAGCCAGCATGTTGGACGTACCGTCCCTATTGTACTTGTCGACCCTCGGCCCGAGAATCACCGTCCCGACCAGCGCCGCGAACCCGCCGACCGTATGCACCACCGTCGAGCCCGCGAAGTCGGCGAAACCCCTGGCCGCGAGCCATCCGCCGCCCCAGATCCAATGCCCGACGATCGGGTAGATGAACGCCGAGATCAAAAACGAATAGACCAGGTAAGCGGGAAACTTCATCCGTTCGGCCATGCCGCCTGCGACGATCGTCGCCGCCGCGCCGCAGAAGGCCGCCTGGAAGAGCCAAAAGGCGTAGAGCGGCACGCTCGCTCCGCTCGCGGCTCCCACCAGGAACCAGCCCTTCCACCCCAGAAAACCGTTGCCGGCACCGAACATGATGGCGTAGCCGAACAGGAAAAACCCCAGCGACGCCATGCAAAAATCCAGGAAGTTCTTCGTCAGGATGTTGCACACGTTCTTGGCGCGGATGAAACCCGCCTCGACCATGCCGAATCCCGCCTGCATGAAGAAGACG
>Ga0172362_10004871_pt1 | contig 11656 bp, 12 predicted proteins | sample LakKivs1_kivu2a2_FD_114534 | JGI IMG/M metagenome (GOLD analysis project Ga0172362, IMG submission 114534) | Sediment microbial communities from Lake Kivu, Rwanda - Sediment s1_kivu2a2 | ecosystem: Environmental > Aquatic > Freshwater > Lake > Sediment | place: Rwanda: Western Province, Lake...
ATGCATGAAAGAGGCCGTTATTTTTATTGACAACGAACGATGTGACTTTTGCGGAACGTGTGTCGGGGTCTGTCTTGCGGATGCCATTGAGCTGACCGAGTCTACAATTTCGGTGGACAAGAAGCGGTGCACACTCTGCAGAGAATGTGTGGATATTTGTCCGCTCGGTATTCCTGAGGTGCTGGAATGAAGAACAGGTACGATGTGATTGTGGTGGGAGCCGGCCCCGGAGGATCGTGGGCGGCCAAACATGCTGCCGAACGGGGCGTGTCGGTTTTGCTTTTGGAAAAAGATCGGGAGGTCGGCAGCCCGGTGCGCTGCGCGGAAGGGGTTTCGGAAAAAGGAATCAAGGAAGTGGTCACGCTCAAAGATCAATGGATTGCACAGACCATCCGGGGAGGTCGAGTCATTTCACCCGGCAACATTGTGGTGGAGGCCTATCCCGACGAGAAGGGGTACATTCTCCACAGAAAACTTTTCGATGCGGATTTGGCAGCAATGGCTTCTCAATCGGGAGCCGAGGTGGTGACAAAAGCCTACGTCCACGGTCTTTTGAAAAAGAATGATGCAGTGACGGGAGTGAAGGTGCTTCACATGGGCCGGGAGTATCAGGTGTCCGGATCGGTCGTTATCGGTGCGGACGGCGTGGAGTCGCGGGTCGGGCGTTGGGCAGGGATTGAAACCCGAACACCGCCCGAGAAAATGGCATCCTGTGTCCAGATGGTCTTATCCAATATGGATATCGCTTCGGACATGGTGGAGTTTTATTTCGGCAGCCAGGTTGTACCGGGTGGATATCTTTGGGTCTTCCCCAAAGGACCGAGAACTGCGAACGTGGGGTTGGGAATCTCTGGTTTTTATTCCAAGCATCAGAAACCGATTTTGTATCTAAAAAAATTTATCGAAGCGCGGTTTCCCAAAGCGTCCGTTTTGAGTCTGGTCGCCGGCGGTGTTCCGACCATGCCGACTTTAAAGACGATCGTCGGAAACGGTTGGATGCTGGTGGGAGACGCAGCGCGTCAGGCCAATCCGCTCACGGGTGGGGGGATCGTCAATGCCATGATTGCCGGGCGCATTGCCGGAAGGGTGGCGGCTGAGGCTGTTTTGGCAGGAGACGTATCGAGCAAGCGGTTGTCTCCCTATCCCAAGGAATGGCATACCCTGGAGGGGAAAAACAACGAAAGATCCTATAAAATTAAAAAGGTGGTGGATCGCCTCTCCGATACCGATTTGGACAATGCGGCACAGACGCTTCTCGATATTCCTCCCGAAAAACGCACAGCGCTTCGCCTTTTCAAGACAGTGCTTTTTAAACATCCAAAACTTATTCTGGAAGCCAGCAAGGTATTTGTTTGAGGAGTTCACCAATGAGTCAATTCAATCGCATCGGGACTGTGCCCAATGTGTTGAGTTTTTTTCGTCTTTTGCTTCTTGTACCCATTATGGTCAGTCTTGTCCATGGGCAAAGGCTCTGGGCGCTCTTGTGGATGCTGATCGGTCTTGCGACAGATTGGTTGGACGGAATAATTGCCAGACGCTGGGATCAGCGTTCGGACCTTGGCCGGATTCTGGATCCTGTCATTGACAAAGTGGATGTGCTGGTGGTATGCTTTTATCTGGTGATTTCTCCGCGCTATTTTTTCCCTTTGTGGTATTTTCTTTTTCTTTTGATCCGTGAGTTGATTCTTACGATGTGCAGTTTGCTTGTGATTCGAAAAAAGCGAATGGTGATGGAATCCAACCGGCAGGGTAAAAATTCGGCTTTTGCCAACGGCGTGGTGGTGATCTTTTTTGTCCTGGGTCTTGAGCCCTACAGCCACATGATTCTCTGGGTGGCCTTTGCACTGACTCTGTACTCCTCGTGGGTTTATCTTCGGCTTTTCCTTCGGCAGATGCAGCCGAAAAATAGTCAGGGGAGCAGGTAACCCGTATGGCAAAACATCTCACACTCTGGGAAAAAGGATTGGGAAGGACGAGGGAGGGGTTTCTGGAAAAACTCACCCGCGTATTCAAAGGGAAAGGCCGGGAAAATAATGCGCTGTGGGAGGACTTGGAACGGATTCTCATCGAGGGGGACGTGGGTGTGGAGACAACGGCGCAAATAATAGACAATGTCAAAAAGTCTGTTTCCGAAACCGGAGAGGGGCTGGAAGAGAAGGTCCGCTCCCTTTTAAAACACTCCATGTGGAATCTGCTTTGGAGTGAGACCGTAAAAGCAGAATCCTCTTTTCAAGAAAAGCCTTACGTCATTTTGGTGGTTGGAGTAAACGGTACGGGCAAGACAACCACCATCGGCAAACTGGCGCATCGTTTTCGAAAAGAAGGAAAAACGGTCCTTTTGGCTTGTTCCGATACTTTTCGGGCTGCAGCAGGCGAGCAGTTGGAGGTGTGGGGAAAGCGGGTCGGCGTGGACGTGATCCGTCAGCTCACTGGGGCTGATCCGGCTTCGGTGGCCTTTGACGCGTTGGATGCGGCAACCGCTCGCGGTGTGGATGTATTGATCGTGGACACGGCGGGCCGGCTTCACACGAAGGTCAACCTGATGGAGGAGTTGAAGAAGATCCGCCGGGTTCTGGCGAAACGGATGGAGAGTGCTCCCCACGAGGTGATTCTGGTTCTGGATGCCACAACAGGACAGAACGGGTTGAGTCAGGCCAGGCTTTTTACGGAAGCAGTCGGTGTGACGGGCATCGTCCTGACGAAGCTGGACGGAACGGCACGGGGAGGTATCGTCTTGGCAATCCATGGGAATCTCGGAATTCCGGTGAAGTGGGTGGGTGTGGGGGAGGGGCTGGAGGATCTTTTGCCGTTTGACGCCGAGGTGTTCGTGGAGGGGTTGTTTGGGTGATTCCGGTGGTGGAGGGGAATGCGATCCCTTCATGGATCGCGTGACGAGCGCAGCGCATGAAGGCGAGCGCAGCGCATAAAAGCGCTGCAATCCGATAATGCATAAAGGTATTGCAGTCTATGAGCCATAGAGAAAAGAATTGTTTTATGAGGTGCACTCAACTACCAAATATAAAATTGGGAGGGAAAAGTCCATGAAGGGATTGGTATTTGTCGGTTTTAGTTTGGGTGTGGCTTTGTTGGCTTTTTCTGCGGTGGCACAGGATGTGATCGACGTGACGGTTCAGGGGATTTCGGACGGGGTTCAGGATTCCAAGCAGAGGGACTGGGACGAGGCCATCATGGATGCCAAGCTCAAGGCGATTGAGAAGGCCGGGGTGAGTATCGAAGCCGTGACCACGGTGGAGAATTTTGTGCTCAAGAAAGATTGGATCGAGAGCAGGGCCAAGGGAGTGCTACTTCCTGGGTTTCAGATTGTGGATGTGGGGTACGGTGCAGACGGTTTATATCACGTTGTATTGGTCGGAAAAATTTCAACTGCGGCGCAAGGCGGAGTGGCCGACGTAACCGAAGGGATGGTGCTGATAGAAGGCGGAACGTTTATGATGGGGAGCAATGGTGGAGAAGATGATGAAAAGCCGGTACACAGCGTGTATGTGGACAGGTTTTATATGGATAAATATGAAGTCACCGTGGCACAATTCAGGGAATTTTGCAAAGCCGAGGGGAGGGAAATGCCAGAACAGCCGAGTTATAGCTTAAGTAATCATCCGGTCGTGAATGTTCGTTGGAATGAAGCGTCGGCTTATGCTGAATGGGCAGGAAAGCGTCTCCCGACGGAAGCAGAATGGGAGTATGCGGCAAGAGGCGGAAACAGAAGCAGTGGATATAGATATAGCGGGAGCGACAATCCTGAGGACGTGGCATGGTATAGTGAAAATTCGGATGGGAGAACGCATCCGGTGGGCCAGAAACGGCCCAATGAACTTGGGTTGTATGATATGAGTGGGAATGTATGGGAGTGGTGTTCTGATTGGTATGATGAAAATTATTATAGCGTAAGCCCACAGAGCAACCCGAAGGGGCCGTCTTCGGGATCGCACCGCGTTCTTCGCGGCGGTTCTTGGTACCACCTTACGAGGTACTGCCGCGTGTCGGTTCGCTACGGGGACTATCCCGACGGCAGGCGCTACTTCAGCGGTTTTCGCTGCGCCAGGAATCATTAAACTTTGGCTCTTTTTCACTTTTATACTTTTTGGTGGGTGGGGTGGTCTGCAATGCCTTCATGCATTGCGAAGGGCATGCGCCGTGCGTCGCGTGAAAACATTTCAAGCCATGCGGTACATAAAGGTACCGCAGTCCAGAGGAAGGAGGGAATGCGATCCCTTCATGGATCGCGTGACGAGTGCAGCGCATGAAGGCGAGCGCAGCGCATAAAAGCGCTGCAATCCGATAATGCATGAAGGCGTCGCAGTCCAAGTTGCATAAAGACGTTGCAGTCCAGCGAAATGAACTTAAAAACATACAAGCACGCGCCGGCGCATCTTTTTGTGGATGATCGCATGTATTTTTTCACAGGAGCAGTGTACCAGAGGAAAAAGCTGCTTGCCGCAGGGGTGGCTAAGGATTTTTTTCGCAAGTACCTTTTCCATTTCATTGAGAAATACGGTTGGGAGCTTTTGGAATGGGTCGTTTTGGATAATCATTATCATTTTTTGGCGGAAGTTACTCGCAGTAAAGATATGCCGGTTATGATCAACGCATTGCACAAAACCAGTGCTTTGCATATCAAGAAAGCTTTGAAGATACAAGACAAGCCTTTCTGGTATCAGTACTGGGATCGCTGCATACGGGATGAGGAGGAGTATCGGCGTACAGCGACTTATATTCTTTACAATCCGGTCAAGCACGGGTATGTGGAGAACTTGGAGGATTACCCGTATTCGAGTTTTCATGAGCGTTTTCGGGATGATGAGGTGCGGTTGAGGGCTGATTTTACGAAATACAGACCCCAAGATATAAAAGCGTACGATGCAGTGGATGGTTTTTGAAAAGTGCGATGTAGCGGTAAAAGATGCGATGCATAAAGGCACCGCAGTCTAGCAGTGGGAAGAGCGTCGCATAAAGGCGACGCAGTCCAGAGGAGGGAGGGAATGCGATCCCTTCATGGATCGCGTGACGAGCGCAGCGCATGAAGGCGACCGCGGTGCATAAAAGCACCGCAATCCAAATTGCATGAAGGCGTCGTAGTCCAGGAGTAGGAAGAGCGACGCATAAAGGCGTCGTAGTCCGGAGGAGTGGAATGGAGAACCCTCCCGAAGGTTCCAAACCTTCGGGAGATCATGATGTTAGTAGGATTTGTGAGGGTGGCAGCGTTTGAATCGTCGAAATGAAAAAGTCGCGCTGGTGACGCTGGGCTGTCCGAAGAACGAGGTGGATTCGGGCGTCCTGGCCGGGGAGTTGATGTGGGGTGGGATGCGGTTGGTGGGGGATGTGGAAGAGGCGGATATCATCCTCGTGAACACGTGTGGTTTCATCGAGGAGGCGAAGAAGGAGTCCATTGAGGCGATTCTACGGGCAGTGGAGTTGAAAAAGGACGGGAAGGCGAAAAAGGTTTACGTCTGGGGATGCCTTTCGCAGCGGTACAGAGGCCAAATCGAAAAGGAAATTCCGGAAGTGGACGGCTATTTCGGTGTGGAACCGTATAACGAAGTGGGATGTTTCTTTTTCGGCCCCTCGTACCGATGGACTGAAGGGGCCTTGGGTCGTCGCGTCCTCTCGACTCCTCCTCACACGGCCTATTTGAAAATTGGTGACGGTTGCGACCACGAGTGTACCTTCTGTGCGATTCCACTGATGAAGGGGAAGTATCGGAGTCGCTCGGTTGAAAGTATCGTGGACGAAGCGGTTGTTCTTGCAGAGCGAGGAGTGAAGGAGCTGATTCTGATCGCGCAGGACACGACAGCTTACGGCTCGGACTTGGTGAAGGACACAAACCTCGTGGGCCTTTTGAAACGTTTGGTATCTGTTGAAGGCATTCGATGGATTCGAATCATGTACGGACACCCGGCCCATGTGACGGACGAACTTATGGAGCTGATTGCCGGGGAGGAGAAAATCTGTCGGTATTTGGATCTTCCCTTGCAGCATGTTTCTGATGATATGCTCAGAGCGATGGGTCGTGGAACTTCGAGGAGATCCGTTGAGCGTCTTGTCGAGACGTTGAGGAGTCGTATCCCCGGACTGGTGCTGCGGACGACGTTCATCGTGGGCTTTCCCGGGGAGACCGAGGCGATGTTCCGGGAACTCATCAATTTTGTTCGGGAGGTCCGTTTCGAAAGGTTGGGAGCCTTTGTTTTTTCACCGGAAGAGGGGACGAAAGCTTTTGAGTTCAAACCTCGCATTCCCCTAACAATTGCCGAGGAACGGTACCGAATTCTCATGGAGGTTCAACAGGAGATCTCCCGAGAACGCAACCGATCCTTGGAGTCGAAGGTCCTTCCGATCTTGGTTGATGGATACGACAGTGACCAGGGGCTTTTTTTCGGACGGAGTGAGGGCGATGGGATCAGCGTGGACCAGAGGGTGTGGATTCGCGGTGAGGCCTCTATCGGTGAAATTGTTCCGGCGAGGATTGTGGGTAGTTCTTCGTACGATCTCATGGGGAAAATCGCTCAAGACCATTGAATGGGGAGAAAGGGTATGGAAACGCGACAAAAAATTCTATTTCTATGGATTGCAGTTCTTGGGGTACTCATCCTAGGTGCTAAGAGTGAAGCGCAACTTCCAGAGGATAATTTTAAGGTAAGGGAAGATGCACCTGTTTTTTACCTCGATGTTGTAACCTCTGCAGCAGAAGATATGGGGATAAGTTTATTGCGTACTTTTATGAAAATAGCCTATGATGAACTCCAGTTTGTTCGGGAAGGGGAGCGGTTTCGGGCTGAGTATGAAGTTTCGGTTACAGTCTTTGACCAACAGGGAGTTCGAGCAGATGAGAGGATTCTGAAGAAGGGGGTTGTTGTTGACGGATTTGAAGAGACCAACTCAGGTGCGATCTTCAGTTTGGTGGAGATAGAATTTGAGCTCCATCCGGGGGAGTATGATCTGCTGATGGGAATTATGGATCTTGATTCGAAGAAAGTCGGGCGGCAGAAGACAAGGATCACTGTCCCGGACTTCTCCTTAGGATCGTTAAATATCAGCGCCATTCTTCTGGCCGATCAGATCGCGGTTGACTCTTCGGGAAATTTTCTTCCCATTCCGAATGTGCTGGGAAATTACGGGGAGAGACAAAATTCTCTATTCCTCTGGTACGAAATATACAATCGTCTCCAACTGGATTCAGTGAAGGTGATGGTTCGCATCCGGAATTACGAAAAGAAGGTTATCCGGGAAATAGAACACTACAAAATTCTGGATGGAATACGGACGGTAGATATTGTGGAAATTCCCAGGGGAGAACTGGAGAGCGGACGGTATAGGCTGGAGTTGATCGTTGGAGAGGGGAAGGCATCCGTGAAGAGAGAAAGGGATTTCACTGTTCACTGGATTGGAATGCCGGCTTCTGCCTCTGATTTGGAGAAGGCCATTGAGCAGTTGAAATACATTGCCAAATCTTCGGATATCGAGCAGATGAAGAAATCGAAGGGTGCTGAGAAAGAGAGGCTTTTAAGAGAGTTCTGGCAGTCGAGAGATCCGTCCCCGGGGATGGGGGGCAACGAACTTATGGAAGAGTATTACAGAAGGGTGGCTTTTGCCAACGCGAACTTTGGAGCCTATAAAGAGGGGTGGAAGACAGACCGGGGGATGGTATACATCATCCTGGGTCCGCCCGATGAAATCGAGAGGCGCCCGTTTGATCCAGGATCAAAACCCTACGAAATCTGGTCTTATTACCAAATCAATCGTGTGTTTATCTTTGTGGATTATTCTGGATTTGGTGAATACCGCCTCATTACCCCAAACTGGGATGTTTTACGTCCACCGGAGTGAACATGAAGGAGTAAGGAGGTTGTTCATTGAAGAAACTTTTCTTAGGCATTTTTGCATCGGGGCGAGGGTCCAATTTTGAGGCGATTCTCGAAGCGATTCGAGAAGGCCGACTGGATGCTGAGGCGAGACTCCTCCTCAGCGATAAGCGGGATGCGGGTGCGCTATCGGTTGCCAAGAACTACGGTGTGCCGACAGCGGTTGTATCGAAGACGGATTTTACGTCCAGAGAGTTGTTTGTGGAAGCGATGCTATCCACATTGAAGGATCACGGAGTAGATTTCATTGCGCTCGCCGGTTACATGAAAAAGGTGCCCGATGAAGTCATTTCTGCGTATCGGAACCGCATTGTCAATATCCATCCTGCGCTCCTCCCTGCTTTCGGAGGGAAAGGGATGTACGGACACCATGTGCATCAGGCAGTGCTGGATCAGGGATGCAAAGTGACGGGTGTCACGGTTCACATCGTGGACGAAGCCTATGATCACGGTCCCATTGTGGCCCAACGCTGTGTTCCCGTGAAAGAAGACGACACAGTGGATACCCTGGCAGTCCGTGTTTTAAAAACCGAACACAAAATGTATGCAGAGGCGCTCCAACTCTTTGCCGAGCGAAGAGTCGAGGTCAGGGGGAATAGGGTGTTCCTCAGGGAATAAAAGCAATCGGAATCAAATTCTCTCCTAAATAATGCTTGAATTTTGTGTGAAAATCAGTTATTATAAAAGTGTTATCGTATTCTAATAGAGGTTTGTATCGAATGAATATACTTGGGATATCCTGTTTTTATCACGATAGCGCAGCCTGTATTCTGCAAGATGGGGAAATTCTCGCTGCGGCGCAGGAAGAACGGTTCACTCGAAAGAAGCACGATTACAGTTTTCCAATCCATGCCATTCGTTCTCTTCTACAAAAATCAGGATTGAAAGTTCGCGATATAGATTACGTTTCGTTCTACGATAAACCTTTCATCAAATTCGAACGGATATTAGAAACCTATTTGACGTTCGTCCCTAAGGGCATAGCGTCGTACATCAAAGCCATACCGCTCTGGATACGCCAGAAGCTGTGGATCCCTGACCTGATTGAGAAAGAGATAGGGTATGAGGGGAAAGTACTTTTTCCCGAACATCATGAGTCCCATGCTGCGTCTGCTTTTTTCCCTTCTCCGTTTCAACATGCCGCATTCCTGACGATGGACGGTGTGGGAGAATGGGCGACGTCCTCGTACGGTTTTGGGAGGGGCAATCGGGTTCAGATTTTGGCCGAGCTTCACTTTCCGCATTCGTTGGGTCTGCTCTACTCGGCATTTACGTATTTCACGGGATTCAAGGTCAATTCCGGTGAGTACAAAGTCATGGGTCTGGCTCCCTACGGGAGGCCCAAGTATGTTCAAAGGATATACGACCATTTGATGGATTTGAAAGAGGACGGCTCGTTCCGTATGAACATGGATTATTTCGATTATTGTGCCGGTCTGACGATGACGAATGGACGGTTTGCCGAGTTGTTCGACGGCCCTCCTAGATCACCCGAAAGCCAGTTGACGCAGAGGGAGATGGATCTGGCCCGTTCCATTCAGGAGGTCACGGAGGAAGTGATGCTCCGGATGGCTCGCCATGTGAAGAAAGAGACGAAAGAGAAGTATCTCTGTCTCGCCGGAGGTGTGGCCCTGAATTGCGTGGGCAACGGAAAGCTGTTGCGCGCCGGGTTGTTCGATGATATCTGGATTCAGCCTGCTGCTGGAGATGCTGGAGGTGCCATTGGGGCGGCCTATCTCGCATACTACCATTATCTTGATCGTCCTTTGCTGAAGAAAGAAGGAAGAGATCTGCAAAGGGGATCGTATCTCGGATCAGATTACAGCGATGAAGAGATCGTAACGTTTTTGAAAGAGCATAACCTGCCGTATACGTATTACGACTCTGGCCGATTGTTGGAAAGAGTTGCTGATCTTCTCATTGATGAAAAAGTCATCGGCTGGTTTCAGGGACGGATGGAATTCGGGCCGAGGGCTTTGGGAAATCGTTCGATCATCGGGGATGCCCGCTCTCCGCGGATGCAGAAGAAGATGAATCTGAAGATCAAGTTTCGAGAGAGCTTCCGGCCATTTGCTCCTTCCGTCTTGGCGGAAAAAGTGAGCGACTATTTTGATATCGACCGTGAGAGTCCGTACATGCTTTTGGTGGCCGATGTGAGGGAGGAAAAACGGCGGCGGATGACGACGGAGGAGATGGCGCTCTGGGGCATTGATCGGCTGAACGTCGTTCGGTCGGAAATTCCCGCGGTGACGCACGTTGATTATTCGGCGCGCATCCAGACGGTGAATAAAGAAGACAATCCGCGATATCATGCTTTGATCGAGCGTTTCTACGAGAAGACAGGGTGTCCCGTCATCGTGAATACATCGTTCAACGTGAGAGGAGAACCCATCGTGGAGTCGCCATTGGACGCGTACAAGTGTTTCATGCGGACGGAAATGGATGTTTTGGTTTTGGGAAACTGTATTTTGATGAAGGAAGATCAGCCTGCGTTCCACGATGACATCAATTGGAGAGAGGTGTATGAGTTGGATTAAGGACGTGGGCGAGCAGATCCGTCAGCTTGACCTCTCAAAGAAGAGTCTCAGACGATTCGGTCTCTTGGTAGGCTCCGTGATGCTCGTGCTCTCCGGATGGATGTTCCTGAAGGATCGTCTAATGACTCTCCGGTATGCGTTGGGTATTGTCGGATTTTTGTTGATTCTGTTGGGAACAACTTTCCCATCGGTATTGAAACATGTTTACCGCATCTGGATGGGATTCGCCTTTACGGTCGGCTGGGTTGTTTCGAGGCTGCTGCTGCTCGTCCTGTTCGTGTTCGTTATCTCGCCCATCGGTTTGATCGTCCGGCTGTTCAAGAAGTCTTTGTTGAGTATCGGTTTTGATGAGAAGATGGATTCCTACTGGGTGCGGAAGAACGGAGAGAAGAAAATAAATTATGAGAAGATGTACTGAGGAGAGTCCTGGATGGCAAAATTGAAGATTGCGCTGGAATTTTTTGAGTTTTTGAAACACAACAAGAAATGGTGGCTTTTCCCCATCATTTTCATGCTGCTTTTACTGGGGATTCTGATTGTCTTTACTCAGAGCAGCGCGTTGGCGCCGTTTATCTATACGTTGTTTTAAAGGATGAGAAACCGACTGAAAAAATTCATTTTTATCTGCATTCCACTGCTTGTCATTCTTCTCGTTGGAGAAGGCATCGTTCGTCTGCTTCGAATTTCTGCGCTTCAGGATGAGGCTTACTTCTTCGGGTTCTACGGGTGCCCAAGATATTTCAACAAGATCCAGAAGGAGAGTGGAGAATGGGTCTATGCGACGAATCCGGATAAAGATATACAACTGACATCGTTTCCCGTTCGAAAGCCTGAGAATGCGTACCGGATTTTCACGCTCGGGGGGTCCGCTGCGTACGGAGAGCCCTTCGGACCCGAAGGCTCTTTTTCCCGATGGCTCAGAGACAGACTGAACGTCTATTATCCAGAGAGACGTTTTGAGGTCATCAACTGCGCACGGAGGGGATTCGGGTCGGTTCGCGTGCGGAATATATTCGACGAGATCGTCGGGTACGATCCGGACCTGATCGTCGTTTATTTTGGGAACAACAAGGAGAGGGACTACCGATTCCACCGCATCGAGATCAACGTCGAGATACGTCCATTTTTTAAAATCGTGAAGCGCATTATGGATCACAGTTACATCTTCCGAATGCCGTTTCATTTATTTTTCAAGAAGCATATTACTTCGTTCGGAGCAGAGGATATCCAAGATGTAGTGCG
>Ga0172362_10004872_pt1 | contig 11655 bp, 13 predicted proteins | sample LakKivs1_kivu2a2_FD_114534 | JGI IMG/M metagenome (GOLD analysis project Ga0172362, IMG submission 114534) | Sediment microbial communities from Lake Kivu, Rwanda - Sediment s1_kivu2a2 | ecosystem: Environmental > Aquatic > Freshwater > Lake > Sediment | place: Rwanda: Western Province, Lake...
CCGGTCTACCTGCTGGTCATGCTGGTCATATGGACCTATCAGGACGCGGTCAAGGAGTTCCTGATGAAGGGCAAGGAGCCGGCCAACCGGCCCTATCTCTGGGGCGCCCGGGTCATGATCCTCGCCATCCTGCTCGCGATGCTGCTGCTCATCCGCAAGGCCTGGGCCAGGAAGGCCAAGGCGGCGGCGGAGGGCGCCGAGCCGAAGACCGCCTGACGCGAGCGAGGCTTTCTCTCAGTCCGCGGGGCGGCCCCGCGGAACGCCTCCCCTGCGTTTGAATTCCGCCCGTGTCTGTGGTAAAAATATGCTTTGGGGCCAAGGGTAAAAATGGAGAGAAGGATCTGGGCTATCGGCGGAGGTAAGGGCGGCACGGGCAAGAGCTTCGTCGCCGCCAGCCTCGGCCTCCATCTGGCCTCGCTCGACCGCGAGGTCGTCCTCGTCGATGCCGACCTCGGGGCCCCCAACCTCCACACGCTCCTCGGCCTCAAGGCCTCCCATCCCGACCTCGGCGACTTCCTGACGGGGAGCGTCCCTTCCCTCGACCTGGCGGCCGTGGCCACGCCCTACCGCCATCTGCGCCTGGTCAAGGGCTCGGAGAACATCCTCTTCATCGCCAACATCAACCACTACCGCAAGCTCCGCCTGCTCCGTCAGCTGCGACAGATGGAGGTCCCGACGGTCATCCTCGACCTGGGCACGGGCAGCTCCTACAACACCCTCGATTTCTTCCTCAGCGCCAACCCCGGCATCGTCGTCTCGACACCGGAGCCGACCTCCGTCGAGAACACCTATCTCTTCCTGAAGTCCTGCATCATGCGCGTCCTCAAGCTCTACATGGATCACTACAAGATCCGGGACCTCCACCAGAGGATGCTCGACCAGATCGAGAAGAACTCCCAGTCGCTCTACGGCTTCTTCAAGTCGCTGATGGAGAGCGACCGGGCCTACGGCACGATCCTCTACCGGGCCCTGCGCGGCTTCCGGCCCTGCCTGGTCATGAACAAGGCCCGCGACGAGCGGGACGTCCTGCTCGGCCGGTCCATCGCCGACGTGGCCCGCAAGTACCTGCTCATCGACATGAAGTACCTCGGCGCCGTGCCCTACGACGAGGAGGTCTCGGCCTCGCTGCGCGAGCTCAAGCCTTTCTATGTCGAGCACCGCGACTCGGCCGCAGCCCGCGCCGTCCGCCAGCTCGCCGAGGAGCTGGCCTATTCGATCGAATTCACCCTGCGGACCCCCCCGGAGATCCGGCTGCCGGACGCGTGATGCTGAAGCGGATCGAGGACTGGAACTACTACGAGCTGCTGTCGGTCGAGCGGACCGCCTCGCCGGACGAGATCTGGACCGCCTACCAGGCGGCGCTCGTCACCTACAAGGAAGGATCGCCGGCCCTCTACGGGCTCGTCGGCGAGGCCGAGCGCGCCCTCGTCCTCGACCGGGCCCACGAAGCCTTCCAGACGCTCCGCGACCCCGAGAAGAGGAAGGACTACGATCTGGCCCTGCTCCGCCACGCCCCGTATTTCCCGGCCAAGGCGCCGTTCCGCCGCTCGGTCGGCCGGCTGGAGATCGAGGACGCTCCGCCGAAGAAAGGCCTCTGGGCCCGGCTCAAGCGCCTTTTCGTCAAAAAACCTTGACGATGTCGTCGGCCGTGTCGAAGGCCCCGTCGGGGCCGGCCGAGGTCAGCCGGAACGAATCCTCCGAGAGCTTTTCGTAGCGGATCCGGTGCCCCCAGGTGTCGGTGCGGGCGCTGGCCACGGGGTGGTAACGCCTCAGGGCCTCGAGCGACTCGGGCAGCCCCTCCCCCTCCGCCGCGAACGAGAGGATCACCTTGGCCAGCGACTCGAGGTCCGTCCCGGCGAGGTCGACCTTCGACTCGGCGTACTTGTCGGTCATGATCTCGAGCCCGCCCTTGTCGCCGATGACCTTGCCGAAGAAGAGGAAATAGACGGCCACCGCCGCGAAAAGGACGCTGAGAACGAGCCCTCTGATCTTCATCGGAACCTCCCGGTCAACCGGAGGCCTCCCGCGCCGCGGCCTCGCCGGCGTGCGCGGCGATCCTCGCGGCGATCCGCGCGACGACGGCGTCGGGGACGCCGTCCGGATGGACCGACCGGAGCCTCATGTCGCAGATCTCGTTGACGTAGTCGATGACGGCCAGCCGGCCGCCGGCGTCCCGGGCGACCTCGGTCGAGAAGAACCGGACCCGGGACACGCGGGCGATCGTCCGCACGACGGCATAAAGGGGCATGAGGCCGAGAGACGCCGCCTCGTCCGGCCCGAGCTCCGCGTAGAAGTGGGTCCGGTCGTCCCACCACGTCAGGTGGACCTCGCCGAGGACATAGAAGCCGCGGAACCAGGACCGGCGTCCGTTCCGCGTCTCGGGCACGACCTTTTCCTGCAGGAGATACTTATCGGCCGGATAGGTCCGGCGCGCGGCCAGGACATCGGCCGGGCCCGCGGCGTCGGCCACGACCCCGACGCTGCCGCCGGTGGTGTTGGCCGGCTTGATGACGAAAGGGGCCCCGAGGGGGGCCAGGAGCGCCGGCGTCAGGTCGAAGTCCGGCGCGTCGTTGAACGACGGCAGGATGACCGTGTGGGGGGTCTCGAGGCCACCCGTGAGGAACTCGAGATGCATGGTCGCCTTGTCCGAGGCCCAGCGGAGCCTGTCCAGCGGCTCGATGACGTCGCGGCCTCGCTCGACGGCCAGGGCCTGCAGGGCGATGAAGTCGGCCGACGAGCCCGAGGCGCGGTCGACGAGGACGCGGAAGTCGATCCGGCCCTCGTGGAAGGCCTCGAGCGTCCGGCCGGCCTCGGCCGGCGGCACGGTGAGAACGGCCAGGGAGCGGGACCGGGCGGCCGACCCGATGAGGCGGACGAAGTCCTTGTCGTACTCCCAGTCGTAGGTGACGGCCAGATCGTATCGGGTCACCGGATCCATAGCGCCGGCCGGGCCTCAGATCTTCTTGAAGACGTAGGCCGCGCCCTGGTCGGTGCCGGCCCCGTCCTCCCCCGTCGCTCCGACGATGAGGGTCGAGCCGTCGAGAACGATAGCGGTGCCGAACCAGTCCTTGTTCTGCCCGTCGCTCGCCCGCAGGCGCTGGACCTCGCCCCAGTTGTCGGTGCCGCCCTCGTTCCGGGCGAAAAGATAGGCCTGGCCCCGCTCGGTGCCCCCGCCTTTGGCCCAGCCGGCCCCGACGGCGACATAATCGCCGTCGAGGGCGACGACGTAGCCGAAGAGGTCGTTGTTCGCGGCGTCGCTCGCCACGAGCTTCTTGATCTCGCGCCAGGTCCCGCCGTTATCGGGGCCGAGGACGAAGACCGCGCCCCGGTCCGTGCCCTCGCCGTCGTCCCAGGCCGAGCCGACGAGGGCCAGCGTGCCGTCGGTCGCCACCGCGGTGCCGAGCCAGGTCTGGTCGGGCGTATCGTCCGGGGAGAAGGCCTTGACCAGGCCCCAGGCGTCGACGCCGCTCATGTCGCGGGAGAAGATGTAGACGGCGCCGCATTCGAAGCCGGCCCCGGCCTCGCCGGGCGAGCCGACGACGGCCAGGCCGCCGGCGACGTCGACGGCGAACCCGAACTGGTTGTCGTCGGCCGGATCTTCGGAGACGAGCCGGGCCACCTGGCCCCAGTTGTCCGCCCCGCCCTGGTCGCGATAGAAGATATAGGCCGCGCCCCGGTTCGTGCCGGCGCCGTCGGCCCCGTCAGAGCCGACGATGACGGTCGTGCCGTCGATGGCCACGGCGTAGCCGAAGCCGTCGCCGTCGGCCGCGTCGGCCGCGGCGATCTTCTTCACCTGGCCCCAATTGTCCGCCCCGCCCTGGTCGCGATAAAAGACGTAGGCCGCGCCTTCGTCGACGCCGCCGCCGTCCGCACCGCCCGCGCCGACGATGGCGTAGTCGCCGGAAAGGGCCACCGAGATGCCGAACACGTCGCCGTCGGCCGCATCGTCGGGGACGAGCTTCTTCACCTGGCCCCAGGCGTCCGCGCCGCCCTGGGAGCGGAGGAAGAGATAGGCCGCGCCCTGGTTCTCACCCGAGCCGTCGACCCCGGGCGCCCCGACGAGGGCGAGATCTCCGTCGAGGGCGATCGCCAGGCCGAAGCTGTCGTAGTCCTGGGCGTCGCCCGCGGTGAGCTTGAGGAGCGACTCGAAGACGGTCTCGGCGGGTTGCTCCTCCTTCGTCTGGCAAGCCGCGAGAAGCAGGGCCAAGGCGGCCAGCAGGAGGATGGTCAAGGTCCTTGTTTTCATGGGTGCCTCACTTGACCGCGCAGCGGCGGGCGAAATCCTGGAGCTGGCCCTGGGTCAGGCCGCGATGGTAGGTCCCGTCGAGGCGGCGGGCCAGGGCCCCCTTCTCGAAGAAGAGAACCGTCGGGAAGACCTCGATATCGTACTTTGCGACCACCGGATCGCCCGTGTCGACGACGATGCGGGCGTAGCAGGGGTCGCCCGCGGCGGCGTGCTCGAGATAGGTCGAGAGGAAAGCCTGGGAGAAGGGGCACCAGGAGGCGTAGAAGAGGACCATGAGCTTGTCGCGGGTCCGGACGGCCTCTTCGAGCCCGGCTTCGTCCTCGATGAGGAGACAGGCGTCGGGAACGGCCGGCTTGCCAGGCGCGCCGAACAGGGACTTCAGCGAATCGCGAATGGCCATGCCGACCTCCTGGGCCGAGTGAGAATTCCAGCCGGTCCCTGACGTCCATAATATCAGGAATAGGCTCACAGGCAAAGTTATGCCGACCATACTGCGGACAGGAGGCTACCGGTTCTTCTTCTTCAGCAACGAGGGGTCCGAGCCGAGGCATGTCCATGTTGAGTCAGGCCAGGGATATGCCAAGTTGCTTCTCGATCCCGTTGAAGTCCTGGTTTCAATGGGGTATAACGGAAGTGAGCTTACGGCTCTGAGGCAACTCGTCAAAGAAAATGCCGGTCTCTTCAAGGAAAGCTGGGATGCGTATTTCGGCGAATAAAGAGGACCAACCCGCGGCCTTGGACGTCCGTTTCGACCGGGACATGATGCACGTGCGCCTGACGGACGGCCGGATCATCAGCGTCCCTCTCGACTGGTTCCCCCGGCTCAAGAAGGCCAAGCCGGCCGATCGGGCGAACTGCCGCTTGATCGGAGGCGGCGTCGGCATCAATTGGCCCGACCTCGACGAAGACATCTCCGTTGCGGGCCTGCTCAAATAGTCCCGACCGCGAACAAGCCTACTTGAGGATCCGCAGGACGATATCGTCGAAGGCCCCGGTGTCGTCGAACGAGCCGACGCCGACGAGGCCGTGGGTGAGGGTCCGGTCGCGGGCGGTCAGGATGGGCGCGGTCCGATCGTCGAGATAGGCCCGGATCTCGCCGGTCGAGCCGTCGCAGGTGACCTTGAAGCGGTGCCATTCGCGATCGGTCAGCCGGAAGACCGAACCGCCCTCCGGCTCGGCGTTGATCTTGACCCTGTCGGCGCCGTCGACGAGCCCGATGATATTGTGGACGGCGTCGCTCGTGCCGGCGAAATGGACGTAATAGAAATGCGCCGGGTCCTGGAAGTGGAAAAAAACGCACATATCGCGGACGGCGGTAGCGGGGTCGGTGTCGCAGCGGAGGCGCCCGGTGAGCTCGAAGGACGAGGCGTCGCTCCCCGCGAGGACCGACCAGGACGTCGGGGCGCGGACCGTCCCCTGCGCGCCGGCGGCGGTGAGCTCGTAGACCTTCGAGCCGTGGTCGTCGGCGACGCGCCAATGGGACGGATCGTTGGGCCGCCAGCCGGCGGCCGTCCCGTCCTCGAAATCCGACGTCATGACGAGCGCTGCGTCCTTGGGCTTGCTCGGGCCGCAGGCGAAGAAGAGCAGGGACAGCGACGCGGCCGCTACGACGACGCGCGCGGCCCGAGGCCGGGACTTCACCCGCATTCCCCGTCCCGGTAGCCGGGGCGCATCCAGGGTACGTTCCGGCCGGCGTAGAACGGCTCGAGCTTGATAGTCAATCGCGACATCTCCTCGGGCGAGAGGGGCTTGAAGTCCCGGAGCAGGGCGGCGTTCTTCCGGACGACCTCGAGGCTGTCCGTGCCGATGACGGCCGAGTTGACCAAGGGCAGGGTCAGGGCGTAACGGATGAGCTCCGCCGGGTCGAGGCCGGCGACCGTCTCGCGCGGCCGGATGGACTTGATGATCATGACGCCCATCTTGCGCTTGGCCGCGACCGGGATGGCCCCGTTCTCGAAATCGCCGCGGCGCTCCTCGTAGTGGTTGAGGGCGATGAGCATGGTGTCGAAGTCGTGGCGCCGGGCGGCCTCGGCCATGGCCGCGGCGTCGAGATGGCCGGAGAAGCCGATGAACCGGGCGATCTTCTGCTCCTTGATCTTGCGCAGGGCGTCGAGCGCCCCGCCCTTGAGGCCGAGCGTGTCGAGGTCGGCCATGGACTCGACGAGATGGACCTGGTAGAGGTCGATGTGGTCGGTTTTGAGCCGCTTGAGGCTCTGTTCGAGCTGGCGCATGACACCGTCGTAGGAGCGCTCTTCGAACTTGGTGGCCAGGAAGATCTCCTCGCGGCGGCGCTCCAGGACGCGGCCGATGCGCTCCTCGCTGACGATGGACTTGTTGGTGTAGTTGGCGGCCGTGTCCCAATAATAGAAGCCGTGGTCGAGAGCGGCCTCGAGGATCTCCTGGGCCTTGTCCTCGTCGAGGACGGAGCAGAAGCGGCTGCCGAGGCCGCACCCGATGCGGGGCACGGCGACGCCGGTCTTGCCCAGGACGGCGGTCGGCAGGCCCTTGGCATCATAGGCCGGTCCCGCGGCTGAGGGGCCTTCCCCGGAGGGGGCGTTGCCTCTCAACGGTCCGGCGGTCGCGCCGACGGCCGCGGCGGCGGCCATAGTCTTGAGGAAATCCCGGCGACGGATGCGCGTTCGGCTCATAGCTCCTCCTTCCGAGCGGGATGCTTTGACCCGGTCACTTGGGCTATACTGATTCTATAATTCGGTGACACACAACTCAAGACGCTTCTCTTTGAACGGGTCCTGTCCGGTGGCGTCCCCGTCCGGCTTCGGCTCCACCCATCCCCCCGTGGGGAACCCCTTCCGCCTCCAGGCGGACGGGGACTATCCCCCGGCCACCCGTTCATGCGATAAGCGTCTTGATCATCTCTAATCCGAGACACAGAAACGCTATGGTCCAGCGGAGGGCGGGATGAGCAAGACAAGTCAGCTGCGGCGAGCGGCGACGCGATCCGCTCTATTGATCACGACGGGCTTGATCGCCGCCTCCGTTTTCGCCCAGCAAAAAGAGGGGACGCTCGCCGCGACCTATACGCCGGAGGTCATCGCCTCCGCCCTGCTCGCGCCCGGCTCCTGGCACCCGTACCCGAAGGCCGGTGACGCCGCGGGCTGGGCGAAGGTCCCCGAGGCCGTCCGGGCGGCCCACATCCGCCTGGCCGAGAAAGGCCTCGGCGCCGACTGGCCGGCGCCCAAAGCGTCGGTCTTCCTCGATTTCGTCCGCGACGGCAATCGGACCCGCTACGAGTCGGTTTCGTTCGGCCGGCGTGTCCGCCTGGCCAACCTCGTCATCGCCGAGGCGATCGAAGGGAAGGGCCGGTTCGTCGACGACATCCTTGACGGTGTCTGGACGATCTGCGAGGAGTCGTTCTGGGGCGTCCCTGCCCACGTCGGCGCCCAGAAGCGGGGCCCCGGCCTTCCCGACATCACCGAGCCCGTCGTCGATCTCTTCGCGGCCGAAACCGGGATGCTCCTCGCCTGGACGGACTTTCTCGTCGGCGACTCGCTCGACCGGGTCTCCCCTCTCGTCCGCGAGCGCATCCGCCTCGAGATCGACCGGCGCGTCCTCACGCCGTGCCTCGAGCGCGACGACTTCTGGTGGATGGGTTTCAGCGGCCGGAGCGTCAACAACTGGAACCCCTGGATCGTCTCGAACTGGCTCGCGGCCGCCCTGCTCGTCGAGAAGGACCCGGCGCGCCAGGCCAGGAGCGTTCATAAAGCGCTGCGCTGTCTTGACGCGTTCCTCGCTTCCTATCCGGCCGACGGCGGCTGCGACGAAGGACCGGGCTACTGGGACCGGGCCGGGGGCTCGCTCTTCGATTGTCTCGAGCTCCTCCGGGCCGCCTCCGGCGGGAAGATCGACGTCTTCGACCGGCCTCTCATCAAGAAGATCGGCCGCTACATCGCGAAGGTCCACATCGCCGGGCCGTGGGCGGTCAATTTCGCCGACGCCGCGGCCAAGCCCGGCGGAAACGCGCCGCTCATCTGCCGCTATGGGAAGGCCATCGGCGACGGGGACCTCATGGGTTTCGGCGCCTGGCTGGCCCGCGAGCAAGATCTGGGCAAGGGCGCGGTCACCGGGAGCTTCGGCGTCCTCGGCCGCGTGCTGCCGGCGCTCTTCGGCCTCGACGAGCTCGAACAAGCCGCGCCGAAAGAGCCTCTCTTCCGCGACGCCTGGTTCCCTGGGCTTCAGGTCATGACGGCCCGCTCGGTCGAGGGCTCGACGAAGGGCCTCTATCTCGCGGCCAAGGGCGGCCACAACGCCGAGAGCCACAACCACAACGATGTCGGGAGCTTCATCGTTTACGCCGACGGGGAGCCGGTCCTCATCGACGTCGGGGTCGAGACTTACACGGCCAAGACGTTCAGCGGCCGCCGCTATGAGATCTGGACGATGCAGTCCGCGTTCCACAACCTGCCGACCGTGAACGGGGTCATGCAGAAGGACGGGCGCGCGTTCGAGGCCCAAGACGTCCGGTACAGGGCGGACGCGGCCCGGGCCGCGCTCGACCTCGACATCACCGCGGCCTATCCGCCGGAGGCCGGGATCGCGGCCTGGAAGCGGCGGCTGACGCTCGAGCGCGGGAAAAGGGTCATCGTCGAAGACGCCTACTCCTTGAGGAAGGCCGGGGGGTCGATCGACCTGAGCTTCATGAGCCGGCGCAAGCCCGAGGCGGCGGCCGCGGGCCGCATCGACCTTTTGCCCGATGAGGGAGAACCGGGCAGCCCCCTCAGGCTTCTCTTTGACGGCCGGGCCTTCAAGGCCAGGGTCGAAACGATCGAGATCAAGGACGAACGCCTGCGGGGGTCGTGGGGGGACCGCGTCTACAGGATCGTGTTGAGCGGCAAGGCCCCCGCCAAAACAGGGACGGTCAAAGTCCGCATCGAATAGCTGATCCGGTGTCGCCGTCGAGGCCGCGCAGAGATCACGGCAAGCCTGACGCGATAGCGGCCCGGACCCGTTCCATGAGCGCAGGCATCGTCTCCGCGGTGTAGCCCTCGACCGGGACGGGCTCGTGGAAGACGACCCGGACCGTCCCCTTCCGGATGCGCTTGGAGCCGCGCGGCATCAGCTCGTAGGTGCCCCGGATCGACACCGGGACGATGGGGACGCCGGTCTCGAGCGCGAGGAAGAAGCCGCCGCGGCGGAACGGCAGCAGCGTCCCCTCCCGGCTGCGGGTCCCCTCGGGATAGACGAGAAAAGAATAGCCCTTCGTCCTGATCAATTCGGCCGCCCGGGCGATCCGCTTGCGCCCTTCGCCGACGCCCTCCTTGTCGAGAGGCACGTAGCCCGCGAGCTTCATGCCCAGGCCCAGCACCGGGATGCGGAAAACGAACCGCTTGACGATGAACCGGACCGGCCGGCGGAGGACCGTCACGAGGAGCGGCGCGTCAAGGAAGCTCAGGTGATTGCACATGAAGATGGCGCGCCCGGCCGGGTCGACGCGCTCGAGCCCCTTCGCCTCGACCTTAATGCCCAGGATCCATCGCCCGACGCGCATCATCCAGACGCCGTAACCGAGGAAGGCGTCCCAGAGGCCGAAGACCGCGCTGACGGCGAGGACGGGGATGGCGCCGAGCGTCAGGACGATGAAGACGAGACTGCAGAGGATGTTCCGCATGGGCCGGGCCCGATTATAGCACGGCGTTGACTTCGCCGGGCGCCGAACCTAGAATGGCCCGGGAAGGGGTCGAAGGGTCCGGTAAAAGGAGTCTGCCTCATGAGAAAAGCCGCCCCCTTCCTTTTGCCCGTGCTCACGATCGCCGCGTTCCTCCTTCCCGGCGCTCCCGCCGCGCCGGCCCAGGACAAACCCGGGCAGGCGGTCACCGTCACGGCCGTGGAGATCCCCGTCCGCGTGCTCCAGAAAGGCGAGCCGGTCAAGGGCCTGACCAAGGCCGATTTCGAAGTCTACGAGAATGGGGTCCGGCAGGACATCACCGGCTTCGAGATCGTCTCCCGGCGGATCGTGCCTGAAGCCGCGGCTGTTCCCGAGGACGGCCTCAAGGTCCTCCCCGCGTCCAAGCTCTTCGTCCTCATCTTCCAGATCTTCGACTACGGCGACGCGGTCGAGCAGGGCATCGACTATTTCTTCCAGTCGGTCTACCGCCCGGGCGACCGCCTGATGGTCCTGGCCGAGGACCGGCTGCTCAACGTCGAGCCCGAAGACAGCCCGGCCAAGTTCTCGAAGCGGGTCAAGGAAACGCTGAAAGCTTTCAAGTCCTACTCCACGGCCTCGGTCGTCCGGGCCTACATGGACCTGTCGCACGAGGGTGAGAAGCTCCATCAGTATCTCCAGGGGCAGGGCTACGCCAGCTGGCACCCGATGGTCAGCCGCTTCTACGACGAGTACCAGAGGGTCTGGAACGACTACAAACGGAAGTTCTTTACGGTGGACATGGACCTCTACCGGAGCCTTCTCCAGAGGATCCGGACCCAGGCGGGCGACAAGTGGGTCATCCTGTTCGAGCAGAGGCAGATGTTCCCCCGGCTGAGGCGGCAGGGGCCGCTCGAGGTCGAGATCCGGACGATCCTCGACAGCCAGACCGACCCTCAGGGGCAGTCCCTGGCGCGCCAGATCCAGACGATGCAGCTGAATCTCCAGAAGTCCATGGACATCGTCAAGAGCTTCCCGTCGGAGGCGCTGCGGGAGCTCTTCCTGCAGGCCGGCGTCACCTTCCACCAGATCATGATGAAGTCGGGCCGCGTCCTCGATTCCCAGGACTTCGAGCTGACCGACGTCGGCGAGGATTACGAGGACTGCTACCGCCGGATCAGCGTCGCGACCGGAGGCTCGTCGGTCTTTTCGAACAAGGTCGCCGAGGCCATCAAGGAAGCGTCGGTCTGGGAGGACTACCACTACCTCCTGGCATATGCGCCGCAAGACCCGTCGGGCACGAAGGAGAGAAAGATCGAGGTCAAGGTCGGCCAGAAAAGCGTCGACGTCATCTCGCTCAAGCAGTATATCGCCGCCGGGAAATCCACGATCGTCATCGCTGACTTCAAGGCCGGCCAGAAAGCCATCCGGTTCAACCTCAAGGACTACGCCCGGGTCGCGACCGAGGGCAAGACCGTCGGATCGGCCGCGGTCCGGATCACCATCTTCAACGACAGATCGGAGCAGGTCTTCGCCGACGGCAAGACGCTGGAGCTGGTCAAGGACGAGACGAAGATCTCGCTGAGCTTCCCCCAGCTCCCGACCGGCTCCTACTTCATCATCATCGACGCGCTGGACCGGACGACGGGAGCGAAGGACGTCTACTCGGAGGCGATCAGGCTGTAGGAAGGGAAATGACCCGCGTAGGACTCGAACCTACAACCCGCAGATTAAGAGTCTGCTGCTCTACCAATTGAGCTAGCGGGCCAAAAAAGCCCCTCTAATCTAGACGAGTCCGCGTTTTTTGTCA